>Ga0163180_10001564_pt1 | contig 13007 bp, 12 predicted proteins | sample AtlANTMetagenome_2_FD_109647 | JGI IMG/M metagenome (GOLD analysis project Ga0163180, IMG submission 109647) | Marine eukaryotic phytoplankton communities from the Atlantic Ocean - Atlantic ANT 4 Metagenome | ecosystem: Environmental > Aquatic > Marine > Oceanic | place: North Atlantic Ocean...
CAGGTCAGACCGACCTGCCTTGCAGTGGATCTAGTAGCACAGTGATATACACTCGGTTTTGCAGCAAATCCACGCCATGCAGCGAGTCCACACCTTGCAGCAGATCGGACCGCCCAGGTTTTCGACTACAGCTTTTCTGCAGAGATACGAAACTCTCCTTTTTGTACTACAGCACCTGTCATACCACAGACTACGGCGCTTCTCATGCAACAGACTTTGCGGCGCTGTGTGCCGCAAAGTCTGTTTTGAGGCTGCTTGATCACTACCCCAATCACGCGTTGCAGCCTCTACCCCAGTCAGGCTGTGCAGCTACTCCAGACAGGCCGTGCAGCACTAATGTCTGTTCCAGTCAGGCCGTGCAGCACTAGCGATTCGTCAAGAGGATTCGCAAATTCTGCAGAGAGTTCTGCAATTCGTCAAGACGATTCGCAAACGATGTGCGCATATCGAATACTTCTTTCCCAGTATCAGAAATTCGAAGTCGGAACTGTTCAACATGGGTCTGATACTCACATTGTAGCGATTGCATCTCCTGCTGGATCGTTTTCATCTGCTCGTGGCTCCTGCGCTCAATCGTTCTCCTTCGCTCTGCCTCAGTTGCATACGCTCGAAGAATTGCTCTCACCGCTTCTTCAAATGAATCCAGCTTATTCGCGTGACATTCGACCTGCTGCTGGAGTATAGATAACCAGAGATCTCTTGGGTGTTCACTGGTCTCTCCTTGGCGTTCACTCGCCTCATCAATTTTCACTGTCTCAACAATGTTCGAGGGATTCGAGCTCTTCACTGTCTCATCGGTGTTCACAGATCCCTGGGACGAATGCTTCGGAACGGTAGGCTCTGACGGAAGTGGCACTTCAACGGAATACCGAGCTTGATCCTCTCTCCTTGATGGCAACTGAGGTGATCTAGACCTAGACCTCGGGGAGTCATCTGTCCTCATTGACACACCGCTCCTTTTTTTGCTTGAGCCACCTGAATCTCAGTCCCAGTCTCAGATGGGACAAATATTATGAAATCAAAGAATATTTAAGAACATAATTCTATAGGTGCCTTTAAGGGGCTCTACTCCCTGGCTTAAGGTATAGTCTGCAGATTTTGGTCCAGCTTGTGGTTGTAATGGTGGGAGCAAAACTGTCGGGTGGCCCTAGAGCCAAGGCCAATCGGGAGCACTCACAAGGGACAATGAATTACAGAAGACACATGGCTGATGAAATAATATTTCACGAGATAACAAGATCACACTCTGAAACAGAAAAAGGATACGAAGCAAGCTGAAGGTCGTAAGATGTGCAGTCATCCCGGGCCGTGGAATCGCTCGGAATCATCTCAGGCCTCACCCTCTCCTAAAGCCACTCAGGGTAGTCCACTCGGGCTTCACAGCGGGTCCAATTCTTGCAGCAGATCCCCGAACCGCTCCCAGAAAAAGAAATTGTTTAGGGTCCTTCGTCAGTGTGTAGTTTTCTCGTCGCGCTCCAAGAATAATAAATGCAATGCCGGTAGGACAGCCCCCGTGGGCAAATCACCTGAAATAAATCCACTATCATGCCAGTGGTTCATGCACAGACACTAAGACACTGTTCGCACTAAGCATCTTTAGCCTTTTCTGTGTTCTCTCTTGGTGGTCACCGTTTCTCGCGTCGGCATGGGCGCTCGCCGTGGTCGTGGATATTGGGTTGATTGCCTCGATGTTCGGGAACGCGTTGTGCTATAATACTTTGTCTTTCCACGCGATTGCCAACCGTTCTTTGTCCAACCTCTTTCTGCCCAGCCTCCACTACCATCCCATACTCGTTGATAATCTTCTCCATGCAGCGATAATTCAAGATCATCTGGCTGGAGGCCACCCGAAATCTTTAATGAAAAGCATTCGCCATTAGCAACGAGCTCGTCGAAACACGTCTTGCAATATGTACCCATGTGATTGGACAGATAAGGTAGGCGCCACTTGGTGTAGCATGTTTGGCAATGCCACTCATAAATCCAGTTCTGAAGTCTTCCCTTTTTTTCCAACAGCGAAGTCCTCACAACGTATGAATTATGGTCTGATAATGCCACATGGGTGTACCCCTCTCGCTGCAAACTATCGAGTGTCGCCTTCTCAGCACCGTCGCCCTCTATGCTGTCGCAATGACCCATCGTCTCAAACTGAATCATGTCCGGCCAGTGATTTGGATGGTCATGGCAGAAAGATATCAAGGAACGCAATATCTTCGTATCACATCCCTCAGCATCCAGAAGCATTACCTCACAGCCGACGAAGTTGTACTCGATAACGAGCTTCTCCCAAGACCACACATCAACCGTTTCGATGCATTCTATGTCGCACTTGATGCCATAATCGCTCTCGATTTGGTTCAGACACCTGGGAAAGAATGGATGCACGGAATTCAGACACGACATATTCTGTAAATACTCAAGATCTCGAGTCAGCTGATGCCGCTTATCCGGATGGACTTGCTTTACGCTTAACTCTCGCACCTCTTCGCTCAGTCCCTTCATTTCTGCTCCAGACTGATCACACTCACCCATAGCAGCCTGCACCAATTGGACACCGGGCATTTTGGATGCAATTGGCCATATATTTTCCACAAGACGTGCCACGGGCTCAACGCTGATACCCAAGACATGCTCGAGCCTTTTCTCAGTGCTGGGTTCGAAGAAGAATGCAAGAGCATTATTATAATCAGATTTATCGCCAGCCAAGTTGTGCACAAATGTACAATTCGTGCCAAGACCTATCTGGATAAAATTTAATTTCTTCTTTTTGAAATCCAGCTTCGACGCTTGCTGAGATTCAGAAGGCATCTCGCCTTCTCGTTGGATCTCGGAGACTCGATAGCAATCTAATCAAAGGGCGCGTGCAACAGTGATGATGGTGAAGATGTTGTCCCTGTGAGACTGTTGAAGCGAAGTAGGAGTGACACTCACGACTTGAGCAGAAATGAAGAACGAGAGTGATCATAGCCGGACCTGCCAAAAGCCTCTCCAGGAGGACCCATATGTGCCCATGGCCGGGCATTCAAGGTACTTTCACCGAGAAGCTCGAAGTGCATGATTTCCCAATCGGCAAACGGTTCGACTTGGCAGAATTCCAAGAAGAATTCCAAGAGGAATTACTGAATAAGCTTCAGGAGGCACATTTTCTATATATTTTCCAATGATTTTCATGTGCTTTTCACTACCCTATCCCGCGAAGCAGTGTGCTGCTGTTTTACCATCCTTTGTCACTGTAGAAGAAGCCGATCTCCAGCTTCAGATAAGAATAGCTATGTAGCCTCATTCAAGCAGCATCTCGTGGACGCTTTGGGCACGGCGATTTGATCTCCTCTCCACTTGATGCTGCGGCTCGTTTCTTTTGTCGCGCTGCATCGTGAGCTGCCACCGCTTCAGATGCGCGGCTTTCCGGCAAGTCAGCCATGAAGATGTTGAGCTTGAGCATCACCTCTGGCCACTCTGCGCTTAATGTTCCAAAGCCCGGCGTAGCCATGACAGACTCCTTCCAGGTCTTGATGAAGCTCAAGCACGCTTTTTCAAGTTGCTCTGCGCCAAACAAATGAGCTTGACAAAGTATGGAACAGACTTCATCCTTGCACACGAAATCGCAAAGCTTCTGCTCGCACCACATACGCAAGCGCTGCACCTCATACTTGTGTGATACCATGAGCATGCTTTGCAAGAGGACACAGAACGATCGTGACTTGACGTCAATGCTGTCAGTGCTGCTACTAGCCACTTTGTCAGGTGTTGAAAGCTTCTTCATCTTGGTCTCCAATTCTTCCAAATCATCTGTGTACAAGAAACTAATGAACATTTCGAATGTTGACTGGTCAGCATCTATGATTGTAACAACCTTCGACAAGGACTCTTGCATGCCGCCATTCAGCTCTCGGTCGAAGACCTCTGACCTAGCTGCAAGGATGAGAGAGTGTGCCTTGATTTCTCGACCTTCGACTATAAATTTCATATCTGTATGCTTGCCCTCATCTAGGAGTGACAGCAGATTGGCGCCAAGAGTAGCTGGCGGCACGACGACTCGTGGTGTGCACTCTCGCGTCTTTAGATTGCTGCCATCCATTTCCTCGATCTGTACTTTCACAGTGAGCGTATCGTCTTCAATCCACTTGCTCTTCAACAGCTGTTCATGCGATAAGCCAAAGATTCCTATAGGCTTCGTCAAGCGGCCACCATCCTCGGGTATTGGCTGAACGTCTGGGCCAAATGCCTTGTACTCTGTGTTCCAATCGGGAAAGCATTCACTTCCCTCATCACCCCACATGAAAAATTCGCCACCTGTGTGCTTGATGTAGATCCTGTATCGGAAGATGACACCAGTTGCATCACAATGTATGATGGCGAGCGATCCAAGCTGGGTCTCCTCTAAATCAATCGGAGTTTTTGGTATAGGAGCATAGAGTATCTCATATGTCGACCTGCCAACATCGAACTGATCCGAGAAGACCATGTCCTCGCCGTTTTCTGCGAGAGCCATTTTGAGCCAGCTCATGCCCTGCAACTTCCAGATGTATTCTCTTCTCGAGATTGATGATGTTATGTTGATTCTACCATCGTTTGGCCCTCCTCCTGCTCTATCTCTGCTGCCGGTATCTGATCCAGGCTGTACAGTACTTCCCGTACTAGGATCCCGCTTCATATGATCACCTGAGAGATCCTCATCAATGCGGTCGAGTCGCCAAAGCTTGAAACGGTTGATGCTTCTCTTATTGTCCCTGGTTTCATTGATGGACTCAAGTTGTCGTCGTAATTCCTGACGCCGGTTTGCTGTGGCAATCTCTAGATCGAGCTGATAATTTCTCTGAGTTTCAGCTTCCACCTGGCGCCTTGCCTGTACAATCTTCTCTTGCAGTTCCTGCTCCGTCGCCACCATGATGATGACTTCGTTATTCCTACAAAAAGCTATCTTAAACTGGCTTGAGCCTTGGGCCACTATTGCATGCCATAATGCCACAGCAACTTCAGAGCCATAATATTGCATGCCATAATGCCACAGCCACTATTGCATGCCATAATGCCACAGCTATCTTAAACTGGCTTGAGCCTTGGACCACTATTGCATGCCATAATGCCACTCTGAATTGCAAGCCACTGCAACTTCAGAGTCCACAGCAGTTGCTGAGGAAGAGTGTGCCTCATCGACTTGCTGTGGAAGGACATCGGTGAACTTCGCATCGATACAGGAAATGCACATGTACAAGAAAATATTTCCATCTTCAGGTTGCTTGCGGCACCGAAACGGAGACACGAGCCCTCTGTCAAAGAGACTTGCATGCCCCGGCCGTCTCCTTTCGGAGAGACTATGCATACACCGTAGGTCCTTTCTCAGAGAACAATACATGCACCGGTGTATTCTATCTCAACACTTTCAAACACCACTGTCATGGCTGAAGCGTGCCAGCTTTGGTGCTCGCTTTCGTTCAGAACATTGTTTGCTTTGATATTGTAATTAACTGGCATCATCGATGGCTACAGCACCTTTGCACGGTCGCGATCACCAGCTCCCACCCATAGGGGGTTCTCGACATTTCACCATAGAAAGAGCAAAGCATCTGAAGACTTGCTGAAGCTGCGAAAACTTGCGAAAATAACGAGCCAGCTGCCAACGTCTATCATACAGAAGATTTGGTCATGAAGCTTCGAGAGACCCAACCACAAAGAGTGTGCAATCGAGTCACACCGCCCTCGTCTTTGCAAGAGCAAGTCACACCTCCTGAAGACCAAGAGTCACTCAACTCTAAAGCAAGAATCATCAGATTCTGTCAGCACACTATATTCAATGGCTCACACGCGATAGTTAAGAACATGCTTGCGGCACCGAACCGGAGACACAAGCCCTCTGTCAAAGAGACTTGCATGCCCCGGTCGTCTCCTTTCGAAGAGACTATGCATACACCGTAGGTCCTTTCTCAGAGAACAATACATGCACCGGTGTATTCTATCTCCTTTCTCAGAGACGTTGAACACAAAAGCCGTTGGAACAGGCGAGTCTGTTTCGGATGAAATTCGAAGATTGATGATGTTCAGGATTTACCAGGAGGAGTGCGGACATCAAATCTATATGAGATGCCAGGTGTTTACCGCGCAAAGCGCAATTTATAGCAATCTGACATGCCGTCTTCTTGCGTATTTTGCAAAAGCCGAAAGGATTTGAAGCTGCGGCGTGAGACAAGCTGTGCAACGGAGCCTCCGACGCAAACAGGTACTGGAGGCCCCAGGCGAATTGGATTGTGGGTGTGTTCTGCGGAGGCTTGCCAATCGCGCATACTGCCAGGCTAGAGCAGTGTCTCGCATGGATTCCTATATCATTCTGATTACAAAGCTGCTGAAGGATATTGTCGCCAAAGAGACCGAAGATACATCCACCGTGAAGATCTTCCCGGAGTGGGTTCCTGTCCGAATTAGAGATCAATGGGCGACATATTTGGTTGGAAATTGATCAGCGAACATATCATAGGCAATCATCATATCCAGCTCTGCATCAAATCCCACAGATCTCCGTCGCTCTCTCTAGCAATCTGCATCTATCCTAGTGAGCAAACATATACATTTTGTCAGATTGGTAGTTGCATGGCCGACGTTCATGCCGCGGACGATGGCGGTGACTTAACCCCATTCATGGTGGCGGCAGAGCACGGCCATGTGAAGATACTGCAATACTTCCGGCGCTTTACGGACTAACAGATACTTACGGGCTAGCAAATCCTTCCGCGAGATGCATACATGATTTTGAAGATGTGAATGCAGTCGGACGAGTCTCCTCGGGCAATGGTCAAAACCAGTGGCTGAGGTGTCCGCAGATAAATACGCACTACAGTCGGGACAGTCCCCTCATGCAGTCCCTCGCTCACTAGATGTCGAACAAGGAGTGATGCTACTGCTTCTGCTATATGTGGAATGACAGCCTGTCCTTTCGCTGGCTGGACTACCGCCTGACCTCTTTACTCTCTCTGCGGCGTTAATTAATTTCTGCTTTTGGTTGTGTCGATTCCGGCTGTGCTTTCGCATGCTCCGGTTCCACTTTTTCTTTCAAGAATGTCGCGCGAGCCTCCCCATATGCATGTTTTCCTTCACCGGCAATTACTAGCGATAGAAGTGAGAACACTAAGTAACACTATCCCGACACCCTCACCCTCGCTCCACAATTATGCCATAACACATACACAACCCCCTAAACATATATTCACATGAAAAAAGAAGAAGAAAACATACTTAGAGTGTGAGGCCAAGAGTCTTGGGCTTACATCAATGTGACCTCTAATGTACGAGGCCTTCGGAATCCCCATAGATCCTTTTCGCTCGCTGAAACCGGTTCGCTGAATGGCTACACTTTATCTACATGCCATGCATACTGCAATAATTCCGCAGCTTTACGGACTAACAAATCCTTGCGGACTAGCAAATCCTTCCGCGCGATGCATTTCTCTTCCTAAGATGCATACGTGATTTTTGACATGTGAAGGCAATCGGACGAGTCTCCTCAGGCAATAATCAAAACCAGTGGCTGAGCTGTCCACAGATAAATAAGCAGTACAGTCGGGACAGTCCCCTCGTGCAATCCCTCACTCACTAGAGGTCTTCAATTGTAGTACTAGATGTCTTCAATCCATGCTGACACTCGAGAACTACCATCCTTGTCAACTTTGAGCAAAGGGAGTGCATGGCCGTAGTAATGCCACATCTGCATATCTCCAAATTTGTCGGTTTTCTGTTGTCCGACGATGGAACCGAGTTCAAGATATTGTGTTGTCACAATGCGTTCGGCCTTATCGATTCTTTGGTACAAAGGAATGACAATGAGGCAATGCCATTTCCCCTCATCGTCCTCGCGCCACTTGAGACAATGTTTGCGAAGGATGGGCGTAGGGCTGTGATCATTGTCCGTCATGGTTGTGCCATAGTGTGCCACCGCCTTTGGTGAGAGTAGAATCTCTAGCAGCGCACAGTCATCTGCATACTGCTCTTCCCCCATGTGATTTTTGGCATACTGAACCGCTTGATCTCGAGTTTAGCTCAGGTCAATGTACGAGTAATTGCCTTGCGGGTTTATGCAAGACAACTTGCCATCGCCGAAGCACTTTACGATGTCGCGGGTCCGCATGACCTTGTAGAGCACCAGATCCTCATGACGAGCCATGAGGCAAATGTTTGAATATGTAAGACTGAATAGACGACATCCCAGTATATGAGCCATGGAGTATGCATTTCACGAAGGTCATGTTGACGAAGCACCTAACTTTTTTATTCCAGATGCTCTCACGAATCCTATAGGGCAGTGATCGCTTTCGCAAACATCAGCTTGTGGCCCAGTGAACGCACACCTAGAGTTTCGAAGACCGCTGGATCCACCCGCTGGAGCTTGCTGGTCCCTGGTGTTGCTTCATTGATAGAAGCTGCCAACTCTTGCTTGCTACCAAACTCACGCAGTAGTGCTTCTGAGTACTGGAGCAAAATACCTTTTCCAGCATCAGCATTCCTAAGCCACTCCTCGAGTTCCTTATGAGCTATGGCCTCCTTTGCAATATATGGCGATTCTCCACTACTGGCGGCACTTTCATTACCTGGTTGTGTGTCAACAGCAGCTGCTGTGCGAACATCCCTAAGCGTCTGCTCAAGGTCCTCCTGCACCATTTTCTGCTTTGCACTCTGTGGCGATGAACTACTAATGGCGACACTTTCATTACCTGGTTGTCTTTCAACAGCAGCGGCAGCGCCGTCCAACCTTTTATGCCTTTCGTTAACTGGGGAACAGGGAGTGATGCTACTGCTTCTGCTATATGTGCAATGACAACCTGTCCTTTCGCCGGCTGGACTATCGCCTGACCTCTTTACTCTCTCTGCGGTGTTAATCACTTTCTGCTTTTGGTTGTGTCGATTCTGGCTGTGCTTTCGCCTGCTCCGATTCCACTTTGTCTTTTCTCTGCTCCGCCTTCGCATGCTCCGACTCCTCCTTTGCTTGCTCCACATCCTCTTGCGCCTGCTCCGACTCCTGTGGCGCTCGCTTCGGCTCCTATCGCGCTTGCTCCGGCTTTGCTTTCGGTGGCTCCGACTCCGCTTCTGGCAGCGACTACGCTTGTGTTTTCCTTTGCTGCAACTACGCTCGCACTGGCACTTGCTACTGGTTGACTGCACCTTTGGCGGAAGTACATACGTACTTGTGTAGCATTGTTTTGGATCTCGATCAGTGTTCTTCCGATGATCCACATTACCCTGTCCCCTGAGCTGCGTGAAATCATTCACTTGTTCAACGCCGCTTAGTCCAGACAGCCATCTCCTTAAGCTCCATGGAGGAGGATGCATTGCACGGTAGCGCTCACCGAAATACTTCTGCATCTTATCCATGGCAGTAGGACCATTCGTGGAAAGGAAATTGCGAACTTCCTTCTCGAATGCAGCAGCTGCAGAATTTAGCTCATGTGTTTCTTTCTCTGCCACCAGTACTAGGGAAACAGTGTCAGGGGAAGCATTAATGGCAGGCGCACATGAGCACACCATACCAGGATACGGACGAGCTTTTAAGTCCAGCTCAATGCCAGATATCGTTTGCAACCAAGCCTTCCAGGATCCAGCCTTTGTCTTCCTGTTCCGCCAAAAGATCTGATTGAACCTGCCGCCAATCTTATGAAGATTCCGTAAATCATTTATAGAAATCTTGCCAACTTCAGCTACATGATTTCGGACATCCTGTTCCAGGCTCTTTGCTTCAGGAGTGCATAGCCCGAATGGTGGCACAAATTGCTTCGGAGAAGCACTAAGGCTATACTCAAGATTAAAATTTCTCGGTCTACTGGCTTCTGCCAACTTATCCTCGACATTTGTAGCTTCGTGATCGCCGACAGCAGAAGAAAGTGCTACCAAATCTTGTTGTCCAAGCAGCGCGTCAGTGGCTCCAGAACCTGGTTTCATGCGCGTCACTGATTTTGCCTCTGCTGCTTCTGCATGCATCGAACTCTCTCTATGTCCAGAGTGCCTTTGGAGTTCAGCGTAGTCAGGCACGTCAGACTCGGTGATCATATGCCCTAGTGGCCACGTCACAGTGATGTTAGGCTCGAGCTCTGTAGCAATAGCTGTGTGATATCCTGCTCTACTTCTTTGCACGAAACCGGTCGGTAGCGGATCTTGTTCATTAGCAATCTTCCTCAAAAGTGCATTTTTCAATGTAGTGGCCGCGTCTATCGTCTCATCTCTGCGGCCACTCGTCGGCTCGTCCACTTGTAGACGCCAAGGAGGAATGCATTTCATCTAAGCAGCAGTTATGAAACCATCTCGAGATTTAAGAATCATAGCAGAACTATAGTAGTAGATCACTTTGCTCGAAGATCTGCATGTCAGATCACTTTTTGAGCCTGGGGCGCATGCATGATGCACAATGACCGAACCTATAGCGAGGTTTAGAATGAATGTATCTTATGACCGCGACGATTTCATAAAGACTTGAGCACTTGCTGTGATGCCGACATGTATTTTACAAATGGTGTTGCCGTTGGGACAATCCCCTCGAGCGGTCATGATAATCTGCCCTCTACATTTTCACATGAAGCTCTACATTTTCACACGCAAGCTCAAACACCTTCGCGGTGCTCAAGTGGACATGCCCACAAGCTAAATACACCAATTGGCTTCCCCATCTAATCTGTAGTCACCTCACAGCCTTCCAGATTGAATCCATTCTGTTGGCAATGGCGCTTCACTATGTAGCTGTTGTAATTTCAATGATTTCTTCAGTCTTTCTTCGCAGCCATTCTGCAATTTCTGCATCTAACTCATTCCATTGAATGAATTGTTCATTGGCACGGCGAGCACCACAAGCTGTGACACCGGGACGCAAGCGGATGCCATAAAGAACGTCTGCATTACTGGGTAATAATGCTGGAGCCCCATTTCCATGATGCGATGAACGCGGCAGCGACATTATCACTTCTTCTTGTCCAGTCTTTGTTCGAAGACTTGTACGATAACTTGCAGATTTTGAATTTGGTGCTGCCTTGAACATAACCGTCATTGCTAATTGTTTTCCACCAGGCAACCCATTCATCTTGGTTTTCTTCGGCGCCATGGCTTGAATTACTCTACTGGAATGAGGCCAAGTTAGGTTCGCGAGACGAATCACACAATCTCATCACTCTCTACTCGATAAGGTATTCATTGAAATGCATCCTCGCTATCTCACTACTGTCCTAGTAATTCATTTTAAGCAGAACTCGCATCAAGAAGTGCGTTTTATGAAACAGATCATGCGCACTCCTCCTCTAGAGAGATTCCCAAAACACATGCATGAGAGCAGAATGTTTCTCTAGAATGCGTACTGCAGTTGGCAGCATTTGAGGCTGCCCCCAGCGTTCCAGCGATCGATGATGATTCTGAATGGTCACAGATGGGAGCACCTCCTAGGTTTATATAGAGAAGTAGATGCAATCTCTCGCAAATTTAACCTTGCTATCTCACTGCTGTCCTATTTGGCGAGGATGGACGCCGCTCATGTCATTGAAGGTATCCAGATTGAGCCCAGCCGGTTGAACACACAATAGCATGCAGCCTAATTACTGTATGTCGTTGGGACAGACCCCTCAAACGAAATCATTTACTTCTTCGTCAAGTGCTATAGTCACTGACATGAAGTCGTCTAACTACTTGTGCAATATACTAGCAATCACACTGCCAATTTAAGGTTTCACTGGCATACTGATTAATTAATGCAAAACACTCTCATGACTGCTGGTCGTCTGAAAGCCTTTCTTTAGCTGTCTCCCAACTTTCTTTTAACTTTCTGTATGCTTTCTCGGGCTTTCTTACGAACGTTTTGCGGTCGAGTAATACTTACGAGCGTTTTGCGATCGAGTACTTCTTGCGCATCGAATAGCTCCTTGAGTTGAACTACTTCTGTAGGCGTCAGTAGTCGCTCGCTGGGCTTGCTGCTCAGTGCGCGGTCCTTTCTTCGCTTAGCCTTCATCAGCCAATTCGCTAACCTCTGTTCACGCTTGGTCGTCCGTTTGTTCCGCACCGGAAGGCGAAAGTACTGTTGCTGGAACTTCTCCACTGCTAGAAGTCTTGCACGCCATAAGCTTTGTGCTTTTCTTATCTCACTCCACTTTCTGCTAGCTTTCTGTAAGCTTTCTGTAGCTTTGGCTTTCCGTGTGCTTTCTACTGTCAACTGGAATCTTTCCTTAGTTGTCTTCCAGCTTTCTTTAACTTTCTGTAAGCTTTCTCGGACTTTCTTAAGAGCGTTTTGTCTACTAATGCTGATTATACCAGGAATGCTATTTATAAGCGCAACGTCTGCCTTTGTAAGCTTTGCTCTGTCCAGCAAAGTCCGCGCTCCGTGTAGTCTGCGTGCCAGACGTCTTTCTTCATCGTCTGCGAAGAAGTGGCGCCTTGGAATACTGCTAGTACGGCGTTGGGACTGCCAGTCGATAACATTCTTATAAAGCTTGCGAATGTAAGTGCACGACTTCTCCTGAGCCCTACCACCGGGGATTGTGTTTATGAGCGATGTGTCTACATTTGCGAGCGGCGGGTCCCTGTATCGTCGGATCAACGCATGCTGTAACCTACATCCAAGACGTCTTTCTTCTTCATCTAAAGAGTGTCGACTTGGAATACTACTGATGCAGCGTTGGGACTGCCAGTCGACAACGTCCTCATAAAGCTGACGAATCAACTTACACGGCTCAATGCCCTCGCCAACCCCGGCTGCCATAGTGTTCTCACCAACCCTGGCTGTCATCAAGGCCGTTGGGACAAACCCCTCCTTGATTTTATCTGCGCGGTACGCCAGCAGGATGTCCTTCCAGTTCGTGTTAGCGTCCTTGTACTGCTGGAAGGCTGCCTTCAATTTAGTGTGGTCGCGACTGGAAGGGCACGTCTCGTGCGCCGCGCGCTTCATCTTTGTCCAAATCCTGATGAGCTCGATTTCGGATTCACCGTGGGAGTGGAAGCCGTACTTGTCGCGGAACATATTCGCGTCCTGGTTCCACTCCTTAATTTTCTCATTA
>Ga0163180_10001566_pt1 | contig 13002 bp, 8 predicted proteins | sample AtlANTMetagenome_2_FD_109647 | JGI IMG/M metagenome (GOLD analysis project Ga0163180, IMG submission 109647) | Marine eukaryotic phytoplankton communities from the Atlantic Ocean - Atlantic ANT 4 Metagenome | ecosystem: Environmental > Aquatic > Marine > Oceanic | place: North Atlantic Ocean...
CACTCTGGACTTGCCGTCAGCCATACTGTCTGTCCTGACGCACGAATGATCTGCCGATTATCTTCACGCATTACAGCCCCTCCACCGAGTGCTATGACGCAATGCCGGACTTTAGCCAATCTCGCGATGGTTTGAGTTTCCAAATCACGAAAGGTTGATTCACCATCATCTGCAAAAATCGCTGCGATGGTCTTTCCCGCGACGGACTCCAGTTCTATATCGGCATCAAAAAACTGTCGCCCTAATGCATCTGCCACAACTTTTCCAACGGTCGATTTTCCGGTCGCACGATATCCAATCAAAAAGAGATTATTACTCATGGGTAGAACCGGAATCTGTGTATGACCTATTGTTATGACCGTCGAGCGGCGCCAATTGTTTCTCGGATGGTTTCCCGCATCAATTCAACTGGGGCTTCTTCACCCGTAAATAGCTTAAATTGAAGTGCGGCTTGTCTCACGAACATTTCAACACCGCTACACGTGCGGCATCCTCTATCTCTTGCCGTTTTAATCAACAGCGTTTGCTCCGGGTTATACACAGTATCAAACACAATCATGTCACGACTCATAGCTCCTGCGTCGTACGGTGAGTGATCCACGTTCGGATGCATGCCGACTGGTGTCGCATTAATCACTATGTCCGCCTTCACTTCGTGCCGATGTGCCCATTCCACAGCGGTACCTTTAAGTTCAGCAGCTACCACGACAGACCGGTCCATGGTTCTCGAGGCAACGTATACGCGTCCTTTACGTTCGACCACGCCATAACCGATCGCTCTGGCAGCACCACCGGCTCCGAGAATCAACACGTCTTTACCTTCCAGCCAGTTCATGTTGTCATCTTCGCCAGCAGAGTCAGCCAGACTTCCCATGGCACCGGTTAGATCTGTGTTGTAACCGATGATTTCAGAACCTTCAAAAACAACCGTATTCACTGCACCAATACTACGAGCGCCTTTCTCAACCTTGGTCAATTTACGAATAATGGATTCCTTGTGAGGAATCGTGACGCTCAGGCCACGCACACCAATTTCAGAACACATATCTGTAAACGTGTCGAGGTAATCACTCGGTACACGGAACGGCACATAAACACGATTCATATTGCAATGATCAAATGCTCGATTGTGTATCACCGGACTGAGGCTATGACCGACGGGATCAGCAATCACACCATATACCTGAGTATCCGGGCTTATGTTTTGAAAATTGTATCGGTTCTTCATCTCATCAAAACTCAGTTGCCCCGGAGCAAGCGACCGCTCGTGATGAAAGGTTGCGAAAGTAAATGGTGCTCCGAATTTACCAGCGAGTATTCTGGAAGTCATACCAACATCCCCCATCGCAATTCCGATGGTTGGTACGGTCGCATCGCGCATCATGCGCATGATACGAAGCGAGTCCATGGGAGAGTGGGCCAACGCGGCAATTTTCACGATATCAGCATCTTTTGCCGCCAGTCGAGCATGTATTGCGTCTAGATCTTCTGGAGTTTCTTCAAAGTCGTGTAGGGACACTATGCGTTTGGTGCTGCCGTATCGAGGAATCTGATCGGCAATATCCTCCTCCAGATCAACGTATTCCACTCCCGCAGCAATTGCGGCTCGGAGGATCATCAGGCGTTGCTCTTCTGTGCCTTTCCACTTGCCACCATCACGATCACGTCTACAAGTCACAACGACCGGACAGGGTCTCTTCTCAAGCAGTCGGTTCAGATTGATATTGCTACGCATATAGTCCAGACGCAACTCCACCAATTCTGCGCCCTGTTCTACAAGGTGTTTATGCTCAGCAATAATATGGCGATGCCGACCTCGACCAATACTAACGCAAATCTTCGTCATTCGTCTTAGAACTCTTCTCTACTCTCGTCTCGCTGGGATCCACGACCACCAATCTCTACTGATTGTGGCCACCGCATTATGAATACTAGCATTAAACATCTACTCTGATAATGCACACTTTTTTGACATCCATGACAGCTGATGCATTATGTACGTTCGAAACGACGGTCGAGCTCATCACGTGTAAAGACAAGGGCAGTCGGCCGGCCATGCGGGCAATGGTGAGTATCATGGAACAAGTGACGTTGCATCAGCAGCGAGTGGATTTCCTCGGGAGTCAGCGGGTCACCTGCTTTTACAGCTGCTTTGCATGACATCATGTGCATCAGTTCATCTAGAACATCACGGCGATCCGGTTGTTTCTCACCGACCATGATCTCATCGATAAGCTGCCGAATGAGCTCGGCCGGTCGCACACGCCGTAACATCGCCGGATAACTGGATACAAGAATCGTGTCGCCGCCAAACGGTTCGACTTCGATACCGATCTGCTCAAACAACTCTTTGTGTTCCACCGCAACTGCGGCTTCCGGACCTGACATGCTTACCGGTTCAGGTACTAAAAGTCGTTGTGTTTCCAGTTCGCCAGCTAAGACTTTTTCCCGTAATTGCTCGTACAATACTCGCTCGTGCAAAGCATGCTGATCAATTACCAGCATCCCCGATTCATCCTGCGTAACAAGATACCGGTTGTGCACCTGAAGCCCCAGCGTCGAAATGGGTAACTGGGTGGGGACATCTGCTGCCGCTGGATTAACATCAAGCCTTTCAGTATTGGCAGGCAGATTTGAGGTATCCAATGCCCGTTGAAAACTCTCTGGCAATCGATAGTTATCAGCAGGTCCGGCGGGAGTAATACCGGCAAACTGCCCTGCGCCACTACCACTGTATTGGTTTGTCGCACCAATTGAACTCACATCGGATCTTGGATAGCTCAAACCAAGATTCTGTGGCCGTTCCGCTGAGGCTGCGGGTGTTCCTGCGGCATCCGTCCTTTCACTATGTTCATGAACACGGGCCGTGAGGTCCGTTGATAGGAACTTGTTGCGGATGGTTGATAAGAGCTGACTGTAAAGTTTTCGAGCGTCCTGAAATCGCACTTCTAGTTTTGTCGGATGCACGTTCACGTCCACTAGGTGCGCCGGCATATCAAGCTTCAGAAACGCGATTGGGTAACGCCCGGTAAGTAGCAATCCACGATATGCTTCCCCTAAGGCATGTTGCAGGGAACGATCTCGAATGTGCCTGCCGTTTAAGAACAAGTACTGCATTCGAGTGTGTGAACGATTGAAAACCGGATCAGCAACAAATCCAGACAATCGAATACCTTCCTCTTCACTTTCCACCCAGATAAGTGCGTCGGCAAGATCTTTGCCATAAAAGTGAGCGATGCGATCCTTCCAGTTATCGGCCGACGGTAAATCCTGTGTCACTCGGCCGTTGTGTTGCAGTTTGAAATGGACATTGGGATGCACCAGGGCCAGGCGGGTAAAGGCCTCTGTTATGTGTCCCATTTCTGTTTGATTGGCCTTCATGAAGCGGCGACGAACCGGTGTGTTGAAGAACAGATTGCGGACTTCGATCGATGTCCCAACCGGGCAGCCACATGGCTTAACTGGTTCTGCGTTGCCGCCGTTAATCTCTAATTCCGCGCCTTCTGTTGCACCATCAGCACAACTACGGACAGTCATCTGGCTTACTTCAGCAATAGATGCGAGTGCTTCTCCCCGAAAACCGAGCGTCTCAACATTAAATAGATCTTCTGCATCTTCAATCTTACTTGTCGCGTGACTGGCGATAGCCATCATCATCTGATCAGGTCGAATTCCACAACCGTTATCTACAATTCGGATAGACTCTGTTCCGCCTTGAGCAACGGTCACGTCGACGCGCGAAGCACCCGCGTCCACGGAATTCTCCATTAGTTCCTTGACGACGCTTGCCGGGCGTTCAATCACCTCACCTGCGGCGATCTTGTTTATGACACTTGGAGATAGTTGCCGAATCTCTGGCATTTATAATCCATCCGTTGGAAAACCTAATTTCAAATCCTCGTTGTTCGACAATTAAAACACAAGCGGCAAGTTTTCAGCGTAACCACAGCCGGTGGTTATAAGTCGTATTCCTTTAACTTGCGATACACCGTACGTGTACCAATCCCCAGGATCTTCGCTGCTTCTTCACGATTACCGTTGGTGAGTTTAAGTGTTTCACGATATGCCCACTTCTCAATCTCACTCAAGGGTTGTCCAACAAGTTCATTCGGCCCTGTAGCTCCTGAAGCGTCACCGATTGGCGCATCAGCTAAATCGGGAGGTAAATCATCCACATCAAGAATGCCATCCGCATCCAGCACTACCATGCTTTCCACTGCATTGCGTAATTGTCTCACATTTCCAGGCCACTCATATGAGAACAACCTGCGTGTGACAGCCGGTGACACACTGGTCACCTGTTTCTGATGTCGCTTGTTGAACTGTTTTCTAAAATGATCAACTAGCGGTACGATATCCTCGCGACGCTCACGAAGTGAGGGTAAATGTACTGTTACCACCTTTAGACGGTAATACAAATCCTGACGAAATCCGTTTTCTTCAACCGCTGATTCTAAGTCCCGATTGGTGGCAGACACGACACGTACATTGACGTCGATCTGCTGGTTGTCCCCGACACGGGAAATATGACTTTCCTCAAGTACTCTCAGCAATTTGGATTGAGTTGCCAGAGGCATGTCACCAACCTCGTCAAGGAACAGCGTGCCACCATTTGCATATTCGAATGCACCAACGCGGTCACTATGCGCGTCCGTGAATGCGCCTTTGACGTGTCCAAACAACTCGCTCTCCACGAGGTTTTCTGCCACCGCTGCACAATTCAACGGCACCATTCGCTTTGCCTTGCGCGGGCTGTTTTGGTGGATAGCCTGCGCAATCAATTCTTTACCAGTACCACTTTCGCCGGTAATAAGTACAGAGGCGTCCGTGGGTGCGATACGTTTTAATCGCTCGATCACTGACTTCATACGATCACTGGCAAAGATAACGCCGTCGAACCCAAATCGTTCATCCAGACGTTGATTCAGTTCCAGATTCGCTCGTTTTAGCTGCACCGACTCTGCAGCTTTTTGTGTTATTGCTCGAAGACTTCTGGGAGTGATTGGTTTTTCCAGAAAATTGAATGCACCCAACTGCATTGCTTCGACGGCTTTGGGCACAGTTGCATGACCTGTCACCATGATGGTCTCGGCGCCGGGGAGCAGCCTGGCTGCGTTTTCCAGAATTGCCATACCATCGACATCGTTCATCATCAGGTCGGTAACAACGATATCGTAGGTATCTTGCTCAATCCGTTTCAGACCATCCGGTCCCGTCGTGGCCATCGTAAGGTCATAGCCTTCTTTCTCCAGGCTCTCGTACATGGCTGTCGCATGTGCCGGGTCATTATCAACGATTAATACGCGAATATCTCCCGGATTGAGTCCTGGACGCAGGGCGTCAGGCAAGGAGTCAGAGTCTGGAAGTTGTGTATTCATGGACAGCAATCGATCTTCAGCAGCGGAGATCCTTCTGGATGTTTCCCGTTTGAGTAACTTGATGATATCGCAATCGCCGGATTTATCCCACCGCCGGCGGTCTGATCATTCTCCGATTCTCGCGGGAGTTGGAAACTCTATCATGAATTTGGTTCCACATCCGTCTTCGCTTTGCACTGCAATTCGACCGCCATGTGCCTGAATCGCCTTTCTCGCCATCGGCAAACCAAGTCCGCTACCTTCGATCTTGGTCGTATAGAAAGTCTTAAACATATTCATGGCCGTCGTTTCATTCATTCCACAGCCAGTATCGATTAGATCCAACGCCACACCATCTCGTGTCACACGCGTAATCGCAGTGAATTGACCGCCATCAGGCATCGCTTCAATCGCATTCTTAACCAGGTTTACCAAGGCGGCCTGAAGAGTCTCGACGTCCATTTTGATCGACGGCAATTTCGGGTCGAGAAATCTAACGATTTCGACTCCTGATTCCTGTGCTTGCGTTGCAAATAGATTTAGAACCGTTTCTAACTGCTTATTCAGATCGCCGGAGAGTAATTCGAGATTCCGAAGCCTGGCAAACTTCAGAAAGTCATTAAGTAGTTTTTCAAGCCGAATACACTGGTCATGAATCGTGTTTACCTTGGTCAGCGCGCGGCGTGCATCATCTGAGGGTTCTTCTTCCAAGTCCTCTGCCACGAGCTCCATATTCATACGTATTACGGACAGCGGGTTCTTGATCTCATGTGCCAACCCGCCGGCAATTTGCGCAAGCTCTCCATATTGCTCCTCGAGCGATTCAAGCCGCTTCTCAAGTTGTCGCACTTTTGAGTCGGTCATATGCAATTCATCTTAATTGCTAACTGCTGCCTGTCATGGGTCATGACAGTTGCTGATGGCGTCATATTATGAAAAAGACCCGGTGCGGACAAACTCCACACCGGGTCTCTGCTCGTTTGGATATTCCAATCGCGGGATTACTCGCGACGTCGACGGCGTCCACCGCCACCACCGCCACCACCACCGCGACGACGGTCACCACCGCGTGAACGTCGGCGATCGCCGCCATCACGTGAACCGCCATCATCATCGCCATCGTTACCGCGCGATTCTGGCTCTTCACCTGTATCCCATTCGTCGTCAACTCCCATTTCTTCGAGTGCTGCCTTGCGGCTTAGCTTGATTCGACTATGGTCGTCTACTCCGATGCACTTCACTTTCATTTCATCACCTTCAGAAACAACGCTGTTGATGTTTGAAATGAAACCGGTAGATAGCTCGCTAATGTGACACAAGCCATCACGCCCGGGAAGAATCTCAACAAAGACACCAAAATCTTTGATGCTGGAAACTGTACCGTCATAGATTTTTCCAACCTGAACGGTTGCGGTACATGCCTCGATCATCTCGAGTGCTTTGGTTGCCCATTCACCAGAGGTGGCAGCTACCGTGACAACACCTTCGTCATCCACTTCGACGACCGTACCGGTGTCTTCCTGGATTTGACGGATGTTTTTACCACCAGGACCGATCAACATACCGATCTTCTCTGGATCGATCTTCGTTCGTTCCAGGCGTGGTGCATGTTCTGCAACACCTGCACGTGGTCGCTGAATGGTACTCAGCATGGTTTTGAGAATATCAAACCTTGCCTTTTTGGACTGCTCCATCGATTCGCGGATGATCTTTTCACTGACACCTTTGATTTTCAGATCCAATTGAATACCTGTGATACCACGTTGTGTACCTGCAATCTTGAAGTCCATATCGCCAAAGTGATCTTCATCACCAACGATGTCGGTCAGCAGGATGTAATCATCTTCACTTTCCTGAACCAGGCCAACGGAGATACCAGCAACAGGTGCCTTGATTTTGACGCCGGCTGCCATCAGACCCAACGTTGCACCACAGACGGATGCCATTGAGGACGAACCATTGGATTCAAGAATATCGCTGATTACACGTACGGTGTACGGGAAGTCTTCCGGATCAGGCATGATTGGACGAATAGACCGTTCTGCCAACATACCATGACCAATCTCACGACGACCCGGCCCACGGTTTGGACGGCATTCTCCTACGGAGAATGCTGGGAAGTTATAATCGAGCATGAATTTCTTAGAGTAGTTATGGGTTAACCCATCCACTCGCTGCTCATCTCTACTTGTACCAAGCGTGATGCTAACGAGTGCTTGTGTTTCACCGCGTTGGAAAACAGCACTTCCGTGTGTTCTCGGAAGCACATCCACCGTGCAACTGATATCGCGAACTTCGTCCTTTCCGCGACCGTCCTGGCGGCTACCTGCGAGGATAATCTGGCGAGTACAAGCACTTTCAAGTTTGTACCAAGCTGCATTGAATGCTGAGCCTTCGATTGCATCCTCTGCTTCCGGATCCGGGATAATCTCACCCTTCACTTTTTCTTTCAGATCAGAAACCGCTTCATTGCGAGCTAGCTTGCCTTCAGTCTGCTTGGCAGTCTTAAAGTCATCGCCGTAGGTCTCCAGCAATCGTCCAAAGAGTCCGTCATCTTCGGGAACGACCCACTCGGTCTTTTGCACATCACACTTTTCGTAGAGTTCATTCTGCAGTTCGCAGATCTCTTTGATCACGCCGTGTGCATACAAAATGGCATCGACCATGTCATCTTCCGGAATTTCGCGAGCGAAACCTTCGATCATCAAGACAACATCCAGATTACCGGAAACGATCATATCGAGATCGGATTCACCAAGTTGATCAACCGTCGGGAATGGTTTGAATTCGCCATCGATACGAGCCACGCGAACGGATGCCACGGGGCCATCAAATGGAAGAGATGAAATATGGCAACCGACAGCTGCACCGTTCATCGCCAATACGTCACCATCATTTTGCTCGTCACTCGAGAGCACGAGGCTCTGGCATTGGACTTCGTCAAAGAACCCTTTCGGGAACAATGGCCGAATTGGTCGGTCCGTAAGACGTGCTGTAAGTGTTTCGTTTGTGCCTGGTCGGCCTTCACGCTTTAGAAAACCACCGGGGAATTTACCGGCAGCGGAGTATCGCTCACGATAGTCGCATGTGAGCGGAAAAAAGTCAGTGCCTGGACGTGGCGATCCAGTGGTCACCGCATTTAGCACAACGGTGTCGCCGTATTGAACGATTACCGTTGCTGATGCCTGCTTACCAAGCTCTCCGGTCTCAAATGATAACACCGAGTCGCCAATTTGCTTTTCTACGCGAATTTTCGTCACTTCTAATACCTTTTCTTTCAATTATCAAAATGCTGTGTCAACACTCGCGAGATTCCAACTGTAGTGACATTCATCCGTGACGAATAACTCACAATGACAAAGCAAGCCAATCTCTGATTCGAGCTGTCCGTGGAGACAGTGTTGTCCCTGAGAGCAAGCTGGTCAGTAACCCGGCTTTATCAAATCCGACACATCGAAGTACCGAAAACAGCATAAAGCCGCTGCTCAAACAGATCGTAGGACGCAAACTACACAATGCGTCTTGAAACAAGTGCCGAGTGCACGCAATTCGAAGCGGTTACCCGACCGCAATGAGAATAAACGATAAGATGCGGGCGATCGCCTGCGATCAATCCCACCGACGTGTGGTGTTACTTTCGAATACCAAGTCGGCCAATGATATCGAGATATCGCTGGGGGTCGACGCGGCGGAGATAATCCAGCAACCGTCGACGGCGACTAACTAAACCGAGTAAACCACGACGGCATGCGTAATCTTTCTTATGTTCACGCATGTGTTCCGTCAAACTGTTAATTCGGGTGGTTAGAATCGCAATCTGCACCTCGGGCGAACCGGTATCGTCGTCGCCCGTTTGGTGTTCCTTGATTAATTCTTGTTTCCGCTCTTTGGTGATCGTCATCTGCTACCGTTGAATTCCTCGCCAAAACGAGTGCCCGTTTTTGTCCCGGACAATCCTACAAATACTTGGCTTATTACCTGCCAGTCCCGCTTTCTTGTACGGTACCTAACAAGCTAATCCTACAAAATTTCCTAATTAAACGACTTAAACCATCTAGTCACTACTAAGCTACTAAGTGTACCACTGATCTGAAGCCACGCAACCGCCTAAAAACAGAGTTTTAGGGCCTCGACTTCATTGTTGTACTCAGTGCAATCACGCCCCAACAGGTGGCTGAAATTGAAATAAATTGGTCCTTTGCATGTGGAAAACCACTTTCAAAATGCTCCTGAAACGCGTTGGCCCTGGACACGACATGCCAGGTGCCATCATCAAGCTGATTTTCAAGCAAAAACCGCTTCGCACCTTCCACCGCTGTATGCCTATTTGTAAGTCGCCCGACAACACGTAGTGCTGTTAAAACTTGCCCGGTTGAGTAGGCATCTGATTTTAATGTGCTATCTTTATCGAGCGGTGTTTGATTCCATCCTCCGTCAGATCGCTGGTTTTGTAGAAGCACCTGGATTGTGCGTTCCACCGCTTCGCTGACATCCTCACTTCTCCGCAAACGACCTTTGGTGGCAAATAACTCATTCGCTGTTTGAATCTGCAACCAATGCAATGCAAATAGATGGTACGCCAAATCTTCAGTTGTTTGTGGTTGGGCACTAACAAGCCAATCTTTAACAGCTTTTAGATCTGGAAGCTCTTCAATCTTCCCTTGATATAACCGAAGACCTGCAACGGCTAACGCTGTCGCTGTAAAGTGGCTACCTTCCATGGGTGGGCGCCGCATTGTACGAATGGTCCAGTGATCGACTGTTATAGATTTCTTCAGATAGGTGAGCAGCGGTTCAATACTTTTCGGATCCTCAAATGGGGAAACAGCATACTGAACTAAGGCGTATCCCGCCGTAAAGGGACCACCCGGAACGCCTTTGCCCTTTTCGAGCTCTTCACGTCTGTCCCCAAAAAACCGGTCAGTATGTTCATCCTGCAACTGATACACCGATTCATCCACTTGGATGCCAACACTCGAAGCCATGCGCAGGGCATACACCGGCAGTGATTGGTGGTGACAACTGAAGCAGTCACGTTCATTTGTATAGGTATGCGAACTAACGGCAATTTTTTTCGTTGCCCGTGTGAGTCGATCGAGCAATTCATCAGCTTTGAGATTATTCGAGGGCAGCAGAAACAGGGCCTGAGACACGGCCAGCATTAATAGGAACAGCCTTAATATTGTCGACCTGTATATTCGAATTGCCATGGTGCACATGATACCATGCAGTTGTGCTGAATATCAGCGATACAACGTAAACTGGTTTCGCGAAGGATTACACTACATGCGTCGCCCGTTCATTTATCTCCTTTTCCTATCGACGTTAGTTGGTTTCATGACTGAACCGATCAAAGAAACAGAAGCTCAGCAAATCAAAGCGGGTTATGACCGTCCGACTCCGTTTTCCAATCAAAGTCGCAGCGTCGTGCTATCACGACACGGAATGGTCGCCACCAGCCATCCGCTAGCAGCACAAGTTGGTATCGACATCCTGCAACAAGGAGGTAATGCCGTCGACGCTGCGATAGCCGTAAATGCCATGCTCGGTGTCGTAGAACCAATGAGCTGTGGAATTGGTGGCGACTTGTTTGCCATCTACTGGGATGCCAAAAAGCAACAACTGTACGGCCTTAACGCGAGCGGGCGCAGCCCTTATGCGGCAACGCTGGAGCATTTTCAAGAACTTGGGTTGGATTACATCCCCATCACCGGGCCTCTTGGCTGGTCTGTACCAGGCTGCGTTAGTGGCTGGGACAAATTACAGCATCGATTTGGCAATCTTGCCCTTTCTGATGTACTGTCGCCTTCAATTCGTACAGCACGTGAAGGATTCCCGGTTACCGAAGTCATCGCCGGCTACTGGAGAGGAGCTGAACCGGCACTCAAGCAATACGCTGACTCGGCAACTACGTTTCTACTGAATGGCAGTCGTGCACCCGGATTTGGCGAAATATTCAAAAACCCTAATCTCGCAAATTCCTACCAGTTAATCGCCGAACAGGGCGCCGATGTCTTTTATCGAGGTGCCATCGCCAAGGAGATCATCCGTTACAGCGAAGCACATGGTGGCCTCTTTAGTATGAAAGACTTCAAGAACCATACAGCTGACTGGATCGATCCCGTATCCACAAACTATCGTGGGTATGACGTTTGGGAATTACCACCAAACGGACAAGGCATTGCAGCCCTTCAGATTCTGAATCTGCTTGAACCGTACGATGTCCGAAGCATGGGACCAGGCAGCCCCGACTACCTGCACCTTTTTACTGAAGCTAAGAAACTGGCTTTTGCAGACCGAGCAAAATTCTACGCCGATATCGATGCATCAGACGTTCCTGTCACCGAGCTCATCTCCAAGGAATATGCCAAACGACGAGGCGCACTAATCGATATGGCTCGTGCTGCTGATGATGTCCCGGCAGGTGATCCACGACTGCAGCACGGTGATACTGTCTACCTAACCGTTGTGGATAAGGATCGTAACTGCTGTTCGTTGATTCAAAGTAATTACTACGGATTCGGTTCAGATGTTGTCCCTGGAAACGTCGGGTTTGCCCTGCAAAATCGAGGGGCACTGTTTGCCCTTGATGAAGACCACCTAAACGGACTTGAGCCTCACAAGCGGCCATTCCATACGATTATTCCAGCAATGGTGACGAAAGACGGAAAGCCCTGGTTCTGTTTTGGCGTAATGGGTGGTGACATGCAGCCGCAAGGTCACGTACAAGTACTTGTAAACATGATCGACTTTGGGATGAATGTGCAGCAGGCAGGAGATGCTGCTCGAATTCGCCACCTTGGTAGTGCACAACCTACTGGCAAACCCGCCGATGGCAGTGGATATGTACATATCGAATCCGGAATTTCAGATGACGTGGCAAAGGAATTAGAAAAACGCGGGCACCGTGTCGTCAGAAGCGTCGGCGGATTTGGGGGCTATCAGGGCATTCTAATTAACCATGATGCTGGAGTATTGCACGGAGCAACCGAGCCGAGAAAAGACGGTGCGGCAATTGGCTATTAAGGAGCGGCATCTGGAATCAACTCTGGTCGTGAATCGGTACATTGAAATCAACAGAAGGCGAAACAAACATGACACAACGCAATCGCAGAACGTTCCTACATCAACTTGGCCTAGGCACATTGGGGCTGCTAGCAGCAGATCAAGTTTCAGCATCGCTAGCCCAAGCACCTAAAATCAAGGCCGGCCAGATTGGCACACGTCATGCGCATGCCTCTGGCAAGGTCGGCACGATGCGCAAATTTACCGACCTGTACGACGTTGTCGGGGTCGTAGAATCGGATCTTAATCGCCGTAAAGAACTGGAAAACACCAGCGCATACAAGGGCGTGAAGTGGATCACAGAAGAACAACTGCTCAATACTCCCGGCCTACAACTAGTCTGCGTGGAAACAGCGGTTAAGGATTTGTTAGACACAGCAGAACGCTGTATCGATGCCGGTCTTCATATCCATCTGGATAAACCGGCTGGTGAGGATTTTGAGCAATTTACGCGAATCGTTAACAAAGCCAAGAAACAAGAGCTCATCATTCAGATGGGTTACATGTTTCGGTATAACCCGGGCTTCCGCGTTTTGTTTAAGGCAGCAAGCGAGGGATGGCTTGGAAATATTCACGAAGC
>Ga0163180_10001567_pt1 | contig 13002 bp, 9 predicted proteins | sample AtlANTMetagenome_2_FD_109647 | JGI IMG/M metagenome (GOLD analysis project Ga0163180, IMG submission 109647) | Marine eukaryotic phytoplankton communities from the Atlantic Ocean - Atlantic ANT 4 Metagenome | ecosystem: Environmental > Aquatic > Marine > Oceanic | place: North Atlantic Ocean...
AAAAACACAAAGAGAGAGAAAGGAAGGAAGGAAGGAAGGAATCAAAAAATCCAAAAAAAAAGAGAAAAAAAAACGCTCCATTTGAGAAACCCTAAAATAACAAACCCTAAATATAAAATTTGAAAAAAAAATGTACTTTTGGACTCAAAAAAAATGTCCCCCATTAAAAAGAAGCGCTTGCTTTTGCTTTGTGAGAGAAGAAGAGCGTTCATTAAAACGCTTTTGTTCTTCTCTCTTCCCTCTCTCTCTCGTCTCTCTCTCTCTCTCTCTCTCTCTCTCTGTCTGTCTGTGCGCGTGGACTGCGTGGTGTGGCGAAAAAGATGGCGACGACGACGACGACGACGACGAGAACGACGACGATGGTGTTTCATCATCATCATCATCATCATCATTCGAGACGTCATTTTCTTTGTCAAAGCGCCGTGAATGCTGTCTCCGGGAGGAGACGGAGAGGAAGAAGACGGGTGGACGCCACCGCCGAATCCCAGGGAGACGCCGCCGATGTCGGGACGACGAACGCAGGAGGAGTGGGAGGAGAAAAAGAAGAGCGATACATGGCGAGAGGCGTGTCTGCGTCGAAAGAAGACGTGCACGAAGCCATAAAAAACGTCTCCAAAGGGGTGTTCCCGAAGGCGTTTTGTAAGGTTGTGCCGGATATCGCGATGGACCCGGACTATTGCACGTGCGTCCACGCGGACGGCGCGGGGACGAAATCCTCCTTAGCGTACGCGTACTGGAAAGAAACGGGAGATTTGAACGTGTGGAGAGGCATCGCGCAAGACTCCGTGGTCATGAATACGGACGATTTGTTGTGCATCGGGTGCGCGGACGACATATTGTTGTCGTCGACCATCGGGAGGAACAAAGGGCTGATTACTGGGGAGGTTTTGACGAATTTAATCGAAGGAACCGAAGACGTGTTGAAAACGATGCGAGAGTGCGGGGTGGGAATTACGAGTACCGGTGGCGAAACCGCGGATCTTGGGGATTTGGTGAGAACGGTGGTGGTCGATTCGACGGTGTGCGCGAGGATGAAGAGAGAAGACGTGATTTCGAACGATAAAATTCAAGCTGGGGATATCATCGTTGGGTTTAGTTCGTACGGTCAAGCGACTTACGAGACAGAATATAACGGCGGGATGGGATCGAACGGGCTGACCAGTGCCAGACACGACGTGTTTGCAAAATCAGTCGGCGAAAAGTATCCGGAGACTTTCGATCCAGCCGTGCCGGAAGATTTGGTATATTCCGGGAAGTATCAGTTGACGGATGTCGAACCGGAAACTGGGATGACGGTTGGAAAATTGGTTTTGTCGCCGACGCGAACGTACGCCCCAGTCGTTCGCGCGATTTTGGACGAAGTTGGCGAGAAACGAAAAGAGGAAATTCACGGCATGGTTCATTGCTCCGGGGGCGCGCAAACGAAAGTTTTACACTTTGTCGACGACGGGTTACAGATTATTAAAGACGACATGTTCGATGTCCCGCCGTTGTTTCGATTAATTCAAGAGTGTTCGAACACCGATTGGAAAGAAATGTATAAAGTGTTCAATTGCGGCCACAGGTTGGAGGTATACGTGCCGTCGGTTGGTATCGCGAATAGATTGATCGAGTGCGGGAAGAAGTTTAACATCGACAGTAAAATTATAGGACGAGTGGAAGAGAAGAGCGGGAAGAGTCAAGTGACGGTGATGAGTGAATACGGGGAGTTTGTGTATGATCCTTAATTAATGAAGTATAGTGTTATTGTTGCTGATATTGTTTTTGCTGCTACTGCTGCTTTTGCTCGAGAGAAAAAATGAACGAGAATGCGACGCCGCGCGTTCTAATCAAAAAATCCACCACCAGTCTGTTAAACGACCGACTGCGCGGACCCGCCCGTGGGTTTCTTCTCTTCCCCGTCCTCGATCTCTTTGAGTCTTCTCACCTCCCGTCTGCGTTTCAATTCTTCGATGGAAACCCCTCTCAACTCGCTCCTATAATACACCAGCCAATTCGCCGCTTGCGCTCTTCTCGTCATGTTCGGCGTTAACCCTTCCATCTTAAACCCTTTCCATCCTAACGGTCGCAGCTGTTCTTTCAGCCCGTTTTTATACTCGCTGGCAACCGATCTCGTCAAACTCGCGCACGCCTCTTTCACCGGTTGGTCGATTTCCGGGTAATACTTCCTCGTCACGCCGATGACGTCTGGAGGTTCTGGAAACCGCTTCGCCCAATTCGGGAACACTTTATCCGAGACGCTCCACTTCTCCGTCGCCGTCAGCGTCTCTGGGTCTAAATCTATCGTCATTTCGTACCCCAAACATTGCCACACGAGTTTGTTCACCTCTTCGTCCGAGAGTTTCGATTCCACTATTTGCAAGAGCACTTCGTTTCGAATCGGGTCGAGTTCGCCGTCGTGTTCCGCAGGATCCCACGGTGTCGCTCCTTGGTCGTGTTGTTGTTGCGCGTCGTTATTATTAAAGTCGTCGTTTTGCTCAAAGTCTTCCTTCGCCCCCGAAGATGAACCAACGGGCGGCGGCGGCGGGGAGCTCCCATCGTCCGACGCTCGTCGCACTCCCCAATGGAGCCGCCGCCGCTGCCCTCGCGCGACCGACCGCGACGACACAAACGCAGAACAACACCAGCGGTGGTGTTTTGGATAACACCGTTGAAAACGTGCCTTCGACGACGAAAACGACGACGCGAGCATGCAAAAGGAAGAAGCGCCGTTTCGAGAAGCAGCAGCAGCAGCAGCAAACATCATCGCGGCGGCGCTCTTTCGTCGTCGTCGTCGTCGTCTGCTCTCTGTCTCTTCGTCTCTCGCAACAACACTGTGGGTATTGGCTCCCCAATGAATGAACGAATGAATTGTGATATAGGATGCCTTTGAGCCTTTTTTATTCATAAAGGGGAGAAACCTACCAAAACCCTAAACCCAGAGAGACACACACTCAATTTAGGGTTTGTTATAATGTAGGGTTTTGTTTTTGTGAAAGAAGAAAAAGGTTCAAAAAACATTTGTGCGCAGAAAAATAAGACGAGATTTCCATCGTGGAGTGCCAAAACGGCGTCCACGTAAACACGCGCGCGCGTCGTCATGGAGACGACATCGCCTCCACCAACAACACACCCGGGAGGAGGAGGACAAGGACAAGGAGGACACCACGCGGGGATTTTTACGTTCGCGTTCGTCGCGTCCGCGCTCGTTCTTGTCTGCGTTTTGCGCGCGCTCAACTACTTCAGCGCGAGAACGAATCCATTGTCGGTGAAAACGCAAGTGTTTCTCTCGTGGACGTTGAGCGTGTCCATCCTGACCTTGGTCCCGCTGGACGTGGGATACTCGCTGAACAGAACGAACGACGACGAGGGAGGGAACGGACGAACGATGGGCGCGATGTGGGGATTGACGTACTGGTCGACGTTTTTTCTCACCTGGGTGATTTTACCGTTGCACCAGATTTACGAGGACAGGTAGAACAACGTCTCCTCTCTATTACGTCGCGTATTTTTACTTGGGCGGTCGTCGAATATATATATATACATATATATATATATCGGTGTCGTCGTCGACGTCTATTTTCAATCGAAGCGTACTATTGTGCCGCCCGTGTTTGCGAAGAGGAGTACTCACCACCTTTCTTTTTATCTTGACGGCGTCGCGCGCAGCGGCGACTTTACGTTCGCGACGAGGTGTTCCACCGCGTTGAGAGAAAACATGATTTTTTACGGCGTGTTAATCTCGATTCTTTGCGTAGGCGCGACTGGGTTGCTCTTTTTCGGATCGTTGGACGTGTCCAGTTTGAGCGCGTACGGTATCGTCGTAGCAAACGCTTGGGGTATTTCGACTGGTATTTTGCTCGTCGGGTACGGTTTAGTGGAAGTGCCGCGCGCTTTGTATAAGAGATCCTTTTTGGACGACCGACCGACGAGAGCGTATAAAAGAGTCGCGCACGTTTCTAGGAGCTTACAAGAAGCGCACGAAGATTTGAAGAAAGCGTGTAAAGCGGTCGCGACGACGGCGAGAGTGATGCCAAGAAGGCACGAATTGAGGTGGGCCATGGAGATTATCGAGAGCGAAGTGCCCGACGCCGAATCGTTGGGAGTGGAGAGTAGCAACGGGGTAGCTTCCTCATCGTCGCCCATGCAAGCAACGAATAGCAATAGAAGAGGGTCGTACGGCGAAATGAACGCGATGGGGGTGATGATGGATGACGACGACGACGACGACGCGATGTTAGATTACGATTACGATGTAGAGAAAGATTTGGCGAGGTTACGAAGACGGTTAAAAAGATCTTTGCGAGTATACAGACGAACGCGAGCGCAATACGTGGAAGCGGTGGAAGACGCGTTCCAAGCCGAAGCGACGTACCAAACGAGTAAATCTGCACACGGTAGATTAATTAAACCTCCGTCCACCGGGGGCGGAATAATCTCGCAAGATTTATTACACGGATCTGCGTTACGAAACGGCGGCGGCGCATCGTCGTCGTCATCACCATCATCATCAATCAGAAGCATCAAAGACTCGATCGAAAAGTTCTACAGGTGTACGTTTGAACCGATGACGTGTAAAGTTTTAGCCTTCTCTTTCGCCTTTTTGTCCTTGGCGATTATTTTAGCCGAAAGTACCATTTGGACTGGAGACGCGTTAGGTGAGCACGCCACGCTCTCCTTATTCGGCGTCATCGTCGAACACAACGTGAACAACGTGTTGACCTTACACTTGGCCATTTTCGTGCCTTTGTTCTACGTGTGCTTCTGCGCCTATTTATCGATCGGTCGCCTGGGGATGTTTTCGTTTTATACGTTGGTGCCGTACGGAACGGACAGTTTATCGTTATTATTCAACGCGTCCTTAGTATGCAGATACTCCGCGCCGTTGGCGTATAATTTTTTGGCGTTGTTGCCGGTGTTGTCTCGCCCATCAGTACCTCCAACAACGTTCGCGAAGAAAATGGCCGAACACATTCCAGAAGCCGCGCACAGGTTTAATACGATCGTTCCTGGATTTTTAGCCATTTATTGCGCTTTGATTGCGTTCGACGCGTTCGACGGAATTGCTAGTTACGGGTGGAAAATCTTGTGTTGTTGTTGTCCCACAAGATTGCGGGGAGGATTGAGTGGTCGAAGCAGTATGCACCATCGAACTTCCATCGGCTCGGATGGATTCGGTTCTAACATGATTGGGGACCAAAACGCGTTTCATTTCGCATCCGCTAAAGACGAAGAGATGGAAGACGATAGTCTTGGAAGATCCATAGTCGATCGCGAACGCGCGGAAATTATCGAAGGCGGTCGATTAGGATGCGCCAATCCGGAATATTACTTCGACGAACCGTCACCGAGCAACGCGAGGGCGCGAGGGAGTAAAATTTCCTCTTTTTCCAGACGCCGCGAGCACGAAGAAGAAGATCATCAGATGAGCGTCGACGACGACGACGAAAACGAGAGCAGACTTGGCGGAAGAAATTTAGAGAGCGTAAACTTGCTCTCTGGAACTGGCGTTGGATCTTCGTCTTCTCCAAACGCCATCACCAACCGAGACGAGCGATGGGCGCAATCCAAGGAGAGGTTAAAACAAGCCACCGCGCGCGCATCTGCGGCCAACACCAAAGAACCCGGGGCAAAACAAACCGCGCACTTAGATTCCATGTTCTCCGGGTTAAGGCCCGCTCCGAAACGTTAAAGGAGTCGTCGGCTCCGAAACAACTTTAACAAAGATACGTGCAATAACAACAACAACAATAAAAATACATACCGTAGTATTATACAACGCTCTACTACCTAATTTTCGCTAACGCGACGCCATCCACGTACACTTTCTCTTCGTCCTCCGCGCACCTCACGATGGTCTCGAACTCTGCTATTGTCCCACCTCTCGTCTCTCTCATCTTTCTCACCGTCGCTTTGACCGTCGCGCCTACGTCGCACTCCCTCCGAAACTTTGCGGTTTGCGAGAGGTATTTTGACCCCGGAAATGCGCTCCCGACTAACGCGGGGAACATCGAGACCAGCAGCGCGCCGTGCACGATCGCTTTTTGATGATGATGTTTCGACGCGTCGTCGTCGTCGTTTCCCACTTCTCCGTCCGAATCGAAATGAATTGGATTCGCATCTCCGGTGAGCTCGGCAAATGTCCTCACATCTTCTCGCGTAAACGTTCTCGCGCGGGAAAGCACCACCACCACACCCTCCCCCGCGGGACGTGTATTACTTCTCTCCCGCATATTCCCTTCGTCGTTTTGTTGTTGTTGGTCGCGTCGTCGCGCGGTCGTTGTCGCGCTGCTTTGAAAGAATCGAGCTTTTCGCGAATACCTCTTTGCCTCTTTTGCGATGTCCTCCTCCTCCTCCTCCTCTGTGCCGCCGCCGCCGCCGCCGCCGCCGCCTTTTGGTTGGTGCCCCCAACACACCTGTCCTTCCACCAAAGCGGCGACGGCGTCGCGGCGTCGTCTCCTCGCGAGGCGCATCGTCGTCGTCGTCATCATAGTCATCATTAGTATCCCGTAAAGATGGGTGTGTCTTTCCAAAGATGTTTTTGATGCGCCTTTTTGGGTGTGGTGCCGTGTTGTGCAAAGAAAAAAAGAATACACAACACCAAGAAACAACAACAACAACAACAACAACAACAAGAAACAACTCTTTTGCGCCTTACAAAGTCTAGAATACTATATAAAACGCACTCTGCGTTTTATACACCAACGCGTTTTTAGGTAGTAATACCACCAACGACACACAAGTGGTATGGGAGTATATACAATCTCCCCTAGTATTTATTTGTAACGATGGACTACTCTGGAATCCCCTAATTTTTTTTTCGCTTTTATATTTAGGGTTTCAACATCACTCGAGATATATCTTTTGAAAATATCTCTCCCTCTCGTTTAAAATTCGTGTCTCATTCGAGTCGACGTCACACACACACACATATATATATATATCGCCACTCTCTCTTCTCCCCCGCAAAGTGTGTGAACGACGACGACGACGACGAGACCACCACCACCACCACCACCACCTTTTTGTTTTGTTTTGCCCACTCGTTGTGTTGACCTCTTTTGCGGACCACCGTCGTCGTCGTCGTCGTCGTCATGAAGGCGGCGTGCCCTTCCCGCAACAACATCACCACCAAGAAGAAGAAGACGAAGAAGAAGACGACAAAGAAGAAAATCTTCGTCGCGAGGAAAACGGCGGAGTCGAACTTTTGGTCGACGCGCAAGGACGAGGAGGAGGACGAGGAGGAGGACCAGGAGGAGGAGGACGAGGAGGAGTCCCGCGCGTTCGACGAGGAGGAAGAGAACACGGACGACGAGGAGGACGAGGAGGAAGGAGAAGAGAGGAAGAAAAGTCGTTTTCAGTTTCGATGGGAAACCGTTCGATTGAGTTGGAAACGTTTGGTGGAAACGTTCTACGAAAACAACAACAACAACAACAACAACAACAACAACGAAAAGAACGAAAACAACAAGGAGAACGAGGGAGAACGCGTGCCAGGAAAACTGTTCGTCGCCGTTCCAGGGAGAGTGTGGATGATTAATAACGAGGACGGGAGCGATTCGGAAAGCTCGTCGGCGTCGGCGTCGTCTGATGAAGATGAAGATGAAGACGCCGAAGACGCGGAGGAGAAAGCACTGAGAAAGACTCGCGAAGACTGCGCGAAGTTTTCGAAAGAAGTCATCAATCGCATCGTGTTTGGAGTCGCTTGGAAGAAGGTGCACGAAAGCATTTCGCGCGGTCGCGGTGATGGTGGCGATGGTAATAAGAATAGTACGATTAGTTGGAGCAAGTATAATCGAGACCCCTTGGAGACGATGAATACAGACGAGTACGAGGAAGACGTGTACGAGAGAGATTTGCACGCAAAGGCGAGATTCGATCGACGGTGGCCTTTGGTAAAGAGGGTAAATTGGTTGCACTCGTTTCGTAAAATTGTGAGTAAGTTCAGGGATGAGGTGTTTCTGGGCGTCGGAAGTGGTGAAGAAGGTGAGAAGAAGAACGCGAGAGACGCGTTGCAAAAAGCATTGGCAGAAGACGCGGTGTTCAGAGACGCCGCGATGCAAGCCACGAGGAAATGGCCTTTGCCCGTTGAAGGAGAAGAGAAGGCGTTTCCGATGTACGACGAGTGGGCGGAGATTGAAGAACGGAAGAAGAAGGGGGAAGAAGTAGGACTAGCGAAAATAGATGAAGACGTCACACTCGTCGCAGAGGAGAACGAGGAAAGGACGCTTCTGAAGCAGGTGGTGAAACATTCAAAGGATAAATCGGACGCGGCGCCACCAGAGAAAGAACATAATAGTGGTGGTAATGGCGTGACTGGTAATACCGTTGCCGCTTCCACCACCACGCTCGCGCCACCTATTGGTAAACGAAGAGGTGCTAGTACTAAAAATCAAACGATGAAGAAGCGAAAAACGACGAAGACGAGTGCCTCAACAAAGGTCGAAACCCAAAAAGTGATCAATGAAACAACGAGTGGACATGCACAAGGAGAAAAAGAAGTAGAAGTCATCACCGGTAAAATCGAACTCAAACACTTAGTCAAAGGCATGTTCGTTGAAATCGACTCGGGCGATCCTAACGACCCGTGGTGGGGCGAAATCTACGAAAAGCGGCTAACTCGGGAATGTCCGAAAGGTCATGTATACATCAAATATATCGTCCAAAACCCGCGAGGTGAATACGAGTACTTCCAACAAGGTCGCCAGTTGGACATTATCGCTATCTGGTCGATTAAAGAGTGCGGGTATCACTTGCCGTGCGCGAGCGTATTAAACAAACAACATAAGAAAAGGAAGAAGAAACCTTCAATGCATCGGGCAGAAGAGAAAAAGAAAGGAGAAGAAACCGCCAGTGTCGACGTCTCTAAGCAGCCACAGTTGAAAGAGGAGACGATAACGGCAACGCCGCTCCCTTCGACGACAGAAACAACGCTAGCAGCAGAAGCGGCAGAGACAACGGCAACAACAACGGGCATCGAAGAGAAAGCCTAGGATATCCGCGCCCTACTATAATGCGTACCACATCGTGTAAATTGTAACAAAAGAAGAAGAAACACGCCACATGAATTTATATACATCTTCGCTCGCGTATTTTTTTCTCGTCTTGCCGGAATTTGTGTACTTTTGCTTCATTTTTTTTTTGACGGCGGGGGAGAAAAATGTTCGCATCCATTTCAGCGCATCTTTTCTCACCCGTATCGCGTCGCAGGTTTACGCGAAATGACGCCGCTCGGAACGAAGAGAGAAGAAGGAGACGAGGATTGAGTAGCCGCGAGAGCGCGTGCCATATCGGGCTCTCTCGCGTGAAGAGGGGTAGTACTCGCAGAAGAAAAACGTTCAATTTTGCGGGTCGCGACGAGGCAAATTTAGGGAGAGTATTCAACGACGACGACGACGACGACGACGACGACGACGACGGCACATTCGGAGGAGGCGTGCGAGGAAAAGATGAGACGCGATTTTCTAAGGCTTCGTCTTCGTCTTCGTCTTCTGTTTCATCATCATCATCATCATCATCATCTTCTTCTCAAAGAATACAAAATGCGAGGGGTTTCGTTGGGCCAAAAAACGGGTACAGAGAGCGGTATTCGTCTATGTATGATGATACTGATGATGATGATGATGATGAATACGATGATGCGCGAGCAGAAGAAAACGGGTACGAACGACGAGGAAGAAAACGACGATCTTCTTCTTTTTCTTTCTCGTCTCCTAAAAATAGGAACAATAGGAGAAACAGAAACAAACGAGAACCCGGGAACGCGCCGCTTCCAAACGTAACCTTATTAACCAACGGCGAAGTGGAAAAGTGTCTCCCCATAGCAGCAACTTCCAATCAATACGGGTACTTTTGGGGCACCACCGCCACGGCCATGCAACGCGTCGCTATTTCGATACTCGGCATCGTTTTGTGTTCCACCATCAACGACTTTGAAATTGGGACGGCGTTGCAAGTACCGTTTGCGACATTCTTTCTCTGGGCGCCCATCGCGTTGGCGGCGAGACGAAATTCCGCGGCTCGCGCGGGTGAGTTTGTCGGTTTATGGAGACCAGAAGTAAAAAACGTAGAAGTCGTCCCGGTTTTCCCGAAAACCTTCGAGCGAAATCGAAGAAAATCGAGAAATCGAAGGGCGATGAGCGAAATGCTCGTGATTGATTTCATCGACCCGATTTCCTCGTTCGAAGTCTCCTTTCGCATACCAAATGAAAGAAGATATGACGACGTGCAAATTGGAGACGCGTGTGAACTTCTAGTGTCCTCGGATGACGATTTATTCCGAGACTTTGTGGCGATTCGAGAGGCATACATCCCAGAGTTGGACGTCTTTATCGGCGATTACCCGTTTTTGGACAGGACCGGGTTCGTCTTAGTCTCCAAACGAGTTTAATTCGAAGAAGGAAAAGAAGAGAGAAAGAGAGAGAGAGAGAGAGAGAAAGACACAGAGAGGGACATAGCGTACGCGTAGCTATTGTAGAGTGCACATGTATTTACGTATATAGAGAGGGATTGATAGATGTCGCAGCTTTGAGTCTTTTTTATTTTCGGTTGTAAAACGATGGTCGACAAACATTTTCTTTGGTCGACACAATTGGACTCCCCCTTTCTTACTAAAAAAAAAGATGGGCGCCGACGAACAAGAAGACAAGGCAAAGCTCATCAAGGAGCGCAAAGCGTGGATTGGGTACGATTTTGCGAACTCCTGTTACGCCACCGTCGCTATCGCGACGTTTCTCCCTTTAGTTTTGAATGCCTACGCCGAAGCGGAAGCGTGGCGTGGAAAGACGAAGCCGCAAACGTGTTCGAATCTGGAGGAAGAGTACAGCGAGAAATGTATGGAGTGTCGCGTTGGAGAGGGGAATTTGCTGTGTTCGGGTACGTCGAAAGGATGGTTTCTCTCGCTCTTTACGCTGTTTTCGGTGTCGTTGAAACGCTCTCAGAGCTAGAGCAGCGCGTGTTGATGAGCAACGCGGAGTACAATAATTTCGTTCGTTTCGTTAAAAAGGAGGAATGGTTAAGAGATATTTTTGTGTATCTTTTGCGCGCGATGCAAACGCTCACACGTTTTTTCTCATTCAAACAGGTCCAGGAACGAACCGAGAAAACTGCGAAGATGTGGAAGTCGTTCGCGTATCCGGTGGGTTCCGTCCATCCTCGTTCGCGTTTGTGATTATCAGTTTTAGTTGCATCTCGCAGTTACTCGTGTTTGCGTTATACGGCGCGAGAGGCGATACGGGGTACAGGAAGAAAGGGTTACGAATGACGACAGTTTTGGGCGGAGTGAGTTTACTCGTTTTCGCGGTGTTTAGCGAACGACACGCGAGGTATAAACACGTTGTAGCGGCTATTTTAGCCGTGTTTAGCAACACCATGTACGGTTTGTCAGTTATTTATTACAACGCGTTCTTGCCGATTTTGGCGAAAGAGAGCGAGGAGGTTTTATCGGAAGGGAAGGACGAAGATCACGATTATGAAAACGAATTGAGCACGAAAGGTTACGCCGCGGGGTATATGAGTGGTGTTCTCGGCTTGCTGTTATCTTTAGTCGTCTTGTTCCTTTCCGGCGGCTCCGCCAAAGACGCGAGCGATGACAAAGCATCGTCATCGTTTAGATGGTGCATCGTCTTGGCGGGTGTGTGGTGGTTAGGTTTTGGCGTGTACTTTTGCGAACAGTTACGAGATGACAGCAAGGAAGAAGACGATACGCAGGCGACGCCGACGCCGACGATGACAGAGCTCGCAAAAATGAGAGACTCTTTGGGCAGATTTGCAAAGACCATCGCTGAGGCAAAATCAAAGTTTCCGGTGACGTTTTCGTTTCTGATTTTGTACTTTGCGTACACGGATGGCTTTTCCACCATCGCAGGTCTAGGCGTCTTATACGCGCAAAGAGACATGTGCACGGGGACGACCGGTTTGTTCTTGATCGCGTTGTTGGCGCCCTTATCCGCCGCGGTTGGAAACTTTCTCTTCCTCTTTATCAAGCACAAATTGAACGCCTCAAATCAAGCTATGGTGGTTTCCGCATTATTCTCAATCTCTTTGTTACCCATATGGGGTTTGCTCGGCTACGTTTCTGATTCCATCGGTTTTCGAAACAGTTGGGAAGCGTATTTTCTCGCCATTTGGTTTGGCTTAAATTTAGGCGCCATTCAATCCTTCTCGCGAACGTTGTTTTGCGAGTTGATCCCGCCGCACAGAGAGAGCGAGTTTTTCAGCTTCTTCGAGTTGACGGATAAAGGCAGTTCCTGGGTTGGACCGTTAGTCATATCCATAATGGCCAACAGCAGTGGCAACTTGCGGCGTTCGTTCTGGTACATTCTGTGCATGACTATAATCCCGGCGTTTTTGGTCTTGCGCCTGGACATCGAGAAAGGCAAGAAGATGGTAAAAAGGGAGGAAAATGAAAAAGATAGCGACGATTCAATATGAAGATGGTAAAATGAATGCATTATTAAAGTGGTAGCGGTGCGTTTATCTCTCTTTCTTTTCCGATTCGTCCATCAACGCCATCAACTCGCTCTCCGGCATCTCCTCCAATCTCTTTTGCATCACCGCCTCTTCGTACTCCTTCAATTGCTTCCCGTACGTCATGTCTTTATTAAACACTCTCTGCACGTAGCTCCCAACCCACAATAAAGTCAGCAACAGCACAAACGTCAGCTGCACGACGTTCCCGGCCCACTGCGCGTCGAACCCGGCAAACTCTTGCAATCCGTAATACGCCGCGAATCCCAAACCAGTCACCCCTCCTCCGATTAAGATGACGTCCAGGCGAGTATAGCCGAACGGCACGTCGTCGCCGTCGTCCCGCGTCGCTCGCAGAGCGGGGACCGATGCACCCCTCCTCGGCACCAACGCGTCGGTCAAAAAAGTCGACTTTGTCGTCGTCGTCGTCGTCGTCGTCGCTTTTTTCGCGACGACTTTGACGCCAACGGGGTGTTGTACAGGTGTTCCCGCCGAACGCAATTTTGAGGGAGAAAAATGCGCATTATTTGTTGCCAAGATGTTCTGGTGTTTTTG
>Ga0163180_10001569_pt1 | contig 12991 bp, 11 predicted proteins | sample AtlANTMetagenome_2_FD_109647 | JGI IMG/M metagenome (GOLD analysis project Ga0163180, IMG submission 109647) | Marine eukaryotic phytoplankton communities from the Atlantic Ocean - Atlantic ANT 4 Metagenome | ecosystem: Environmental > Aquatic > Marine > Oceanic | place: North Atlantic Ocean...
AGTTTCTGGTTCATATAATAACAGTTTAATTTCTGCTACTGAACTACAAACTAAATGTGCTTCAAGATATGAAGGCGATCTAAAAAACATTGAGAAAATATAATGATTTCTCAAATTGGTAGTATTGCAATCAGTTTAGCTGGTGGACTTATTTTTTCTTCATTTTTTTTTCTTGGGCTACATAAGTATTTTAATAATAAATCTTACTTACTTGTTGCCGAAAGAGCAGTTTTAGCTACCTGTTATAGCGTATTTCTTGCTTTCTTCTGTTTATTGAATGAATTATTGATTAGCAATTTTAATCTTCAATATGTAGCACAGTATACAAGCTATGAAACACCGATATTTTTTAAAGTAACAGCATTATGGGCAGGTCAGGCAGGTTCGCTATTATTCTGGTCTTTTATTACAGCGCTTTTTACTGTTGCTTATATTTTTACAACCCTAAAAAAAATGGAAAATTTAAAATTTCACTCTTACTTAATATTAGCATTCATTTTTTCGTTTTTTATTTTACTTACTAATTTTATAGCAAATCCGTTTGAACCAGTTTCTTCAGATATCATAGTCCAAAATGGCAATGGTTTAAATCCACTATTACAAAATTTCTTTATGGCTATCCATCCACCAATATTATATGTTGGTTTTACTGGCTCAGCAATCATTTTTGTTATGGCATTAGCAGCATCTATATCAAAAGATATATCTTTTGAATGGGTCCAATCAATTAGAAGGTGGTCTTTATTTGTTTGGACTTTCCTATCTGCTGGTATTATTCTTGGAGGTTATTGGGCATATAATGAATTAGGATGGGGAGGTTATTGGGCATGGGATCCTGTTGAAAATTCCTCTCTAATGCCTTGGCTTACATTAACTGCATTTATTCATTCTTCAATGATTCAAGAGAAAAGAGGTATGTTGAAAAAGTGGAATTTCCTTCTTGCGACTTCGACATATATACTTGTAATTCTTGGTACTTTCATAACGCGAAGTGGTGTTATATCATCAGTTCATTCTTTTACTGCTGAAAATCTTGGACCAATGTTTTTTACATTTTTAACATTATTAATTTTATATACAATGTTTTGGTTTATAAAAAGAAAATCTTATCTAGATACTCCTGATAAAATTGATTCTTTTACTTCTCGAGAAGGTGGGTTTCTGTATAACAATTTAATTCTTATTTTAATGTGCTTTACAATCATGTGGGGTACTTTATTTCCAATTTTATCAGAAGCATGGGACGGTAATAAAATTTATGTTGGTGCTTCTTATTTTAATCAATTAAATATTCCAATTGGCCTTGTATTATTATTCTTAATGGGTATTGGACCACTTTTATCTTGGAACTATACTTCTAAGAGTGTTCTTTTATCTAGATTTAAAATTCCAATGATATCAAGTTTCTTCACTGGCTTGATATACATTATTTTTTCAGGATTATTTCAGCTTTATGTTTTTGTTGCAATAATGGGAGTATCATTTACCTTGACTTCAATTTTGGGGGAGTTTTATAAGTCTTATAGAAAACAAAAGAAATCATCAAACTTTTTTAAATCTTTATTAGAAATGTTTTTAAGTAATCGACATAAAAATGGTGGATATATAGTTCATATAGGAATTGTTTTACTGTTTATTGGATTTATTGGAAGAGCTTTTGAAGTTGAGAAAGAATTTAGTTTGTCACCTGGAGAGCAGATATATTTTTCAAATTATATTTTCAAGTTAAACAGTATCAACAGTGAAGCACGTGATAATCATTATGCATTTTTGAGTGATATAGATGTTATCGATAAAAATAATGAATTATTAACTAATCTAAAGCCTGAAAAAAGAATCTACTTTTATTGGAATTCAGATCCTGAAAAAAGGCAACCACATAGTGAGTTAGATATTTATAGCACAATTCAGAAAGACATATATTCTATTTTTTCAGCATACGATGCTAAAAAGAATATCGGATACTTTAAAATAATGATTAATCCCCTAGTTAATTGGGTTTGGATTGGAGGAATTTTAATGGTTATTGGCTCATTATTTGCTTTTTGGCCTTCAAGGAGACTTAGTTGAATGGAAATATTTAATCAATTATTTATATTCTTTTTTCTTTTAATCATAATTTTTTATGTATTTTGGCCTTTAATTAAGCAAATTAAATAATGTTAAAAGTAACCAATCTTTCAAAGTCATTCTCAAATTCATCAATATTAAAGGATGTAAACTTTACTCTAAATCAAGGAAAAATTTGCGCTATTGTCGGAAGTAATGGTTCTGGGAAAACTACATTTCTCAAATGCCTGTCTGGTTTAATGAGTTATGATGAAGGAGATATTGATTATAGTTCACAGAACGGTCATTTGTTCTTAAGTGACAAACTTAATATTTTCGGAGATTTGACAATTGAACAAAATTTAAAGGTTTTGTTGAGATATTATAATCAAGATTTTAATCAAGCTTTTTTTAATGAATCTCTTCAGGTTTTGAATATTTATAATTACAGAGAGCTTCCTTTGAAGTTTCTTTCTAGGGGAAACCTACAAAGAAATAAATTGTGTGTTGCTATGAATTTGAATTGGGACTATTTACTTATCGATGAACCTTTTAGCAATCTTGATTATGATGGTATAAAAATTTTTAAAAACATTTTTGAAAATTTTAAATCAGAAAATAAATCAATTATTTTTTCTACTCATCAAAGTAATGACAATTCTTTCTGTGATAAAGTAGTTATTATTGAGGATTTCAAGGAAATATAAGATGTTTATTAATCTTATAAAAAATGAATTTTATTTGGAGAGTAAATCCTCATATAATTTGCTTTACATTTCTTTTTTTGCAATTACATGTTTAATATTTTTACTATTCTCTTTTCCTCTTTCAAAAATTAATGATATTGTAGTTTTTACAGGGTTTTTTTGGATTATTATTTCTCTTTCAACTATAAAGTTGGTAGAAAATTCTTTTGCAAGAGAAAAGGATTATAATGTATATGATCTTATATATTCTAGTTCAGTTGATCTATCATTAATATTTTTTGCAAAATTAATTTCATTAAGTTTGATTCTTGGAGTAGTTCAGTTTATAATTTTTTTAAGTTATATATTGTTTTCAGATTTAAACTTAACGCTTTTCACAAATTTTATTTTATTGAATGTAGTTTCTAATTTTGGATTAATATCTTTTGGAATATTAATTTTTTTATTAACCAATACTAGCACTTCTAAAAGTTTTTTATTTCCACTTATATTTTTTCCATTAATCATTCCAGTTCTTACTAACGCATCAAATATTTTATTTGGAATTATTATTGGAGAAAAATCATCTTTATATATTGAATCTTGGATGATTTTGTTAACTTTTGCCTTAATTGGAATTCTATTAGGAATAAATTTATTTGGGAGATTAATTAGACAATAATGAGTTTAACTTTTTTCATGATAACTACTTTGCTGATGATCTTTAATCTTGTATGGATGATTTTTTTTACTCCAATGGTTCCAGAGCAAGAATGGGCTCAAAAAATATTTTATTTGCATGTTCCAATTGCTTGGTCTGGTTTTTTAGCCTATTTCATTGTCATGGTAAGTGGAATCAGTTTTCTTTTCACTAAAAATTTAAAATATGATAGAATTGGAGAAGCTGCAGCCGAAATAGGAACTATTTTTACTGGCCTTGTTTTAATTACAGGCCCTATTTGGGCAACGCCGATTTGGGGAAAGCCATGGGTATGGGAACCTAGATTGATAACAACCCTTGTTTTGTTTTTAATATATATTGGATATTTTATTATGCGAAATATAGGCCTATATCGTCAAAGGGCAGCATTAGTTTGTGCTATTATTGGTATAATTGCTTTTCTTGATATTCCTATAATTTTTGCATCTGTAAATTTTTGGGCCGCTGAAATTCAGTCACATCCTCAATTGGGTATGAATAAGCAACCTTCTGGAATTTTAAATCCTTTTTTGTTTTCTCTTGCTTCATTTACATCGCTTATGATATTTATGCTTTTATTTAAGATTGAAGTATTAAAGAGAAGAGATATCGAGCAAAAATATGTATAATTTTTTATCATATTTTTTGTCAGCACTTTTTGTTGTATTTATTGCTATTTTTATTTGGTTTATGATTAATATTAAAAAGTATAAGAATTAATTCGAGGGGAAAGAATTAGTATGGATCGAAAAATTGTACACGTTGTAGGTACCGGTACTATCGGGGAACCTTTAATTGGCATTCTTTGTGAACAAAAAAGCAATCTTGGAATAGATGAGGTTACCTTTCACAAACAATCACCTTTAACAAAAGACTCGCCTAAAATAAAGAATCTAATTGCAAAAGGCGCAAGGCTTTCTGTTCACGAGGATAGAATTGAAAATTTTAAAGAAATTGGCTTAGAACCAGAATTTACAATGGAAGAAGCAGTATCAAGAGCTTCTGTAGTTATAGATTGTACTCCAAAGGGGTTCGGACATAAAAATAAATTAGATTTTTATGAAAAATATACTGATAAAGTAAAAGGGTTTCTTGCTCAAGGAAGTGAGGACGGTTTTGGTAAAAAATATGCAAGAGGAATAAATGATCATGTTATTAATTCCGAAGATAAATTTTTACAAATTGTTTCTTGTAATACTCACAATATTGCCTGCTTGGTTAATACTCTTGCTTTAAGTATTTCACCCGATAATTTAGTTGAGGGAAAATTTGTATGCATTCGCAGAAGTAATGATATCAGTCAAACAGGAAGTTTTGTTCCTGCCCCTACAGTGAATGATCATGGTCATCCTGTTTATGGAACTCATCATGCTGAAGATGCAGCAGGATTATTTAAGACTATGAATTTAGATCTAGACTTATTTTCCTCAGCAATGAAAGTAAACTCTCAATACATGCATACTGTATGGTTTAACTTGAAATTAAAAGAACCAACTTCAAAACAGAAAGTAATTGATCTACTTACAGCTAATGATAGAATATCATTAACCGAACATCATTCAACTAATGAAGTTTTCTCATTTGGTAGAGACCAAGGTTTATATGGAAGAATTTTAAATCAGACTGTCATAGTAGAAGATTCTATCAATGTTCGCAATGATCATGAGGTTTCAGGATTTTGTTTTACTCCACAAGATGGTAATTCTATTTTATCAAGTATTGCAGCGACTGTTAGATTCTTAAATCCACATTCATATCAGGATAAAATAAATTCTTTAGGTGGATTTTTCTTTGATAGAGTTTAATGGTTCGTTACAAAAAAATCATCTCAAGACTACTTGATCAAAATATATATATTTTGTCAAATGATCAAAAGGATGCTATCATAATTGATCCTGGATTAGGTTTTGAATTAATCGATGATTATTTAAAATCCGAAAATTTGAATCCAATAGCAGTTTTAGCTACTCATGCTCATATTGATCATATAGCGTCAGCAAGTGACTGTATAGAGCATTATAAGATTCCCTTTTATATTTGTAGAGGTAATAGCATTATGCTCGATCATTATGATCTTATGAAAGGCTATATGAGCGTAAACTCAGAAAGACCTATTGTAAGTCATTGGATCGAAGAAACAGCAGAAACGTTAAGTATCGGTTCATTCAATTTTAAATTAACATACAATCCAGGTCATTCTCCTGGGTGTATGAGTTTTGAAATTGATTCTTTAATCTTTTGTGGTGACTTAATTTTTAAGGGATCAATCGGAAGAACGGATCTTCAGACATCAAATCCTGTACATATGGAAAAATCGCTAGAAAAGTTTGTAAATTCATTTGATGTTAATTCTACCTTGCTCCCTGGGCATCGTGAAATAACAACATTAGAATATGAATTAAAAACAAACCCATTTTTAGTGAAGTATGCAAAATAAAATTATAAAAAATCTTAAATCTTTAGATTGTAATGAAAATGTACATTTACTTTTAGCAGTATCTGGTGGAATAGATTCAATGGTTATGTTGCATTTTTTTCAACAAAATCAAAAACATTTCAAATTTTCTGTCGCTCACATTAACCACAACTATCATTCTGAATCAATCAAGATGGAAAACCTTGTAAAAGCTCAGGGTTATAATAAAAATGAGTTAATTGTTAGACATATCGTTTCTGACGAAATCAATTCAAATATTGAGTCACAATTTAGAAAGCTAAGATATAGTGATCTTGAAAGTATAAGACAAAAAGTTAATGCAGACTTTATTGTTACTGCTCATCATGCAGATGACCAGGCAGAAACTATCATGATAAAAATTCTTAATTCATCTGGATTTGATGGACTTCAGGGAATTAGAAAAAAAAATCATAACATTATTAGGCCTATGCATAATATTTCTAAAAATGAAATTGAAAATTATGCTTCTAAGCATTCCATTGAGTTTATTGATGATCCAACTAACTCAGATATAGCATTTACAAGAAATTTTTTAAGAAAAAATATTTTTAATGAACTAAGTAAAATAAAAAAAGATATTCATTTACCATTTATTGATTTCACCAAGCGTATTGATGAAGTTCATGATTTAATTTCATTTAATGTTCAGAATTTTTGTAATACAAATAATTACAATGTACATGAAGATTTTGTTGAAATTGATAAATCTGAATTTTTTAATTTGCCTTTTTTAGTCCAGCTTAGAATTATATCAAATATATGTTTAGATAAAAAAAACTTCACAAAAACAGATATTCGCGAGTTAAAAGATTTTTTTAGAAAAAATGATACTGGAAGTAATCGAAAAATTATTGAAAGCACTATTCATATTGATAGAAAATCCATATTCATTTTTAAAAACTTAGAAAAAGAATTTTATAAAAAAGTTGATGCAGGCGTTGAAATGAAAGACAATCATTTTACTTTTTCATGGAATTTTGATAAATACCCAAAAAACTTTTCTTCCAGTTCGCACATAGAATATATTGATGGTTCAAAACTAAAAAATAATTTAGTTATTAGATCGGTAAGAGAAGATGATAGTTTTTCACCTTTAGGAATGAAGGGAAATAAAAAAGTGATGAAATTTTTAAAAGATAAAAACTTATCATTGATTAATAGAAAACAATCTCTAGTTGTTTGCAACGATGATGAAATTATTTGGGTTGCTGGACATCAATTGAGCGAAAAATATAAAATCAAGGAAAATTCAGTAAAAATTGTAAAACTAAATTTCTTCAGGAATTAGTTTTTTTATTATTCAATTTTCTTAAATTCTTCTCCAATGAAAAATCAAAAAAATAAAAAGCCTAACCCAAAAAAATCAACAACAGGCCCAAGTTCTTTGCTTATTTGGTCATCAATAATACTTTTTATTATTGCATCTTTTGCATTTCTTCCTGATGAATCAGCTAATGAAGTTGAAATATCTTACAATACTTACAAAGAATTACTTTCTGATAATAAGATTAAAGAAGCATCAATTGAGAATGATAACTCTTTTCATGGTGAGCTTTTTGAAGCTGAAAATTTAACAAATAAAAATGGTGCATCTTTTGAAGACAGAACTCTTTTTGTTGTGTATTTGCCATCAGATTATTCAGATCAGATTGCTTTATGGGATGAAAAGAAAATTGAATATAATTTTGAGGGAGAAAAAATTGATTGGACAGGATGGCTTTTAGGTTTTGCGCCATGGTTATTGCTAATTGCATTTTGGTTATTTTTAATCAGAAGAATGCAAGGTTCTGGCAATGGAATGAATAATGTCTTTAGTTTTGGAAAAAGTAAAGCAAAGATTTTTTCTGGAAATCAGAAGAAAGTTAAGTTTAAGGATGTTGCTGGATGCGTAGAAGCTAAGGAGGAGCTTGAAGAAGTTATAGCTTACTTAAAAAGTCCTAAAAAATTTGAGAAACTTGGTGGAAAGATTCCAAGAGGTGTTTTATTGGTTGGTCCACCAGGAACTGGTAAAACCTTATTAGCTAGAGCAGTAGCTGGTGAATCTAATGTTCCTTTCTTTAGTATAAGTGGTGCCGATTTTGTAGAAATGTTTGTTGGGGTAGGCGCATCTAGAGTTAGAGATTTATTCGAGCAAGCTAACAAGAACTCACCTGCAATTGTTTTTATTGATGAACTTGATGCTGTTGGAAGACAAAGAGGCGCAGGGCTAGGTGGAGGTCATGATGAAAGAGAACAAACTTTAAACCAATTACTTGTTGAGCTTGATGGTTTTGATAATTCTAATAGCGTTATTGTTATGGGAGCTACAAATAGGCCTGATGTGCTTGATTCTGCTCTATTAAGGCCTGGAAGATTTGACAGGCAGGTTGTTGTTGATGTCCCTGATTTAAATGGACGACATGATATACTCAAGATTCATACTAAAAAAATAAAAATGAAGCCTAAAACTGTAAATTTGCTAGATATTGCTAAAGGTACACCTGGTATGGTTGGTGCTGATTTAGCAAACTTAGTAAACGAAGCTGCCCTACTTGCTTCTAGAAAGAGAAAGACTTATGTAGATAATGGAGACTTTCAAGAGGCTCAAGATAAAGTTTTAATGGGTGTTCAAAGAAAAAGTATGGTTTTATCTGATCATGAGAAAAAAGTAACTGCGTATCATGAAGCTGGCCATGCTGTTGTTGCAATTTTCTCTCCAGAAGCCGATCCAGTACACAAAGTAACTATCATTCCAAGGGGTAGAGCTTTAGGAGTTACAATGCAACTTCCAATAGATGAAAAGCATGGATATTCAAAAACATATATTTTAAGCAGATTAGCTGTTATGATGGGAGGTAGAGCTGCTGAAGATTTAATTTTAAATGAAATAACTACCGGTGCTTCAAATGATATTGAGCGAGCAACAAGCATAGCCAGAAGAATGGTTTGTGAATGGGGAATGAGTGATACGCTAGGACCAATGGCATTTGGAAAGAAGAATGAAGAAATTTTTCTAGGTAGAGAAATTCAATCACATAGAGATTATAGCGAGGAAACTGCACAAAAAATTGATCACGAAGTTGTATCTATTATCAAAAATGCTCAAGATTCTGCAAAAACAATACTTGAGGATAATATCGATTTACTTCATTTAATGGCAAAAGAGCTCCTTGAGCATGAAACAATAGATGAATCAGATATTAAAGTCATGATGTCTGGAAAGAATATCACAAAAAAATAATTCATGAATATCGAAAATCTAAATGATTGGCTTTTAAGTAAAAAAAAGCAGTCATTAATCATGGGAATCCTAAATGTTACTCCAGACTCTTTTTCGGATGGTGGAGATTTTTTTGAAAAAAATATTGCTATAGATCGTGCACTTGAAATGGTGAAACAAGGTGCTGATATTATAGATATAGGAGGAGAATCAACTAGACCATTTTCAGATTCAGTCAGTTTAAAGGAAGAAATTTCAAGAGTAATTCCTGTAATTGAAGGAATTAGCAAAGAATCTGATGTTTGTATATCAATCGATACAACAAAATCCAGAGTAGCCATTGAAGCTTTAGAGGTAGGTGCCTCACTTATAAATGATATAAGTGCAATGGAAATAGACTCTGCAATGGTAGACGTTGCTTTAAAATTTAATTGTCCGATAGTTTTAATGCATATGAAAGGAATACCAAAAAATATGCAAGATAATCCTCAGTATAAGTCACTTATTTCTGATATCAAAGAATACCTTCTTGCTCGAATTGATTTTGTTGTTTCTAAGGGAATTGATAGAAAAAAAATAATAATTGATCCAGGAATTGGTTTTGGCAAAACAGTTAAAAATAATTTTGAAATAATTAATAATTTAGACCAGTTTGTTAAAATGAATCTCCCTGTTTTGCTTGGTGCATCTAGAAAATCTTTTATTGGAACATCTTTAAATCTTCCTGAAAAGGATAGGCTTGAAGGTTCAATAGCTGCAAATATTATTGGGTTACAAAAAGGAGCTAAAATTTTTAGAGTTCATGATGTAGTTGAAACAAAAAGAGCTATGATAATCGCAAATAAAATTTTTAATTCAAACAATATAATTAGCTAAATTAATATATGAACCTTTTCGAGATAAGTTTTTTAAAGTTTACTCTAACCGATCTTTTTGATTTGATTTTAGTGACCTTCATATTTTCTTATGCGTATTCTTATTTTAGAGGCACTAGAGGAGGGCAAATGCTAATTGGACTATTAATTATTTTCTTTGCAGGATTTATAATTAATATCTTGGGCTTTAAAGCAACTTCTTGGCTTCTAAATTTATTTCAAACTGTATGGGTAGTTGTTTTTGTAATTTTATTTCAACCTGAAATTAGAAGGCTATTAACTTCTGTTGGTCAAAACCGTATTCTAAGAAAACTTTTTCAAATTGAAAAAACTGCAATACAAGAAGATATATTATCTAGTATTGAGGAAATCATGAGAAATAAGTGGGGAGCTTTATTAGTTTTTGAAAGAGAAAACTCATTAAAAAATGTTGTTTCAGATGCAGTGCCTATGAATGCGTCATTTAGTCCAGAGCTATTAGTTTCAATTTTTAATCCATCTTCCCCATTACATGATGGGGCAGTAGTAATACATAACAATCTTATAGAAGCTGCAGCATGTATACTACCTCTTACTGAAAGTAAAACTTTGAACCCTGAAATGGGAACAAGGCACAGAGCAGCATTAGGAATTTCAGAGGAAAGCGATGCAATAGCAGTGGTTATTTCAGAAGAAAGTGGAAAAATTTCTGTCGCAGAGAATGGATATTTTATAAGTTCAGGCCTTTCTTTAGATGATCTTGATAAGATGCTTAAAGAAAAAATGAATGAATTTATAGAGGAAGCTTAACTATGTTAAAAGACAAAATTTTAGACTTACTAAATCGATCTGATTTTATGACTTTATCTACGAGTGTTGCTGGAAATGCATCTGCAGCAAATGTTTATTTCGCAAATGATGGTTTGGACATATATTTTTTTACCTTTAATCCGTCAAGAAAAGCTGTTCAAATTGCTATAAATCCAAAGGTACAATGCGTTATTAGGCCTGATGGTGAAGATGGTATTAAGGAATTGCAAATTGATGCATTTGCTTCAAAAGTGATCAATAAAGATGAAATTGAAAAAGCTAAAAAGGCAATTTTAAATGTTACACAAGCTTTTTCAGAATATATGCATGACGAGTTTTTGATTGCTAATGATGTAATTGGATATTATAAAATTCAACCCACAACAATAAAATATGTCGATTTCTATGCTGAAAAACAGTTTGAATGGATGGAGGTTCCAGAAAATAGAGTTGGATTTTTTACAGAAGTTAAAAATAACATTGTTAATATCTTAAAATACTGGATTACAGTTGTTAGAGCTCCATTTTTGACAGCAACTATTGCTCCAATTATGCTTGGCTCTGCTATTGCATATAAGCAGTTTGGCAGTTTTGATTGGTCTATATTTTGGATGGTGCTTTTAGGAGCTGTTTGTGCCCAGATTGGTACAAATAATATTAATGATTATTTTGATCACAAGTCTAGAAATGATGAGATGAATAAACTAGCAAGTCCATTTAATGGAGGTTCTAGAGCTATTCAGTCAGGATTAATTACGCCAAATAATATGTTATTACTTTCAATTTGTTTTTTCTCTGCAACCATTTTAATTGGTTTAAACCTAAATAACTTATTTTTTGATGGAAGAATGGATTCAGTATTGATGTATTTGGGTTATTTAGGAGTTTTCCTAGGCATAATGTATACAGGATTTTTTAAACTTGCTTATAATGGTTTAGGCGATTTAGCAGTATTTATTGGCTTTGGTCCTTTAATGGTTTATGGAGCTGCTTTGATGCAGAATTTAGCTGTTGCTCCAACCCAATCGATTGATCCTATAGTTACACTATTTTATTCAGTTCCTGTTGGAATTTTCATTGCATTGGTTCTTTTTATTAACTGTTTTCAAGATTATAACGCTGATAAAGCAGCTCACAAAAATAGTTGGGTTGTTAAATTAGCTGGTCCTGGAGATAAAGCTAATTATAGAAAACCGTTTTCGGTTTGGAAAAGTTTAATGATTGTATCATTTTTACTTATTGTAGGAGCATCTATTTATGCTCAAAACTACTTTACATTTATTGCGCTTATCCCATTTTTGATTTTCAATTTTGCTTCAAAAAAAGGATCTGATTGGTTAAATGAATGGGAAAAAGAAGATGCAAATCTTCAGCAATTACCATATGAGTTATTGATTGTAAATGTTTCAACTATAGGCATTCATTTCCTAACGGGAGTTTTACTAACTATTGGGGTATTATTGAGTGTATGGATTTAAAAGAAAAATATTCATTATCTCTAGAAAAATATAACCAAATTAGGAGGCATCTTTGACCTTGAATCAAAGACTTCTGAGCTTAAAGTATTAAAAGAAAAAATTTCTGATCCCACAATGTGGGAAAATAACTCCGAATCAACCCCTATCATGAAAAAAATATCTTTTCTTGAAAAAGATATTGCACTTAGAAAAAATCTTGTTCAAAAAGCTGAAGATATTGAAGTACTTCTTGAATTTTTAAATGAAAATCAAGTTGAAGAGGATGAAGTTGAAAAAGAATTAAATGTTTTTTCAAGTCTTATCAAAGATTTTGAATTGAAACTTATTTTAAATGGTGATAATGATATGAATGATGCCATAATTACTATTCACCCAGGAGCAGGCGGAACAGAAAGTCAAGATTGGGCTGAAATGTTATATCGAATGTATTCCATGTGGGCAGAATCTAAAGGTTTTAAGTTCAATGTAATTGATTTTCAAAATGGAGATGAAGCAGGATTAAAAGATTGTACAGTAGAAATTTCTGGTGATTATGCTTACGGCTTATTACAAGCTGAAATTGGTATCCATCGATTAGTTAGAATTTCACCATTTGATTCAAACAGTAGAAGACATACCTCATTTGCTTCTATTACAGTTTCTCCAGCAGTTAATGATGATATTGATATTGATATCAATCAGAAAGATTTAAGAGTAGACACATTTAGATCAAGTGGTGCTGGTGGTCAACATGTCAATAAAACTGACTCAGCTATAC
>Ga0163180_10001570_pt1 | contig 12973 bp, 9 predicted proteins | sample AtlANTMetagenome_2_FD_109647 | JGI IMG/M metagenome (GOLD analysis project Ga0163180, IMG submission 109647) | Marine eukaryotic phytoplankton communities from the Atlantic Ocean - Atlantic ANT 4 Metagenome | ecosystem: Environmental > Aquatic > Marine > Oceanic | place: North Atlantic Ocean...
CGTATCTCGATTTTATCCATTGAAGCCTAAGTGCGAAAAAAAGAATCAGTATGCCATAGTCGTCAAGCAAATTGATATTGCATTGCATGATCAAGTTATACTGATTGGCTATCAATGAGATCACCTTAAGATTACATTAATCGATTATTGCGAACGTGGGCAGCTTATCAATATATGCTACACTTCGCGCCCACACTATCTGTCAGACTGATTTAGAGGAACGGTACAGCTTTGAACGCTTTGGAATTGCGCGACTCGCTAGCGCTTGCATCTGTTTATGTACTTCGCATGCTGGGATTATTTATGGTGATGCCGGTATTAGCCGTCGCTGCTATGGATTATTCAGATTACTCGCCTCTAATGGTGGGGTTAGCGGTGGGTGGATACGGTTTAACACAGGCTGCTTTGCAAATTCCAATGGGTATGATGTCTGATAAATGGGGTCGCAAGCCCGTTATTTTGTTCGGATTGGCTGTATTTGCGTTCGGTAGCTTCGTGGCGGCTAACGCTGATACCATGGCCTGGCTTATCGTTGGGCGTATATTGCAAGGAGCAGGCGCTATCGCTGGTGCGATTATGGCATTAGCCACCGACGTTAGCCGTGAAAGCCAGCGGGCAAAGGTATTGGCTATCATCGGTATTGCTATTGGTTTTTCTTTTTATATGGCTGTGTTGCTAGGGCCATTAATTGCTAACAATTGGGGTTTAGCTGGTATTTTCGCTATTACCGGTATGTTAGCTATTGTTTGTATGCCTCTAGTGCAATGGGTTGTGCCAAACGGTGAAATACTCAGTAGCGGCGATACGTTACCCCAAAAGGGTCAACTTAAACGCTTGGTGTTCTCTTCACAGCTTTGGCGTTTAAACGTCAGTGTGCTTATTTTGCACATGCTTATCACTTTGCTATTTGTACAACTTCCCTTAACGTTACTGCATTTCGACATGGCCCTTGATACCCATTGGACCGTGTATTTACCGGTATTAGGTATTTCTGTGGTGGGGCTAGTCATAATGATGGGAATGGCCCGAGGTCGCACGCCGAAATCCTTTCTATTTTTCGCCGTGGTGCTGATGGGCAGTGCGTTTGCAGCCCTTGCCATGAAAGACCATAGCTGGTGGGTAACTACAGCAGCTGTTGTACTGTTTTTCACTGGGTTTAACTATTTAGAAGCGAACTTTCCTTCTCTTGTTTCCAGTATCGCGCCAGCGGGTCAAAAAGGCACTGCCATGGGGATTTATGCTAGCTTCCAGTTCTTCGGCGCTTTTTTAGGTGGCATGTTATCTGGCTTTGTGACCGATATTTGGACACCTGATATTGCCTATATGATTGGGGCGGTAAGCACGTTGATTTGGCTGTATATTATTTGGGGGCTTAAGGAAGTAAGCCGCGTTAAGCGTGTCATGATGAACGGTAGCTTTACTGAACAGCAGCAAAACGCGTTAGAGAAAAATATTTCTTTGGTTCCAGGTGTTTTAGAGGTGACTTTAAATAGTCAAAATGGCACGGTATATTTAAAAGTAAATCGAGATTTCGATGCTACCCAAGCTAGAGCGGTAATTGATAGCGCTTAGTAGAAAACATATTGGCTTTCATTGCCTAGAATAACGAACGTAAGGAGTGCGACCGTGATAGATTTATCGTCTTTTAAAGGCATTATTTTTGATATGGATGGCACCCTAGTCGATTCAATGGGCAGACATATCAATGCGTGGCAAGTGACTTGTGAAGTATTCGGCTACCCTTTTGATGCCAATTACATCCACAGTTTAGGCGGCGTACCAACACTCGAGACCGTCGAGATGTTGAATGCTAAATACAATATACAAAACGATGTCGAAGAAGTGGCAGGTTTTAAAAAGCGTGCCTCAGAAAAGTTACCCGATATCCCTATGTTAATTCCAGATACCCTCGCCGTATTTAACCATTACATTAAAAGTCATCCAATTTCTGTGGGCACCGGCTCTGACAGACAACATGCTGAGTGGTTATTAAGTCATCATAATATTATCGATCAATTGAAAGTATTGGTCACCGCCGATGATGTCAAAAACGGCAAACCCCACCCAGAAACCTTCCTAATGGCTGCAGAAGCAATGCATGTTGCGCCAGAAGATTGTGTAGTATTTGAGGATACTGAAATGGGTCAACGGGCAGCGTTAGATGCAGGAATGACATGTGTTATGGTAAAAGACGGTAAGATAGTAAATTCATTGGTGTAAGCCAACACGTAGTCAACAAGGATTGTGATATGACATTTTCAAAAATATTCACTGTGGCTGTTATGTCAATAGGCTTGGCCGCCTGCGCGATTAATGTAACCCCAAGCGCTTTTTTTCATCAAGACAACCAAATAAAACCACTGACTACCACAAAGCTACATGCCGCCATCGAGCAAGACAAAACTTCAGCTGGGATTACTCGCGTAGAAATTGATAATGAGCAAGGCCTCACCTTAAGAGGTGTAGCGGTGTCGTATGCTGAACCTGTGGTGAATATTGTTTTTTACGCCGATAACCGTATGCCGGTGAGTGAAAACAACAGCGTGTTGCATCGCTTAGGTAAGATTCCAGCGAATATTCTTTGGATGGATTACCAAGGTGTGGGTGCCAGTGAGAAATCTGAAAAGCTCAGCATTAATGCGATTAAAGCCGATGCATTAACTGTTTTTGATTACGCCGAAGGTATATTCGATAAGTCACTGCCCACTATTGTGCATGGCAGAGGCGTGGGCAGCTATTTCGCAAGCTATGTGGCGGCAAACAAACCTATTGGCGGGCTAGTGCTCGATGGGGCGTTTAACGACATATCCGATCTTATTGCCAATATGGTGCCTGGGTTTTCTAATTCACTAACCAGCATGAAACTTCACCCTGAAGTACATTTAATGCAAATAGCGCCTATTTTGCGACATTACGAAGGCCCATTGTGGTTATTGGTAGGCGAGAAAGACGTCATCACCCCATTTGAAATCAGCAAGCAGTTATTAGCGACTGCCGCGAGTGATGCAAAGTACATTAGCGTGGTACCCGGTGCTACCCATAACGCCACGCTGAAACACGACTTTGCGATAGAAGAATATCAAAGGTTCATCAGCCATATAAGCCCGTAGAATCAAGGTTTATCACACTTTCAGACCTGTGGATAAAGTGTGGATCAAGTTGTTGGTAACTCCCTAAGTTTATAAATCTACTATAAGATCGTGATCTTCCTAGACTAACTGGTCAGATCACGTTAGCTCAATTAAATCAAGGGCTGTAGCAAGTTTATTTTAGATCGGTTGATAAGTAGATCTTTAGCGGTGTAAGGATCGCTAGTAGCAGGGGATTGGGGATAAATATTTTCGCTAACAGATCAAGCTCAGTAAGTTGTCAAGATCTATCATCCATGAAATTTTCTAACAGATAGTGTCTTACCTTCATAATTTTTACCTATTTATAAAGGTAAGAACCTAACCACATACCAAGTCAAGAAAACAGCGTGCTAGACCCGTACAACCGAGTCACGTTTAACGATAGTGGGCGTGTATTTAAAGGTGAGGCCTTCTTCAGGTTTAGCCCCAGCAGCGTATTTCAGTGCAAGTTCTGCCGCTTTTGCTGCCATCATTTCTATGGGGTAACGTAAGGTTGTCAATTTAGGGCGACAATATTTAGCTAACAACACATCATCATAGCCCATCACCGACACTTGCTCGGGTACGGCAATGCCATGGTCTTGTAACATGGTCATTGCCCCAGAGGCCATTGCATCGTTATAGGCAAGCACCGCAGTAAATTCAGCGCCAGTAGCGAGTAAGTTCTGCATGGCTAATTCACCACCTTCTTGATCTGGGGTCGCATACTCAATCATGCTTTCAGGTAAGGAAAGCTTGGCTGCTTCGACAGCGTTTACGATGCCTTCTAGTCTGTGGTTAGGATCATCAATGCGGTATTGGCTGCTAATGACCGCCAAATTCTTGTGTCCTTGATTGATAGCGTGTTCAGCCATCAGGCGTCCACCGGTTACGTTATCTAACCAAACGCAGCGATTAGCAATTTCAGGAATATAGCGGTTGATTAATACAAATCCAGGTACTTGCTTAGCAAAGTCGATAAGGGTTTTATCGTCTAACGCTTTACTGTGAACCACCATGGCTTCAACGCGGTGTTCCAACAAAATTTCGATGGCACGCAGTTCGGTTTCTTTTTCTATCGAGCCCGCACTTAACAGGATTTGAACGTTATTCTTGCGAGTAACGGTTTCAACACCATGGGCAAGCATAGCGAAAAAAGGGTCGTGAAGTTCAGCTAATACTACGCCTAGCGACGCACTGCGCTTAGTCACCAAAGCTCTGGCATTAGCATTGGGTCTATAACCCATTTCTTCCATGATGAGCTTAACCCGTTGACGAGTATCTTTGCCAACTTTAGGGCCGTTATTTATAACGCGTGAAACGGTTGCAAGCGATACACCTGCAGCCTGAGCAATGTCTTTAATCGTAGCCATACAAAAAAATTAGCAATTATTATTAGGTTATAGAAGTGAAGACACGCAGTTTAGATTGGCCGGTAAGCACTTTTGCGACTCAATTTAGCCATATTGGCTGCAACTATCCTCTGTTATGGCGTACAGCGTACAGTATATTTACAAAAAAACATAAAAATGTTGTGCGAATTAGCACTATAAACGGAGTAAGAAAACGTATACCCTCCTTGCTGTTGAGGTCGTGCCAGCCTGTTAATTAAAAAATGGTAATCTTCATTTCTTGCAAAAAAGGTTAATGCATTGTTATGAAAGTTGAAGCGTCTGATTTTGGTGTCGTTGATGGTGAGAATGTCACCCTTTACACGTTAAGTAATTCACAGGGTATGCAGGCAAAAATTTTGAATTATGGCGGCATAATTCACGAATTAAATGTGCCAGATGACCAAGGTAAGCTTCATGCTTGCGTGCAGTCTTATTCAACCATTGATGGCTATGTGGACGACCCCAGTTATAGAAATGCAATAGTCGGGCGTTTTGCCAACCGTATTGGGCATGGAACGTTCACGTTAGAAGGTACGGAGTATCATCTAGATAAAAATGGCGGTGAACATAACTTGCACGGCGGCATTCCTGGTTTCCATAAAAAGATGTGGAAGGCTAAAGCAGAAACGCATGCTGACAGTGTTTCGTTGTCTTTAAGCTTAAGTAGCCCCGATGGCGAGGGAGGTTTTCCTGGCAACGTAAACGTTGAGGCTATTTATACCTTAGATGATGCTAATACGTTATCGTTGTCATTAAATGCTACCACAGACAAAGCGACCCCTTTCAGTCTCACCCAACATGCTTATTTTACGTTAAGTAAAGATAAGACAGTGGGAAGCACCTTCGTGCAAATTGACGCAAAGAAAGTTACCGATGCAGACAATACCTTGTTGCCAACAGGCAGCCTTGTAGAGGTTACAGACACGCCGTTCGACTTTAGTGAACTAACGCGGGTGAACGAAAACAGTGTGAAATCACATGATTTGTATAATCTAGTGGGTGGGTACGATCATAACTTCGTATTAAATGAATCGGTTGCTGGAAAACCTCAGGCCCAAGTTTTTGCTGAAGATACACACCTACAAATGGATTTATATACCGACTTACCGGGTATTCAGTTTTACACTGGAAGTCTACAAACTGACAGTCAGCTTGGCGCATTATGTTTAGAGCCTCAGCACTTCCCCGATGCACCGAATAAGCCACAGTTTCCTGATTGCATTATTTATCCCGATAAACCTTTTACCGCTGAAATTCGGTATCAATTTAAGCTGATTTAAACGAATAGAGAGTACACTTTAATTGTTAATTTATTTAACAATGTATTATCTTTATTCGATAATTGATAATCGCGAGCCCTTAATATATCATTGAGGGTAAACGTTTAACCTTTTGGTTTGATTACACCCATTCACACAAAATTTGTTTGGTGACGGTGTGGCAAAATTTCAACGAAAGCCAAATAAATAGTGAGAGAAATTATGGGAAAGCCCTTCGACCCAACTGACGACCCACATCGCCGTTATAACCCACTACTAGGTGAATGGGTTTTAGTGTCGCCACATCGCGCTAAGCGCCCTTGGCAAGGACAATCTGAAGAGCCTTCGAACGAGCAAAAGCCCTCATACGATCCCACTTGCTACTTATGCCCAGGAAATACGCGGGTAAACGGTGAAGTGAACCCAAGCTACACGGGCACATTCGTTTTTGAAAATGACTTTGCCGCATTGAAAAAAGATACAGAACAAGCCAGTGAAAAAAGTGGGTTGTTCCAGTTTGAAACCGAGCAAGGTTGCAGCCGTGTTATCTGCTTCTCTCCCGATCACAGCAAAACGTTGCCGGAGCTTACCGACGATGAACGTGCCGATGTGGTGAATTGTTGGAAAGCACAAACCAAAGAACTGGGCGAAGAGTTTACCTGGGTTCAGGTTTTTGAAAATAAGGGCTCTGCAATGGGGTGTTCAAACCCGCATCCTCACGGGCAAGTTTGGGCGCAGCAGCATTTACCTTCAGACCCAGCTAAAAAGCTGGTTCAACTAGGTCAATACTATGCAGAAAACCAACGCCCTATGTTGCTCGATTACGCCGAACAAGAAGTGGAAAAGCAAGAGCGAGTAGTTTGTCAAAACGATGACTGGGTTGTAGTAGTACCATACTGGGCAGCTTGGCCTTTTGAAACCTTATTGCTTCCGCGCTTTAACGTACAGTCATTAGATAAAATAACCGATGCGCAATCTTACTCGTTGGCGCAAATTATTGGTGATATTACCAGTCGCTACGACAATTTATTTGAAACATCATTCCCTTATTCAATGGGCTGGCATAGTGCGCCGTTCGATAACGAAACGCACCCAGAATGGACTGTACACGCCCATTTCTTCCCGCCACTTTTACGCTCAGCAAGTGTACGTAAATTTATGGTTGGCTACGAAATGATGGCTGAAGCTCAGCGCGATCTTACGCCCGAGCAAGCTGCAGACCGATTAAAAGCACTGCCTGTAGTGCACTATAAGAAACGCGAGAACACCAATGGATAACCAGTTACTTTCATCAGAATTTACACGTTGTTTCGGCACAGAGCCTACGCTTATTGCCCACGCGCCAGGTCGAGTGAACCTAATCGGTGAGCATACCGACTACAACGAAGGATTTGTGTTTCCAGCCGCCATTAACTTTGGTACGTGGGTTGCTGCATCCAAACGTGATGACAACGATATTGTAGTGACAGCGCTTGATTATGAAAATCAGCAAAATCAGTTTTCACTTAACGATATTCAGTATGACGACAATCAAGGCTGGGCGAATTATGTGCGTGGCGTAGTTAAAGTGCTTAAGGATGCCTTACCTGATTTTTCTGGTGCTAATCTTGTTGTTACAGGCAACGTGCCACAAGGCGCGGGTTTAAGCTCATCTGCTTCTTTTGAAATCGCTATTTTGAAAGCCCTTAGCGCACTATATGAATTACCGCTAGACGGTGTTCAAGCGGCCTTACTTGGTCAGAAAGCTGAAAACACCTTTGTGGGTTGTTCGTGCGGCATTATGGATCAATTGGTATCGGCAATGGGGCACGAAGGAAGTGCAATGTTGCTTGATTGCCAATCACTGGCGATTGAACATTCTCCACTGCCATCATCACATCAGATTGTGATCATTAACTCAAATGTAAAACGCGGTTTGGTAGACAGCGAATACAATTTGCGTCGTGAACAGTGTGAGCAAGGCGCGTCGTTATTAAGCGTTCCGTCGTTACGTGAAGCAACGATAGAAATGCTGGAAACCGCTAAGCCCCATATGCCTGAAGTGGTTTATCGCCGGGCCCGTCATATTATTACTGAAAATGCGCGTACATTAAGTGCAAGTGAAGCGTTGAAGGTAGGTGATATCACTACGGTGAGTGAGGCGATGGCAGAGTCGCATGTTTCTATGCGCGACGACTTTGAAATTACCGTACCGCCCATTGACTACCTTGTTGAAATTATTGGTGAAGTATTAGGTGAAACCGGTGGCGTTCGCATGACGGGCGGTGGTTTTGGTGGCTGCGTCGTGGCGTTAGTTCCAACTGATTCTGTCGATGCGGTTAAGCAAGTGGTTGCTGATAAGTACTTTGACGAGACTGGCTACAAAGCTGATATATATGTATGCACTGCCACTCAAGGTGCATTTGCTTAAACATTATATGTAATACACAAGATTCCCGTTAACAATTAATTGTGCCCCTTGCGTTGTTTTGAATTTCAAAACAACGCTTTTTTTTGCCTTAAATTTACAATTCTTGTTCATCTAAGTTAATGAAATGTGATATTAATGATGCGCTTTTGGGCAAAGTCATAAAGAAAGTCATGGTGTGGACTTTAACTTTTACAATAATAATAAAACCAATAGCCTTCATCGACCCTGCATCGAGAAAATTCGCACCGCAAAACTAAAATAATCGTTGGGAAAAACTATGAAATTAGCATCGTTAGATATCACAGTGTTTGTGATCTATGTGGTGGCGCTTATCGGCATCGCATGGTGGGTATCAAGGGAAAAGCAGGGACACGAAAAAGATACGAACGACTACTTCTTAGCAGGCTCTAGCTTGCCGTGGTGGGCAATAGGGGCCTCGCTGATTGCAGCAAATATATCGGCAGAACAAATTATTGGTATGTCAGGCTCTGGCTATCAACTAGGTTTAGCTATCGCTTCTTATGAGTGGATGGCAGCTATTACACTTATCATTGTGGGGAAATACTTTTTACCTATTTTTTTAAAGCACAAAATATATACCATGCCGCAGTTCTTAGAGCAGCGTTACGACCATCGAGTGCGTAAAGTCATGGCAGTATTTTGGTTGGGTGTTTACGTATTTGTAAACTTAACCGCGGTATTGTGGTTAGGCGCTTTAGCCATTAACACCATTGCTGGTGTGGATATGGTTTACGGCATGATATTCCTAGGTGCTTTCTCGCTGGCTTATTCATTATACGGCGGGCTAAAAGCTGTGGCACTTACCGACATTATTCAAGTGGTATTGTTAATATTCGGCGGCCTGTTTTTGTCTTACACCGCGCTTAATTTAATCAGTGGCGGTAATGGCCCCATTCAAGGTTTTATCGACCTTAGCAACCAGTTACCTGAAAAATTCGATATGATTTTATCGAAAGATAATCCGCATTATATGGACTTGCCGGGCATTTCCGTACTCATTGGCGGTATGTGGATAATGAACCTCTCATATTGGGGCTTTAACCAATACATTATTCAGCGCACATTGGCGGCGAAAAGCCTACAAGAAGCCCAAAAAGGGATTGTGTTTGCTGCATTCCTTAAACTGTTAATGCCATTGATTGTGGTGTTACCAGGCATTGCGGCAGTGCTATTAGTGCCGGAGCTCTCAAAGCCTGATCAAGCCTACCCATCACTAATGAGCATGATGCCAGTAGGGCTGAAAGGGGTTATTTTTGCCGCGTTAGTAGCAGCTATTGTGTCGTCGTTAGCCTCGATGACCAACAGTGTATCGACCATTTTCACTATGGATTTATACAAAGACAAACGCCCAAATGAAAGCCAACATCACTATGTGAAAGTAGGGCGTATAGTGAGCTTTGTCTCACTGATTATTGCCATGATCACGGCCAAACCATTGTTGGGTAATTTCGACCAAGCCTTTCAATATATCCAAGAGTTTACAGGCTTCTTTACGCCAGGTATTTGCGCCTTGTTTGTATTGGGCATGTTCTGGAAGAAGACCACTGCAACCGGTGGACTGTGTGCGGCACTAGGTTCCTTTGTACTTAGTATTGTATTCCGTCAATTCTGGCCTGAACTGCCGTTTATCGACCGCGTTGGAATTGTGTTCTTACTTTGTGTTTCTGTGGCTATTATCGTGTCGCTTGCAGAGAAAAAAGGTGTACATGAAAATGCGGTAGATTTAGATGAGGTCGAATTCGCTACAACGAAAGGGTTTAATATTGCCGCGTTCGCCGTAGTGTGTTTGCTTATCGCCTTCTACGGCGCTTGGTGGTAAAGCGCTGCTGACAATAAAGAGCCGGTGGAGTTAGAAAGTAAATGGTAATGGTTTGGGCGCTTAAGCTATCAAGCGCCCGATAAAACCATGCGAAAGTTCAGCCGACAAGCGATGAATATTTTGATAGCGTTCAAATTTGAAAGCACACGGGAGAGAAAAAACTTAATTTCTCCCGTTCAAAATAAGATATACTAACCGGCTAATATCGATGAAACTTTCGCACTTGTTGTTGTCACAAAGTGATAGAGCAGCAAGGCACTAAATACGTTACAGGAGACACCAATGGCAACGAAAGGCGTTAACAAGGTCATACTTGTGGGAAATCTAGGTAATGATCCTGAAGTACGATACATGCCTAACGGTAACGCCGTTGCGAACCTAAGCTTGGCTACCAGCGAAAGCTGGAAAGATCCGCAAGGCCAAATGCAGGAACGCACTGAGTGGCACCGCCTTACTATGTACCGTCGCTTAGCAGAAATTGCCGGAGAATACCTGAAAAAGGGTTCTCAAATTTACGTTGAAGGTAAATTGCAAACGCGTAAGTGGCAAGATCAGTCAGGCCAAGACCGTTACACTACAGAAATCATTGTAGACCAAATGCAAATGCTTGGTGGTCGCGGTGGTGAAGGTGGCGGTGGTAATGCGGGTGGCGGTTATCAACGCCCTCAGAATAACCAGCAAGGTGGATACCAGCAACAAGGTGGTCAAAGCCAAGGCGGTTATCAGCAACAAGGCGGCCAAAATCAAGGTGGTCAAAACCAGGGCGGCTATCAACAGCCAGCACCTAACCAAGGTGGCGGTCAGTCACAGCCTAAGCAGCCTCCAATGGCTGAGCCAGACTTTGATTTTGATGACGACATTCCGTTCTAGGTTCTGATAAAGCTTTTTTGTAAATCAAAAAAATAGATACTAAGCCCTTATATTAAGGGCTTTTTTTTGTTCAAAATTAATTGATTAGTAGCTAATTAGCTCGTTGTGAAGCGCGATATGTATCAGACAAATTTAAAGGGGCACTGATATAAGAAATCTCTTATCGACAATTAACGCAAGATACGGCAGCATAACTTAAAAAATAAACAGTTGAACGCACGCGTTTGGTTGGAATTTGTATCAACAAGGAAGAATGGGATGGCAGTATATATCCGAGTGTTCGTTATCTTTTTGAGTTTCTTATCGATAACTAACGCAAGTGCAGAAACGACGAGTATAGGTCCCGATGCCGAGACTTTATTAGCACTCAAAACGGACGCTACAGAATATGCAGACAGGGGGGCGGTAATACTCAGTCGCAGAACCGAAATTACGGTCGACGAGCAACGTTTAGAGTCCACCAAATATTACCGTGCTATCTATATTGCAAGCGAAGAGGCGGTATCTGACTATTCAAAATTGGTTAACTCGTTCAATGCTTATTATCACACTAGCAGTATCGATTTTGCTCGGGTAATTGCTGCCGACGGTCAAATTTTCAATATGCAAGATGATGCTATCTCTGAAGTGTCGGCTAATAATGACGATTACCTTGATGATATGAAGCGTATTGAGTTCGCTGTGCCTCAGTTAAAAGTCGGTAATATTATCGAGTACCAAATTAACGAAAAGCAGACGAAAGCGATTATCGATGGTGAATGGTTCACAGGCATTCGCTTTAATCACGTAAAGTTTTTACCGCTGAAAAACTGGGTGAGAATCGATCCTATTCTGTCCTCGTTAACCACACTCACTATTCCAAACACCGTTGATTTATATATCGAAAATCGAAACACGGATTTGTCTCCGCTTGTGACGAAAAGTGGAAGCACAACGCAATACGTGTGGAAAATGGATAAGCTAGAAGGCATAGAAATTGAGTCTGGCATGCCGCCTATCGATGAAACCTTACCTCTTGTTTACGTCTCTACGATGAACAATTGGAAAACAGTAGATGATTGGTACTGGGACTTATTCAAGCCAAGCTTGATGCCAGCAGATAAAGTTACCGCGTTAGCGAATGAACTGTTTAGTGAGCAGGACACCCAGACCGATAAAGTAAAAGCGGTGTTTGATTACATGCAAAAAAATGTTCGTTATATAGGTGCACATGTTAATCGTGGGGGCTATCAGCCTCATACTGCGCAAGAAGTGCTGCAGAACGCCTATGGTGACTGTAAAGACCAAACAACTCTTATTGTGGCGCTACTCAACGAAGCCGGTATAAAAGCATCACCAGCACTCGTAAATACCTACAATGGAAGTGTTGTATTTGACGATTTACCAGCACTTAACTTTAACCATATGATCACTTACGTTACCACGGATGAAGGTAGTTATTGGCTAGATACCAGTGGCCAAACGGGCACTTTCCCGGGGTTAAGTGCCATGCTTGGGGGCAAACGTACATTTGTGGTAACGGGCAGCGCGGGTGAACTAGTAGAGGTTCCCCATGTTCAACCTGAAGAGAATGTGGCAAAAGTGGCGGTTGATTATTCGCTGAATGATTCTGCATTAGACGCATCAGTAAAGATGAGTTTTGACGGTCAGGTAGAAACGAACCTTCGTAGTTACTATCAATTTTCGCCAGAAAAGCGCGCTGTAGTAGAGCAACTTCTGTCGCCATTTGTTCACGATAATCGAGTAACGTCGTTTACCGCAACGGATCCCGCAGACTCGGCTACACCTTTTGAAATAGAGGGAGATTTTGTAGATTTACTCTCTATTACTGAAGACATTTCTCGTTTTCATTACAGCATGAATTATGCGCAAATTTTAAAAGTCTTTACCGGTTTTTCCATCATGGAACCTGTATCTGAGCGCGACCAAGACCTTTATATACAAATACCCATTACGGTAGAACTTTCTATTACTTATCCAGCCCCTTGGTCAGATGCAGAACTAGTGCAAAATGGGCCTGCCAGTAATTATCAAAACCCATTTTTTGAAATTACACATACTGCGCAGCCTAGTGACAACGAGGTAACAAG
>Ga0163180_10001571_pt1 | contig 12972 bp, 13 predicted proteins | sample AtlANTMetagenome_2_FD_109647 | JGI IMG/M metagenome (GOLD analysis project Ga0163180, IMG submission 109647) | Marine eukaryotic phytoplankton communities from the Atlantic Ocean - Atlantic ANT 4 Metagenome | ecosystem: Environmental > Aquatic > Marine > Oceanic | place: North Atlantic Ocean...
ATTCTCGGAGCGCATGGGTCGTTACTTCAATCTTGTCCAACCTTACCAACACCACACCAATGTCCCCAAGACTGGTATCAACGTTTACTCGTTTGGTCTTAAGCCTGAAGAGCACCAACCATCCGGAACATGCAACATGTCCCGCATCGATAACGCCACTCTTCAACTTACCCTCACATCCGAGACTGTTGACGCTGATGCCAAGGTTCGTGTTTATGCCACCAATTACAATGTCCTCCGCATCATGAGCGGTATGGGCGGTCTCGCTTACAGCAATTAAGTCTAATATGGTCTTAATTATATTCTTTAAGAATATTGGTAACCACAAAATATACCCCCAAACCCCAAAAACTTAAAACTTAAAACAAAAAAAAACTAAAAAAATTAAAAAACTTAAAAAAACTTAAAAAAACTTAAAAAAATTTAAAAAAACTAAAAATTTTTTTGTAAATTTATTTTGCGAATCTTTTATGTTATTCTTAAAAAACAAGATCATATATACTCATCTAATGTATTACATCCAATATGGCTTTGCATTTTTATGACATTCACAAAATAACATAAAAGTCTTTTTTTTACATCGTTTTCCAGATTTTGTTTTTGCACAACATTGTTGTTTTGTCGTTTTTTTTCTTGAATTATGGAATAGACGCGTGATTCTTTTAGCATTTGCTCTGTTATCATAAATTAGGTCACCAAATGCCTCATCTTTATTATATAATTTACTATAATATTTGATAGAATTTGCAGAATATACTGTTGTTGGCATAAATGTTTTCATGTATTTGCGAAGAGTGTTATTCAATTTAGTTTCTCTCTTTTTACAAAGAAATGTTTTGCTTAAACATATATTTTCCAAATAATCAAACACTATTTCAAGCATTTCATTTGGAATATCTTTTGCCAAAGACATTATCTTTTTGTTTAATACTAAAAGTGTAAGTATTTTTATAATTAAATCAGAAGTAATATTATGTTCATTTTTTTATAAAAGTTTTTTGCAACAAATTATATTCCAATCTTTAAAGTGTTTATTGTTGCAATCAACTAAAGCGATTTTATCAAAAGTAACAGTATTTGATAATTTTTTTATATTTTGTATTTCTTCATTAGTAATTGATTCATTGTACTTATAAAAAAGAGATACATGAAAATTTTTTGGAAAACATTCTTGAATATTTTCTGTTTTTAGAATATAATATAATGCGTTAAAATTGTGTTCTTTATCCAAAGTATATTTTTCAGATAATTCCATAATTTGTGAACTAATTTTCAATTTGGAATATATATTCATTGCATCAGAAAGTGTTAAACTATGTTTTATTGTCATATGAAAAATAAATCCATTTGTATAATTGTTCCAATTTGTGTTATTAGGTAAAAGCCAAATACAATAACCGAAGTTTTTCATGAAATGATGAAATTTTTTTTGCCTAAACTATATTTTAAATACGTAAAAATATAACGTTAAAAATTTATTTAAATAATAAAATGTATGCAATCAATTTAGCAAGAAGAAAAGATAGATTAGAATCACTTCTTAAAAGGTTTCCACTAAATAAGCAAAATTTAAAAATATTTCCTGCAATAGATGGTGCATCTATTGAGATACCTACTTATTTTGAAAAACTTTCATATGGAGAAGTTGGTTGTTTTTTGAGTCATAAATCATTATGGGAAATGGCTCTAAATAAATTAGATTCGGATTATATTGTTATTTTCGAAGACGATGCTCAATTTTCAAAAAATTTTTCAGAAAAAATGAAAGAACATTTAAAAACTCTAAAATGTTTAGATTTTGATAGTATATTCTATATTGGAGGTCGATTTACAGAAGATTATAAAATGAAAAATTGTGTTAAAGTAAATGAAAATATGGTGAAATATGATTATGATACAATTTGGAATAATATGGATTGTGATAGAACGTCTAATGCTTATATAATTAGCAAGAAATGTTGTGAACTACTTTTGAATGAATTTAACAAAAGAAAACAAATTCCTAATTATGTATTTCCACCTATTGATCATTATATGTTAATAATATTGAGGCTAAATAAAAAAGAGATTTACCATAGTTATCCTCTTATATGTTATAGTGAAGTAGATTCAGAATCGGATATAGGCAGTGTATCTCGTAAAGCACAATGTTCTGATTATGATTTTTGGCATTTTGCTAATGCGATTAGATAATTGTAAATAATATTTTTTCTTATATATGGATAAAAAAAGACCTTCTTGGGACGAATATTTTAAGGAAATTGTCCAAGTTACTGCGAAACGTTCTCCTTGTGAACGTTTAAAAGTTGGATGTTTGTTGGTGAAAGATAATCGTATTATTGCTCAAGGATATAATGGATTTTTACCTGGTTGTAGTCACAAATCAATTGTCGTTGACGATCATGAGCAAGCAACAATACATGCAGAGCAGAATGCTATTTGTGATTGTGCAAAACGTGGTTCAAGTTGTAATGATTCAATTGCTTATGTAACACATTATCCGTGTATTAATTGTACAAAAATTTTATGTGCTTCAGGTATAAAAAAAATAAAATTTTTGAATGACTATAAAAATAGTGATGTTGTGGGTTCAATTGCTTGTGAATCTAATGTAATTATTCAAAAAATATAAATAATATTATTCTAATATGAAAAAGATTGGGATATATTTTTTATGTGGAAATGCGAGAACTTTTTAAGTTGTTTTTGTGCCATTGGGGCAATGCGAAATAATTAAAAATTTTTATAATAATACGTATATTCATATTTATATATATTACGTATATTATCTATATTTTCTTTAGTAATTGTATTCCTAATTTTAAATGAATCATATTCTCTACTATTACGCTTACAATTAATATCAAAACAAATATCATAACTATCAAGAAATTTCTTTAATTCATTCATATTTTCTAATTTAAATATGGATATATCAAATCGTTTATCTAAAATTTCAGTATAATCAATTATTGGCATTGGATGTGTGCATAAATTAGCAGATTTTTCTAATCCAATAGATAAATAATCATTTATTGTATAGTTATATTTTCCATTATATGTATAATTGAATTCTTTTGAAAAATCCAATAGTGCGTTTTTTGTATTTATCTCCCCTGGACCGCAATAAAAAGCATGCCAATCCTTATCGAATTTACAATAATTAAAGTTACTTATTAATCTATCTATCGGTTCTCTTATTACAGTAAAGTATTTATAATCATATGGATTTTTTCCAATAACTGTCATAAATTTTACTATTGTTTTCATGCATGCATGCATCCAATTACCATTGTATTTTTCTATAGCGGTTTCTATTTCGCTGCATTGTCCACGTCTAATGCATGAAGCGCGAAGGCGTGGCTCGCCAATAAAATTAATAAAACCATGTTTTTTTAATGCTGCTACTAAAGTTTGAGAACCACATTTAGGATTACATAAATAAATCAGTTTTTTTTTCTCGTGTATCCACATAGTAAAATTAAGTAAAATACAAATAAGTGATTTTAAAATAAGGTAATTTTAAAATAAAAAGAATCTAGATTTAATCTAAGTAGATGAATAGAATATATTTTTTGTGTGGAAATGCGAGAACTTTTTTAAGTTGTTTTGATTCTGCATATGAGAATATTATAAGTAAATTGTTCGAAAATAATAATAAACAAAATACTCATATTTTGTTTTATTTAAAATGCGACGATCCTGGTCCGAGGGGTGTTCAATATTGGGATTTTGAATATGATCTTATTGATAAAAAAAAATTAAAACAAGAAATAGAGCGTTATGAGAAAAAATATAAAAACATTACTTTTCATTCAAAATTATTAGATACAAATGAAATTGGTGATAATGAATTATTAAATCAAGTAAAAGATAGGTCTAAATACGTTGAAGGTTTTGAAAGAGATAATATATTTTTGAGAGCATTACACTTTAACTATAATATAGAACAATGTGGTAAAATAATAGAGGAAATACAAAAAAAAAATAATATTGAATTTGATTTTTTTATATTTATACGACCAGATCTGTTTTTTAGCAAATGCTGTTCTAATATAAATAATTACGATATAAACAAAGTAATTTGCTCTTGTTATTCTCCATTTACACCAAATAAAAAACGTGCAACACCACTATATGCAGGATGTGATCTACTTGCAATAATTCCAAAGAAGTATAAAGATGCGTTTTTTTTTGAAAGAATGCGATTAATAAGAACAAATACTGAGCATGTTTTCAAATCTGCGGAGCCACTATATTTGCATACGCTTGGCTCATATCAACGAATACAAATAGGTGATTTTAAAATAAAAAGAATCTAGATTTAATCTAAGTAGATGAATAGAATATATTTTTTATGTGGAAATGCAAGAACTTTTTTAAGTTGTTTTGATTCTGCATATGAGAATATTATAAGTAAATTGTTCGAAAATAATAATAAACAAAATACTCATGTTTTGTTTTATTTAAAATGTGATGATCCGGGGCCAAAAGGACAAAAATATTGGGATTTTGAATATGAACCAATTGATGTACAGAAATTAAAACAAGAAATAGAGCGTTATGAGAAAAAATATAAAAATATCACTTTTTATTCGAAATTATTAGATACAAATGAAATAGAAGATTCTAAATTAATAGGGCAAGTAAAAGATAGAACAAAATATGTGGAGTTTTTAAATGATGATAAAAAATTATTGAGAGCATTGCATTTTCATTACAATATAGAACAATGTGGTAAAATAATTGAAGAAATACAATTAGAAAATAATATTGAATTTGATTATTTCATATTTATAAGGCCTGACTTATGTTTCACTAAACCCTGCTCAAATATATATAGTTACAATGCAAACAAAATCACTTGTTCAAATTATCCGCCTTTCGGAAGTCGTGGGGCTGGTTATATACTAATAGATCATATTTCAATAATACCTAAGAAATATATGCATGATTTTTTTTATTCCAAATTGCATCTAATTAAGAATAATATTACATATGAATTTAAAAGCAGTGAAGAAATATATACTCACTGCATAAGAGATAAATATGAAATAAAGCAAATTGGTGATTTTGGTATACGTCGCCGCATCTAGTTTTTGTTTATACTATATGTATATGTCAATCTTTAAAATATGAATTAATATAATAATATTAATAATGGTTAATGATTTAAATTTTTTTTTAAAAAAAAATAAAAAAACCAGTTTCACTGGTGGTACCAGTCCTGGTGAAGAGAAGGTTTCTGATGAATACACAGAACCATTATTTGGATTTGGAAGCCCATCTGAATCCAGAGCAAAACTAGAACAGTTAAAGCGAGAAGTTTTAGAAGCACAAGAACCAAGCAATACGAACAAAAGGAAAGAGAAAGCAAAACAATTAAAAAGAGAAAGAAAATTTAATGAATATTATGTTAAACAAGAAAGAGCCAGAGATAAAACTAGAGCAGTAGAAGCAATAAATAATGCTATGAAATCATTATATGAATCAGAAAATAAAAATATTGACAAAACTCATTATCCGGATGTAGAATCTTGTCTAGCATTGGCTCAAAAGACTAATCGTGTTGATTGGTATACTTTTTCGCCCACTTGCGAAAATCTTAATCGTAAACAGAAACGCCAACTAAGTCGTAAGCTATCAATATTACAAGCAATATTTAGAGGAAATATGGAACGCAAGAAAATTTCTGAAATTCCAAAATTAGTACAAAATGAAGATTTAGATCAATTAGCAATGCGCAAAAAAGTTTTTCGCGAACGCAAACAAGAAAGGGAAGCTAAGGAAAAATTAGATAAATTAATAGCAGAATCTAAAGTTGAATATGAATCTGACTTCGTAAATAAAAGAATATTACCTGGTTCTGTTGGAAAACCCGACGTTTTTCCAGATGGTTATCGTGGTGATGTGAAATCCGGACCAAGAAACTCAAGAAGATATAACACTTCTAACTCTGAAATGGACTATAATAATATATCAAAAAATTTTGCAGAACCAAAGAGAAAAATAATTAAAGAAGGACCATTTGAATATATATACAAAAATGATAAAAATATAGTAGACGAACCTCTTCAACCTATGTCAATATACGCAAATGTTGAAGAAGAATTAAAGAAACACAATCAAAAAATATCTGAAAAATTAGATAAATTTTATATAGCAGATATGGAATTATATAAAAAAATTAGAAATATTGAAAGACAAAAAGAAGATAAAGACGGTTTTTTGGACGAAGATGGAAAAGAAGTAGAACTAGATCCAGAGCAAAAAGAATTTTTAGAAAAATATAAAAAATTTAAAAAAGATAATGCTGAAGGTGAAACAGTAATTGTAGACACACCAAATAATACTAAATATGAGTTATATATTGACAAAAATGGATTAGTAACAGTTTTAAAATATATTGACGAAAACGGATTAATAACTGATTTCAATGAAAAGGACGAATACGAAGACTCTCAAGATCAAACTGGTGGTAGTAATTATGATAGACATCTTTTTGACGCATTAGGAAATAATGATTTAGAACAAATGAGAGTAGCTATTGAATCTGGTGCTAATGTAAATGTACAAAATCGTCGTGGTACTTCCCCTCTTATTTCTTTAGCCAAAGGCTACTACTACCCAAATGTAGAAATTGTTGATTTATTATTAACTAATAATGCAGATCCAAATTTACAAGATAGAGGAGGTGAAACAGCACTTCATTGGGCAGCTGCTCGAGGATATTTAGAAATAGTAAAAAAATTATTAGAAAGTGAAAATATTGACATAAATATAACAAATATAGATGGGCGCAATGCTCTTCATAGCATTTTTGATGATGAAGAAGATCTTTTTGATCTAGAGCATGTAGAAACAATTATGAAACTTTTAATAGAAAAAGGGATAAATATAAATGAAACAGATAATAGTGGAAAAACGGCACTTCATTTGGCAGCAGAACAAAATCACGGAAATGCTGTTGGTATATTATTAAGAGCTGGAGCAGATGAAAATATAAAAACATATGATTATCATCCTGCTGGACAAACTGCATATGAATTGGCAAAAAACAAGAAAAATAGTATAGAATTAGACAGACACAATAGTTTAGGAGAAATCATCCCAGGTGGTGATTTAATAGAAAGTCTCCGCATTACTCAAATAGAGCGCAATAGTGTCCGAGCAGTAATGACCATCGGCTCTGCGGAGCACTTTTTTGAAATGCCGCGTAATATTCTTGAGGAAGATGACCATAATCTGTGGACTTATGAACCATTGGCATTAAATGCTTTTCATGAGTTTCACAGAGAAAAAGCTCAAGCTTATCTTGCAGAAAGGGGTCAAGCAGGTATAACAGCTAGTTATCTTTCTGAAGAAGCCAAGAAAAAGGATTCAATATTAAATTCTCTTCCGCATGATTTAGAAAAGAGAATTAGTAAAATGCTTGGTGGTGGTCAAATATTTTCTTCTAACAAAAAAGACTATGAGCTTGAATTTTTAAATAATGAATTGTCTAAAACGAGAAAAAGATATAATACCTATGGTAAATTGTTGGCAGTTAATAAGTTAATACCAAAAAATGTTGATAATGATATTTGGGATTATGCAATGAAAAAGTATAAATTTTTCAAAAAAAACTATTATGAATTTAGATCTACAAATAATGATTTAGATCTTGTTGTTCATTATATGGAATGGTTAGGTGATTGGATAGATGAAGACACTTTAGCGGCAATGATTAAGGTGTTCAATATATTAGATGTTTTACCTCCAAACATTCACTATGCAAATAGCGCTTCTGTATTAGAAATAAAACAATCTATTGAATATGCATTAAATATTAATTCTAATCCACAGAGAGTATTAATTGCTTTGTTAAGAAGCCAAGCATTTTTAATTGAATATTATTTTTTTATGTTAAATCACGGCATTTCTAGGGATCGCCGCTTTAACATTACTATAAATAAACTTAATTCAATTTTTACAGAAATTTATAAAAAAAAAAATTACGAATTATCTTTATACAAGACTATTCACGAAAACCCTTTTCTTAGTTATCATGAACAAAGAGAAATGAGTGAAATAATAGAATCTGTAATATTTTATAAAGAAATAGCTACTAAATCATTGAAAATAATTTATGAACTTTTCGAAGAACATGATAAGTACATTTTTGTATATTTAAAAGAACAATCCCAAAAAAATGATGAAATAGAAAAAGAAAAAGATAAAATTAAAATGTACAAATTAACAAATCGCCGCAAAAAAAAATCGTCTCATTGGTCAAACCATTATAAAACAAATGAACGTCGTTTACCAGAAATTATTGAAACAAAAATAGATGAAAACTTATTATAAAAAAATTATAGAATTTTGCTATAATTTTTTTATAAATGATGTATTTAGCCTATAATCAAACATTCTTTCCGCTATTTAATACGGGAAGCTTCCCTCGTCGGCGTCGTCGGCGTCGTCGTCATCGTCGTCATCGTCGAATTCGCGGTCGAGGATGCCAAAATTTACTGGTTCTAAACCAATATTTTTCAATGCATCATCAAATCCTTTTGCAGCCTCTTTTTCAGAAGAAAATCTTTCACTAATGTTTTCAAATGAACAATTGTAATCCTTTCCACTATTGTCTAGTGTTGGAATAAAGTGAGTAAATTCTTCTTTATCCTCTTCAAGTGTAAGATCTTTATCAACCTTTTGGACTCCCCTATATTTTGACCAGGTTTTTGTGTTGCGAATCCATGAGAATTCAATGTTGAAGGTTGGTTCGCCTCTACACATTCCCCCCTGGCCACTTTTTAAATCTACTCCTTCAAAACGAGATAGAATCTTAAAATTAAGACCTTTCCAATTTTTAAATGGATCTTTAAGAAATGTGGAATCAGGATCTGCCATTTCATTTAACCAGCGAGTTGCAATTTCATTTGGATATCCAATGAAAACACCTAGTTTTTCTAGTTCTTCTGAAACTTTAAAGTGATGTACATAGAATGTTACTTCTGTGCACATACTTCCAGTTATTGCTTCTTGCATTAAACGCTTATTCACTTCCTCAAAGTAAACTTCAGTCAGAAAATGCATTTTCGCAATCTTTTCTTCAGCAGTCTTTTTCTTGCGTTCAATCATTCGAAAGATCTTTTGTTTTCTTTCCTCGGAAGAAGCCTCGATTAAACTGTTGACAAACGTTTCTTGTTGGTACATCTTGCTTTTGTGTGTGTGTGTTTAGTTGCTTAGTTTTGTTGTTTTTAGTTGTTTCATTAATAATATAAAAAATGGTATTCATTTTTTTGAATTATTATAAAATTTATTATTTCATTTTTTGAATTATTGAAATAATTATATGCACAATATGAAAATGCTTAAACAATTTCTAAATTATTTGTTTCAAAATTTCTGTTAATACAATAATTATCTAAACTTACTAAACTAAACAATATTCCACAAATGCAAATAATAAGCATTATTGTTAAAACCTCCTTTCTTTTAAAAAAGAATTTTATACTTAATAAAATAAGAATTACAAAGAAGAATAATAAACCACACCTTGTAGACAACTGCCCTCTTCTCCTGTTGTGCATTGTGATATGTCTTACTCTTCTTTTTGGAATTGTTAATATTGTTTGTCTACAAATAACACAATTTGGATTTTTTTCTTGTATATGCCATTTAACAAAACATTCTTCACAAATAACATGCTTACATGAATGAATAATAAAAATTATATTTTTATCTTCTTCAGATTCAGTAAAACAAACTGGACAAATTTGAGATATTTGACTATCTTTTTTAGATTGGGATAATTTATCGCATGATGAGTTTTTTTTATATAATTTTCGCAGTTTATTAACTGAAATAAATACACGATTTATAAATGCATCAATAATAATATAAGTGTGAACGCCTGACATTTGTGAATAATTATTATTTTTAAGTAAATGAATGTTATATAGAATACAAGAATCTATAATTTTGTTCTAATTTAATTTACATTTGGGCGTTGTTGTAAAGGTGGTGCTGGAAATTTAGGTTTCCATTTTGGATTTGGGCGTTGTTGTAAAGGTGGTGCTGGAAATTTAGGTTTCCATTTTGGATTTGGGCGTTGTTGAACAGGTGGTGCTACTATTGCTTTTCTTGGAAATGAGTATGAAAATTGTTCTGATACCATTGTTGGTGCTGGGGTTGGTGCTATTTCTGATGCTTCAGGAACTGCTATTGCTGGTGCTGGTACTGGTGCTTCAGGAACTGCTATTGCTGGTGCTGGTGCTTGTGCTGGTGCTGGTGCTGGTGCTTGTGCTGGTGCTTGTGCTGGTGCTGGTGCTGGTGCTGGTGCTTGTGCTGGTGCTGGTGCTGGTGCTTGTGCTGGTGCTGGTGCTGGTGCTTGTGCTGGTGAAAGTTCTTTTTTATCTTTCTTTTTGAATATACCAAAGAATCCTCCTTTTTTAGTTTTTTTGTTATTATATTTTTTTTTAACAAAATTTTTTTTTGTCCGTTTTCTGGTCAATTTTCTTTTAAGTTTTTTAGGCTTAATATTATTAATATTTTTTGTCATATATAATAAATACACATAAAAAAATATATGTTTGATTAATGAAGTATAAAATAAGAAAGCAATATGGGAAGGGTAATTGTTTATACAAAAACAATATTTTACATGATGATTCATCAAATTCATCAGAAGATTGTGATATAATTGATATCAAAAAATCATCAAAAGTGGATACTAGAAAAAAATATAAATTAATGAATGAATTGATTAATATATTTTTTAAATTTACAAATAAATATGGAAATAATGCATACGGATTGTGGAGAAATAGATATCAAATTGGTTATGAATATGATAAAGAAATAAAAAAAGATATATTAGATTTATCTAAATCTTTGGATAAATATAATGAAAATGTAGAATACTCTAATAAATATGCAATAAAATCTTATATGAATGAATCTTTAGAACTAATTCCCAAATTTTTTGAATTAATATATCCAGAAGAATATAACAAATCCGATGCTGCAAAGGATTTATATTATTTAGTTATTGCAAATCTTGATTTAAATTCAAATGGAGTAGTTGAAAATAAAGTTGTAAATTTACTAGAATATGCAGAAATTGAATTAAAAAGGGAAACTATACTCAGAAATGAATTATTGCAAAGATATATAAATGTAAGTGAAGAAAGACTTAATCCAAGAGTAATGTTATATTTAAATGCTGCTGGTAATAGAATAAGTGAATATGAATGGGCAATAGAAATAATAAAAAAAGTTTATAAATCAAAAAGAGAAAAAGAATCTTCAAGTTATAAAATAGGATTAGCAACTATGTTGCCTGATGATATTAGTAGAGAAATAGCGACTTATCAATATGGTGGTACTAGTTCTTCAGATGATTTATTAGATACATTCATAGAATTGGGAGTAAATCCTTCAAAAAAAGAACTTTTGAAATTTAAAGAAAAATATTTGAATCCATATAATAATAATGTTTTTGCTTGGAATAAATATTTTATTATAAGAACAAATATGGAAAGTAATGAAAAATCATTTCCGGAATTGTTACATAGTTCTTTTATTCATTTTTTGAATAATGAAACAATATATTTTGCAAATATATTATCTTCGTTCAACTATAATTTTAATGAAAAAAGTGTAAATAGTTTAGGAAATAAAGTGAATCTTATTGATTATGCAAATACATTTATATCTAAGATAGAAGAATCTCAAAATGTTTCTAATAACTTAAAAAGGGATTATAAAAATAGACTTGAAATAATATTAGATGCTAATAGATTATAATATAAAATAATTTTCAAAAGTATTGAGTTAAAATGGTGAAGCAAAATTTGCTCCAAATGAAGCAGATTCGTTAGGATGGAATGGTAAAGAATCTATTGATGATGATCCTGCATCGGATGTATTTTCAGGTGGACTTAACATTGGTTGGTTACCAATTGTGTTAGTTAATTGTGGTGGTGTTGGTTCAATAACTTGTTGAAGTGTTTCTGCAGAATTGTCTTCTTTTTTATTTGTGGTTTCTGTTTCATTAACACTTTCAGTTTCAGAAACGTTATCATCATCTTCAATTTCTTCATCTACTACTTTTTTTGTTTTGATTGGTTGTGAAGAAGCATTGATTTTCAATGCTTTCATTTTTTGAAATAATGATGGTTGTGTTCCAACTAACGATAATGTAAAAACAAGTAATCCATTTCTGACACCTCCTCTAGAATTAATAAACATAAACATGAATACAACAAGTGTAAGTTGTGCAAAAATTTCTAAAATCAATGCTACAGAGTCTTTATTTTCATTAAATTCTGGCATAATTGTTTCTAATATCGATCCGGTAAGCAAACCAATACTAGAATAATATGCAATTGTAGGAATAGCCTTATTCATAGATTCTTCTATTTTTTGTTGATAAATTTGTTCCATATTAAATGGTAGTAATATAAAAACTTAGCGCAAAAAAATGAATATAATAGTTTCTTATAAAGTATATATAATAGAATAATGTCTGCGCATCAAAGAACCCGTCATTTATCAACATATTTGAATACAAGCCGCCAAACAATTATAGAATTATTAGAAAACCGAGGTTATGATATGACAAAACATAAAACTTTTGAGCCAAGTACTTCAAATAATGAATCAATGAGTCCAATAGTTGTATCAAATGATAAAGAAATGGTTGAAGTACATTATGAATTAACATCAACGAGAACAAATCATAAAAATGTATCTAAAAAAGTAACTCAAATTGTTGAAAAAAGAAAAGAAAAAGATAAAAAGAAAGAGTTAACAATAATATTTCTAGTATCGGATTCAATGACTCCTAGTGTTAAGGAAGCGATTCGTGTGTTAACGAATAAATATAAAATATTTATTCAAGTATTTCCGATTCGTACGTTAATGTACAATATTACGAAACATCAAAGTGTTCCAGAACATGTACGAATTTCTAAAAGTGAATAC
>Ga0163180_10001573_pt1 | contig 12968 bp, 7 predicted proteins | sample AtlANTMetagenome_2_FD_109647 | JGI IMG/M metagenome (GOLD analysis project Ga0163180, IMG submission 109647) | Marine eukaryotic phytoplankton communities from the Atlantic Ocean - Atlantic ANT 4 Metagenome | ecosystem: Environmental > Aquatic > Marine > Oceanic | place: North Atlantic Ocean...
GCTCAATCCCTTGTATTCCTGATGGGGTCCGGGGTTGGGACAACATGCGGCATAGATTCCCATGTAAAGGAATCCAAGGCCTCCGCCGGAAATGTGAGGGGTGCAGTCAAGGCCCCTGGCTGCGGCCATCCGGGCAACACGTAATGAGCGGATCAGGCCACCGTAGTAGAAGAGGTCAGGCTGGAAGATACGGACGCCGCTGTTTTCAATCATCCATTTAAAGCGCCACTGGCTGCTCTCCTGCTCTCCCCAGGCGACAGGTATATTCAATGCGTCGGCGACCCGTCTGGTCTCGTCGAGGTAGTCGAAGGGTACGGGTTCCTCATAGAATGAGTAATTGTTTGCCTCCAGCATCCTGCCGACCTCAATGGCTTTTTTTACTGAAAGGTAGGAGCTGTTGGCATCGGCGTAGAGGGTGCATCTTTTGCCGAGGGCTTCAGCGACCATCGGGATTAATTTCTCCGTACGGCCAGGAACCTGGTCGACCACTTTCATCCGTCCTCCAATTTTGATCTTCAGTGCCCTGGCGTCGATGCTCGCCACGGACTTGATGATTCGGCGCAGGGATTCCCGGGGTTCTCTCGAACGATGATTATTGGCAATATAGAGGTCGATCTGCCTGCGTCGCTGTCCGCCCAGCAGGTCCGCCGCTGAGCATTTGGCGGCTTTGCCCAGGAGATCGAGGATTGCGAATTCTGCGGCCGCAAGGGGGACCCAGAACAGTTGCCCCTGCATCTTGTAATTGCTTCCGCTGAGAAAGACGCCATCGACCAGTTGATCGAGATCCCGTGCGTCCTTGCCTCGCATGAAGGGGGCGATCACCCTGGTGAAGACGCGCTGACTCAGTTCCATCTTGCCGGGATGTCCAACGGACCAGCCTTCCGCTCCATCCCTGGAGCGGGCACGGATGAACCAGTTGCCATCCCGTTCATGGAGGTCAAGGGACTCGATTATCACCGGATCCGGAAGGCGATCCCTCTGGATGAATGGCTTGAAGATCCCGATTGGGTCCACGGGTTTACCATGGCCCGCGTGGATTCCGCCCGCCAGAACAGCGGCTGCAGGGATACAAGCGGAGAAGAGGAAATTTCGCCGGTCCATGGGTGCAGTCATAGGGGCATGATAGGGCGGTGGTTATTGAATGGAAACCTGTTGATACGGTATATTTTCCCGGCAACCGGTCTGCGTTAGGGGCTGGCTATCCGGGGTGGGTTGCTTATGGTTGAAGGCATTGAAAGCGCAGATGCCAGTTCTTTCCCTGCTGACGTTCGTGGCGCTGTCGGCGCTGGCCGACTCACGGCCTAACATCCTGTTCTGTATTTCAGACGATCAGTCTTACGCCCACACGGGGGCGAATGGAGATCCGGTGGTCAAGACGCCGGCATTTGATCGAGTCGCCCGGGAGGGGATCCGTTTTACCCATGCCTTCTGCGATGCGCCGACCTGCGGGCCTTCGCGGAGTGCGATTCTGACCGGTCAACCGATCTGGCGCCTTGAAGAAGCCGGCAATATCCACAGCACCCTGCCTAAGAAGTTCATCACCTACACCGAGGTGCTGGCCGAGGCCGGTTACTCGGTGGGTTATACCGGCAAGGGATGGAGTCCCGGACGCCTGCAGGCGGGAGGTCGCGATTCCAACCCGGCGGGGAAGGAGTTTGGGAAACGCCGCTTGAAGCCTCCCTTCAAGGCGATGCGAAATACGGACTATGCCGCGAATTTTGATGACTTCCTCGCCCAGGTGGAAGAGGGCCAGTCGTTCTGTTTCTGGCTTGGGACCAGCGAGCCTCATCGCGGATTCGAGGCGGGGGCGGGTAAGCGGACGGGCAAGGATCCAGCCAAGGTGATTGTGCCCCCGATCTTTCCGGATCACCCCGTGGTGCGGAGCGATATTCTCGATTACTACGTAGAGGTGGAGCACTTCGACCAGATGGTTGCGCGGGCCATGGCTTCGCTGGAGAAGGCCGGCCAACTGGACAACACCATCGTGGTGGTAACCAGTGATCACGGGATGCCGTTTCCCCGTGCCAAGGCGAGTCTGCATGACCAGGGATCGCGGGTGCCGCTGGCCATCCGCTGGCCCCGGGGCATCAAGGATCCCGGTCGCACGGCAGATGTCTGCATGAACCTCAGCAGTCTTGCCCCAACCTTCCTTGAAGCAACCGGCTTGAAGGTGCCCGGGATGATGATCGCAAAGAGCCTGCAGAACGTTATCGAGAACAAACCGGACCCTGGTCATGCTGCTGCCTTCATCGCGATGGAGCGACACGATGGATGCCGGAAGGGCGGCAAGGGCTACCCTTGCCGGGCGATCAGGACGAAGGACTATCTGTATATTCTCAATCACATGCCCGGGCGCTGGCCGGCGGGCAATCCGGATCGTGAGTTCTGTGCGCGTTATATTCCCTTTGGGGAAGTAGACTCCTCGCCCACCAAGACGCTGCTGATGGACAATAAGGACAAGCCCGGGTTCAAGCGCTTTTATGATCTCGCCTTTGCCAAGCGTCCCGCGGAGGAACTCTATGACCTAGGCGAGGATCCCGGACAGATTGTGAATCTCGCGGGGAAAACGAGATACGCGGAAATCCAGAAGAGCCTGGTCGCCCAACTAAAGGACTATCTCGCAGACACCAATGATCCCAGGTCCCTCGGGCTTGACGCTCCCTGGGATTTCTATCCCTACTACGGACTCAAAAGGAACAAGAACTGGCGAGTTGATCCGAAACCATGACCGTTTTTAAATATTTTCTATTCCTATCCTTTTTGACGGTCAACCTGTGTGCCCGTCCCAATATCGTTTTCTTCCTGGTCGATGACCTCGGATGGAGCGATGTCGGTTGCTATGGCAGCACCTTCCATGAGACGCCAAACATCGATCGACTGTCGAGGGAGGGTATGCGGTTCGATAACGCGTATTCGACCTGTCATGTCTGCTCCCCGAGCAGGGCCAGCATCCTGACCGGGAAATACCCGGCGCGGACCGATTTGACGGAATGGCTTGGAGGGCGCCCTGAACGGGCATTCGAGAAGCTTCACAGCGCGAAGAAGTTGATGGCTCTGCCCGACGAAGAGGTGACCCTGGCCGAGACCTTGAAGAAGCATGGATATGCCACGGCCAATTACGGGAAGGCGCATCTGCGGAAGGACCCGAGGACCTATGGTTTTGACGAGGCAATTACCGGGTGGGTCCGCTCCTACTATCATCCCTTTTCGCCGCAGTATTCCAAGAGCCTGCCGGCAAAAAAGGGCGACTACTATACGGACAAGCTGACTGATGCGGCGCTTGATTTCATTGAGCGTAACAAGGGTCGCCCGTTCTTCGTGCATCTGGAGCACTTTGCGGTGCACGATCCGATTCAGGGGCGCAGGGACCTGGTGGAAAAGTACCGCAAGAAACTGGCCGGGATGCCAGAGGCCAAGGGTCCGGGATATATCCTGGAGCCGAATCCGGACGGCCCACCCCTCTCGGAGGAGGAGTTGAAGGGGTTGGAGAAAAACGATGTTCTCAATGCTCACCAGGAGAAGCGGGTGTGGTGGGTGAAGCAGAGGCAGGACAATGTTGAGTTTGCCGGGATGCTGGAGGCCACGGATGAAAGTCTCGGCCGAATCCGGGCGAAGCTTGAGGAACTCGGGTTGGCGGAGAATACCATTGTGATCTTCACCGCGGATAACGGGGGGATGTCAGCTTCGAACCAGTATCGAGGGATCAATCATCCCCGGAAGCGACTAGACAGCCGTTTCGCCTCATCGAACCTCCCGTTGCGTGGGGCCAAGGGCTGGAACTATGAGGGAGGTATCCGGGTTCCCCTGATTGTGCACTGGCCGGGAGAGGTAGAGGCTAATACCATGTCGCACGCGATGGTGACCGGGACGGATTTTTATCCCACCCTGCTTGAAATGATCGACCTTCCGATGCTTCCCAAGCAGCACGTGGATGGGATGAGCTTTCTTCCCGCCCTGAAGGGCAGGGATCATGACCGCGGTGCAATATACTGGCACTTTCCACACTACAGTAACCATGGTTACCAGAGTCCCGGGGGAGCGATCCGGTTGGGAAACTACAAGCTGCTGGAATACTACGAAAACGGGAGTGTGCAGCTCTTTGACTTGAAAGAGGATCTTGGCGAGCAGAACGATCTCTCCAAGGCCAAGCCCGAGATCACCGGGAAGTTGCTGAAGATGCTGCAGGACTGGCGTCGAGAGATGGATGCCAAGATGCCGCAGCCCAAGGGCGCGACCTCATCGATCAACCAGCGGGAATCGCATGCTAAACCGGTCCTTGCCCGGGTCGCCAGGACGAGGTGAAAAACCACTTTCCCATACGGCTTCTGGTCTTCATGATATCCTGCCTCTCCCTGTGTGGAGCCGGGGAATTACGGGAAGTCATCGTCAGTCACACCGATGACAGCGGAATCCTCCAGCTTTTCAGGATGAAGGAGGATGGGACAGGGAGAGTCCAGTTGACGAAATCGAAATCCGGATGCCGGATGCCCTCCGTGTCGCCCGATGGCAGGAAACTGCTTTATGTGGAGCCAGAGAAGGGGTCCCTGAGTCTCCGGGTTTCGGATATTGACGGCAGGAATGCCCGGGTGCTTGTGGGGGAAGGGATGAACCTTCTTCCTTCCTGGTTGCCAGACTCCCGCCACGTGGTCTGGATGAAGGCCCGCCAGAAGAAGAGAAACCAGGACCCTGCCTCCAACAGTCAGATCCACATCATGGATACGAAGACGGACCAGTCCCGAAGGCTTTTCAATGACCCGGAGCAGATACGTTTCAGTAATGCGATGCCTTCGGTTTCCAGCGATGGAAGGAAGATTGCCTTTGTTTCCAATCGTAGTGGGACTTTCAGGATCTGGGTTAGTGACCTGGATGGAAGCGGTGCCAGATTGATTTCACCACCACCCGGGGAGCAGAACGAAGGCCTTCAGTTACCTATTGAGCAGAAGGTTCCTGCATGGTCTCCCGATGGTAAGTGGATCGCCCACTGGGAAGGCGTGGAGATGATTCATATGAGCCAGTTTACCGGGGTCAGGAACCCGGAGCGGGACCGGAAGATTTCAGAGACCTTCAGTGTCTGGGTTGCGAGCAGTGACGGGAAGAAACGGCGGAAGGTTGGGCGAGGCGATGACCCAACGTGGTCCCCGGATGGGTTTGTAACCCGGGCCTTTCCTGACCCGGAGAGAGGAGGCCCCAAGGTTATGATTGAAACCCGGTCCGGGGAAAAGGAGTTACCGATCGTTCCGCAACGGGCGAACTGGGGCCGGTTTGCCTGGTTCCCTGCCTTGCCCCGCTCCTGAGAGCGGTTCTGGGTTGAGGCGGATGACTCCATCATCCTTGCGGAACCGCGGTAATCGGAATAAACAACGTCTCCCGATCCAATGGTAACGACAATTAACAGATCTCCCCTGGTGCGCGTATTCCCTCTTCTTGCCCTCCTGACCTGCATGGGTGCCGGGTTGCTTCATGGGCAGGCCTCGAAACCGAAGGTCAATAATGAGAAGCCCGAGAGAGGAAAGCAGAGCAAGCGGATCCATCCTCATGCCCTCAAGTTGATCCTGAAGGGCAGGAGCAAGGAGGCCATCGCCTATCTCGGTTCGACCGAGAGCAAGGGAGTCAACCCTGATCATACCAGAATGCTGCTGGATCTGGCAGAGGGAAAAGCAGATGCGTGGAAGTTCAACGCCGAAACGTGGCCATGGGAGCGGGCGCTTCCTGATACTTCACTGAAGAAGGACGCTCCCGTTGACAGGTTCAGCATCGCGTTCGGAGGAGGAGCCGGGTACGTGCCGGCTAACGAGAGGGTATGGGACACGATCCGTGAAATTGATCCGCGGGCCCTTCTTCTGCTGGGAGATAATGTGTATATTGACGATCCGGAGACCCCGGAGATGCAGCGCTTTCACTATTTCCGACGCCAGAGCCAGCCGGAATGGAAGAAGCTGGCGAAACAGGTTCCGATCTACGGGATCTGGGATGACCATGATTTCACGACCAATGACGGATGGGGTGGTCCGGCGGTTGATCAACCAGCGTGGAAGCGTCAGGTCTGGAAAATCTTCAAGGAGAACTATGACAACCCCTACTACGGGGGAGGCGAAGGACAGCCAGGGTGCTGGTTTGATTTCGAGATCGGGAAAGTACGATTCATCATGATCGACGGGCGCTACTATCGGGAGTCCCCGAAGGGGGAGGATCCCTCCATGCTGGGGCCGGCGCAGATGAAGTGGCTCAAGGCCACGCTTTCCAGGGATTCCTCCGTCTTTACCGTCCTGTGCTCGAATGTCCCCCTTGCGCCAAAGGTGAAGCCCGGGTCGAAGGATACCTGGGATGGATACAGCCGGGAACGGAGCAGGATTTACCAGTATATTGCGAAGCAGAAGATTCCGGGAGTTATTATCCTGTCTGCAGATCGGCACCGGTCTGACGCCTACCGGACGGATACCGGTATCAAGGGGATGTATCCGGTGTATGAGTTCAGTTCCTCACGGCTCACGAACCAGCACGTGCACCGACTTATCGAGTCGTCACTTTTTGGCTATAATGACAAGCAGTCCTTCGGTCGGGTTGATTTTGATCTGAAAGCAGAGGACCCAACGGTGAAGTACACGATCGTTAATATCGATGGGGAGGAGATTCATTCCCTGGAGGTGAAACGAAGCGCGCTGGAGTTCAAATAGCTCAAATGGCAGCGATGCCTTGAGATATGATCCGGAGCTGACTCTTCCGTCTGCACGGGGAATAAAACAGTGTTATTTTCCGGGCTTGAGGTAGAGAGTTGGGCTCCTTTCCCGAAATGGACGACTTCACTGTAAATGGCCGTGGATACCGGTTACCAGAAGGGCCGGTAGCGGTGGTGTGTGTAGATGGTTGCGAAGACGACTACCTCACGGAAGCCCTTGCCCGGGGGCGCATGCCTCACATGGAAACGATCCTCAAGGGAGGATGGCGAGGAATGGCCCGCGGGGCGCTTCCGTCCTTCACCAACGTGAATAATGCAGCAATTGTAACGGGGGTGCCGCCGGTCGAGACCGGGTTGAGTGGGAATTTCTTCCTGGATCCAGAGACGGGCGAGGAAGTCATGATGAATAGCTCGGACTTTCTACGTTGTGGAACGATTCTGTCTGGGGCAGCCCAGATGGGCCGGAAAGTCGCAATGGTGACCGCCAAGGAAAAGTTGCGAGACCTGCTTTCTCCCGGGTTGCTGGCAGAAGGAGTAACGGGGATGGCTTTTTCTTCCGAGAAAGCGGCCGAGGCACGGGTGTCGACTCACGGGATCGAGAATGTCGAGGAACTGGTGGGAGATACCCCTCCCATTTACAGTGGAGAGGCGAGTGTATATGTGCTGCGCGCCGGTGTTGCCCTTGTGGAATCGGGGCAGGCGGATTTTCTCTATCTCTCGCTGACAGATTATATCCAGCACAAGTATGCCCCGGATGAAGAAGGGGCGCTGGAGTTCTATGAGGCACTTGATGCGGAGCTTGGGCGCCTGCGAGAACTGGGGTGTCGTCTGGGGATTACTGCGGATCACGGGATGAATGCCAAGTGCCGGGAAGATGGAAGCCCACGGGTTATCTATCTTGAGGATGAACTGGCTGGAAAATTCGGAGCAGGAGACAAGGTGATCTGCCCTATCACCGATCCTTATGTTGTGCACCACGGCGCTCTTGGTTCGTATGTGACCGTGCACCTTCGGGAGCCAGCACGGGCCGGAGAAATAGCGGAGTGGATTGGGGAGTTGGAAGGGGTTACGGAGGTGATGGAAAAGAACGAGGCTGCCGACCAATTGGAACTTCCAATTGATCGCATTGGAGACCTCGTGGTGATGGGCGCGGCTGATACGGTGCTCGGAAGAAGTCCTGAGTATCACGACCTGTCACAGTTGGACCGTCCCCTGAGGTCACATGGAGGGCGTTTCGAAACGATGGTGCCGTTCATCTTTTCAGGTCCGCTGAATGAGGAGTATCAAGCGAAGGCTGATGCGGATCCGCGCAATTTTGATGTGTTTGAGTATGTCTGTAACGGACTGGATTGATGAGCAACTCTGATCAAGATGGGGTCCCGGAGCTTCCTTGCCTCGTCGCTGGGGAGGAGATGGGTGGAGAGCTGCTCGATGTGCACTATCCCTACAACGGGGAGCTTGCCGGCCGGGTACGGATGGTGGATGGAGAGGGGTTGGAGTGTGCGTTGAACCGTACCAGGCAGGTGAAGATGTCACGCTGGGAGCGTCATGAGGTACTCATGAAGGCCCGTGAAATCCTGTCAGGCAGAGCAGAGGAGTTCGCAAACCTGATCCGTAGCGAGTCAGGCCTGTGTATGCGTGAGACCAGGTATGAGGTGGGTCGGACCCGGGATGTGCTCCAGTTCGCCGCGATGGAGGCCCTGCGTGATGATGGCCAGGTGTTCTCATGTGACGTATCTCCGCAGGGGAAAGCGCGTAAGATCTTTACCCTGCGTGAACCCCTGAAACTTGCGGCAGCAATTACGCCCTTCAACCATCCGCTCAACCAGGTCGCTCACAAGCTCGCTCCTGCGATCGCGGCGGGGACGCCGATGATCCTGAAGCCCTCCGAAAAAACCCCTCTTACGGCAATTACCTTCACTAAACTCCTATACGAGGCCGGGTTGCCGCCCGAGATGCTGAGCGTCGTTCTGGGGTCACTGGAGGAGGTTGTCACCCCATTGATCAGGGATGAGCGGGTGGAACTGGTCAGTTTTACCGGGAGCGTATCAATAGGAAAAAGCATCTCAAAAACAGCGGGTTACAAGAAGCTCTGTCTTGAGCTGGGCGGGAATTCACCTCTGATCATTCTCGATGACGCGGATCTGGAGCTTGCGGTTGAGCTGGCGGCGGAAGGTTGTTTCCGAAACTCCGGTCAGCGCTGTACCGCGGTTAAAAGGCTGCTTGTTCACCAGTCGCTGGTTGATCGGTTTACCGAGTCCTTCGTGGCCAAGGTGTCTGATTATCCCTGTGGAGATCCTGCCGATGAGGAGACCCGGGTCGGGACTGTGATTGATGAATCTGCGGCCAGGGTGCTCGAACGGAGGGTCGAGGATGCGGTGGAGCAGGGTGCCCGGGTAATGGTCGGAGGAGCGCGCAGGGGTGCCGCAATCGAGCCCACCATTATTTCTGACGTGCCCCGTGATGCGGAGATGGTGGTAGAAGAGTCCTTCGGGCCGCTGGCTCCGATCCTGCCGGTTAGTAGTCTTGATGATGCGATCGAACTGGCGAATGGCACTGCATTTGGTCTTTCCTCGGGGATTGTGACCCGGGATATGGAAGCGGCGCTGTCTGCGGTCAGGCGTATTCGAACGGGGACGGTGAACGTTAACGCGATCCCGGGTTACCGGATTGAGTCCTCTCCATTCGGAGGAGTGAAGGACTCGGGACTGGGTATCAAGGAGGGAGTCCTCGAAGCGATCAAATATATGACCAACGTTAAGACATTTTCACTGCCATGGTAAGAATCAGGCCTGCCCTCGCGCTGATCGGTCTGTCCCTGGCCCTGTCCGGATGGGGCGCCAGGTCGATGGCTTCACAACCAAACATTGTTCTCATCTATATCGATGATCTCGGGTATGGGGATCTCGGGTGTTATGGATGCAAGGATATCCCCACGCCCAACATTAATCGCCTCGCCAGGGAAGGGGTCCGCTTTACCGCATCTTACATCACCAATCCGCCATGTTGTCCGAGCAGGTGCAGTATGATCATGGGCCAGTATGGGCAGCGTTTCGGAAAATACGGGATGTCGCGGGGTCTCCCTATTCCCGAGGATCGTCCCACCCTGGCCAGCTTAATGGCGGATAATGGATACGTCACTGGACAGATTGGGAAATGGGATATCGGTAGCAAGCGGCAGGGACCCTTGGAGACAGGCTTCATGGAAGTCGCCCGGAAGCCACCAAGGAAAAATCCGTCCAATGGGAAGTTGAACAGGAAGAGTTCGAAGTATTTCTGCATTAACAAAGCGGGTGAGACCCAGTGGTTGACTGACTATGATGGTGACAACGTGGTTGAATTCATAGAGCGTCACGAAAAGAAGCCCTTCTTTCTCTACTGGTCTCCCGAAGCGGTTCATTCCAGCAACCAGGATGCTCCTGCAAGTCTGACCAGACGGACCAAGGCCAAGGGCAAGCGGAGTAAGTTGGCCGGGGCGATCGTCTCCGTAGATGACCAGGTAGGCAAGTTGCTGGATGTTCTGGAGAAGCGGGGGCTGCGCAGGAATACTCTTGTGATTTTTTCCAGTGACAACGGAGCCAACGGGGGAGAGGAAGGGTCTTCTGCTCCTTACCGTGGAGGCAAGGGTCAGGGGACCCAGCAGGAAGGCTGGGTTCGTGTGCCGACCATCTTTTCGATGCCCGGGGTCATTCCCAGCGGGGAAGATTATCACGGGTTGGTCGCCAACTTTGATTTCTACTCCACGATTGCCTCGGTGGCGGGTCTGACCATTCCCAGTCACTGTGATGGGGTGGACCTTGTTCCATACCTCAATGGAAAGAAAAAAGGAGATCCGCACGAATACCTTTTCTGGCTTAATAATGAACCCGGAGATGCCGTGCGGAGACACCTGGTTGCCGTGCGCTGGAAGGATTGGCGACTCTACAGGAAGTATGAAAAAGACCCGTGGAAATTGTTCAACCTCAGGTCCGATCCGCGCGAGGAGAAGGACGTCGCGGCAAGTAATCCGCAGGTGGTCAGGCAGCTTTCAGCAAAACACGCGGCTTGGGTAAAGACCCTCGCTCCACTTGGAAAGATCCCGGAGGAGGAGAGAGGAGGGGGTCGCGTATCCGAGGGGCATGGCTGGGTCTATGCGCAGGTGAAGAAGGGTTACGGCCAGGAAATGCCAGAATGAAGCTATGGCAGGGAGAGTCGTGAGAGCGGTGTGTATGCGGTTGACTGTAGCAGCAGTCATTATCCTTGCCGGGGTTTGCGGTGTTCCGGTTTTTGGGAGCGAAAAACCCGCTTTTGTGGATTATTGCGAACGTCTTGAGCAGGAGGTCCAGGGGAGGAAGCACGGATTCATGGCGGGGAATCTCACATACTATGTTGGTGGGTTTCATGCCAGTTGGGAGATGGTCGAGGATGAGACAATCGGCCTGACGCATCCGTTTCATCACGATCTGAGAAGTCGGGGAGTAGGGCTTCTGGAAAGTGAGGTGAAGGGCACGGAGGATACCGGCACCGGCAATGATTATTACGGTTGGGAGTTTTACAAGGATACCCGGGTTCTCTACGGGAGCGTGATTGTCGACGGGAAACTCCACGTTCACCCAAGGCCGAGGAGCATGCGTTGGAGACCTGACAAGATGGTGTGTGAGTATGAGGTGGGGGGAGTGATGATCAGGGAAGAGAAATTCATTGGATCCAATGATGCCGCGGCCTCTGTCATTACGTCTTCCCGTCCCGTCACCCTCAGGTTTTCAGGGCATAGCTTTTACCATCGCAACAGTGTTTCCTCCTCGGCTGAAATCAAGGTGGACAAGCGGAATAATGCTCTGGTGATCCGGGAAGGGGGAATGGTGAAGTCGCGTCCGGACCCCGGAGGGAGGGATCGAACGGGTCCTTGTGTCTATACGGGGATGACCACCGTCCTGTGCTCCTCGAGGGAACCGGAAGTGGTGCGCGTCAACCGGGATGACCGGGGGGTGCAACATTACGAATTTGAAGTGCCCTGCGACGGCAATGGAGTCGTTGTGTCCTGGGCGATGCATGATGATCCCGGGTTGGCTCTTGCAGTCGCCCGGTCCATCATCGCTGATCACCGGGTCATGCTCCTGGCGAAAACCGCGGAGATGAACCGGCAGCTTAATGAGGAAGTGCCATGGTTTCGATGTCCGGACCGGAAGTTTGTCGATGTCTATTATTACCTCTGGGCGTTATATCTGATGTATTACATCGAGGTGGGAAAGGGTTGGGAGCAGGAGTCTCACACGCAGACCGCGGTAAACAATTTTCTTGGTATCCACCGATACGATGCCGCGTTCCAGATCAAGGTAGGGAGTTGGACGGGAGCCAAGAGCAGGTATGCCTACGGAAACGTCCTGACTTGGAAGCATCTTACCAGAAATTCGCGCTATCGCGAAACACCGGATGGTCTCCGGTTGCTCTCAGATAACAAGGGAACCTCATGGCACAGCGGGGCTTATGGGGTGGAGGCATCAGAGCATGTTCTCGGGGCGTGGCAGATCTACCAGCACACCGGAGATGTCGATTTCCTGAAGAGTTGCTATGAGGACCACTTTGCCAAGTTGTTCTGGAGGCGACTTCCGAACATGGCGATGAACCAGTTTGAGGTTGCCGAGGTTCTTGAGAAGATGGCCGGTCTGACGGGTAACGAGGCGGACGTTGGACACTGGCGCCGAATCATTCCGCGAGATCCTGAACATGTGCGTCGCATGTTCGAGGACCGGTGGGGGATGAACGGGGCTTCGTTCTACTTCGCAGCCCCCAAAAATGGCATGCTGATGACTAATGGTTTCTGGGCCATGAGGTCTCCGTATTTCCCGAAGCACTATGCGCGTAAAATGGTTGAGTCCTGGGCCCTGGACAGGGAAAAGGGATTCTATGGCGCCTTTTTTCCGCTGGCAATGTCTCGCCAGTCGATGAAGAAGTTCGCTACCAAGGTAGACCACTCCTTTGGTTACACCCCCGACACGGCCTACTTTACCCTGGATGGGATCTTTCGGCAGGGTCTCCGGTCGGAGGGCGCGATGTTAACGCTGAATCATATCGCGAACTATAACTTCCATGATGAGTGGGGTATCCCAGTGGCTCCGGAAGCATATCGCCGGGATCTCACTCTTTTCGGCGATCAGTATTCCAATTTTAACGCAGGGAAAATCCTCCTCTACCTGGAGGGGTTGGGTGGGTTATCCTATTCAGTTCCCGGGAAGACCATGACAATTGATCCAGCCCTGCCACAGGACTGGGATTGGATGGAATTTCGTCTGCCAATCAAGAACGAGTGGAC
>Ga0163180_10001576_pt1 | contig 12962 bp, 9 predicted proteins | sample AtlANTMetagenome_2_FD_109647 | JGI IMG/M metagenome (GOLD analysis project Ga0163180, IMG submission 109647) | Marine eukaryotic phytoplankton communities from the Atlantic Ocean - Atlantic ANT 4 Metagenome | ecosystem: Environmental > Aquatic > Marine > Oceanic | place: North Atlantic Ocean...
TCCTGGGCCAGTTGGTGAGCATTCTCTTCGAGCGTAATGACATTGCCTTCGGCCGGGGAAAGTTCCGGGTAAGGGGCGATGTGGTGGAGGTGCATCCTGCCTATCTTGAGGACACGGCTATCCGGGTCGAGTTCTTCGGGGACGAGGTGGACCGGATCTCGACCATCGATGTGCTCACCGGGGCGGTGATCGAGAGGGTCGACAAGCATACGTTCTTCCCGGCCAAGCAGTTTGTCAGCTCCGCTGAAAAGATGCAGCGGGCCATGATCGCGATCCGGGCGGAGATGAATGAGCGCATCGAACTCTTTGAGAAGAAGGGAAAACTCATCGAGGCGCAGCGGCTCAAGATGCGGACGGAGTACGATCTCGAGATGATGCAGGAGATGGGTTTCTGCCAGGGGATTGAGAATTATTCCCGGCATATCACCGGGCGGGAGCCCGGGGAGCGGCCCTACACCCTGCTGGATTTCTTTCCCGACGACTTTCTTGTCCTGATGGATGAGAGTCACGTCAGTGTGCCCCAGATCCGGGGGATGTATGAAGGGGACATGAGCCGTAAGAAGTCCCTCGTGGAGCATGGCTTCCGCCTGCCCAGTGCCCTCGACAACCGGCCGCTGCGCTTCAAGGAGTTCATGGAACTGACCAACCAGCGGGTATATGTCAGTGCGACCCCGGGGCCCTTCGAGGTGGTGAATTCTCGACCGGACAACAGGGGCTGTATCCTGGTGCATGGCAACAAGGAGAAGGGAATCGATCCGATCAGCCTGAGGCAGTTGAAGATTGTCCCCAGCCCCACCGATGACCCGGTGGAGGCCTTCGATGTGACCCGGAAGGGGAATCTTCTCATCGTGGAGCAGATCATCCGCCCCACCGGACTGCTCGACCCGGTCCTGACCCTTCGTCCCCTCAAGGGGCAGATCGACGAGACCATTGAGTTGTGCCAGCAACGCACGGAACGAGGCGAGCGGGTCCTCGTTACGACCCTGACCAAGCGCACGGCCGAGGATCTCTCGGAGTATCTCCAGGGCGCAGGCTTGAAGGTCCGCTACATCCACGCGGACATCGATGCGGTGGAGCGGGTGGAGATCCTTCGGCAGCTGCGCGCCGCGGAATTTGATATCCTGGTGGGGATCAACCTGCTGAGGGAGGGGCTGGACCTTCCTGAGGTGTCCCTGGTCTGCATCCTGGATGCCGACAAGGAGGGGTTCCTTCGCAATGAGACCAGTCTGATCCAGACCGCGGGAAGGGCGGCCCGCCATATCAACGGAGAGTGCGTCCTGTTCTGTGACAAGGTGACGGACTCGATCCAGCGTCTTATCGATGTGACCGAATATCGTCGCCGCCGGCAGGAGGAATATAATGAACGGCACAATATTACTCCCCAGAGTGTGGTGCGGGCGGTGCAGAAGAGCCTGCATCAGTATCAGGATGACAGAAGTCGGGCCGAGAAGCTGAACCGTTCCCTGGTAGCCGAGGAGGCCTCGGTCTACGATGCGGTGAATGTCCTGAGTGAACTGGAACAGGAGATGCAGGAAGCTGCGGGGAAGCTGGAGTTCGAGCGGGCAGCTCACCTGCGGGACCAGATCCGGGAGCTCAAGAAACGTGCCGGACTGGAAAAAGGGGAGAGCAGGCCTGGTGAGGAGAAGGAGTCCCCCCGGAAGAAATAATCAGGTCCCGCAGAAGGTTGCGTGGACGACTTCCCCGGACTCGGGTGGGTTCTCATACCCGGCATTCCCCGGCTGTTCCTCGAAGGGCCGGGCGAGGACCTCGAGGAGTTTTTCGAAGGGTCCGTAGTTCTGTTGTTCGGCGGCCGTGATGGCTTCCTCAAGGCGGTGGTTGCGGGGAATGAAGATGGGGTTGGCTGCACGCATGGTCCGGGCCTGGTCGCCAGAATCCTGCTGCGAGGTCCGCTCCTGCCACTTTGCGGACCACTGGTCGAATCCCTTCGCGCACCCGAAAAGATCATGCACTCCGGACTGGGTTTCATCCTGTGATTCGACCTGGGCGGTGAGGCGCCGGAAGAAGAGAGTAAAGTCAACTTCCTGTTCGGCGAGGAGAGTGAGGAGATCCCGGGCGAGGTCGAGATCCCCGGGGCGCGGGTCGAGGAGCCCGAGTTTACGGCCTAAGCCTTGTTCATAGGCGCGGGCGAACGTATCCGGGAATTCGTTGAGGACAGCTTCGAACTCGCCCCTCGCATCCTCCGTGCTGCCGGGATGAAGGGGGAGAAGGCACTGGGCGAGCTGGAGAAGATTCCAGTGTGCGATCTCCGGTTGCTTCCCCCAGGCGTAGCGTCCGTGCAGATCGATGGAACTGAACACCTTCCCGGGGTGGAAGTTGTCCACGAAGGCGCAGGGTCCGTAGTCGATGGTTTCTCCCGCAATGGAACAGTTATCGGTATTCATCACCCCGTGAATGAATCCGACCAGCATCCACTGGGCGACCAGCTCGGCCTGCCGGGTGGCGGCCAGACCAAGGAGGGCAAGTGCGGGAACTTCCTTTGCGGCAGCCTCGGGGTAGTGGCGGGTGATGACGTGATCGGTCAGGGCTCGAAGGGCGTCAAGGTCTCCCCGCGCGTGGTGATACTGGAAAGTGCCCACCCGGATGTGACTGCTGGCCACCCGGGTGAAGACTGCGCCGGGCAGCGGGCGCTCGCGGACGACCTTTTCCCCGGTGGTGACCACAGCAAGGGCCCTGGTAGTTGGAATCCCGAGCGCGGCCATCGCTTCGCTCACCACGTATTCCCGGATGGCGGGACCAAGGGCGGCACGGCCGTCTCCCCTGCGGGAGAAGATGGTCGGACCCGATCCCTTCAGCTGGATGTCGTGGCGTCTTCCGTCAGGTCCCACAACCTCGCCGAGAAGGACTGCCCGGCCGTCCCCGAGTTGGGGAACCCACCCGCCGAACTGGTGGCCGGCGTAGGCGAGTGCAATGGGTTCGGCCCCCTCAGGGAGAGCGTTGCCTGCAAGAACGTCGGTCGGGAAGTCCCCGGCGGTGACTCCAATTTCCTCAGCCAGGGCATGATTGAAGCGAAGGAGGGATGGGGAGGCCACCGGGGTGGGGTCGACCCGGGAGTAGAAGTGCCCGGGGAGGCGAGCGTAGCTGTTGTCGAATGCGGTGGGCACTACGGGAGTTCACATCATCGGGCCGGCGGATGCACTCCCTTGTTTTGGCTCCTCCCGGGTGAAGCCGGGATCAGCTCCCGTTTTTCCGTGGGGAAGTGCATCGGAATGTTCTGCGCGGCGCCGTTTTCTTTCCGGGGATGGGTTGATCCGCGGGCGCGGGCCGCTATGGTCAAGGCCATGCTGATCGAGGGGAAAGCGGCGATTGTGACCGGGGCGAGTCGTGGGGTAGGGGCTGCCACTGCCCTCTCGCTGGCCCGGCAGGGGTGTTCGGTCCTGATTAATTACGCGCAGTCCAGTGAGGCGGCTGCTGCGGTTTGCAAGCAGATTGAGGGATGCGTTGGGCAGGCGACCCTCTTTCAGGGTGATGTCTCCGATGACGCGGTTTGCCGGGGCATGGTGGAGGCTGCGGTGGAGGAATTCGGGAGACTGGACATCCTCATCAACAATGCGGGTACGACCGAGTTCATCCCGGCTGATGATTTCGAGGCGGTGAACGACGAGGTATGGTCGCGCCTGATGGACGTTAATGTGAAGGCGGCCTTCCAATGCGTGAGGGCTGCGCGGCCTCACCTCGAAGCGGCAGGAAGTGCGGAAATTGTTTCGGTTGCCAGCGTGGCCGCGTTCACCGGGCGGGGCAGCTGTATTCCCTATTGCGCTTCCAAGGGGGCCCTGGTCACCATGACCAAGTCCCTGGCCCGCGTCCTGGGGCCAAAGGGGGTGCGTGTCAACGCGGTGGCTCCAGGGTTCATCAAGGGGGACTGGCTCCGTCGCGGAGTGGGCGAGAATTATGATGCCTTCGTGGCGGAGAAGGAAGCTGAGGCGCCCCTGCAAACCTCGTGTAGTCCTGAGGATGTGGCGGATGTGATCCTTGGCTTGATCACCGGCAGCGACCTGGTGACGGGTGAATCTCTCACCGTGGATGCCGGCCACACCCTTGGGGGAGGATGGTGAAGAGGCCCATCCGAGCCCTCGTCAGGATTCATCCGACTCTTCTTTGATTTCCGGTGGGGAAGAGGGGCTCTTCCCGGCAGGGGAAGGGAGGGGCGCAGCGAACTTGCGGCGTTCCCACCAGAGAAGCGTCACGGCGGCGAGGGCGAGGAGGGCTCCGAAGAATTCACGGGAGAGCTCCACCCGGGGGTCTTCCGCGGACATGCTGACCTGCATCATGGTGAATTCTTCCGTGCCGAAGATGTTGATCCAGAGGCCCCAGCCTGTGCGTCCCATTTCTACAAGGCAGGCGAGGGCCCCGGCCAGAAGCAGCCACCGCGGAGCGGCCTTCTGGAAAAGTGAGAGGGCGAAGAGAATCGCAATGAGGGCGTAAAAGCCAAGCCAGAGGGCAGCATCAAGGCTGGAGGCCCGGTGATAGACGGTTGGGTCGATGTCGTTGTACTGGAAGAAGGCGAAGGCGGCGAACAACAGCACTGAGATCCCATTGAAGATGCGGAAGGGGAGAGGAAGGTTCATGCAAGGAAGTTGAATCGTCGTTACGGTCTGCCGGCAGCTCAGGTAAAGCGGCGGATGGCGATTTCAGAAAGGTCCACGTTGGAAGATTGCTGCAGGAGGAAGGTGATCATCTCCCCGATGTCATCAGGGGAGATCATGACCTGGCCTTCCAGGCGTTCTCCGAGCCTGGTGCCCTTGATGAAGGCGGTGTCGACACCGCCGGGGCAGAGATTGTGGATGCGCACCCCGTTTGGTTTTTCCTCAAGGGCGAGGGCTCGCATCATCCCGAGCAGCCCGGCCTTGCTGGCGCAGTAGCCGGATTGCTGGGGGTATCCCTGCAGGGCGGAGGTGCTGACCACGTTTATGATCTGTCCCCGGGTCTCCCGGAGGGCGGGGAGCAGTTCCCGGGTCAGGGCGAAGGGGGCGATGAGGTTGATATCGAGGACGCGGCGCAATTCGCCTTCAGTCATCTCCGCGAGATCCTGTTCAAGGAAGGTGCCCGCGTTGTTGACGAGGGCGTTGACGGATCCGAGTTGGTCGACCAGGGAGGAGGCAAGGGAGGGGATGGATGAGGAGTTGGCGAAGTCGAAGGGCAGGACGAGGGATTGCCCACCTGCCCGGGAGACCTCGGAGGCCACTTCCTCAAGGGCTGACTGGTCGCGGGAGACGAGGGCTACCCGTGCGCCTTCCCCGGCTAGGGAGAGGGCAGCGGAGCGGCCAATGCCCCGGCTGGCCCCGGTTACGATGACGGTCTTGTCGGAGAGTCTGGGCACGGGAGGATCCGTAAAACAGGGGAACCGTGGCAGGGGGGGAAATGCAGGTCAATGCGGCAGGCGCTGGGAACGAGGGCAGAATCGCCCGGTTTCCAATGTTTATGTATGTGCCAGCGTTTCCTCGGCTCTCTTGACCATGGAGGCCCCTGAAACCGTTAATTCCTCCCCCGATGCGGGTAGTCAGGCCTGCCAGACAGGCCCGACATGCTTGAACCCCCCTGTTTCCTAGTATATTGACTTTCGAGGCGGAAAAACGTTCACTTGGGCAGTCCGGGGGCGCTTTTCCTAAGAATCGAACCTATCCCCTCGTATCCAAATCGTCATGACATCCACTTTCCGTTTTCTTGCTACTGGCCTTGGGGCCCTGGGGCTCGCGTTTTCTGCTTCCGCGCAGCAGGCGAAGGCTCCCGATCCTGCAGTTCTGAAGAAGGCGGCCTTCAATATCGATAAGCACGTCGCCAACCTCTACAAGCGGAAGAAGCTCAAGGTTCCCGAGGTGGTTGACGATGCGACCTTCCTTCGTCGCAGCTTCCTGGTGGCCGCGGGCCGGATTCCCACCCTTGAGGAATCCCGCATGTTCCTTGAAATCGAGGACGAGAAGAAGCGTGAGATGCTCGCCAGTTACCTGATGAGCGACAAGAACGACGGCTATCGCAGCTCGATGGTCAACTGGGTGAGTGATCTGCTCCGCCTGACCGATGCATTCAACGAGGGTCAGGCGGCACCCTACGTGCAGTTCGTGCACGATGCCATGAGCAGCAACATGGCCTGGGATGATTTTGCCCGTCAGCTTCTCGGTGCGAAGGGGAGCGGATGGAGCGAGGGTAATGGCGCGGTGGGCTACTTCATCCGGGACAAGGGCATGCCCCTCGACAATCTCTCCAACACAATGCGGATCTTCACCGGGGAGCGCATGGAGTGTGCCCAGTGCCACGATGCTCCCTTTCACAAGTGGGAGCGCATGCAGTTTTACGAACTGGCTGCCTTCACCAATGGACAGCAGGAGATCAACCGGGGCCCATGGAGCAGCGTGTGGCGCGAGGTGCGCGATGCCAAGGAGGAGCGCACGGAGTTCGGAAGACTCGTGGAATGGCTGGGAGACAACGTGCATTATTTCACCCTCGCCGGGGGAGGAAAGGGTCGGATCAAGTTGCCCAGTGACTACCAGTATCGGGATGGTGATCCCGGGGAGGTGATTGGTGGCAAGACCCACTTTGGCAAACGGATCCGTTCCTCGGACCGGCGGGATGATCAGACCGCGCGCGAGGACTTCGCGAAGTGGATGGTCACCGCTAACGATAATTTCACTTCCGTCATTGTGAACCGGATGTGGCAGCGGATCATGGGGAAGGGTATTTATGAGCCCGTGGATGAGTTCACCAAGTCGGACAAGACCATCACTCCCGAACTCATGGACTACCTCATCACGCTGATGCGTGATGATCTGAATTATGACCTGCGGGCGTTCCAGCATGTGCTCCTCCTGACCAGAAACTTTCAGTTTGCGGCTAACCCGGAGGCCTTCGAGGCCGGTATGCCCCAGGCCTTCAACGGTCGCCAGATCGAGCGCATGAGCGCGGAGCAGGTCTGGGACTCACTTGTTACCCTGACCGCGGGCAACCCGGACAAGCTTCCGAAGCGGCGGTTCAGTGATACCATCTACTATGGAGGTAAGCCCGTGCTCGTGGGGCAGAAGACGATGGGGCAGCTCAGCAAGGAGCTCCTGGCCATTCAGAAATCCGGCGAATACAAGTCCTACGTCTCCCAGTTGCTCTCCTCGATCAAGTCGGGGAACTCGGGGGCCAGTAAGGATGCCATGATGGCGATGCAGCGGGCCGGGCGCCCGGGGCCAGCCAGCGGAATGGCGAGGGCCTCTGAATTGCCGGCACCTGCACCCAATGGGCATCTCCTGAGGATGTTCGGGTCTTCGGATCGTGACCTCATTGATTCTGCCACGCGGGAGCCCAACATGGCGCAGGTTCTCTCCGTAATGAATGGCTACGTTGAGAAGATGGTGGTCAGCAACCGTAGTTCAGCAGTCTACAAGGCCCTGGAGGCCGGGACCTCCGATCGGGACAAGGTCCGCTTCCTCTACTACTCCATCCTGAGTCGCTCTCCCACCCCGGAGGAGATGGCCCTCCTCATGCGTGATGTCATCGACGGTAGCCAGGAGAGCTACGAGAACCTTACCTCGGCCCTGATTTCCACCCACGAATTTATTTTCGTCCAGTAACTATTCACAACCCATCACTATCTCAGATGAACACCCACGAATTCAATAAACAGGATGAGCTGACCCGGCGTCAGATCATGGCGAACGCGGCACGCACTTACCTTGGTGTAACCGTTGCGCCCATGCTGGGGGGAACCCTGGCGACGGGAGCCCTTGGAGCTACCAAGAAAGGGGCGGGACCAAGTCAGGTTGCCGAGCATGTGATCTTCCTGAACATGCAGGGAGGCATGAGCCATCTCGATACCTTCGATCCCAAACCCCGGAACAAGGAGGTTCAGGGGCCGGTGGAGGTCATTCCCACCAGTGGAGATTACGAGGTTTCCCAGTATCTGCCCGAGTTTGCCAAGGTTGCCGACCGGGCTTGTGTGATCCGCTCCATGAGTTCGACCCAGGGAGCTCACGAACAGGGCCAGTATATGCTGCACCGCAGCTACCAGCCGCGTGGAACCATCGTGCACCCGGCGATTGGGTCATGGATCGTGCGTCACAAGGGACGCAAGAACAGCACCCTTCCCGGGTTCGTGACGGTGGGAACCAATCCCAAGAATGCTTCCGCTGGATTCTTCGGGGCCGAGTTCCAGGGAGTACCCCTGGGTCGTCCCGATGAAGGCCTGAAGGATTCCAAGCGTCCCAATTCCGTAAGTGAGGAAGACTTCACGAAGCGTCTGGCCATCGCAGATGTCCTGAACAAGAAGTTTCATGAGACCTACAAGTCCCCGGACGTGAAGTCCTATGACAGTCTCTATGATGAGGCCGTCAATCTCATGAAGAGCGAGGACCTCAAGGCCTTCGATATAAAGCGTGAGCCCAGTTCCACCCGCTCAAAATATGGCAATGATCGTTTTGCCCAGGGATGTCTTCTCGCTCGTCGACTGGTTGAAGTCGGGGTGCGTTTTGTGGAGGTCGGTCTCGGGGGCTGGGATACCCACTATGATAACTTTACCTCGGTAGAGGCCCGGGCGGCGGTGCTCGACAAGGGTTTCGCCACCCTGGTGCAGGACCTGGAGGCCAAGGGCCTGCTTGAGACGACCCTCGTGGTGATTGGAACCGAGTTTGGCCGGACTCCGCATATCGTGACCGAGCACAATAACGGACGTGATCATCACCCAGCCTGCTTCTCGGCAGTCATGGCCGGGGCTGGAATCAAGGGGGGCACAACGTATGGAAAATCTGACAAGGAAGCCCGTCGTCCTGACTCTGATCGAGTTACCGTGCAGGATTTCAATGCTACGATCGGGTATGCGCTGGGGATCGACTCCCAGAAGATCCTTCATTCACCCAGCGGTCGCCCCTTCCGCATGGCTGGTGCTGAGAAAGATCTCGGTGATCCTGTTAAGAGCATCTTCAGCTAGGGTTTCTTCCCGGAAAGCTGGTAATAATTACTTCAGGCGCTGCCGCAAGGCAGCGCCTGTTTCATTTGGGGGAATTCGGGTAATTCGGGATCCGTCCGGTGCGGCTCAGCGGACTTCGTTTCTGGCAGGTTCCTGAAAATTTTTCCCAGAGGCGTCGTCAATCCGGTAAGATTTACCCAGTTTTTTCTTGTGGCCAGGTGGGGGTAATGTAAATGATTAAGAACAGTGAATTATAAAGTAATACTGTCTAACAGGTCTCAGCTCCCTGGTGGGAGTTCGCAGGCAGTATTGATTGGAAGGCGCTCAGGATTTTCAACGCCACACACGAGTGGTGACTATCCCGGGTTCAATCCGGGGGATTGATTTTCGAGGCGAGTGCGTTGTGCGATAAAAAGAGGGCGGTCTTCGGGCTGCCCTCTTTTTCGTTGAGATGTGGGGGCGGTCTTCGTGCCAGCTGAAATCCGCACGGAAATAGACTTGGTGTATTTTTCCTGATAGTTCTATCGCCTTGCCCTTCCTCGAAGCCTTACCTAGGTTCCCCCTCCACGCATGGCCGCCACCACCCCCAGTTTCCCGGACCTCCGGATGCTTTCGACCATTGACCAGGTTGGAGTGGAGGAACGTGCGCGACGTTTTCAGGCACGCAGCATCAAGAAGGAGAGCAAGCTCTCAGCTCTCAAGCTGGCGATCACCATGCTGGACGTGACCACCCTCGAGGGGAAGGACAGTCCGGGAAAGGTCAAGCAACTTTGCGCCAAGGCCATGCGGCCCCTGCCGGATGACCCTTCCATAGGACCGGCTGCTGCGGTGTGTGTCTACCCCCGTCTGGTGCGGGTTGCGAGGGAGGCCGTGGGCCAGAGCGGGGTGAAGGTCGCCAGTGTGGCTACCGGATTTCCGAGTGGTCAGAGCCGGCTGAAGGAACGCCTTTCCGAGATCCGCTATGCAGTCGGGGCGGGGGCGGATGAAATCGACATGGTAATCTCCCGGGGGAAGCTGCTGCATGGGGAATTTCGCAGTATTTTCGATGAGATCGTCCGCTGCAAGGAGGCCTGTGGAGGTGCTCATCTCAAGGTCATTCTTGAGACCGGGGAACTGCAGACCTACGACACGGTGAGAATTGCCAGTGAAATTGCGATGGCCGCCGGGGCGGATTTTATCAAGACCTCTACCGGCAAGATACAGCCGGCGGCTACCCTGCCAGTGACGCTTGTCATGCTGGAGGCCATCCAGGACTATTATGACCGGACTGGGAGGATGGTGGGAATGAAGCCTGCGGGAGGCATCAGTGATGCCAAGACCGCGATTCATTATCTCGTCATGCTCAAGGAGACCCTGGGCAGGGACTGGCTGACCAGCAAGTGGTTCCGCTTCGGAGCCAGTTCCCTGACCAACGACCTTCTCATGCAGATCTGCAAGCAGCGAACGGGTCGCTACCAGTCGGCTGACTATTTTACCAAGGATTGAACCAGATGCCAGAAGGACAGGAAAAAGCGGCTGCGGAAACCAAGGCCAAGGGCGGGACCACGAAGAGTCGCCACGACTTTGTCGAGGGGGATCGCTATGCCCCTGCTCCCGAGAGCACAGATCACGTTTCGCTGAAGGACAGCTATGACCTGTTCATCGGAGGTGAGTGGGTGCGGGCCCCGAAGCGGATCGAGACCATCAACCCTGCCACCGGGGAGGTTCTTTCCGAAGTGGCCGAGGCCGGACCAAGAATGGTGGACCGGGCTGTGTCCGCTGCCCGGCAGGCTTATGACGGGACCTGGTCAAAGATGTCGGGGCGGGAGCGCGGGAAGTATCTCTTCCGACTGGCTAGGCTCATCCAGGAGCGTGCCCGGGAATTTGCCGTGGTGGAAACGATGGACGGGGGCAAACCCATCCGGGAAAGCCGTGACATAGATCTACCGCTCGTGGCGGCCCATTTCTTCTATTACGCGGGATGGGCGGACAAGCTGGATTACGCCTTCCCCGGTCGGCGGGCACGCCCCCTCGGAGTGGCAGGGCAGGTTATTCCCTGGAATTTCCCCCTGCTCATGGCGGCCTGGAAGCTGGCGCCCGCCCTGGCCTGTGGTAACACGGTGGTGCTCAAGCCGGCGGAAACCACCCCGCTGACCGCGCTCAAGCTGGCGGAGTTGATTGAGGAAGCCGGGTTCCCCCCGGGGGTTGTGAATATCATCACCGGGGCAGGTAAGACCGGACGTAATCTCGTGCGGCACCCGGATGTGGATAAGGTGGCCTTCACGGGATCAACCGAGGTTGGGAAACTGATCCAGAAGGACCTGGCTGGGACGGGCAGGCGATACACCCTCGAACTGGGCGGGAAGGCGGCCAATATCATCTTTGACGATGCGGCCGTGAACCAGGCGGTGGAAGGAATCGTGAACGGGATCTTCTTCAACCAGGGTCATGTTTGTTGTGCCGGGTCACGCCTTTTTGTTCAGGAGGGCATCGCCGACACGGTGGTCCGCAAGCTTAAGCGCCGGATGGAAACCCTCGTGCTGGGTGATCCACTCGACAAGAACACGGATGTGGGAGCAATCAATTCGCAGGAGCAGTTGGAGCGGATCAAGGTGCTGGTGGATGCTGGCAAGGAGGAAGGTGCCAAGTGCTGGCAAAGTGGGCAGAGGCTTCCGCGCAAGGGGCTCTGGTTCAAGCCCACCATCTTTACCGAGTGCGCGCAGAGTCACCGCATCGTGCAGAAGGAGATCTTTGGTCCGGTGCTGGCGATCCAGACGTTTCGCACCCCGGAAGAAGCGGTCGAAAAGGCCAATAACACTCCTTACGGATTGAGCGGCGGGGTCTGGACAGACAAGGGGTCGAAGATCTTCAAGATCACGAGTCAGATCCGGGCCGGGGTAGTCTGGGCCAACACCTTCAACAAGTTTGACCCGGGTTCGCCCTTCGGCGGATACAAGGAAAGCGGGATCGGACGGGAGGGCGGCCTGCAGGGTCTCGCGCCCTACCTGGATCTGCACTAGGTTCAATTATCAGGATTCAAGCTGCAACATTCCAAGTGATGTCCACGAAGAAGAGATTAGCCGTCAATAAGACTTACAAGCTCTATCTCGGAGGGAAGTTCCCCCGGACCGAGTCGGGGCGTTATTACGAGTTGAATGGCAGAAAAGGTGCTCTCCTGGCAAACGTCTCCCGGGCCAGTCGGAAGGATTTCCGCAATGCAGTCGTGGCGGCGCGAAAGGCCTGGCCGGGGTGGGTCGGTGCCACTGCCCATCTGCGGGGGCAGATTCTTTACCGGGTGGCGGAAATGCTGGAAGGACGTTCCGAGCAGTTTGAAGAGGAACTGCGGGCCCAGGGTAGCACGCCGGCGGCTGCGAGGAAGGAAGTGACCACCGCGGTAGATCTTCTGGTGCACTATGCCGGGTGGACTGACAAGTATCAGTCCCTGTTCTCCAGTGTGAACCCGGTCTCCACCCCACATTTCAACTTTTCAATGCCGGAGTCCACCGGGGTGGTGGCGGCAGTAGCCCCGGAGGAGAGTGGCCTGCTGGGGTTGTGCTCGGTCATTGCTCCCATCCTGGCGGGCGGGAACACCAGCGTGATCCTTGCCTCGCACGCCAGACCGCTCTGTGCCATTACGCTGGCGGAGGTCCTTAACAGTTCGGACGTCCCAGGTGGAGTGGTCAACATTCTGACCGGGTTTCGCGATGAACTTATTTCCCAGTTCGCCGAGCATATGGACGTTAATGCCTTCCTGGTCTGTTCCGATGACGAAAAGGAGATCAAACTGGTCCAGGAGCGTGCGGTGGAAAACCTCAAGAGGGTAATTCCCCACTCCGATGGTCCGCTGGCGGAAAGTCCGTATCATATTCTCGACTTCCAGGAGATTAAGACGACCTGGCACCCGGTGGGAGTGTGAACGACCCGGATGACGAACGGAGGAATCCTGTTTTGCCTGTTAAAAGGGCGATCTTCTCATGAAAGACAGGACGGGGTGGATCGCCCCCGGAGGGCTCGTGGATGGGCCGGAATTGTTCATTAGCATGAAGTAATTCCCTGCTCCCGAGCGTCAGAGAGGCGATCA
>Ga0163180_10001577_pt1 | contig 12960 bp, 11 predicted proteins | sample AtlANTMetagenome_2_FD_109647 | JGI IMG/M metagenome (GOLD analysis project Ga0163180, IMG submission 109647) | Marine eukaryotic phytoplankton communities from the Atlantic Ocean - Atlantic ANT 4 Metagenome | ecosystem: Environmental > Aquatic > Marine > Oceanic | place: North Atlantic Ocean...
GCCGCCCGCGACATCTTCCTCATGCAGAAGCTGCAGGGGGTCATGGGCAGCCTGGTCGACACCATCGACGAGGTCCGCGTCGACCGCATCACGGTCCTGCCGGGCAACTCCGACTCGACGGCCTCCAAGGCAGTCACCGTGGTCGAAGAACTCAAGGCAGGTGTGGGGGTCGATGTACCCAAGCTGCTCGATCGGGTCACGGGCGGTGGCTCTGAGGGTTAGAGCCCCGTCCTGAGACGAGGACACGAACCATCCAGACCATCCACGGAAAGACCGAGGGCCTGAAGCAGAGCGAGAACAAGGCGCTGCAGGCCCTCTACGACAGGCGCGTACCGCCCGATCGGTTTGTGAACCCAGAGCTGGCGCGTAGGCTGACAGAGCTCAGCCGTGAGATCCACCGGCAGATTGGCCTCATGATCGATCGGCGCGGGCGGGTCAGCTACGTCATCGTCGGCGATGCGCACCGTCTCTTCATTCCCGACCTGCGGCGCCATCGCGCCGGAACCGGCCGCTTCCGCGGCCTGAGGCTCGTCCACACCCACCTCCGAGGCGAAGGGCTCTCCCAGGATGACCTCACGGACCTGGCGCTGCTGCGCTTGGATGCCGTGGTGGTGGTCCAGGTCCAGTCCGATGGCCTGCCTGGCTGGGCCGAGGTGGGAATGCTCTCCGCTGAACAAGGGGGCCGCAAGAGCCAAGCGGATCCTTGGACAGTCGAGCGAGTCAAGAGCATCCACCGCTGGGACACCGACTTCCTCCAGGTCATCAATGAGCTCGAGAGTCGATTCTCCAAGCGAGACTCCACCCAGAAGATCCCCGGCGCCGATGGGGCCATCGTGATCGGTGTGACCACCCGGGATCCGACCTCCGCCAATGCCTCGCTGGATGAGCTCGAGCGCTTGGCTGAGACAGCCGGCCTTCAGGTCATGGACCGCTTCCTGCAAGTCCGCCGAAAGCTCGATGGCAAGACCATCATCGGAAAGGGAAAGCTCCAAGAGATCCTGGTGCGCGCCATGCAGCTGGGTGCGGAGATGCTCGTCTTTGACTCCGAGCTCTCCCCCTCTCAGCTGAGAAACATCGCGACCATCACCGAGCTGGGCGTGGTCGATCGAACCCAGCTCATCCTGGACATCTTCGCCCAGCGCGCCAAGACCCGAGAGGGCAAGCTCCAAGTCGAGCTCGCGCAGCTGCGCTACCGAAAGCCCAGGCTGGCGGTGATGCCCACCGCCATGAGCCGCCTGACCGGTGGGATCGGCGGCCGTGGCCCGGGAGAGACCAAGCTCGAGATCAACCGACGCCGCGCCGACGAGCGCCAGAGCCGGCTGGAGAAGCAGCTGAAGAAGCTCTCAAAGGATCGGGGTCTCAGGCGCGGGCGCAGGCGCAAGGTCGGACTGCCCCAGGTCAGCCTGGTCGGGTACACCAATGCCGGAAAGTCCACTCTGCTCAACCGGATGACCCGGTCCAAGGTGGATGCCGAAGACAAGCTCTTCGCCACTCTGGACCCCACGAGCCGAAGGATGCGCTTCCCCCAAGAGCGAGAGGTCATCCTGACCGACACAGTGGGCTTCATTCGCCAGCTGCCAAAGGATCTGGTGCACGCCTTCCGGTCTACGCTGGAGGAGGTCATCGAGGCGGATCTACTGATCGAGGTGGTCGATGGCTCCAACGCCGATATCGACACCCACCTGGGAGAGGTCGAGGACACACTGGCACAGCTTGGCTGCGAGAAGACCCCGATCATCCGAGTGCTCAACAAGGTGGATGCGGTCGATCCCTCCCTGTGGTCCGGGCTCAAGGAACGCTACGACGGGCTGCTCGTCTCCGCATACTCCGGCGACGGCCTGCAGGAGCTGCTGATCCAAGTCGAGCGGCACCTCTTCCGCGAGCGGGCCGAAGCCTCGGTGGAGCCATGATGTGGCTGTGGCTGTTGCTGGCGGGATGTGGTGCGGAGCCCGATCTGGAGTGGAATGCGCCCACCCCCTTCTTTGAGGGAGAGCCCACCATCACCCAGGTGGACTGGGGCTGCGACCTCGACGAGATGGAGTGGGTCTTTGAGGTCAAGACCGAGCAGTGGTCGGGCGAGGCCTGGCTTCGAATGGCCAAGAGCACCGAGTATGCGGAGCTGCACCGCATGCCTTCGGTGGAGGCGGCCGGAGACGGCAGCGAGGACAGGCTCAAGCTGAGCCTGAACATCGCCCAAGACTGGCGCGCCGCATCCAGCGGTAGCTCCACCGCCTGGCGCTGCCGGGATGTCGATGTGCTCACCTACATGATCACCGTCTACGACACACAAGGCGATGCGGTGACCGACTGCCGCACCTGGGGTGCGGATACGTCCATCTGGAGCCGCTTTAGCAACGCCTACGAGTGCCCGAACATCCTCGACATCGGCCAAGACACAGGCGAGTAGCCAACCAACACTCTTGAGGTATCCTCCTGTATGGAGGCTCAATGAGGCGACTGTATAGTTGGCTGTGGATCTGCATGACGGTGGGGTGTACGCCCATCAAGGTCAACACACAAGCAATCAACAACGACCGACTCGTCCGCACACAAGAGCGGGAAGAGCGAACGGATCAAGTCCTGTATCACTCGGAGATTACGGTCTCGGAAGGCAAAATATCGGGGACTGCATCTCGGTCGAACATTTGTGAGCAATGGGTAGATAGCGACTACGAGCGCACTGTTGTCTACAAGAAGACGCTCGTTGAGCCCACAAAGGAGGAGCTGAGATCCAATCTCACATGGTCCATCATCTCCCTGGGCGCCGCCGCCGGGTATGCAGTGGCCGCACAAGATCTTCCCAGTCAAGAAGACCGCAACGCCAACTACACCGCCTCCATGACCTTCGCAGGGTTGGCCGCCTGGGGAACCATTCACCGCATCCGGGCACGTAGCTCCGTAAAAGAACATCAGGAGCGCCTCTCAAAGCCGGTTCGGGTTCCAAAGAAGAAATCCAACCACTCATGCCAAACCACCCGGATGACAAACGCGGACATCTATGCAGATCCCGCTGGACCCATCTTGGCCACAACCGATCAAAATGGCGACTGGCAGGTAGCCATGAATGCGCTCCCTTCAGAGGCGCTTCAGCAATTGAATCAGAGGATCACCAAAGGATTGAGCCTGTTGAATGTCGTGGAGGGCAGGACCACTCACCCATTAAAACTCTCCACCGATCTGAATGCAGCAGTACGCTCGGAAACCCAGCGTAGAGAGCAGATCGCTCTCGCCGAAAAGGCAGCCGCAGATGCAAAAGCTGCTGCAGAAGAACAGGTCCGACGGGCACAGATCCTGGACAACTACAGCAAGCTTCCCAGAAGAGTCAAGGCGTACTCAGGGCCCTGGAAAGCAAGCCTTAGCATCAGCCCCGTCGATGATTCCTACTCAGTATTTGTGCAACGAACCGCCACTGGAAGCATCCGCTCAAACTATGGAAGGAAGCACAAGCCGACCATCCTATTTCGCTGCAAAGAGGCGACATATGAAGCCTACTTGAACACGGGCGTAATGGTGGACCTTCCCGTTGATCACTGGGTGGAAGTGATCCTTCGATTCGATTCACAACCAGCAATGATCGTGGAAATGATCCGGTCTGATGATGGACGAGCATTGTTCTTTGACGGCGATCCCGAAAGTCTTGAAACATTGATTCGTACGCACAAAAAGCTCTTTGTCCGGTTTCCTGCCTTCAACTCCGGGTACCGAGAATTCACGATCGACCTACGCAATAGCGATGGCGCCCTAAAGCTGGTGGAGGATGCTTGTCATCCTGACCTCACGAGTATCCGAGCCCGATGACCACCCTAGACACAGGCGAGTAGAGGGCTACTGTGCTCGCCGGAACAGGATCTTCTGGGCCAGATGGATGGCTGATTCCATGCTGGCCGGATCCGCGCGCCCCGTGCCAACCAGCTCAAATGCCGTCCCATGATCGACGCTGGTGCGAATGATCGGCAGCCCCAGCGTCCAGTTCACGCTGCGTCCGAAGTCCACAACCTTCAAGGGAACCAGCCCCTGATCGTGGTACATCGCGACCACCAAGTCGAGCCGTCCGGCATGGGCATCCATGAATGCCGTCTCTGCGGAGATGGGCCCGCGAATGTCCCAGCCCTCTGTCCGCAAGGCCTCGCACGCCGGGGCAATCTCAGTCTCATCCTCCGTCCCCAGCAAGCCACCCTCACCCGCATGTGGGTTGAGGCCGCACACGCCAATGCGGGGCTCGGACATGCCAAGATCCTCTCGGAGGGCCTGTGCCGCCGTCCGGATCACATACCCCACCCGCTCTGAGCAGATGGCAGATGGCACCTCGGAGAGCGGCATGTGGGTGGTGACAAGCGCCACCCGCAAGCTGCCGCCGACAAAGGCCATCACTGGCTCTGCAGTGCCGCAGATCTCGCCCAAGAAGTCGGTGTGGCCCTTATGGGAAAATCCTTGTGCAACCAATTGGCCCTTGTGGATGGGGCCGGTCACCAGCGCCTGGGCCTCCCCGCTCAAGCACGCCTGAGCCGCCATCCGAATCGCCGCCACCGGTATGGGCTCGGCATCGCCTGAGGGCACGATATGGCCCAGGCAGCGATCTGAGATCTGATCGACTTCAGCCAGTGAGTCAATGCGCGTAAGCTTGAGCCCAGACGCTTTCGCGGCCACCACAACGGGCGCGTCCTCACCGATGAGCACCACGCGGCCCTCCGGTGAGCGCTGCCCCAGAGCGCGCATCGTGACCTCTGGTCCGATGCCCATCCCCGGGGTGATGAGGAGGGTCACTTCGTCTCGAGCTTGATGTCGACTGCCGCAGCGCGACGGGCCTGCTGGTACCAGGCATCCTTCTCGCGCGCGATGTGGCCCTCATAGACCTGGGCTGCGATCTCGTCCCGCACCTCGTCATAGCTGCGGAGTGCTGCCTTCTCCCGCTTTCGAATCTTGAGCAAGAACACGCCTTGCTGGGTCACGATGGGCTCAGAGACCCCTCCGATCTCAACGGCAAATGCGGGCCCGTTGAGGATGTCCACCAGCTCGCCTTGCTTGTAGGTGCCCATCAGGCCACCGTTGGCGCCATACGGCCCCTCGTCCAGCTCACCGCTGACCTTGGCGAAGTCTTCGCCCTTGTTGATCCGAGCCAGGGCAGCCTTCGCTCTTGCGATGACACCCGCCTTTCCGGCATCCCCCTTCTTGGCATCAAAGCCCATGAAGATCGCACCGAGCTCCACGACCTGGGGTGCATCTGCGCCCTGAGACATCCGGCGGTAGGCATCCTTGATCTCGTCTTCGTTCTCCGCGATGCGGGGACGAATGATGGCCTGAGTAAACTTCTGATCGCGGATGGATTCCCGAATCTCGGCCCGGTACTGAGTCCACGGTACGCCGTTTCGCTCCACCTCTTCGCGCACCTTTGCGCGCTCGACACCGTAGCGCCGAGCGACATCATCGATGGCACGGTCGACCTCGACTTCGGTGACCTCCAGCTCCAGGCGCTTCATCTCCTGAGCCACCAGGCGGCGCCGAACGATGCTGTCCAGCACCTCCAGCTCCGCATCTCGGCGGGCCTGGGGATTGTCCGGCTCCGACTCGGTCCGCTGCGCAATGAACTCACGTCCGAGCTCGTAGACCTCGGAGAGGGTCACGATCTCGTCGTTGACCACCGCAGCGACACGATCCACCACAGCCGCATGTGCCGACCCAAGGCCGACAAATGCCAGGAGCAGAAAGAGACGACTCACTTGCGGGGCGGCTTCAGCTTGCCCGGAGGGTGTCCGGGGATGGAGCCGGGACCACCAGGACCCATGCCAGGACCGGCTGGACGTCGCGCAGCCTTGACCTCGATTCCATCCAGCTTGCTCTCTTGGAGATCGACCTTGGCCTTCTCGCGGAGGTCGCCCACGTAGCTCTCATACAGAGACTTGAGCTTCTCGTTCTTGACCTTGCGCAGCACCGAGCCCTTCATCTGCTGGAAGGTCCGCTCGACACGATCGCGCTTGTTGGCAGCCATCACGATGTTGAAGCCATCGTCGGTCTGAAACACCTCGGAGACCTCACCGGCCTTGTCCTTGGAGGGATCTCCCGGACGCAGGGTGAAGGCCATGTCTACAACCTTCTGGTCGAGACCGGGCTTTCCAGACTTGGGCACAAAGCCCACATCACCACCGCGACGGCGGTAGGGATCCTCGGAGTGCTTGCTGGCGATGTCCTTGAACTGCTCTGGCTTGTCCTCCAGACGCTCCTGAAGCTCCTTGGCTATGGCCTTGGCCTTCTTCAGTGGACGGTCATCCTTGATCTTGATGAGCACGCGCTTGATCTGAACCTTGGCGGGAACAACGAAGTCATCCTTGTTCTCATCAAAGTACTTCTGGAGCTCCTCATCAGTGAAGTCGGAGTTCCGCACGTTGGCGTAGACAGCTTCACGAAGCAGGGTGTTGATCATCACCTTCTGAACCTTGGGGTCCCGGTCGAGGCCCTTGTCCAAGGCAGCCAGGTACAGGAGCTTCTCGTCGACAAGACGGTCGAGGACCTCCTTCTTCTCGTCGCTGGAGAGCGTCTCGCCCTCCTTGGGCACCTTGCGGGCCGCAGCGGCCTCGAACTCAGTGCTGCCGACGGTCAAGCCATTGACTGTCGCCAGGGTCTCGCCGGCATCCTTCGCTGCGGCGGCAGAGCCAGCAACGGGAAGGGAGGCTGTCCCTGAGGCTGAGGAAGTTCCCTGATCGCATCCAGCGAGGGCACCAAGAACAACCAATGTAGCGGTCGTAAGCGTACGCATTTTCACTCCACAGTGAGCACTTTTCACAGAAGGGCTCCCACCTAGCACGATGCACAGGGGTGGGCCACGGCACATACTGCGGGGCAAGGGCTCTATTCAGTCGAGGTCCATCCCCTCAAAGCGTGTGTCCGCGAGATCGGTGCGCTCTACGGGCAGACCGGCGTCGGAGAGAGGTCCCTCCACGAGGTCCAGGGCATCCGATGCACCCACCACCACCAGCGCGGAGAGCTCCGGCAGAAACCACCTGCGGGCTGCTTCGATCACATCCTGCTCGGAGACATCCGCAATGTCGGACTGGTAGCGGCTCCAGGTGTCCTCTCCAAGGCCATGAAGCCAGCCCGCATTGGCGAGTGCAGCCACACCGGCCACACCGCTGGCCCGCTGAGGAAAGGAGCCGATGAGAAAGCGACGCGCGTGGTCCAGGTCATCGCGCTCGATGATGCCCGCACTCATCCGTTCCACCTCGGTGGTCAGCCCACGAACCGCCTGAAGGGTCTTGTCCCCCGCACAATTCAAGGATGCGGTCAGATCGCCACCCCACAGCCCGGAGTCGAGCATGCTGTAGGCGCCATAGGTCAGCGACTGGCGCTCCCGAAGCTCCATGAACAGCCGAGAGGAGGCACCGCCACCAAAGACCTGATTGGCCAAGCGCAGCGCCAGGTAGTTCGGATGCACCCGCGCAGGCGCAGCCATTCCCAGGGCGATCGCCGTCTGCTGAGACCGAGGGCGCTCCACCAAGGTAGCGCTCCGCTTCATCGGAGGCGGATCGAGTCGGGCAGGTGGCTGGGGATGCGGACCCTTGCCCGAGAGACTCCCGTAGCGCTCAGACAGTCGCGCCACGACAGCATCGGGATCGACATCGCCCACGACCAAGATCAGGCCATGGCCCGGATGAAAGACGGTGGCGTGCAGAGATGAGAGCAGCTCCCGATCGGTGGCCGCGAGGCCAGCCTCGGTGGTGCCGGGTCGACCATAGGGGTGGGTTCCGTACAGGCGCCAGGCCAGCCAGGTCCCCGCCAAGGCCTCCGGCTGAAGGCGATCATGCCGGTGCACCTCCAGCGCCTTGGCGCGCTCCCGATCGATGGCGTCGACCGGCAGCGAGGGCTCAAAGGCCACCTCATCGGCAAGGTCTAAGGCCTGGCTGAGATGCGATGTGAGCGCAGAGACACAGACCATCGCGCTGTCGCAGGCCATCGAGATGTGCAGCCGTGCACCGATGTGATCGAGGGTTCCAGCCAGCGCAGCCGAGTCGTATGAGCGGGTGCCATGACGCATGACACTCTGCAGCAGGCGACTGGAGCCCACCGCCTCAAGCGACTCATCCCGTCGCCCTCCGCGGAAGCTCCACCTCACCTGCACAATGGGGAGCGCCGGCATCCGAATGGCCGCGACCTCGACACCGGAGGGCAGCACCTTGGAGACCATCGTGGGAAAGGTCCACGACCGAGGCGGACCACCGTGCGGTGGACTGGAGGGAAAGGTCGTCATTGCGCAGGCTCCACGGCCAGCACCACCTTGGGTCCCAGGAGGTCCCGCTGCACCACCTGAAGCACATCCTCCGCTGTGACCCGCGCCACACGCTCCAGATAGTGCTCCTCCCAGTGCGCATCGTTGTGGTACAGCACGCTTCGTCCCAAGGCCAGCGCCCGGTTGAGCACGCTCTCCTGGCCAAACACCCTGGCGGACTTCAGCTGATTGAGCACCTTCTCCAGCTCTTCTTCGGACACCGGCTCTTCCGCCAGTCGCCGGAGCGCCCCGGTGTACAGCGACTCCATTCGCTCGAGGTCACCGTCCTGCGGTGCCACGGCAAACAACCCAAAGATGCTGGGACCCCGGTGGGCCTCGTAGCCGCCACTGACCTGAACCGCGACAGGCTCATCGACCACCATGCTCCGATACAGCCGACAGCTCGGACCGCGGAACAGCAAGGTCTCGATCACCTCATAGGTATAGAAGTCCGGATCCCCGTAGCTGGGGACCTGGTGATTGATGAACAAGGCGGGAAGCTGCGCCAACGGGTCGGCGATTGTCGCGCGCACATCCGCTGCACGCACCGGCTCCCGCAGATCCAAGCGCGGGCGGTCCGAGCCCCGCGGAATGCCACCAAAGAGCGCATGAACGAGGTCCATGACCTCGTCCGTGTCCAGATCCCCCGAGATCGCAAGCACCGCATTGTCCGGCCGATACCAGGTGCGATGAAATGCCTGCACCTGATCAAGGCTGGCAGCCTCCAGATCTTCCCAGGATCCGATGACAGGGTGGGCGTAGGCCCAGTTGTCATAGGAGATCTCATTGATCCGAATGAAGGCCTGTCCATAGGGGCTGTTGTCCACCCGCTGCCGACGCTCCTCCATCACCGTCTGGCGCTGGTTCTCAAAATTTTCTTCATTGACGGCCAGGGACCGCATGCGGTCGGCCTCCAGCCACAGGCCCAGACCCAACTGATTGGCAGGCAGTGACTCGTAGTAGTTGGTGCACTCCTGGCTGGTGGTGCCGTTGAGATCCCCACCCCAGGCATGAATCAGCTTGAAGTGCTCACCCTTTGGCACATGCTCTGAGCCCTGAAACATCATGTGCTCAAAGAGGTGGGCAAAGCCCGACGTGCCCGGCTGCTCATTTCGGCTACCCACATCGTAGTAGACCGAGACGGCCACCTGAGGGACAGCATCATCGGGCTGAATCGCGACGCGCAAGCCGTTGGACAGGGTGTGAAGCGCGATGTCAGCCATTGGCCATCGGGTAACACCATTTCGGCGCCTCGGTTACGGCCATGACATGACCTTCATGCTGATGATGATGAGCCTACTGGCCCACGCTGAGGAGCAAACCGCGCCAACCGCAGCGGCTGCAGCTCCGCCAGCTGCTGTGGTGCAGATTCAAGCCGATGCGGACCAGCGATTCAGCGTCATCGTGAACGGAAGCCCAGTGGGGGTAGCCACCCACACCGCGCCCCTGATCCTCAAGGACATGCCTGCCGGACCCCACACCGCTGAATTCCGAACCGAGGACAACCTGGTGATCTGGAACCGCGGAGTCCTCACCCTACAGGCCGGCGATCAGATCACCCTGAGCCTCTCTGAGGGCCGGCCGGTCGTCCCCAGCGGCCGGACAGGAGCCTGGCGGACCACCACCTCGAGCGGCCCCCTGCCCCAGAAGCCGGCGCGGACCCCTCAGAAGGAAGCGCCCTAAGGTGGCCCGCAGCCCATCCTCTCGCCACTCAATTCGGGTGCGCATCCTGGCCGCATTCGTGCTCTCACTCGGCGCCATGGCCGGTGCATTGGGGTACGGCATCTCTCAGCTTAGAGAGGTCGGCCGAGGCATCGAGGCCGTCAACTCCGGCTTTCTTCCGCTGGCCGAAGTCGGGGTGGAGCTGCAGTCGATCGTGCGACAGCTCGACCGCGATCACGATCGCTTTGCCAGAGAGAGCCCGGCGCTCGCAGCGGGCCGACGCTCGAATGCAACGCTGTACCGGGCCAGCCTGCATGAGGCCGTGGGGCGGGGTCGACTGGCCGCAGGACGAGCGAACAATGCCTTGACCGACCCCGATGACCGCCGGGCGATCGAGGATGTGCTGCAGACCCTCGAAGAGATCGAGAGACAGTCCACCGAGTACGAAGAAGCGGTAAACCGGTGGGCTCTGGCTCAGCAGACCCCAGATGAAGTACATGCCAGCGGCCTGCTGGCGGATCTGGATCGAAGGCGCCAAGCACTCGCGGCAGGGGCAGGCAGCATGGCCGCCCTGATCGAAGGCCAGATTCTGCGGATCAGCCACCGGACAGCTCAGGCGCAGAACCAAGCCCTGGTGGTCAGCGGCGCCCTGGCAATCCTGGCCCTCATCCTCTCTGGGATGCTGGTCGGCGTCACCCTGGTGGCCCTGCGTCCGATCGGAGAGCTGACCGCACAGGTGCAGCGACTGGCAGCCGGTGAGCTCGATACGCGAATCGCACTGGATACCCAGGACGAGATGGGGGTCCTCGCCGATGAGTTCAACACCATGGCCGATGCTGTGGAGGACCGAGATCAACGCCTCTCCGAGCGCGCCGAGGCACTCGATCGGCTCTCCTTGCGGCTACGCGGCGTGCTCGACACCATCTCGGCTGGGCTGATCCTCGCCCAGGACAACACCGTCGACATGGCCAACCCCGCCGCCGAGGCGCTGTGGAGCATCTCGCCCAGCGACCCGCTTCCCCAGTGGCTTGGAGAGCTGAAGCCGGGCCACTACGAAGCGCTGGCGCACGAGGAGAGGCTCTACACCCTCGAGGTGGCCCCCTTCGGTGAGAACGGCACCCTGGTGGTCGGTGAGGATGTGACCGATCGGATCGCTGTCCGGGAGCGACTGGCACGGAGCGAGCGGCTGGCACTGGTGGGTCAGATGCTGGCTCAGATCACCCACGAAGTCCGAAATCCACTCAATGCCATGAGCCTCAACGCCGAGCTCTTGGCGGAATAGCTCTCCGGAGACGAGGGTCTCGCGATGCTGGGCACCATTACCGGCGAGATCCGCAGGCTGGAGCTCCTCACCGCCCGATACCTCGACCTCTCCCGACGCAGGGAGCCCTGCCTGACCCCCGCCGAGCCCCTCTCACTGGCCCAGCGAGTACTCGAGGTCGAAGAAGAAGTCCTCAAGCGAGCAGGGGTAAAGGCCACGGTCAAGGGCGATCCCGGACCGGTCGTGGAGATGGACACCGACGCAATGAGCCGCGCGCTCCGAAATCTGGTTCGCAATGCCGTCGAGGCCGGCGCACAGGCCGTGGTCGTGCAGGTGCGACAAGAGGCCGGCCAGGTGAAGATCTGCGTGACCGATGATGGCCCCGGCCTGGATCCGGCCGAGCTGAAGCAGGCATTCGAGCCGTTCTACACCACCAAGGCCAAGGGTACCGGCTTGGGTCTGGCGATCTCGCGCCAGGAGCTTGAGGAAGTGGGGGGCAAGCTGCTGTGCACTGGCGCAGAAGGCGGCGGCGCCCAATTCACAATGGTGCTCCCCACCGCTTGACCATTTCGCGGACCAGAGACAAAATGTCGCGTGTTGACATTTTGTCTCAGGAGACCCCATGGAGCCCATTGTTCTTGTCGTAGATGACGAGGAGGCCAACCGCCTGACCCTGGAGCGAATCCTGATCCGCGAGGGCGTAAGGGTGCAGCATGCAAGCGATGGCGTAGAGGCACTCGCGAGCATTCGCGAGGCCCGCCCCGCCTTGATCCTCAGCGATCTCAAGATGCCACGGATGGACGGCATGAGCCTGCTGAGAGCAGCGCTGGAGGTGGACCCAGATCTGGAGTTTGTCTTGATGACCGCCTACGGCACCGTCGAGACAGCCGTGGAGGCAATGAAGGACGGGGCATACGACTTCATCACCAAGCCACTTCGTCGAGCCGATATCGTTCGCGCCGTTCGAAAGGCGCTGGAGCGCCGTGCACTGAAGAGCGAGAACAGGGCGCTGCGCGACGAGCTTGACCTGGCTCGAAGAGAGGACATCATCGGCCACTCTCCGAGCCTGCGGTCGGTCCTCAGCGAGGCCAAGCAGGTGGCAGACTCGATGGCCAGCGTTCTCATCACAGGCGAGAGCGGCACCGGAAAGGGACTCCTAGCCCGCTACCTGCATCGATACTCGCCGCGCCGTTCCGAGTCGATGGTGACAGTCAACCTCAGCGCGCTGCCGGACACCCTGCTGGAGAGTGAGCTCTTTGGCTACGAGCCCGGCGCCTTCACAGGCGCGAAGGGGCGAAAACAGGGCCGGGTCGACTTGGCCCGAAGAGGGACGCTGTTTTTAGATGAGATCACTGAGATGGATCTGACACTTCAGGCCAAGCTCCTGCGCATCCTGCAGGAGGGCGAGTATGAACGCCTGGGCGGAAGCAAGACACTCCAAGCAGATGTACGGGTGATCGCTGCATCCAATCGAGACCCTGCCGAGGCCGTCCGCTCGGGCCACCTCCGGCAAGATCTGTTCTATCGACTCGACGTCATCCGCCTTCACCTGCCTCCGCTGCGCGAGCGGCCCGACGACATCCCTCTGCTGGCACAGCACTTCATCAATGCCCACGCCCGCCGTCATGGACGCGAAGTCCAGGGACTGGAGTCGGATGCCGCAGATGCGCTTCAGGCCTGGTCTTGGCCCGGCAACATCCGAGAGCTGGAGAATGCACTGGAGCGGGCCGTCGTACTTGCCAAAGGCTCCACTGTGACCTTGCAGGATCTACCGCAGACC
>Ga0163180_10001581_pt1 | contig 12947 bp, 10 predicted proteins | sample AtlANTMetagenome_2_FD_109647 | JGI IMG/M metagenome (GOLD analysis project Ga0163180, IMG submission 109647) | Marine eukaryotic phytoplankton communities from the Atlantic Ocean - Atlantic ANT 4 Metagenome | ecosystem: Environmental > Aquatic > Marine > Oceanic | place: North Atlantic Ocean...
AGCGTGGCTTTGGGCCAGCGCATCACCCAATTAAGCCCCGGTCGGTAAATCCTGGTCAGCCAGCGATTGAGGAAATTGGAGTCTTCTGACGGTATCTTACCCCTGATCAGCCAGCCCATCATCACCGGAACCAGTGTAACCGACAGCAGCGCAGCCGCCGCCATGGCATAGGTCTTGGTGAAGGCAAGCGGTGCAAACAACCGGCCTTCCTGGGCTTGTAGGGTAAACACGGGCAGGAACGACAAGGTTATGATCAGAAGGCTGAAGAACAGCGCCGGTCCCACTTCCTTCGATGCATCGGCGATGATCCGCCAGCGTTCCTTGACCGAAAGCACCGTGTCGGGATTTTCATGCTCCCATCGCTCGAGATGCTTGTGCGCATTTTCGATCATCACAACGGCTGCATCGACCATGGCGCCGACCGCGATAGCGATCCCGCCCAGCGACATGATATTGGCATTCACCCCCTGGAAACGCATCACGATGAACGCCGCGAGCACGCCCAAAGGCAGGGTGATGATGGCGACAAGTGCCGAACGTGCGTGCCAGAGGAACAGCGCGCATACGATCGCGACGACGATGAACTCCTCGATCAGCTTGGTCGTCAAATTCTCCACCGAGGCGTCGATAAGCTGCGATCGGTCGTAGGTGGTGACGATCTCGACGCCCTCGGGAAGGCTCGCCTGCAATTCGTCCAGCTTTTCCTCGACCGCCTGGATTGCGCTGCGAGCGTCCGCGCCCTGTCTGAGAACGATGATGCCGCCGGCGACCTCTCCTTCGCCGTTGAGCTCGGCAATGCCGCGGCGCAGCTCCGGCCCGACCTGGATTGTGGCGACATCGCCAAGGGTAACCGGAACCCCGCCAGTTGCAGTCCTGAGGGGAATCTCGCGGAAATCGTCCAGCGTCGTTAGATAGCCCGACGCGCGTACCATGTATTCGGCCTCACCCATCTCGACGATCGAACCGCCGGCCTCCTGGTTGGACGACTGGATGGCGTTTACGATCTCGGCATGCGTGACGCCGAACGATGCCATCCGGTAAGGTTCGAGCACGATCTGGTATTGTTTCACCATACCGCCGACACTCGCGACTTCGGCAATGCCGGGGATCGTCTTGAGCTCGTAGCGCAGAAACCAGTCCTGCAGGCTGCGCAGCCCGGCAAGGTCATGACCGCCCGTGCGATCGACAAGCGCATATTCGTAAATCCACCCCACGCCCGTCGCATCCGGACCGAGCGTGCTCGTAACACCCTCGGGCAGGCGGTTCTGCACCTGATTGAGATATTCGAGCACCCGCGACCGTGCCCAGTAAAGGTCGGTACCGTCCTCGAAAATGATATAGACGTAGCTGTCGCCGAACATCGAGTAGCCGCGTACGGTCTTCGCTCCCGGCACCGACAGCATGGTCGTGGCCATCGGGTAGGTCACCTGGTCCTCGACAATCCGGGGCGCCTGGCCCGGATAGTTGGATCGGACGACAACCTGGACATCGGACAGATCGGGCAAAGCATCGACCGGAGTTGTGCGGACGGCCCAGAACCCGCCAAGGGTCACAGCTATGGCGGCGAGGACGATGAAAAGCCGATTGGCGATCGAGGCATCGATAATGCGCGCGATCATTGCCCGGCACTCCTGATGGTCTCGATACGGGGGCCGGCGTCCTGCTGGGTGAAGGTAAAGCGCACTCTATCGCCTTCCTCGAACCCGCTGATCTGCGCTGCATTCTTCGTGCGGAAACTCATCGTCATGGCGGGCCAGTCTAGCCGCGGGACAGGTCCGTGCCGCAGCGTGACGGAGCCATCGGCAATCTTCTCGATCGTCCCCATTGCGCTGAATGTCACTGGTTGGTCTTCACCGTCCCGGTTCGGACCTGCCTCATCGATCGCACGAACATCAAGTCCTGCCAGGCTTGCCTCGGAATCGAGCAGGAACTGGCCCGAGGTCACGACCTCTTCGCCTTGCGAAAGGCCGGCCAGCACTTCGGTCCTGCCTCCCGCCTCACGGCCGATCCGGACTTCGGCAGGCATGAAGCCGCCCTCGTCCTGCTTGATCATGACGATGGTGCGGCGCCCGGTCCGGATCACCGCTTCGGAAGGAACCAGCAGAGCGCGCCGGGTGTCGGGGGTCAGCGAGACCTGCGCGAACATGCCCGGCTTGAGCCGTCCGGAAGGATTGGGCAATTGTGCGCGGACGGTGATTGTCCGGCTGGCATCCTGTGCGCTCGGCAAGATCGCGATGATCGGTCCGGAAAATCTCTCATCGGGAAACGCGGTCAGGGTTGCACTGACAGGTTGGCCGACCCGGATATTCGCTGCTTGTGTTTCGGGCACCGATGCCTCGAGCCAGATCGGCGAGAATCCGGTTATTTCCGCCAGGGTCTGGCCTGCCATCACGGTCATGCCGGGTCGCACGCCGAGCATGGTGATGGCCCCGCCGGTCGGCGCGGTGACCGTGATCGTCGCCTGCGCGCGGCCGGTCCGGCCCACCGATGAAATTTGCCCATTCGACATGCCGAGCAGCCGCATCCGCTCGCGCATGGCCTGTGCAAGCTGTTCATCGCCGCTGTTCAGGACGGCCAGATATTCCTGCTGCGCTCCTCCCCATTCGGGTACGAGAATATCGGCCAGCGGCGCGCCTCGGCTCACCACATCGTCTGGAGCACGCCCATAGGTTCGTTGTACAAAGCCGCCAGCCCTTGGCTGGACAATTGCAACGTCCCGCCCGTTGTAAGCGAGAACACCGGTAACGGACACGTCCGGCTCGAGTACGCCGTATTCGGCCTCGGCGGTGCGGATGCCGAAGTTCTGGACAAGCCCCGCGTCGATCTGAACCCCGGAGGTGGCCTCCTCGCCAGCGCATTTGGGAACAAGTTCCATATCCATGAACGGCGATTTTCCAGGCTCGTCGAAACGCTGTCCCGGCACCATCGGATCGTACCAGTAAAGCACGTCCTCACATTCGGCGCTGGATGATCCCCCGTTGCCATTTGCCTGACTTCCGCTCTCACCCAGCTGCGATAACCCGTATCCTGCGGTGACGCTGATCAGGGCGACCGTTGCCGCCATCGTCCAGGATTTCTGGCGCGGCGACAGTTTGTCCCACGCGGCTCCCATTTTGGCTCTCATGGCTGGAACTCCGTATAGGTCAGTCGCAAGGTCGTCGCGGCTTCAACTGTCGCCTCCTCACGCTCAAGGATCTCGATTTGTAGGAGCGCCAGCGCCTTGATCGCTTCGATGACGTCCAGCAGTTCGGCGCGGTTTGCCGCGAAGCTGGCCCTTTCGAGATCAGCCCGGCTTTGGGCGAGGGGTAGCAACTCCTCCGTGGCTCGCTGCCACTGGCGGTATGCGCTGCGCCAAGCGGCAAGGTCGGCCTCGAATTGCGCTTGCAGTTCGCGCAAGCGATCAAGCTGAATTGCTTGCGCTGCGCTTGCTTCGGCTTCAGCAGCGGCAATCCTCGGGTTCTGCCGCCTGCCCGCAAAGATGGGGAGCGTAATCGAGCCCATGACCGAGACGACATCACCGAACATCGGATCGCGCCTGCCATAGCTGACATTGATGCCGAAATCGGGCCGCTTCTCCGACCGGGCAAGATCGATCCTCGCATCTGCCTGTCGAACCTGTGCGATAGCGAGAATGATATCGGGATTAAGCTCTAGGGTCGCCCGGAGTCGCTTGGCATCGACATCCGCCGCGGGGATAGCCCCGGTGGCAACTGCGCCTTGCACAGCAGCATATCGCGCCAACATGGCCCGTGCCGCGTCAAGGTCGCTTTCTAGGCGGGTCCGCATGTCCTCGACTTCCAGTACCGCACGGCGAATTTCGAGGCTCTCAGCCGGCCTGGCCGATCCCGCCGCAACGGCGCTCCGCGCCAAGGGCACCAGCCTTTCGATCTGCCTAAGTGCCTCATCGATAACATTCAGAGCCTGTTGGGTGTACGCGAGCGAAATCCAGGCCTCGCCTGCTCCAAGCCGAGCCGTGAGCTGCGCGCGGGTCAACTGCGCGGAAGCCAGATCTATATCGGCCACTGCCATGCGCGCTCTCGCATGGCGCTCCGCGAGATTGGGTATGTCCTGCTCCACACCGACCTGGATCTGGGTGGGCAGCTGCCGGTCGATCTCGAAGGCTGCCGGGCCTGCCACCGGAAGGTTCTGAATCCCAGCGCGGAGGCGAGGATCTGGTAGTTCGTCAGCTGCATCAGCGACGCTGCGACGTGCCTCGAGCTGCAACTCCCGCGCTCGCACCTGCGGCTGTTCGCTAACGGCCGCTCTCAATGCCTCCTCGTAGCCGATTGACTGCGCGTAACTAGCTGGCGCCAAAGCCAGCAGGACCGGAAATGCGGTCCAGCAAATTTTCTGCATGATTTCTAGATTCCGCTAGAGCGCGCGATATAAGCGCGGACGGAACAAACGACCATCGCTAGGCGCGACGGAAAATTCGTTCAGCTTCAGTATGCAGGGCAGTCCCTGGCAATACTCAGAATTGCTCTTGCGGGGGCGGCGGCTCGGGTCCTTGATCAACGAGAGCCAGAGAATATGCGGCAAATGGGGTGAACAACGAACGCACAGCAATTTTCGTACGTTCGCCTGATGGGGCTGTGATCATGGCCAGTGGAGCGATACAACCGAGGGCCACAAGGCAATCCAGGCGAAGATTTTTGCACGGTCCGGGTTGGTCTTCCGAAGCGGTCGTAGCACCAGTCTCCATGCGCATCTCGTTACACGCCGCCTCGCTTCCCGCCGGTGCTTGCGGCACCGCCGAGGCATGAGCGGCCGACTGGACAAAGAGTCCGCAAGCAATCAGAAAAATTCCAAGAGAGCGCAGTAACTGCATCATCTAACTCTACGGGCGCAGCCGAGCCTCGACAAGCCTTCGGGATCTGTTGTGGTAGAAATCATAAATACGGTCCGCTTGCATGGGACATGAGATCAGCAGGATTCACCGATCATTGTTCGGATGGTGCCTGCCCCGTAGGGAGGGGGCAGGCTTAGGCGAAGACAATCTGGCAAATTGACGTGTGGTGCTCAGGATTACCCTGCCTCTTCATTCGACATCTGTTCCTGTTTCATCTTCATCATTTCATTGCAGTTGCGCATCATGTCCATCATTTGAGCGCGCATTTCCGGATCGTTCATCATCGCCATCATTTCAGCGCGCATCTCGGGGTTGTTCATCATCGCCATCATCCCGGACATGTCACCATCCATGTCCGACATTTCGCCCTGCATTGCACCATGCTCGTGGCTGCTCTCTTGGCCTTGCGAGCTCTCTTGTGGAGCGGGCTGATGATCGACTTGGGATTGCGCGGCCGCAGCTGTTGCGAGACCGGCGGTCGCCAAGGCTCCGAGCGCCGCTAATTTAAAACTATTCATAAAAAAGTTCCTTTCATTGTTCCGATAAGTTCAGCTTTGCGTCGTCATGCGCAGGAACTGGAAGCGCGCGAACTTGCCGCTCAGGTCACCTGCCTGGGTCATCCGCACATATCTGGCTTGCATTTTTTCCAGGGCGGTGCGGCTTCTGGGCATGTCGGCGTCAATGCGCGGGAGTGCGCTTTCTTCTTCAAACCTTTCTCCGCGAATCGAACATTACCCAAAAGATAGGGCTTCCCATCATGGGAAGGTCAAGAGAGGCGTCAGAATAAAAATTGTCGGCGCAGGCTGTTTGCTTTCCTATCGTGGGAAAGTTATCCAGCATGCATGAGCCAACTACACACAATTGGTGAGGCCGCCGCAGACAGTGGCGTGTCGGCCAAGATGATCAGGCATTATGAGAAAATCGGTCTGATCGGAGCGGCCGAACGCACCGAAGCTGGCTATCGGCTTTACGGCCCTGCCGAAATACATACGCTGCGGTTCATCCGCCGCGCCCGCAACCTTGGCTTTTCGGTAGATGATATCGGCGAATTGCTCGGTCTGTGGCACGACGAGAAAAGAGCCAGCAAGGATGTCCGGGAGGTTGCCGCCGGACACTTGGGTGCTCTGCGCGCCAAGGCGGCAGAAATTCTTTCCATGATCGACGCTCTTGAGCATCTTATCGCGGGTTGCACGAACGATGACCGGCCAGATTGTCCTATTCTCAAAGATCTTTCCAACGATGCCAATCCTGCCTTAGCAAAAGAAGTCGGTCACAAGTTCGGATACCAGCGGGTCTGCTAAAAACAGAGTTGGCGCTGGTCTGTTCTCATGGTTCGCTTCATTTTGGGTTGGACCAGCAATTGGCTGAGGACGCGTCCGACATTTGACCGGCGAGACACATAAGACTCCTGGAGCGGGCCCGAAGGTGCTGCGTCGTTGTTCGCAAAACCTCAAGCTTGGCCAGTTTCGCGATTGCAGTTTTTTGCCAAGGCGTGGTCTGCCCGTTTGCGAAGTTTAATTCGCAACAAATCTCGGTGTCAGCTCTATTGAGTGGAACATATCCATTCGCTGAAACGATCTTTTCTCCAAGCTCCCGACCTTTTCCCATTCAGCCAATATGAGGGGTTGGAGCAGATGGCTCGTACTGTAAGCGTGACCCATCAGAGACGCACCAAGATCAGCACCTGCGCGACCTCCTTGTGCGGTCCAGGTCGGCACCGAGTTCGCCAATTCGTCGCATGGAGGGGGGCTTGACCTTCCAACGATGGGAACCGTTACCTTATGATTTTCTATGATTTGAGCGAAGCTGCCCTGACGGGAAATGCTTTTGCACAGACCGACCGATGAAGGAGTGGAATTATGCATGTTAAGGACATTATGACGAAGGATCCCGCCTGCTGCGACAAGGATGCGAGCGTACAGGATGCAGCGAAGCTCATGGTGGGAAACGACTGCGGAGAGATTCCTGTTGTTGATGACCAAGGCGGTCTGGTGGGTGTCGTCACAGATCGGGACATTTGCTGTCGCGTCGTAGCTGAAGGCAAGTCGCCCGACACCCCGGTGGGGGACATCATGACCCGTTCGGTTGTCACTGTCACGCCGGATACCGAGGTAGATGCATGTTGCTCCACGATGGAGAGCAACCAGGTCCGGCGCGTTCCCGTGATTGATGACGAAGGGAATTGCTGCGGCATGGTTTCCCAGGCTGATATTGCACGGTCCGGTGCCGATGCAAAGACCGCAGAACTCGTCGAGGAAATCTCCAAGCCATCTCAGGAAAAGGCCTCATCGGGTTGTTGCTAGTCCGAGGGCAGCTGCAGGACCGTCCTCCCGCGAGGACGGTTCTGTCTTGAAGAGTAATCCCAAGATCAACGCGATGGAGTAGATTATGGCTAGAGGCGTCGTCCTGATAACCGGTGCAAGCGGATACATTGGGCGCGCTTTGGTTGATCGGTTGAGCGACCAGTACCGCATCATCGGCCTCGATCGCTCGGTCGCGAAAGACGTTCCCGGACTAGAAGCCTCATACGCCATCGACCTCGCGGACGAAGCGTCGGTTGTCGACGCCTTGACCAATGTGCGTGCCGCGCATTCAAACACGATTGCAGCTTGCATTCACCTGGCTGCCTATTTCGACATCACGGGCGAGCCAAACCCGCTGTACACCAATGTCAATGTTGAAGGGTCGCGCAGGCTGATTACGGCACTGCAGGACTTCGATGTCGAACAGTTCATCTATGCAAGCTCGATGCTTGTACACGAGCCCAAACCGCTGCCGGGCGTACGTATCGACGAATCCAGTCCGCTTGGACCGACGTGGCCTTACCCTCAATCGAAGGCCGATGCGGAACAGGTACTGCGCGAGAACCGTGGCGACATTCCGGTTGTATTCCTGCGGTTTGCGGGGGTTTACGACGACGAGGGGCACTCCGCCTTTCTCGCCGAACAGATTGCCGGTGTCTATGAGCATCGCGTGTCGGCGCATCTGTATCCGGGGATGTTGTGCGCTGCACAATCGGCACTGCATCTTGACGATCTGACCAAGGCGGTCGAGGAGACTATCACTCATCGCACTGACCTCGAGGGCGAGATGCCGATACTTGTCGGCGAGCCCGAAACGCTGGGCTATGCCGAGATACAGGACATCGTTCATTGCCAGATCCACGGCAAGGAATGGACGACAGTGCGCATTCCAAAAAGCGTGGCGAAACTGGGCACGTGGATCGAGGAAGAAGTCCTCGGTCATGACGGATTCGTCAAGCAATGGATGGTCGATGACGCAAACGCTCACTACATTCTCGATATCTCCCGCGCCCGGAAACTGCTGGGGTGGGAGCCAGAGCACTCGCTCCGCGAAACGCTTCCGACCATCATCGACGCGTTGCAAGCCGACCCGCAGGACTGGTACGAAACGAACAAGCTGAACACGTCCCGCGTGGCCTGGCATCCAAAGAGTTCGGATGCAGCGAAGACCGAACCGGCGCGACTACCATCGCATGACACCGACATGGCTCATGATGGGCACCAGATGGACGGCAACATGCACGACATGGACGGCCCCCAGCGCGGTACCCGTTGGACGCAGTTTGCTGTCATCGGGCTTGGCCTGTGGCTTGCTGCAAGTCCTGGTGTTTATGACGTCGTATCCGCCGATACTGCGCGTGCTTCGGTCGTAGCGGTCACTCTCGAGCGGGGTTTGCCGTCGATCGAATGGCGGGCCAATGCTCTTGCCCTAAGCGATATGCTGAGCGGGATCGCATTGATGATCTTCGGCGCGATGTCGCTTTCGAAGCGCACCGCCTGGTTGGGGCAGTGGGCTACGGCCTTTGTCGGCATCTGGCTGCTTTTCGCGCCCTTGTTCTTCTGGAGTCCGAGCGCGGCCCAATATCTGACCAATCTCCTGGTTGGTACATTGGCGATCGCATTCTCGGTGCTGGTGCCAATGATGCCCGGCATGAGCATGGAAGGGATGATGGACAAGAAGTCCATCCCGCCCGGGTGGACCTACAGTCCCTCGACCGATGCCCAGCGATTCCCGATCGTGGCGATGGGCATCATCGGCCTTCTGATATCGCGCATGCTTACCTCCTACCAGCTTGGCCATATCGATGTGGCGTGGGAGCCGTTTTTCTCCGGATCGCTTGGCGATCCCAAGAACGGCACCGAGGAAATCATCACGTCGGATGTATCCAAGGCGTGGCCGATCCCGGATGCCGGACTAGGGGCGGTCAGCTATGTGCTTGAAATCCTGATGGCGGTCATGGGAACCCGCACGCGCTGGCGCACGATGCCGTGGATGGTTACCTTCTTCGGCATTCTGGTCATTCCGCTCGGTGTGGTCAGTATCTATTTCGTGATCATTCAGCCGATAATGATCGGGACGTGGAGTACGCCGGCTCTGATTGCTGCGCTTGCGATGCTCATCATGATCCCGTTCTCGCTCGATGAAGTCATCGCCATGGGACAGTATCTCTACTGGTCGAAAAAGGAAGGCAAGTCACTCGTTCGTACCTTCTTCAAGGGCGGCGCAGTGTCAAACGGTGAAATCGACGATACCGACTATATGACCGACGCGCGTTCGATCTGGAACAACACGGTGCGCGGCGTGACCTTCCCGTGGACCCTGGTGGCCAGCACGGCTCTGGGAGCGTGGCTGATGCTGACAAGGATAACGCTTGGCAGCGAGGGGGCGATGGCCAACAGCGATCACGTGGTGGGTGCTTTGGTGATTACGGTGGCAATCATCGCGACCGCGGAAGTCGCGCGCGCCTTGCGCTTCATCAACGCTGCATTCGGTGCCTGGCTGGTCGCAGCGCCATTCCTCCTAGCGGGAGCGTCGTCTGCCGGAACGGTGGCGTCGGTTGCGGTCGGCCTGCTCTTGATCGGACTGAGCCTGCCTCAAGGCAAGCGTAGCGGTGAGCATTATGCTGGCTGGGATCGGTTTGTCGTATGACCGGTTGACCCGAGCAAAGCGGATCTGGCGCTCTTCCTTTAGGAACAGGATGAAGACGAGGTCGGATCCGCATTTTTCTCAGAGCATCGCTAGAAATGTGCCCTGAGTACCCACAAAATAAGCAGGAGTATTTTACATGACCCTTTCAATTGGCTCGACAGCCCCCGATTTCACAGCCCAGACCACACAAGGAAACATTCACTTCCATGATTGGATGGGTGACAGCTGGGCAATCCTCTTTTCCCATCCCAAGGCATTTACACCGGTTTGCACGACCGAGCTTGGTTATATGGCCGGGCTTGGCGAGGAATTTGCCAAACGCGACACCAAGATTATTGGCCTTTCGGTCGACAGCAGCCAGGATAATCGCGATTGGCTTCCCGATATCGAGGAGGTGAGTGGAAATAAGGTCGACTATCCCGTGGTCGGCGACAGCGACCTACAGGTCGCCAAGCTTTATAATATGCTGCCGGCCGACGAAGCGGGTAATGCGGAGGGGCGAACCGCAGCCGATAACGCCACCGTCCGCGCTGTCTATATCATCGGGCCAGACAAGAAAATTCGCGCCATGCTGCTTTATCCGATGAGCAGCGGGCGGAATTTCGATGAAGTGCTCCGGCTGCTGGATTCGGTCCAACTCACCGAACGCAAGGGTGTAGCGACACCGGTTAATTGGCAGAAGGGTGATGATGTGATCATTCCGCCTTCCTTGTCGGACGAAGATGCGAAAGCCAAATATCCCGATGGCTGGGACGAAAAGAAACCGTATTTGCGTGTGATCCAAGAACCGATCGACTAATTGCGCGAACAGGTTGCCAGCAATTGCATGTCGGCGTGAATATAGCATGCTCATGCTAGGATTTGAGCGCGTCGCCACACCTGCGAGTGGATCTATCTGTTCGATATATAGATTGGCAAGAAGCGTAAGCGACTAGGTGTACGGTAAAACCAAATCCGGTCCCGGTCGGTTCTTCCTCGTTAATCGAATGGCGGCCCCACCTCCCCCTGAACCCTGCGGATCGCAGGTGTCCCGGGGCCGTTCAGGATCCCCGCGCTTCACCCAACCCTGGCGCGGGGTTCCGTCTTTCAGGTACAATAGCTGTTGAGCGCGGCTATGTTGGTCAAAGGACTGCGGCGTCCGCCGAGCTTGGACACCTCAGCTGCGTGACGGGGTTGAGGAGCTGTCAGAAAGTTTGACGCAATTGACCTCGACCTTCATTTGGTGGAGGGCTATGCCACATCCGCGAAATACAATGAACCCTCGCGTGTGAAGCCTCTGTTCGAAAGAGTACTATGGCAGACCTATTTGAAGACTTCATATGGGTAAGGGCCGTTCGTGGTTGCTAGTCGCTTGATGGCCGAACCGACTCATGCTGTCGAACCACTACCTTTGCACGACGGCAAGACGACCGTTGTTAGCATCATAAGCAGGTCGGCTGCTGTTTTGGCAGCTTGCTCTTGCTGCATTCTACCGATGGTGCTGGTTGCCGCCGGGCTGAGTGCGAGCCTGAGCAGTGTTTTGGCACCTCTGGGTTCGCTCCATTGGCCAATGACCGCATTTTCGGTGATTGCGGTGGCGGCTAGTTGGCTCATTGTTCTGCGCAAGTATCGGCATAAGAGTCATTGCCACTCCCGGGCCGCAGTTAAATGGCTCAAGAACCGTCAGATAATTTTGCTCCTGGTTGCAACCGTGATGAGCTTCATCGCGGCCGCCTGGGGCTATTTCGAGCCAACTCTCATGAAAGCATTTATGTAATCCGAGGTTCTGAGAGAACGACACTCGGACTGGCTCCTTTTACTGCGATAGCGAAACTTTGCGGGGGCCTATAAAGCGCCACCGGACAATGAGGGTTCAGACGATCTTCTGCGCGCAACGTCCTACAGACAAATGCGCCTTGGCAATGTTCGAGGGGAAGCATTTTCGGAATCGAGCGAAAAAAAAGCGGTCTTAATTGCGACAGGTTCAAAAAAGCTCCCCAATCCCGAAGGACTCCAATTCGATTATCATCCCGATGTGGTTCTGATGATAGCCTCCCGGTTCGATCAAATGATTGGGAATGCGGATAGCGCGCAATAGCCCGCACATGGCTCCGCGGTGGCCAAGGCAATCCAACCTATCCCTGCGGTGATTTCCCGCCGAGCTCGTGCAGTCGCTCGACAGCATCTTCAGAGCAATTTCCGCATTTCAGATTGGTAGGCACGGCCACGTCGATTTTTTCAAGGTAGGGCAGGTCCAGCACGGCCCTGATCTGCTGAAATTCGAAAAAGTGAGACATCGCCATTCAAGCGGGGGTTGCGTTTGCCTGCCTGTATGATCGTCGAGACGCGCCCCCCTGCACAATCAAGCGCAGGATAGACCAGCGTGTCTTCCGGTAGGCCAAACAGCTTTCGCGGACGGCCCTGAAGGGATCGCGGGTTGGCCATTTTCGAGGTTTTCCAGCTTTTTAGCCCTGCGCGTTTGTCCATGCGCCCATGGAGCCCAGATAGACGTCGAGGTATTTGAAGCCTTGGCTTGCGAGCCAGCCCGCTGCTACGCTCGCCCTCATGCCGCTGGCGCACATCAAAGTGTAATGACGGTCGCGATCGAGCTCTTTCCAGCGGGTGTTGAGCTCGCCGACATAGACATGTTCGGATTCATCGATGCTGCCTTGCTGCCGTTCGTCAAGGGCGCGCACGTCGAGCAAGGTCCAATCTTCGCTGTCCTCAGCGAGCCTGCGTGCGACTTCCTCGGTGTCGATCATGGCAATACTTTGCATCGCTTTGCCCTGTGCGGCGGCTGGGATCACGCCGACATAACCGCCGACAATATTATCGAGACCAATGCGCACCAAATGCGCCATAGCTTGAGCGAGCTCGTCTTCTTCGGAAGCGATTAGGGCTATCGTGTCGCCTTCGCTGATGAACCACCCGGCAAAGGCGGGTATCATTCCCACTGGAAGGCACACGGCACCCTGCATATGACCGGCGGCATAGGCGAGCGGCTCGCGTACATCGACCAGGTGATCGGCGCCGCTCTCGCCGAGGTCTTCCAGCCCCAGAAGCCTTGGCCGCATGACTCGCGGCGCGGCATTGGCGCCTTCGAGATTGAGCCGCTCCATTAGCCGAAAATAAGGTGGCTGGTAATGATGCTCTTCTACCTTCGCCT
>Ga0163180_10001582_pt1 | contig 12944 bp, 6 predicted proteins | sample AtlANTMetagenome_2_FD_109647 | JGI IMG/M metagenome (GOLD analysis project Ga0163180, IMG submission 109647) | Marine eukaryotic phytoplankton communities from the Atlantic Ocean - Atlantic ANT 4 Metagenome | ecosystem: Environmental > Aquatic > Marine > Oceanic | place: North Atlantic Ocean...
AAAGAAATTTGTCCCAAGACTGAAAAGATGCATATACAAATTTGTTTAATCGTTTCTCAACCTATCGAAAAAATGCATTGGGTCAAGTTTGTTTGATATCTAATTTTTCATTAGGTCTGAAGAGTTAGGCTATTCGCGGAGTCAGTTATTTACGTAAGTAGAGTCTTCTTTACAAGTATTAAAAACGTGTTTTCGTGTCTCTCCCTCTGGCGATATATCTAAAATTTCTCGCTTAATCTCATTTCAAACAAAGTTAATGAAACATTTGGGGTGTGAAAATTCTCATGTACAACCGAGAAAGCACGGTAATTCACAAGCTGCTAAGGACTACTGTTTGAAAAATAACGGTGATCCCGGTGATCGCGCGCCCGGTACCGAACCAATCGAAGCCGGCGATTGGTTATTACGAGTTTAGGGTTTAGGGTTTTCGGTACAAGGTGAATGTCTCCAGGATATTTCGGCGTCCGACCAGCCAATGAACTGTAGATTTTCCGGACTAGATGTTCATACTTTTTTACTAACACGGAATTATTATACATCAAATCTATTCTAGATTCTACCAGTCTTTGAAAATCTCTCTTGCTGCGAGTAACTTTGGATCGTTCTCGCCTTTTTCGTCGTCGCGCATTTCTTGCTCCAACACCATCTTTTCAATTTCCGCCAAACGCTCCGTGCGCGACGCCAATATAGCTTGCGACGGCTCTGGCAACTGCGGTGGCGGATGGACACCATTTTCTAACGCTTCCCAATCGAAGTTCTCAAACCATGGGTGACATTTAATCGCTTGTGCGCCCCCTTTTAAGTTACCTAATCGTTTCGCCACACGTCGTTGCAACAAACCGGCGATTAAATCGCACCCTTCCTCGGAGGTATAAATCGGGTAAGTCACTTGAAAACTCGCGTCGGCGATACGTTGCATGACTTGTAATGGGTTATTTTGTGTCGGTTGATTATCAACTCCTTTCTCTCCTTGACCTCTTTGGCCGAATGGTTGTAATCCGGAAATGATGACGTAAATCAACACGCCGAGTGCCCACCAATCGACGCCGTAGGAATACCCTCGCGCGAGGACCATTTCTGGGGCGACATATCCGGGCGTCCCGCAAAACGTAAACGTTTGATGTCCACTTTCACCGATGTTCTTCGCGAAGCCAAAATCCCCAAGTTTAGCTCGTCCTGATTTATCCAAAAACACATTTTCCGGTTTCAAATCTCTGTAGATGATGCCCAATTCGTGCAAATACTCAAACGCGCATACGATGAGGGCGGCGTAATACCGTGCGGCGTCTTCATCAAATCCAACCAATACTTTTCGTAAAGGTGCGTCCGGTTTGGTCGTATGTGCCATTTTTCGAACCGTCGCGACTGACACGAGCGCGTCCATCAAATCGAAACCATTCATTAAATCGATCAAGAAATACAAGTGTCGATCGGATTGAAAGGCGCCGTGTAAGGAAATAATTGACGGATGATTCAGTTCTGCGACAATTTTACGCTCGGACAAGACGTGTTCTGGAGATGATTTCACTGCGACTTTTCGAACGCGCTTAATGGCAAACTTCCGTTGCGTATCGTAGTGGTTGCACTCGTTTACGCATCCGACTGCACCTCCGCCGATCAAAGTACCTTCGGAGACAGTAAAAATGAAAGGTTGCAAAGACGCGTTGAATGAACCAGAGGTGATGCCTTGGACGAAGCTTTCGTTGAAAGTACCGATGGCATCGATGTCGCGGTAAATTGACGATTCGTCGGCAGCACTGTGCGCTTCATGATATAAATTTCTCGATTCTATACCAACGCGTCTTATGCGGAGGATACCTTGGAACGTTTTAATTGGTATTTTTTTCTGAGAATCTTGCGCGCCGCTGCCTTCGTCGATTTCAATCGCAGTTGTGGCACTAACTTCATTGTCGCCGCTATCCACCGTTTCCACATTCCCACTTTTATTGATATTTTGATCTTGCTGACTTTTCTTCTTCTTCTTCTTCTCTGCGCTCTGAGGAGATAACGTTTTTACTTTCTTCGAGTTTCGCTGCTTCTGCGTCACGCTATTTCGCCTCGATAACAAATCTTGCAACGTGCCCATCATCGCGACGAAATCAACGCGCTTCAACTTCAAGCACCGGAGCGGTCCATTTGGCCCGACTTTAACCGTTGCATCTCTTGGTTTATCGAACAACAACGCCTTTTCCCCAAAAAAATTCGATCGAAACAGGTGATTGACTAAAATGCCAAGCTTAGAATCGTCGTCGTCGTCGCTATTGTCAGTGACAGGCGTGTCGTCGTTGACGTACACCAAAGCTTCTCCATAAACGATGATATAAAATCCACTATCGTCTCCGGCATTCTCGCCTTGCTTCAAGATTACTTCGTCCGGCTCAAATTCAATTTCTTCCATCGCGTCCGCGACTCGCAGTCGTTCGGCGACGCTCAACGGTGCAAACACCGGCACGAGACTCATGAAAACTGCAATCGATTCTCTAAAGTCTTCCGCGACTCTTTTCGCGACTGCTCGAAACGCGCGACGTGGGAGAACCCATGTCGACCACGCGTTTGTTTCAGAACGTTCTGAAGCTCTCACGGTCGCACTTCTTGGCGCACCGTACATCAACGCCAATTCACCGAAAATGTCACCCGGTTTCTTCACATTCATTTTCACTTCGACGACTTCTTGTGCGATTACCGTGGTCTGTGTCGAAGCGGTAGATTTATCTGTTTTTTCGCTGATGCTCGTTTCGCTATTCACGGCGATTAGATTATTCTTCATTTGCCCGGAAGATGTCGCCTCTTGATTCGATTCGCGTTCTAACGATAGACGCTTCTTGACTTCCACTTCCTCGTCCTCGTTCTCTAACACGTCGTCTTTACCGTCCGATTTCGTACTACTTCGCGATTGTCTTCCTAACCGAGACTTTGCTAACGGCGTTTTCGCTAATTGTGAATCAAGTGATCCCGGTTTGTTGTTCGTGTTGTTGGTCAAGGTTGTCGTCGTCGTCGTCGTCGTTTTCGTGACTCTTTCGAAAACATCAAATTCACCTTCGGCAACTAAGAACAACGCGTTTCCTTTCTCGCCTTGCGTGACAACGGCAACATTTTCCTCCACGGGTTCTTTCCACATCACTGAAATTAACTCTCGCAAGGTTTCTTCTTTCGCATCCGCGAATAATACCGATTTTCGCAAAGATCTCAAGAGAAACGCGATATCGTCTTCGGAATGCTCAAATTTGAGGTCGTTGAATGACACCGACGATCGGTTAATCATAGAAGTCGTGTGAGAGTAATAACTGCGAGATTGCTGCTTTTCGGCACTCGTAGGCGTCGTCGGTGGTTTTCTGTATCTGGGACTACTATCCAAGGACGTTTTCCTTCGGTGTTGTTCTTGCTTCATGTTCTCGCTGCTATTGTTGTTTAAAATCGGGGACATCTTTACCGAACTTTTCCTCTCCAGCATGTCTCTCAATTGTTTCTTAAAAGTTACAGAGTTGACGCGTTTATCCACGGTCAGAGATATTTCTGGCGTTTTCGATCGAGGAGGCACTTTGTAGCTCTCGTTATTGTCAGCGTTGTTCACATAACTCGCGCCACCGTTGTCCTTCGCCGCGGGTATAGTCAACGTTTGCGTGCTCGCATTATTGAATCTTTCGACGAGCGACGCGGATCTCGATGTCATCCTTCTCTCCTCTTCGTCGGTCTCTTCGTTCTCCTCCTCGTCATCGTTATCGTCCTCTCTCGTGATCAATTCGTCCTCTCTCGTCCGCCTCGCCCTCGCCGGCTGCGTGCTCTCTAACAATCGCATCGTCGACTCTTCGTCTTCTTCGTCGTCGTCTTCGTCGTCCGCGGCGTTCGTGCCTCCATCCTCCAAAAAAACGCCTTCCTCGATCGCGCTCGCGCTCTTCTGTGTCGCTCCTTCTTTCTTCTTCTTCTCCTTCTTCTTCTTCGTCGTATTCTTCGCGTCGCTTCCCGACCATTCTTCGTTGTTCAGAGAGGCGTTTTTGTCGTCGTCGTCGTCTCGCGTAAACGTAAAGCTCAATTTGCTCGTTTCCACCCCGCGACGACGACCACCACCACCGCTCTTCGTCGCGTTGTTCTCGGCACCCTTCGTCGTCTCCTCGAGTCGTTCGCTTTTCGTCGTCGTCGTCGTCTCGACGGCCTCCTCCTCGTCGTCTCTCTTCTCCTCGTCGCTTCGTCGAGTCGTCGACGATGCCACTTTGACCGTTGTCTTCGAGCTCGCGCATCCCATTGTGTGCGTCGAAGAAAAAGAACTTTTTTAATACTCCTCGCCTTTTACTCTCGCTCGCGCAAAAAAGGTCGTCGGTCGAACCAAAAGGTCTTCTTCGAAGGAGTCTTTTCCTCTTCTTCTCCTTCCCATTTCACACCCAACTACTACCACTACTACTACTACTACTACTACTACTACTACGAGAGAGAGAGAAAGAGAGGGAGAGTCCGAGGAGTCTTCTGCGAAGAGTTTTTTATTATGAAGGAAAAAAGAGAGAAAAAAAGGGGGAGAGAGAGATATATATTTAGGGTTTGGGTCCTTCTTTCATACCCTAAACACGACACCCTCTTTTTGAAGGAGGGCATTTTTTACGCGTGTGTTTTTTACGTCACATTTGGACGCGCGCGCGGAGGACACACCGCCACGTCCGCGAAGAAGGAGGAGGAGGAGGACTCTCTCTCCCCCTTTTTTGTTTTGGCCGCCGACGTCCGCGATGACGACTTTGATGACGACGTCTTCTTCGATGACGACGTTTTCGAGCAGCGCGAAAAACCGACCGTCATCGTTACGTCGTCGTCATCGAACGGGAAGACGGAGAGGGACGGCGCGAAGATTCGCCATTTTCCCGGGACGGGAGAACTTTGAGGAAAAGGTCTCGAAGGAGGAGGAAGAAGAAGAAGAAGAAGAAGAAGAAGACGAGGACGAGGAAACGATGACGATGATGTCGCCGTTCCACCACCCGCAAACGACGGAGAAACTGCAGAGACGAAGGTACGGGAGACGACGGCGCGAGCAGAACGCGACATCGACGCAACATCCCCCAAAGATGATGATGATGATGGCGAAAAAAAAGAATAAAAAAAGAGTCGTTCAAAGGTACTACTACTCCAAGACGAAAGACGCGGCGGTAAAAGCGGCGGTCGAGAAAGACATGGAGGAGGAGATTTTTTTAAGCGAGCGCGAGACGCGCGAGAAGAACACAGAAAAAGAACTCGAGGACATCAAATGGAAGAATACAACAGACGCGGAACGAGTGGAAGAGTTTTGGAGGTTACTCCGCGTCTCGAAAGGGACGATGAACGCGCCGGCGCAAGCGCTTCGATTCGCGCGGATGCATTTGGCGGAAGGATCGTTCGTGCCATCTCGAGTGTTTATGAAAATGAACGTGGCACAGCACCACGGTCCGTTTTTCGACCAGTGCGTAAAAGGGAATGCGTTTGATTTGATGATGGAATATTACGGTTTGTTTGATCCGAGAGACGATCAGATGGACGGTGGACGAATCGCGAACGCGTTTATATCGAGGATGTCGAGGGAGATGCGAGACGGCGAGAATAACGGATTCAATTTAAATGCATCGAGTACTTCGATTAGCGTCAAAGAGAGGAAGCACACCAAACACAGAAACAACAACGCGTTTTACTTTGAGTTTGTAAAACAGGCGTTTGATAATTCGTTGACGAAGAACGAATACACGGTTTCGGCGTTTTTAAAAGCGTGCGGGAAAGCACATCGATTGAGCGACGCGAAGAAAGCTTTCGAGGACATGAAGAGTAAAGGTACGCCAAAATCGATCGTGTATCGATCTTACATCGATTGTTGCGCAAGTTGTGCAGATTGTGAGGAGGCTTTAGAAACGTTTAGACAGTTCAAAATGGACGTATTAGGTAAAGATGAGCGAATTCGAGACGATACGGACGCGGTGAGAGCGTTCAACGGCGTCATCGCGGCTGCAAAAAATGCGAGGGATGTGAGCGTTGCTAAAAGTATTTTCAATGAACTTACCGAGGACTTTGCGTACTTAGCGCCAACGGAAATCACATACGGTGCGGCTATCACGGCGGCGGCGAATGCGTCGCCGATACCCGACTTAGAATTCGCTTTGGAACTATTCCATCGATCGAAAGAGGATCCGAGCGTTCGAGGAGAAATGAACAAATACATCGTTTCGGCAACCTTGGCGTGTTTACAAAGATCGCTAGCGGTTGGTGAGTTTAAAAATTCTAACGAGGAAGCGGTTACAATGGCGAAGAGCATCACAAAACCGCTCTTGAAATGGTACGAGGAAGAATCGAAGAGACTTCGGCAAACGAATAAACTTAACAACGATAAAGATGATCGATTTAACGTCTCGTCGCAAGTCTTTAGCGCTTTGGTTTCTGTTTACGCGCGAGCGAACGACATCGAATCTGCGTTAGATACCATTACTCAAATGCAAAATCTTGGCTTTGCCGTGAATCGACACATCTTGACGTCCGCGTTGACGGCGTGCAGGCCGAAAGCAAACGATGCGAACGGCCACGCGATGGCCGAACGCGGCGTGGATTTGTTCGAGAACTCGAACAAATCCGTGTGCGAAACGTCATCTGTCGCGAGTGCGGTTATGTTTTTGTACTTTTATCTCGGCGACGTTAAAAAAGCGACGGATTTATATGACAAAGTAAAACTTAGGACGGACGAAAACAGTACTCTAGATAACCAAATTCTTTTCAACACGATGTTGTTACATTGCGCGAAAAAGAAGAAATCGCACACGTCGAGTAACGATGCCGAAAATGCGATTTCAATCTTCAACGATATGCGACGTGCGAAAGTGCCCGCAACGGAACGCACGTATTCGCTAATGCTTACGGTTTTAGGAACGCACGGGACCCGTTTTTCTGATGCGGAGAAAGTGTACAAGTTAGCCAATCGCGATCCGAACGTACGCGTAAACGATTTCATGCGCACGGCATGGATGGATGCGAATGTTAAAGCACACCGAGTCGAAGAAGCTTTGGAGATTTACGATTCCATCATCGATTCGTACTCAAATGTTGAAAACGTCGATAAAATTGTAAGCAGCGCTTCACCATCGATCGTCACGTTCGGAAGTGCTTTATTTGGGTGCTTGACCATGAGCGTGGAGCGCGAAAACGTTGACGTCGCGGCGGATAAGGCGTATAAAATTTTCGCGGATATGGCAAAATTCAACGTCGTTCCTAACGATTGGTGTGGTAATCTCTTTGTCAAAGTCATTTCTCGAGCCGGGCGTGTCGAAGATACTCTCTCGGAACTTAAATCCATAATCAAATGCGGCGGTTCTATTCAAGACGACACACTCGAAAGCGTAGTGCGCGCTTTGTGCCGAGCTGGATACCCTGAGCGGGCTTTGCGCGTATACAAATGGCTTCGCTCGAGACAATCGGACATAAGTTCTGTGGCATCAAATAACGTGGCGTACTATCATCTAACTCGCGAAAGCTTCCAAGATTTAGTACAATCGTGTGCTGACAACGGCTTTCTCGCGGACGCTTGGAATCTCGTCGATAGACGCAAAAAGTATCATTCGAATGGCAAAATGACGATTGCCGAAGAGCTCGGTCCACTAGCTATGGGATCTCTTTTCAAAGCCGTCGCGCGGAACGCAGAAGTTGTCGAGCAAGAGGTTGATTTCATGAGCAAGACGAAGAGTATGGCGAAACTCGCGATTGAATCCGAAACTTCTCTGTTTGGCGCGGACGTTTTGTGCGCGCTCGTGGAGGCACTCGCGCGTTCCGGCGATCTCACATCTGCCATGGAGTTCTGGGAATACTACGAGAAAGATTTTATTCCACAAAACGAAGGAAGAGATGGTCTTTCAAGAAAGAAGAAACAAACCAAACGGTACCGAAAAGATACCCCGCGTTCGAAAATGTACGGCGCGCTCATCGATGAATGTTGTCGACTCAACGACGTCTCCTCCGCCTTGAGCGTTTTCGATAAAGCGAAAGATGGCGAGGTTGGTTTGAACACCGTCACCTTGGCGTTCTTAGAATCTTGCTGTCGTCGATCGAAAGTGGACGAATGGCGCGTGTTTGACGTGTGCGCGCAAATGCGCATACAGTCAGAGCAGAGAAAGTCTATGAAGAACCCGCAAGTACATTGGCCTTTGTATTCTCATCACGTTACGGGCGATTTAGAATACGAATCGTCTAGCGACAAGGAATCTGCTATTGAAAGCGCCTTGGAAAAACGGAGCGTCGCGCCGAAAAGTGGGAACAAGAGGAAGAATGGAAATCGAGAGAGGAACAAATACAAGTCGCACGAAGAGATGCTCTTCTTTGACGACAAAATGTACTGACAAACTATACAAATACAACGTATTTTTAGTTGACCAAGCTTTGTTTATTAGTTGTGCGCGCAAGCGGCTTGCTTTGCTTTATACATATATACAATAAAAAATATCGTGTTGTAAAAACATCTACGTACGCGTAGGTAACTATTTGTACAAATCAAATTATATACATCCAAATCACTTCTTCGAGCTCATTTTACTATCGAAACCCTCGTGCGTCGCGTCGTACTTCGCCAGAATGTACTTTAAAAAAGTCGTTTTCTCATACTTTGGCTCCTCTCCATCTCCAAGTATAGGTTCCACTTCGCATTCATAGCTAGGCTCGTAAAAAAATGCCGCCGAGTATCTCTCTTTGGTCCCATCCGTAATCACTCTGTGCACTGTAGATTTAAATCGATCGTTGGTCCAAAATTGCATGCAATCTCCTATGTTGCATATGAAGTCATCTGGCTCGTTTTCTTCCCGTTTCCCTTGTTCTAAATCCACTCGCATCCAACTTTGACTCTTCTCGTCAAAAATTTCTAAGCCTTCCGATCCAGGTTGTACCCACAACACCGTAATCACGCCGTAATCCGAATGCGCTCCACATCCAAACTGATCGCCTTCGCTCTTCACTTTCCCGTATTTCAAAGGTCTTAACAGCGCGTTGTGCGGCTTGAACTTGTCGTCGAAAAACGTCTTCTCTAATCCTAACGCCTCTGCGAACGTTGGCATGAAACCTTTGCAAAAGGTCACCATTTCTTCGTAATACTTCTCCATGCCTTCTCGAAACTGACGTCCAACGCCTTTCGCGTCCATATCGTTCTCTTCGATGTCTTCGTCCGTCAACCACACGTTCTTCCCTCGTAACGGCAAATGTGCCTCATGCTCGTCGCACTCTCGACCTATATAATATCCTTCCTTCGAATCTCCCTTTGCTTTGACATCCAGCGTCTCCTCTCCGAACGGCGTGTACCCGCGGTTGTTTTCGTTCTGTTTCGCTTTCAGTTTCGTCGCTTTGCTCAGCGCGTAAAACGCTCTCTGCGCGTCCCGCATCCCACGTATCGCGTTCTGTGTGACTGAATGATTCCTCAGCACGAAAAACCCGCGCGTCTCGCACGCCTCGCGAACGGCATCGACGATCTCGTCGCTCGACAGCCGTCCCCCGAGATCGACGATTGGAAGTTTCGTCTGACTCGTCGTCGTCGTCGTCATTTTGGATGCGTCGTATCCAATCGAAAGCACTTCGCGTTCATCGCAAAGTGTTGAGAAATGAAGAAGAATTGGAAAAGAAAAAATCGCCCCCACAAAAAAAAAGTAATCCAATCGCGCTTTTGATATATCAAAAGAGACACTGCCAACACCAACGCAGAAGACGCGCGCGCTCTCGACTGCATGCTCAGAGCGTCCTCGAGCGCGACGGCGTTTGCGAAGAGCAGCAACAGCAGCTTCTCCTCTTCGATGCCCCCAGAGTCGCCGTCGAAGAAGAAAACGATGATGATGTCGTCTCGGAACACCTTTGGAGGATTAATGAGCGCCGCTTTCGGGAGTGGCAACACCGTCGGCGTGGGACCGAACACCACCACCAAGATCATCCACGTTCTCTTGAAAATCGCGCTACCGCTGCTCGCGGTCGCGTATTTGCTGCTCGACGTCGAGTTTTTCGCGTCTCTGTCCACGAAAGGGAGGACCTTTACGAGAGGAGGATCGCGACACATCATGTGCGATGTGGGAGTTCCCGAATTCATCGTGTTCGTCGACGCGGGATCGACGGGGTGTCGAGCACACACGTTTCGAGTGAACTCGTTGGAAAGCACCACGGATGGTCGGTTGTTTTCGCTCACCACGATCGGGAAAAAAGTGAAAAGCGAGCATCCACTGGCGTGGTTGAGCGGGAAGAGCGCGAAGGACGTCGAGAAGGAGATCGTGCCCATGTTGCGAGGCGCCATGGCAAAAATCGAACGGATCGAAGAAGAGGGGTTGAGTAAAGGAGGGAGGAAAGGAAAGAAAACCAGAGTGCCTTTATACGTGTGGGCGACGGCTGGTATGAGGATTTTAACGGATAAAGAGCAAATTGAGTTGTGGAGATCGGTCGCTTCGGTCGTGCAAAAATCATTGCCTAGATTTGCTATCGGAGTGGAAAAGGAGCATTTTAAAACCATCGATGGTGAAGATGAAGGGTTTTACGCGTGGTTGGCGGCGAATTATTTAGTTGGAGTAGACGTAACGAGTATTGGTGCAGATGTGGACGGGTTTGGAGGTTTACCGGAGGAGGAGAGGGATCGGTTGTTGAGAGAAACGACTGCGAGGAAGCCGTTGGAGGAATCGGTCGGGGCGATTGACGTTGGGGGTGGGTCTGCGCAGGTTGTCACGTTAAGCGCAAGTGGGTTCACGAAGAAGAGGAAGATTTCGAGCATGGGACAGTTGAGGAAAGCGGTGCGAGTGAAATCATATTTAGGCTACGGGGCGAATCATATGGAAAAGAGATGGCGCGAGGCGTTAGGAATGAGAGGCGAGAAGAAAGATCCGTGCAGTTTTGTAGGATACGAGGTGAAAACGTCGTCGGATGCGATTTTGATCGGGTCCGGGGATTATGAAAAGTGCGCGTTAGGTTTGAAAAAACAGATTCAAAAAATGCTCACAGAAGATGGAAATGGGGACATGAGATTGCCGAAAGCCTTGTTGAGCGAAGACGTCGGTGAGACGAAGAAATTTTTAGGCATGAGTTTACTTTATCACGTGACGCACTTCATCTCCGTCGTGATGCCGTCATCGCTAGTGACGTTTCCAAAACCGACTTTATTAGAAATAACGGATGCGGGTAAATCGTTGTGCGCGACGAACTGGAACGTCGTCTCGTCAGAGTTTGACGGGAAGGATCCAAACACGCCTTCGGATAGGTTGAACGGTAGATGTTTCGACGCCGCGCTTTTAGACGCGTTGCTGAGCATAGACGACAATTCTAATTCGGTTGGTTTTGGGTTTCCGAAATATAGTACGGGAGTGAATAGCGACAATACGCGGAACGGTTTGCGAATGATTGAATACGCGGAAGATGTCAACGGATCCGAAGTGGAATGGACGTTAGGTGCGGCAATTAGCGAGATTCATCCGGCAGCTAAAGCACAATCGACTGGACCTGGCGGCGACGCGACAGAGTTTGAACAAATGTGCGACATTCGCTCGTCGCTTGCAACAGTTACCGGCGTGTTTAAAAAAATGGTCGCGATTGGTTTCGTGGCGATCGGTTTGTTTACCTTGTACTCGACGAGAGTGGTGAACAACATATCATCCAGGAATGTTTCTTCCGCGAGTTTAGCTTCGCAATTATAATACTTTTGAGCTCTGAGAGCTCGTATTAGCAATACGCACGTGTAAAACTACTTACTATGTAGAGAATCTCTAAGACTACTATTTATACATTTCAAATCAGACTATCAACGCGTCGCGACATTTCAAAAATGACAAAATCGTCTGAATCCTCGCGCATGTGCTCAGGCCACAAAGGATCAGAATTAGTTACTTTCCTAATCGTAAACGTATCCTCGCACAATTTCTCAAACAAATCCACCGCGCTCGGGTTATGCTCTCGACAAAACGCCATCACGCATGAACGACTCCCGCACAATTTCACCGTGGCAGCTAAATTTTGTATAACTTGCTCGTTCGACGTGTACGCCAAATCCGCGCCGATAACGAGATCTATTTGAGTAGACGCGCACATATTCTTGACGCTTTCTATGTCCTTCTCTCTTCTCCTTTCCCCCCACTCTAACCGCGAGACTTGTACTATATCTGACATCTGGCTCTCGTTCACGTTGTGACGCAACAGAGGTAAACAAGGAGCTAAATCGGTCACCACAAATCGCACCGCCGCGTTTTTTGCATCGGTTCTCGACAACATCATCGTTTCAACCGCTTCGACGAAAAGCAGCGTCCCCGCGCCTGTCCCCGCGCCGAGTTCGACGCACACGGTTCCTCTCGCTCTTTCGCCGCGCGAACCCCTACTTGGCAAAAAAAGCGCCTCCATCTTCTCTTTCTGCCGTAAATACGCCGCCAAAAGCAGCGAGGCGTCCCAAATGGTAAACCCAGTCTCTGGAATAGGGTCTCGATCGACGTTGGCGTTTTTCTCCGTCGTCTCGTCGCGATCGTCGGCGTCGGCGTCCCCATCTCCGAACCGTTTCTTCAATTCGCTCGCGCTCGAGCACTGACTAATTTTCACTCGACTCGCGTCTTCGTTGTCCTCCTTTTCCTCGCCCGTCACAAAAGTGTGATTTTTTGGAACGAACGCGCGTTCGTACTTGTCTTTGTACGGGAGGAAAGACCGCCGCCACATGCGGTGGTGGTGGTGGTGGTCAACGTCGTCGTCGGCGAACGTCGGCGCCCCTCGAAAGAAAGAAGAGGAAAAAAGGGAAAGGGAAAAGGGAAATGAGGAAAATTTTTGGTTTTTGGCAAAATTTGCTTTCCAAAAACGTCTCCACTTTTTGGATTCCAATTCTTCCCTTAAAAAATAAGAGCATCGTCGTCGTCGTCGTCATGCCCCTCCCCGCACTCGCGACGACGACGACGACGACGCATCGCGAGTGCGTCGAGACGCGCCGGTTCTTTTTCGGCGCGAAAGAGTCGTTCGCGGAAAAACTCGAGGCGGTT
>Ga0163180_10001584_pt1 | contig 12940 bp, 10 predicted proteins | sample AtlANTMetagenome_2_FD_109647 | JGI IMG/M metagenome (GOLD analysis project Ga0163180, IMG submission 109647) | Marine eukaryotic phytoplankton communities from the Atlantic Ocean - Atlantic ANT 4 Metagenome | ecosystem: Environmental > Aquatic > Marine > Oceanic | place: North Atlantic Ocean...
CGAGCCATCTTCATTCACCAAAGTGCCGGACACGGAGGCGTTCTTCTCGCCACTGATGACACCACATGTGATCTTTTCGTATTCGTCCCGACAATCGACGTCGGCATCGGCATCGGCATCGGCATCGGCATCGGCATCGGCCTCACCGCCGCTGTCGCTTCCTGCCTCGTCTTTGCCACAACCCTGAAGGATCGCGAGCGTGAGAAGGGGGGCGACGAGTGAAAACTTGAGTGTGCTCATGAGTGTCTCCGTTTGAAAGGGAAGATAGCAGACTAATCCCGTATTTGACGGTTAAAGTGGCGTCAGGAAGCGTGGCGTTCGACCAAGTCCGCTAAGCGTGGCATCGATTCCGTAATGTGCTTGACGGCTTGGTTTCGCAGTTTGCTGTAGGCGGACTTCAGAACCCGTTGGCTGCTTCGTTGGGCCCGAGCATCGGTAATTTGCAGCAAGGCCTGGGCCACCGCATCCGAATGGGACTGAAAATAAGGTCGAGCACCCTGACCGGCGGCCTGGGCGCCTTCCCAGAAGGGCTGGATCTGGGCGCAGAAATCATCCAGCAAAGCATCGATACTCATCGGAATCATTCCCGGTGAAACACCCTTTACTGCACGGAATGCCAATTTTACGGCCTTCCCAGAAAAGCCTCTCTTGTCTCCGACTTCCGCATCGAGGAGCTTGGCGGCATCCTCGACGATAGCGCGTCGTTTTTCAGGGTCTTTGGCGATTTCAATCAAAGAAGCCATGATGATTTACTCTTTGTCCGTGTTTTCATATCCAGGGCAACTGGGCACATAGTTTTTTCCGCCCACCTCGCGAAACCATAGGCCGACATGCATCTTTGCGAAACAGGAATATCCAGATGATCGCTGATATGCCTTTTTAAAGCACTCATATGATCGTTCCCAGTCACGGTCGTTTTGTGTTTTGACGATCATCGTTCCGGGGATCTTGTCTGGAATGTCATCCTTCACATAGGTCCGCATCCAAAATGGGATGGCGTCGCAAAGGACCAATGCTGCGTTGTCGTTCGGGCTCGACTTGAGAACGGCCAGTAGAGCGTCTCTGACACTCGCATCCGGCTCTTCTTTGAATGCTTTTTCACGAAGACATTTGACGGCACTGTCCCGACGTGTCCCTTTTAGGGTTCGAATAGCTGCTTCACGTACCGCGGGGGATTTGTCGTCCATCATGGCTTTGCAGACCATGTCGCTGGCTTTTGAAACACCGCTGGTTTTTACGGCCACCAAGGCCGCTGCTCGGACTGTACCTTCTGGATCCGTGCTGGCCAGATTGATGAGTGCATCCACAGTCGTTTTATCTTTGTGGCCCCCCAAGCCCTTGGCTGCGGCCGCCCGGAGGCCAGTGTCGTCATGATCGAGCAACTTCATGAGTGTGGCTTTGTGCTTGGGATCGCCTTCAATACTTTGAGCGGCTCGAATCCGAGATGGCAGATCGCCTTCGGCTGCGGCCACATCCGCCAGTACGGAACGGACCGAGGGTGCGGTCATTTTGGCGAATGCCACGATGGCTTCTTCACGTTTGACGAGACCGGGATTTTTGATCAGATCCGCGAAACAACCTGCGATGGCGTCACTCTTCATACCTTCCAGGCCAGCGGCAATGGCTGAATCGAAGCCTCCATTGTCTTTAGGTAGGTGTTCACAGATGCAATTCAGTTCGTCTGGCGGTGCGTTGTTTTTCCACAATTGCTCGGTGGCATATTGTCGAATTCTGTCTTCTGACATCTCCAATCCTCTGCACACAGTTCCCCAGGCGCCCCTTGCTGTGCCCTGTTCAATGTCCTTCGTGTCGACAAAACTGGGTGTCATCTCGCAGCCGATCAATCCAATTAGAAGCCAAGCTTTCATGAGAACTCCAAAGTGACGTTCCCCATATCGTGTCGTTTCAGAACATGACGTGCCAGGTCTATGACAGGGTCTTTTCACTTTTTACCCTTCACTTTTACTGTCGGAGGTTGACTGTCGGGCCAGCCACGGGAGATGCTCATGAACGTGGGAGAACTTGAAGGACGCCAGACACTGGGCCGCCAGTTTCACTTTGTTCGTCGGATCGGGACAGGTGGGTTCGGAGAGGTGTACCTGGCGGAAATGAGCACGGCATCGGGTTTCACCAAGATGGTGGCCATCAAGCTTCTGAAGGGTGAGGTTCGGAATAATGAGAACGTCGCCGAGAGAATGCGGGATGAGGCGAGATTGTTGGGGATGTTGCAACATCGCACGATCGTTCAGGCGGAGGACCTCATCTCTATTTCGGGCCGAGTGGCCGTGGTCATGGAGTATGTGCCCGGTTGCAATTGGTCTTTGGTGATCCATCCTGAGAGGAATGGAGAACGAGTCCCGCCTCGAGTCATTCTCGATATGGCGCACCATGTCGCCAATGCGCTCGATGTGGCTTTTCATCGGCCGTCCTCAGTGACCGGAAAGCCCTTAGGTGTGCTGCACAGAGACATCAAGCCGGGCAATATTCGTCTGACGCCAGACGGTGAGTTTAAGGTGCTCGATTTTGGTATTGCGCGAGGCCAAGGTATTGAGCGTGAGGCGCATACCACCGAATATCAATTGGGATCGCTCAACTATATGGCGCCGGAATTATTGGCTGGGGACGATGCCTCACCCGCTTCGGACATCTACGCACTCGGTGTCACCTTGTTTGAGTCCATAGAGCGAAATCGCTATGGCTGGGCGGGTGAAGATGAGGAGATGCACAACACCAAGTTGGAGTCCAGGCTCAAGAAATTGGATGTCAGCGAATTGGGAGACATAGCGGAAGATGTGGTCCAATTGCTCCGCCATACCATGGCGCATGATCCCAAGCAGCGACCGAGCCCCGATGAACTGGCTCAACTCACGAAGGATTTGGAGCGCCGCGCTCCGGGTATCGATACGGAAGGTTTTTCACAGGAGACGGTCGCGAAACTGACGGAAGCCGACGAGTTGATGGACTCGGATGGCGGGGAGTTTACGGGAAGGGTCGTGTTTGAAGACGACAGTTCGGCAATGGATGTCAATGTGGGAGGAGCTGTCTTTTTGGATGACCACACCATTGCGCTCACCGAGTCTCCACATGCTCAAAGCCCGACTCCGTCCAAACGGAGACGTCGATATTCAGATGTAATTATCCTGCTGCTCCTTTTGTCGATCACCGCTGTTATGTTTTGGACACAGTTGATGCAGAAGGAGCCCGACCACGGTTTGAGCGATCGGAAAGACATGGTTCATCCATCAGAATTTCAAGCAGGTGGTAAAAAGGAGTAAGAAGGAGCGCCCAAAGATGTCCTACAGGCTAGTGATTCAGCGACGTGGCCGGCGATCACAGGTCTTTCGTTTGATGCAGCCTTCCGTTGTTATTGGTCGAGGCAAGGGGACAGATTTGCTCCTGCCGGACATTTCGGTGAGCCGACATCATGCACGAGTGGACCGGCAAGGAGAAGAGGGTCACGTCCTGGTTGATCTGGGCAGTCAAAATGGCACCAAGGTCAATGGTCAGAAAGTGAAGGAACATGTCCTTCAGCCCGGCGATGAGTTGCAGATTGGTAAATTTTTGCTCACCTACGAATTTAAGCCTGTTCGCAGTATAGATGACGCATCCAATACGACAGGTGTGTACAACTTGGATGAAGAGCGTACGGGTTTTCTGGACAAGGTTTCCGCGGTGGAAGGGACTCTGGCTCATGCGACCACCATGTTGAGCAAAGAAGAAATGGACACCGTTCGGCGGCAAGCCCGACTTAAAGAAAATGGAAAAGTGGTTCAAGCCGATACCGGTGATTCTTGGAAGATCGGGGATCAAGGGCTTCGATTTGGTAAGGGTGGGATCCAGATTCAAGGCGGCGGTATGGGTGGGGTGGCGACCATCCTTTGGAGCGAAAAAGAACACATTCTACAGCGCGAAAGTGGCTTGTTTTTCTCGGTTTCGGTCAATGGTACGAAGGTGACCGATAGCAGACCTCTTCAACCCGGTGATCAGCTTGTCTTGGGCAAGACGGCCTTTCAGTACATCGTTTAGCTACATCGTTGCTGCGAGAATCTGATCCATCGCGTCAGCTAACCATTCGGGGTCCAAATCATCCCGATGTTTATTGATGAGTGCCTCTGCCGCCGCGGTGTCCGTTTTGATGAGGGCTTCAAATTCTATAGCGACCACATCTTGTTTGCGGGTTTTGAGAATTTCGGGTCGTGCTGCCACCCGTAGTTCATCCGCCACATTCAGCGATTCGCCGTTGAGTACTTTACCGTTCAGTCGGCTTTTGTACTGTTCCGCGAGGACCCCTTGGGCCTCGATTTCCTGGCGGACAGCATCCTTGCCGACCCACAAATCGGACAGCTGTATACAGGCAGAACGGGCCTGATCGACCGCATCGGCAGTTTCCATGTCCCCAGGCGTCGCCATGCATATCTTGGCCAATTCTTGAGCTCGCTTCAGTTCGTCTTCTCGAGCTTGTCTGAAGTCGGCCAACTCCTTTTCTTTCTTTTCTTTGAGCCGGATTTGCTCGGTCAGCAACTGCTCGAGATGCAGGGTTTGCTTGTCTGGATCGACGGGGATCAAGCCGCTGTTCCAGATCAACGATCGCATCGTGGTATCGAAAGGTGGATTCTGAATGGCCTGACAGTCTTCAATTTGCTGTTTGAGCTTTTCACCATCGGTATGGATCGAGGCGGGAAGCCGACAATTGGTGATCATTTCGGGTTCAGTGCATGCAAATAGGGCCGCCCCGACCGCAGCAGCCATTCCATCGATACCCATGGTGGCGCTCTCAATGGTGGGAGCATCGACTTCGAGCCCGCGCATCATGAGGATCATTTCGCTACAGGCGGAAATGGTGCGCCCATCGGGTCTCTTGGCTCGAACACCCGGGAACCCATCCAATGAAGGGGCACATTCCTTCAGCAGCCTTTTGCGTGCGGGCTTGCTGGTGCGATTCCAACCGTCTTCGGGAATCGAGTTGCATGCCTTTGTTGCGGCTTCTCGGTAGCGTGACAGTGGAGGACAACCGGTTCTTTTTAGGCCATCGATCCACGCGTTGGCTGCCGTTTGACAGTCGTCAACCGGCCCGGCCCATGCGGACGAAAAAAGAAGAAAAAAGCTGAAACCCATCGCAATCATCGGCCCCTTTTACTCAACCCAGGCCTCTTGGTCCAGACTGTTGCGATATGCTGGCATTCATGCGACCCACTTTGCTGCTCTTTTTTCCTCTTATGATCGGGTGTCCTCAACCCGTTTCAACGCCGCTTTCTTCCGGATCGGAATCATTGAAGGAACCCAGGCCGGGGCCAGAAAGAGAGCCCCCATCCGCCCGACCGAGGGTTCGGGGTGGGGCTGGGGTTTGGACGTCGGATGCTCCTGCTACGGGCGCATCCGCAAAAACGGAAGCCATTTGCTCGGATTGTGATGTTGTTCTCGTCACGATGTGTTCGGTGCGTCGTGATCATGTGGATGTTTACCAGGATCGACAGCTGACCCCTGGACTCAGTACGCTCGCCAAAGGGGGCTACCATTTCGGGACGGCTTACAGCGCCAGCAACTTTACCTTGGCGAGCTTGACGGCCATCCTCACAGGAAGATTTGGCAGTTCCACAGGTGTGGTGGGTTGGGACAAAGGGTTGGTGTCAGAGGTCGTCACTCTCCCCGAGGTTCTGGGTTTGTATGGCTATGCGACCGCGGGGTTTACCATCAACGCCGCGAGCGGGTTTCGTCCCGAGTATGGCTTGGACAAAGGGTTTCAACATTTGGAGATCATCGAGGCGCCATCGGACAATCCGGACGGCCGCCAGGTCTCGGGTCCGACAGGAAGCGCTCTGTCCGCTCAACCGATGGTGGACTGGATTGAGGCACAGTCATCGGATCAGCGAATCTTTGCGATGTTCCACACGCGGACTGCGCACTTCCCATTCGTAGTTGCACCCCCGAAGAGCGGTGCGGACCCAACGGGAATCGGTCGTGCGCTTTGGGGCGATGACCTCATCGCGAGTGCTGATGATGAACAACGCCCAGGTGTGGCCGGAGGGACCCAAGTACAAGGTGTAGGGGTCAGCAACGACCCGAACCGCCTTCGGGACACACTTCGCCGTGCAGGCCCAGCTGGTCTCCAGGTGTGGCGTGAGCACTACGCGGACAGCATGACGCGACTCGATGCGGACATACAGGCCGTTATGGATGTGCTGAAGCGGACCGGGCGGCTTGAAAAAACCATTGTGATTGCCGTGGCCGATCATGGCGAATCGTTGGGAGACCATGGGGAATTTCTCCATGGGGACAGCTACTTTGATGGCGTGGTTCGCGTCCCGCTGCTCGTCCGTGTCCCGAATTTGCCGGGCAATAGCCAGTCCATCCCAGGGCTCGTCAGTCATGTCGATATCTTGCCGACGGTGTTGGAACTGGTGGGGGCCGTGCCTCCCGCATCCATCGATGGGCGCAGCATGCTGGCGATGATGAAGGATCCGACATCAAAGATCAGAGGCACAGCCCTGATCGAAGGAGGAGTCAGTTGGACGCCACGAGATGCGATGCGTGGCGCCGTGATTGCACCCCCGTGGGCTTTGCTTCGTCAGCCTTTGATGTGTGTTTCAGGGAGACCGGAACCCCCGCCCAAAGCCGGCGAACCCTTTAAGTGTTTGTTCAATCTGGACACCGATCCCCAGCAAACGACAAACCTGGCCCGTCAGCATCCCGATGTGGTTGAGAAGCTTCAGGCGAGATGGGATGGTTTTCGAGCTGCAAAGGCGGGACAAGCCACACCCACTGAAGTCCTGCATGACCCTGAATTCAAGGCCTTGTTGAAGCGCTCAGGTTATTTCAATGCATCAAAACCGGAGCCCTGATCGCAATTCTGGCGTGTCTTCGGATCGGACGGACGCGCAACTTTGACTGGGTTCTAAAGTTCCCTTCAGTAGGCCTGTACAAGAGTTCGTTTACAGGGGCCACTCGTCCTTGTTTATAGGCTCATAACGGCACTGTTTTGAATGGACGTCAGCGCTATAGAGGCCATATGAGCACCACTGTGCTTAGGGGTTAGCTGGGAGCGTACATTCGCATTGCCTGTGTCTGGCCTTGCAGGGACTCGACGGAGAACCCCTCAGTCGCGGTAGGATGGAGAGGCCTCACCCCTGGGGCAGGAGGAACACCGATGTCTAGCGATGAGACGCCCAGGTTGCGTCCGATTCTGCTCGTCCTCGCAGCCATGTTTGCGTTTTCGCTTATGGCGGTGTTTACCCGTGGTGCACAGGCCAATATTCTGGGGGTGGCGGCTTGGCGTGCGATCTTTGTTGCGATTGTTTTTGCTTTGACCACGATGGCTCGCGAAGGGGGTGTAGCGGGGCTAAAGCCTGACCCCACGACCCTAAGACTTGGTTCATGGCTCGGGGTTGCTTTGGCGATAGCGTCCGCGACATTTGTGGGCGGCTATGCGCTGACGACGGTGGCCAATACGATTTTTCTGCACAACCTGGCGCCCGTGATGGTGTTCCCCTTGGCGTGGTGGTTGTTCAAAGAGCGATCCGGGTCGGGAGCGGTCACCGGGGCGGGTATTGCCTTGTTTGGTGTGGCCATGCTCTCTGGCGTGTCGCTCTTTCAGGTTTCGCATTTCGCATCGTCACGTTTTTTGCTCGGTGATTTTCTCGCCTTCATATCGGCCATTGGCTACGCCGCTGTTCTGGTGCTGACCCGGATGACAAGGCGGGAAAATACTCCGATTCTGGGAACGTTGACGGTGGCCTGGTCGGTGGCTGCGGTTTTGCTTTCCCTCGTGGCGATCGCAGCCGGCGGGTTCGGTATCCCAGGTCCATCGATCATCTGGGTGTTTGGGCTCGCCGTCGTGTGCACAAATGTTCCGTTCTACCTGCTCAATTTGGGTATGAAATCGGTATCCGCAGGAATGGCGTCGGTCTTATCTCTCAGCGAAGTTCTATTTGCGACCCTTTTAGGTATTGTCGTTTATGGTGAGCACTTGGCACCGATCGGATGGATTGGGGCGGTACTGGCGGGTCTGGGTGTGCTCTATGCTGTGACTCAGCGTGGTGAGGACTCGGCGCTTTCTGGAGAGACCGTCCATGTTCTTCCTGAGTCCGTGCGCTCTTCTCGGCTGCTGCGTGCGGGAGTAGGGTTATTGCTGCTCAATCTGGGTGCGGTGACCACCGTGACGACAGACTGGGGCTTCTCTCCAATATTCACGGTTATTGGGCTTGCCATTGTCGCCCGCCACGGTCCGGGTGCGGCGAGTGTGCTTCTAGATGGACGGTTCTCGTCGGCCCTGCGATGGATGGGGGCGGTTTTGGGTGTCATGGTGGTGGGCTTGGCCTACCGGTTGGCAGGATCGTTTTCGGATCCCGCTGGTTTGGGCCTGGGCATTCTCTTGGTGGGCGTCCTTGCGCTCGACAGGGCCATTGCGAAAAGCGAGCCCGATGAACTTCGGGACTCCAATCCCATAATGGTGCTCGCTATAGCAGCCGGTGCCCTGGCTCTGATCTTGGGGTGGCTGAGCCACGGAATGTCGGTTCCGGCCTTGGAAATGTCCAATCTTCTTGTGGGCCTATGCGGTCTTGTCGCTATGTTGGCGGCCCTGGGAGGTACTGGAGCCAGTGTGAGTCCGGGTGTGGACGCGATGGAAACTCACGCTTTACGGTGGCTTCAAGGACGGCGGCCGGTCGTTATTTTGGGTATGGTTTGGTTGGCCGGTAGTGTGCACTGTATACCCACCGGTCATGTCGGGATTGTGGAGCGGTTTGGGTCGCCCGTCGGTGAAACGGACGGTGCGGGGATTGTTTTACGTTTGCCTCCGCCGATTGAGACTTTGACCGAAGTGCATGTCAGTGCGGAGCGCCAGCTGGCGGTGGGCACCCACACCCTCCTGACTGGTGATCCTTCGATGATTAGTCTCGAGGCGGTGCTTCATTACACGGTGTCTGATCCGAAAGCATTTGCCTATGGTGTTGAAGAACCTGAGAAAGCTTTGTTGACCTTGTCTCGGGCTGCATTGGTCGAGGTGGTGGCGCGCTCGGAGCAAGATGCTGTGCTCACCATTGGACGGAGAGAAGTCGAAGCGGCCGTGTTGAAAGTCCTGCAGTCATCGGTCGATGCTGCTGGTCTGGGTGTGGTGGCTTCAGCAGTGAATCTCACGGATGTGTCGGTCCCTGCACCGGTCTTGGCATCATTTTTGGATGTCATCAGTGCCGATGAGGAGCGCTTGACGCGAATCAACCAAGCAGAAGCTTATGCGGCCGATCTCATTCCCAAAACACGAGGACAGGCCGTATCCAAAATCGTCGGTGCCCAAGGTGGTGCGGTGAAGATCCGAGCTGAGGCTGTGGGCTATGATGTGTGGTTTCGCTCAATACAGCGAAATGGGGCCTCGAATATGCGTCTGACTAAAGAACGAATTGCGGCAGAAACTGTGGAGCGGGAATTGCGTCCGGCTCAACTGATAGCAGCCCCCTCGAAAGTTCGAGTGTGGCTTGATGACGAAGGCCATTGGCCTCGTGACCCGAAGAATGTGGAGGGGCCATGAAGAAGCCCTTGCTGATTGGTCTTGTATTCGCCCTTTTAGGGGGTAGCATCTATACGGTAGACGCCCGGGAGGTCGCGGTTGTGACCCTGTTTGGCAAGCCGGTTGAGGTGGTGACGGAGCCGGGCTTGAAGGTTCGACTCCCTTGGCCACTGCATCAGGTTTTACGCTTCGATAAGCGGGTTCAGTTGCTCAGCGTGAAACCTGCTGAGGTCCTGACCCGAGACAAGAAGAATCTGGTTGTTGAAGCCTTTGTCATGTGGCGGGTCAGCGACCCTGAACGATTCCTCGAGGCTGTTGGGTCGCCCGAAGTGGCGGAGACTCAATTGTCTGATCTGGTGGTCAGTCGAATTGCAGCCGCTTTGGGTAATCGTGATTTTGGCGAATTGATGACTACGGAGTCGACTCAAGCCGACTTGTTGCCGAACGATTTGATCACAGGAGTGGGGGCGATCGGACAGCAGCGATTGGGTATAGAAGTGGTGGATGTTCGGCTGCGGCACCTTGGCCTGCCCCTTCAAAATGAGCAATCGATTTACGAGCGAATGCGGGCTGAACGAAGCCGAATCGCGAATGCCTATCGCTCGGAGGGAGAGGAGCGAGCCTCGGCGATTCGGGCGGAGGCTGACCGGCAGGCCGCTGAGATCTTGGCTGGTGCTGAAAAAGAGGCGATGGGGATTCGAGCGAGAGCAGACGGGTCTGCCGCCAAGATTTACGCCGAAGCCTATGCACAAGATCCGGATTTCTATCTATTTATGCGTCGTTTACAGACCGCAGAGACCTTGCTTGATGACGGGTCCGTATTGGTCATTGACTCCAATGGGCCGCTCATGAATGCGTTGACCGGAGGGGTCAAGTGAACCTCACAAAGCTTATCGCAGCTGTCGGGTTTTCCGCGCTTTTGATGAGCACGGTGGTGATGGTGGATTCCGGCGATCAAGCCGTGGTTTATCGCTTTGGAGCAGTCGACAGGAGCTTGTCGGCTGGTTTGGGGTTTCGGGCTCCCTGGCCCATTGAGTCCCATCAGATTGTGGATGTCAGCGAAGTCCGCCGTGCGGAACCCGGTCGTGTACGCATGTTGACAGGCGACACGAATCTCGTGGATTTGGACCTCGTTATTCAGTACAACGTGGCTGATCCGGTGGTGTACCAAGTGGGGCTAGCAGAGGCGAAGTCGACCCTCACCAGTGTCGTATTGAGCGTGACCAAGGATATGGTGGGCACGATGACGGTGGATACGCTGTTGACCACGGGTCGTACGGAACTCCAGCGCGGTGCTGAGGCGGCGGCCCAAGCTCTTTTAGATGAGTATGGGGCGGGTTTACGAGTGGATGCTGTGGAGGTTCGAGAAATCACTCCGCCCCCGGCAGTGCTTGAGGCCTTCAAAGATGTGTCCAGCGCGCGAGGGGACAGAGAGACGCTCGCATTGGCTGCGGAAGCGTATGCATCCAAACGCCTACCCCAGGTCCGTGGGGAGGCCACGCAAACGGTGGAGTCCGCCAAGGCCTTTTCGGCAGAGCGTGGCGCGCAATCGGCGGGTGATGTGGTCCGGTTTCAAAGCCTTCTGGCCGCGAAACGCAAATCACCCGCCAGTACGCGATCGCAATTGTGGCTGGAGACGGCTCGTCGTGTGGGTGAAGTCGTTCAGGTGGAGCCGCTTCGGTCCCGCACAGAGATTCGGCTCCAAGCGGACCGGTAGCCCGTTTTTATGGCCGGTATACAATCAATCCTGAGCGTTTTGGCTCGGGTGGGCCGAGAGTCTGGGTGATGCATTCTTGGTAGGCTGAGGCACCATGGGGCAGTCGTTGGGCCAAGTCAGCGTCCAGGTAGACTTCCGCCAGTCCGAGACTCTTAAGGGCAGCCCATGGTGAAGTTTTGGGTGCAGCCCGAGGGTCGGTTTCACAGGCCACCAAACCCGACAGGGCTTCGGACTGGATTTGATTTTTGTAGGCTGTGGGTGCAGTGGACGATGTGTAGGGCATGGGGCCGTTGACCAGTGGACGCCCATGGTGAATTTGATCGATCAGCATTCGAGCGTTCGGCTGCGTTCCGCCGCTCCCCAAGGGCAGGATGAGGGCCGGCCCCTCTCCAGACTTCAACTGGGCAGTATGCTCGGTTGTGCTGCCCCAGGTGGTGCCCAGTGGAAGTCCTGGGATGACCCAAAAGGCCTCTCCAATTAAAAGTATACCCAGCACGCTCATGTTGAGATTCAAACGCGTGCTCAGTTGATCGATCCCGCCTGCAACCAGCAAAGCGGTGGCAGGAACCGCCAAAACCAGCGCTCGGTCGGGCCACCACAGTCGGCGAGTCCATTCGGTGGTTTCAAAGAGTGAAAAGGGTCCAGGAATACTCAGACTGCCAAAACCCAGTTTGGGGCCGGCTGCAAAAATGAGTGCGGTTCCCAGCCAGATCAGCGGTAATAGCCAGCGTTCGCGAGGTAGCTTGAGCAACCCATAGATACAGCAGATGAGTAATAAACCTTGAGCAGCAAGGACCCGTTCGGAGACAATCGTTGCACCCAGATCTCTAAACTCAATGAGTTGCCAGAGGGGCAGAGGATGGTCACCATGAGTGACGGTGTCGGACCATGACAAACCTTTTCCGGGCATCTCGGCGGAAGAACTCAGGACGCGCTGAATGGGCCAGGCCACGGTGAATATCAAGCTTCCGATTCCACATGCGGGAATCCAGACTCGTTTGGGTCGCGAAACGAGCATCAAGCCCATGAGGCCCAGGCCGATAAAGGCGCCATTAAACCAGTAGGCCAGTGTACCAAGCCCCCAGAATAGGCCCGCCAGCAAAGCGCTTCGGGTGCAGTCTCGCTGGATGGCGCGCAAAGCAAAACCCAGACACAAGGGCACAAATATGGCGGCAAAAATTTGCGTTGAACGGCCGTCGGCCAGTTCACGAATCAAAAAAGGATGCATTTGTGCCACGCCGCCGGCGATCCAGCCCAGGTGAGGCTTTTTCCACCACAATTGTGCCAACCAAGCGGTAGCGAGTCCTAAAGCAAAGAAAGCGGCCCAGACATAGAGCGTAAACCCGGCAGGCCATCCGAGCAGGCTTGTAAAAGGCCACGAAAAGAATGCATCGAGGGGAATTCCATCCAAGAGGATTCGGTCCAGTTTGGCCGGAAACATGAGCATGGACGATTGTCCTGCTTCGTGAAGACCGTACTCTTGGATGAGCCAATGAAAGTTCACGGTGCCGGGTAGATCGGCCATCCCTGGTCGCCCGGGTAGAGCAACACCCAGGTGCAGTAAAGCAGGCGCCATGACTAGGGTGGCTATGGCTGCCTGGATCGTCACGCCGTATGCACGGGTCTTCATCGCGGTCTCGTTTGGGATGCTCTATGTATACCTAAAAGTGGCGAGCCACATCAGTTTACCGAACGCTTTTTTCGGCACCACACCAATCGAGAGC
>Ga0163180_10001586_pt1 | contig 12939 bp, 14 predicted proteins | sample AtlANTMetagenome_2_FD_109647 | JGI IMG/M metagenome (GOLD analysis project Ga0163180, IMG submission 109647) | Marine eukaryotic phytoplankton communities from the Atlantic Ocean - Atlantic ANT 4 Metagenome | ecosystem: Environmental > Aquatic > Marine > Oceanic | place: North Atlantic Ocean...
CGCAGCGATGTTCCTCGAACTCACAGGTATTGAGGTAAAGAAAATTGTCACACTCATTGCGGTTGAAGACGGGTCTGTACAAGTATTTCAGAAGTACAATCTTGATGACTATCTACAACTACTCAAATCATACATTGAAGAATTTGTTAGGGGGAAAAATGCCCAAGGAAGTTAACCCCTTAGAAGATAAATTTTTAACTCCTACTAAATTCTCTCAAGAGATTGAAAGATTAGTTAAGAGCAGTGAAGGTCTTATTACATACATCGAGGCAGTAGTAACTTACTGTCAAGAGAATGAGATTGAATTGGAAACTGTTCCTAAACTTATTTCTAAACCATTGAAGGAACGTCTTAAGCATGAAGCTCAGAGTCTTAATTATATGAAGCAAACTTCTAAAGGAGTATTACCTTTATGACTAATGGTACATTTTTTAAATCAGATCAGGTACAAGAAAATTTAAATGATATATTTAATACCTATCACGAGATAGCATCTGTAACTAACCAACTACCATCAATGAGTATGGAAGAGAGGGTAGAACATATTGATAGGTGTAAGGTATTGATTGATAAACAGAAAACTTTTTTCTTTAGGTTGTGTCTTGCAGCTAAAGATGATGCTGAGGCAGCAGATATGAAGATGAGAATAAATGCATTGTCTCAAGCGTTTGGTTATGCAGATCTTACTGCTTGTATGGATGCTATGATAGAGACCCTTAACAATTCAAAAGGGTCTATTGACAAGACCTAAATAGTATGCTACGATTACACAGTAGCATTTCAATACACTCAATACGGAGAATACGATTATGTCATTTGCTTCACTAAAGAAAGCTGCCTCTAAAGGTAGTACTCTTAGTAAACTGACACAAGAGATAGAAAAACTAAACCAACCTCAAGGTGGAGGAGGTTCTGACGAACGTCTTTGGAAACCTGAGTTGGACAAATCTGGTAACGGTTATGCTGTTATTAGATTCCTTCCTGCTCCAGACGGAGAGGATATGCCTTGGGCAAAGATCTGGTCACATTCCTTCAAAGGACCTGGTGGTCAGTGGTACATCGAGAACAGTTTGACCACACTAGGTCAGAATGATCCTGTCGGTGAATTGAACAGGGAACTTTGGAACAGTGGTCGTGAACAGGATAAGTCAACTGCTAGAGTACAGAAGCGTAAGCTTTCTTACTACTCTAACATATATGTTGTTTCAGATCCAGCACATCCAGAAAACGAAGGTAAAGTATTCCTATACAAGTATGGGAAGAAAATCTTTGACAAATTAGTTGAAGCAATGCAACCTGCATTTGCTGATGAGACTCCACTAGATCCATTTAATTTATGGAAGGGTGCTGACTTTAAAGTCAAGATCCGTAAGGTGGATGGGTACTGGAACTATGATAAGTCAGAGTTCGCAGCACCTGCTACACTAGGTGGATTTGATGATGGAGAACTTGAAGAAATCTGGAAGAAGTCATACTCACTTGCTGAGTTTGAAGCTGCTAAGAATTTCAAGTCATATGATCAATTAAAAGCAAGATTGAATCTTGTATTAGGTAAGTCTTCACAACGCACTGCACCTGTTGCAGTTGATGTGAGTGAAGAAGAAGTTGTACCTGCTAATTGGGGTAAAGAAGTATCAGACTTCAGAGAAAAAGCAGTAGCATCTGCTCCTCTATCTGGTAGTAACGATGATACTTTATCTTACTTTCAATCCTTAGCAGAAGAGGACTGATTATAAACTGGCACAAGGAGGACTTCATATCCTCCTTTTGCTGTTATAATAAGTATATTAAAGGAGAATTATGAAACTAGCACCTCTTCTCTTGCTCCCATTCCTAGCAGCAACACCAGTCCAGGCGGGGTGGCAAGATTTATTTACACAAACTGGAGGTAGATCCTCTGAGAAGTGTACAAAAAAAGTTTATAACGAAGTCTATGTACCAGGTAACTACAACAATCCTGGATATGTAGAGTATGAAACAGAAGTTGTAGAAATCCCTTGTAATGACAGACCTTATCAGTCATCATACAACCCAAGTCCTAGACCTAGACCATACAGACCTTCACGTGATGGAAATGAGTGTGGAGATGGTAAGTATGCTGGTGGTTTATTAGGTGGTGGTCTTGCTGCTGCTATCTCACAAGGAGATGGTCGTTGGTGGGCAATCCCATTAGGTGTAGTAGTTGGAAGTTCGATAGGTTGTGATATGGATGGAGGCTAATGGATATACATGATATACCTGGAATAGGTGGATTTTATACAAAGAAAGAAGTAGATGACTTAATAAAGTCTGCTGTAGATGAAGCGAGAAAAATTGATGAAGCATCTATGGCAAAGCATAATAGAGATGCTACTATCATTAGTATGATACTAGGATTTACTGCTCTTGCTTTGTTTGTTGATGGATTGCTTCGTATACTCGGTATCATTCCACCATTTATGGACATCGATGTTAACGTTATTGATGACATTATAGATAAGGTAGAGAGTGACATACTACCTCTAGTTCAAAAGATTCCAAGAAGAAATTTTTAAATTATGAAAGTTATTAATGATTTTTTACCTGAACACCAGTTTAAAGGTCTTCAGTCATATGTGATGGGAGAGTTCTTTCCTTGGTGGTACAACACTGAGGTTGATTTCCCAAATGATAATTCGTACTTAGATGATTATCAATTTACACACGTGTTCTATGCTGATAAAGGTATTGAACCATTCCCTGAAGAAGAATCTAAGTATCCTGATGCTGTTATTTTAGATCCAATCTCTGCATTACTTAAGATTAATAAACCAAAAAGAATTAAGGCAAACCTATTACCAAGAACAGAGAATAGAATTATTTTTAATTTTCATAATGATATTAAAGAAAAAGACACAGATTATCCAGGTCAAACAGCAATCTTTTACGTCAATACTAATGATGGATACACAGAATTTGAAGATGGTACTAGAGTAGAGAGTGTAGCAAATAAAATAGTTATTTTTGATTCTAAGATAAAGCATAGAGGAACTACTTGTACAAATCAGAAAACAAGAGTTGTAATTAATTTAAATTATGTGTAATGTTGTTCTTTCCTATTACTATTGTAGATGATTTCTTTCCTGATCCTGATTCTGTATTAGAATTAGCAAAGAAGGTAGATTACGATCAACCAAAGAGAACAAATTATCCTGGTGTTAGTACCTCTTTACGTTTGTATCAAATTGATGAGAGGTTAGCACAATATACTGTAGAAAAATTGTTATCTACTTATTGGGATCCTGATTCTCATGATTTTCATTGGAATGTCGATTCTGATTTTCAACAAATAACCCCTCATCAGAATCCTTATCTGAATCAGGGGTTAATTCATGCTGATAATGTTGTTGGTCATATGTGTACTGCTATAATATATTTGAATAAAAATGATAGTTATAATGCAGGAACTTCTTTTTACTATAAGAAGAAGGGATTAGAATCTTCTCTTATATTTGCTGAGAAAGTTAATCAAACATATATGGATGAGGTTAAGGACTTTCATAAGACTGGTATAGGAACAGAAGAATTAACCAAACAGATAGAAGAACATCGTAAAAATTTTGAAGAAACGATGAGAGTACAAGCAAAATATAATAGAATGGTATTGTTTCCTTCAGAAATGTGGCATAGTCAAACCACTTATGGTGATGAAACTAGGTATACTGTAAGGTGTTTTGTCACTGATGTTTTAGCTACAGTTAAACCAAATAAAGGTATGAAAGCAAGACCACCGATGCTACGCTATATTAATTGAACCTTAAATCATTATAAAAAAACCCCCTATTTGTGAGGAATCCATTATAAAATACTGTGTAAGATTCAACACAATACAAATGTCAGGAGATTTTTTCTCACATAATGATCAACAACCACCTATACCTGTAGAACAGGCACGTGACCTACAACAGAAATGCAGAGCATCGATGGCTATGGATGAGATTAAAGAATCTCGGTGGTATAATACAAACTATATTCTAGAAATAGAATCTATGTTAGTCAACGAACGATACAGGACTGGTAGCCCAATGCAAGAGTAAAGGGTCGTATATTATTCGACTTTTGATTCCCAGGAAAGCGGAAAAAAAAGTCGGCAAATTTTTTGGTCAAAAAGGTTTTTCTCAATTAAACATCAACTGTACTAGAACCAGGTCCGTTATCATAAGAATTGATTGTACTTGTTTCTGCCGTTCTATCAACACTGGCACTAATATACCCTCTAGTATCAATAAATCTCTGAGCCACACTTAGTGTGGTTTTTTTATTGTTAGAATCGTCTAATTCTGAATGTTCCTCATATGCAAGTTTATCTTCAAACTCGTCAATAATCATATTTGCGAGTTGTGTCGTTGGAATGCGTATTAGGCGTTTTTTATCATTTTCGTGACTTTCGTGTTCGTAGTTACTTACAGGATATATTGATTCTGTCTCTGTTTTAGTTGTTCCATCTGGTAATACTGCACGAAATGTTGAATTTACTTCTATACCACCTTTAATTACAAGTGTATCACCAACTGTTATCTCTTTAGTTTCATAATGGTGAAGACCGTCTATATCATCATATACCTCATTACAGTATTTTTGCAAATCTGATTCTATTTTTGGCCATTGTGAATAAATGTCTGTAATGTTGTTTACTAGTAAAATAACCCAATCATAGTATTGATCACCTAGTACTGCTAATGCTACATCTGAAGGAGAAGACCCATCTGGTAATGTTGTAGTTTCAAACATTGTGACGTATTTTTCTAAATCATCCCTAATTTTACATCTTCTGAAAAGGTTCTTAACAAGACGATACTTAAATTCTTCATCGTCTGTAATACCTTCTCCAACATAAACATTTGGTAGTAAACTGAAATATGCCATATTTAATATCCATCCTCCACATCTGCTGCGGTAAGTAGTTTAGTTTCTGTAAATTGTACGTTTAAGACTACTGCTGGAACTTGCATTGTGTCAACGTCAGGAGCAGCTCGTTTTAGTGCGTTATATTGGTTATCTGGTGTATAGTTGATATTAATTGCAGAACATACAGAAGGGTGTATTTTGAAATGTAGTTCAGGATTGTTATTTTGTGGCATTAAGTTACCTGATGGATCCATTCTCATAAAACGTATTTCAAATTTAGATGGAATTGTGAAATAACGTCTTGCTTCTGCATTTGTCATTATTTGACTTTTATTGAATGGATCATCGTCTTTACGATCCCATCCAAATAGATCTTTCAATTTACTTAATGTCTCATCATATGGTTCGTATTTACTACCCTTTTCACCTAACTGAGTTTTTTTCTTTCTTGGTTTTCTTGCTAAATCACCTGCTTCATAACTTGGGTGAGCCCCAGTTTTAAACCATTTAATAATCTGTGCAATATCGTTAGCTTCATTTGGATTGCGAGATAATAGTTTAAAACTAAAGTTGTGATTACGAAAACTCATATTATTGAAGATTTGTTCCGTATAGGGGTTAAAAATTCTTCCCCTTGTCATCTGTTCTAAACTATTAACATCAATACTACCTTGTAATCCTAAGAATCCACTAATACTGTTTGCTGCTTGAGTTAATGCAGATGCACCAAATTCAGGAACTGCTGCCCTTGCTGCAGTTTGTATTGTTGTTGCTAATGTATCAAAATTTATTTCACCATCTGTGTTTTGCATCATATTTGCGAGACCTATTCCACCAACTCCTAAATCAACCATTCTATAGTTTGCTTGATATTGAGTTGATAGTGATGGAGGCATAGCAAGATAGACTGTATCACTATGAATCACTTTATTTGCATTAACAGATCCTAGATTCCCAGTATAGAATGATTTTGAATCATCTTGGAATTCCATTTGGAATTTTCTGAACCTTACGTAGTCAATTGCGTAAGTTGCTCCTTCAGCATCGTTATGTCGGCTCCCGTGCATTACGGGAGCTCTTCGGGGATATCTATATATTGTCAACTTATTGCCTAAATATAACGTGACCTCTTTATATTTATGAAGTATAAGCAAGGAAAATACATTCCTAAGAAACCTAGCAAGTATAAAGGTGATCCTCGTAACGTAGTTTACAGATCATCTTGGGAATATAAGTTCATGCTTTGGTGTGATCAGACCTCTTCTGTCACAGAATGGGGTAGTGAAGAGATTGCTGTACCTTATATTTCGCCTGTTGATAATAAACGACATAAGTATTACCCAGATTTTTATGTCAAAGTGAATAATAAGAAATATATGGTTGAAGTTAAACCTGCAAAGCAAACAAGGGAACCTAAAGTACAAAAAAAGGTAACTAAAAGATATATTACTGAAGTTGTGACTTATGCTAAGAATCAGGCTAAATGGAATGCAGCAAAGGAATTTTGTAAAGATTACGGATGGGAGTTCATGTTAATTACAGAAAAGGAGCTTAAAGTATAATGGGAATACCACCTGGAGGTTCGATACACGGTCCATTTACATCATTACCTAATCCTCAAGGGGCACATTACCCATCCTTGCAGGAGTTTATGTCCTTCTCCTTAAAGGATAAGGATTATGCCCCTTCGACTACTAATTTATTTTCGTTGCATTTAGCAACACCTCGTCTTCTTGGAAATTTTTCTGCTTCAAATTGGGATCAGGATGGCACATTGGGATATGATGATGCTACTTTCATTCCAGAGTTGGGCAAGTTACAAAAGTGTTTGAATTTCTATTGCCAAACTGTTTCACTTCCAAGTAAACAGTTAACAACTGCTGCTCTTGTTAATGTTGGTACACCTACAAAATATGCTACAGGTACTGCATATAGCCAAGTCAGTACTACGTTCATTATGCCTAGATCACAGCATACTAGGAATTTCTTTGAAAGATGGACTATGTTGATGGCTCCAGATTCTAATCAATATACAGATTATTATGATCTTTGTATTTCCCCTAGAATGATAATATATAAGTGGGAACGAGGTGGTGGTCGTGATGTTAACCTAGAAAATCAAAATTCTCAATATCAACGTAAGATACCAGGAAAACCAGATCAAACTTGGGAATATCCATTTAATAAGGGTGATGATGATTGGGGAGCTGTAGGTAGAGAATTAAGAGCATACAGATATAAGTTAACTGCTGCTTGGGAATTGAGAAATGTATTTCCTTATAATATTGGATCTATTCAGTTAAATAACTCTGCTGCTCGTTCTATGACATGTACTGTTGGATTCTTCTTTGAAAGATATAGATTCTTTGCTGAACAAGATTTTGATAGTCCAGGTAAACGTAAAGGAATTGCTATGCCAATGGATAATTACGTTGATCCAATAACTGATGCCCAAAAAGTTTGGGCTGCTGTAGAAGCAACGCACGATAACTGGTATTAACCCCAGTTAAACCTCACTAAATAATTGTATGAATTGAATTCACTATGCCATTACCTAAATTAAATGTACCTAAGTACAAACTGAAGTTACCGTCCGATAATAGGACTGTAAACTATAGACCCTTTCTTGTTAAAGAGGAAAAACTACTTTTATTAGCAACTGAAACAGGTAGTCAGGAAGATATTGTTGAGGCAATTAAAAGAATTATTGTTGATTGTACAGACATTCACGATATTGATAATTTGCCTACTTTTGATATTGAATATGTTTTCCTTCAAATACGTACTAAGTCAGTTGGTGAAAGTGTAGAAGTACAAGTTACTTGTCCTGATGATGAAGAAACTGTTGTTCCTGTCAAGATACCTATGAATGAAATCAAAGTTAAGAAAGACAAGAAGCACAAGAAAGAGATCAAATTGGGAACAGATATTATTTTAACAATGAACTATCCTAGTTTGGATACGTTTGTTAAGATGAATTTCCAAGATGACGAACCTACTGTTGATGCTGTTTTTGAAATGGCAGCAGGATGCGTAAAGCAAATTGCTGATGCTGAACAAGTATATGATGCTATGGATACTCCTAAAGAAGAATTAATAGAATTCTTTGATCAATTGAGTAGTAAGCAATTCCAAGAAGTCCAAGATTTCTTTGATACTATGCCGAAACTTTCTCACGTAGTTAAGGTAACTAATCCTAAGACTAAAAAAGAAAGTGATGTAACTCTTGAAGGATTGTCAGCTTTTTTCGCCTAGCTCTACTTCATACTACCTTACAAACTTATTATGAAGTCAATTTTGCATTAATACACCACCATAAGTGGTCGTGTGAGTATATTGATCATTTGATGCCCTTTGAGAAAGAGATTTATATGAATCTCTTAATGAATTATCTTAAAGAGGAGGATAAACGGATGAAGGAGGAGCAAACAAAGAATAAACAATAACTCGTAACTAGTGGCAATAAACAACTTCACACATAAGTTTGTAAATGCTGGAGTAAAAGGACCACTGACTCCAGGGTTATTTGCTGCCAGAAAATCTATTATGGCAACAAATAGATTGGGTGCCTCTATTGCGAGTATTGGTAATGTTGCTAATGATATTAGAAAGGTACGTTTAGCAAGTGCAGCCAACGCAATATTAGCAGAACAGGCAGAACGTAGAAGATTACAAAGAGAAAGGGATGCTGAAGCTGAAGATGCAGCAGAATTAAATAAGGATTTTGAAAAAGGTGGTGATAAATCCCGTAAACCATCAACGGCAGAAAAGAAGAAGGGTAATAAATGGTTTGGTTGGCTAAATGGGTTTTTAGCACCCATAGTCGAGTTTTTTGCTTGGTTAATTAAACTAACGGTTATTAAGAGTCTCTTGGAATGGATGGGAAATCCAGAGAACAAAGAGAGACTAAAGACATTTTTAAAGAATTTTACGTTTGTTGTTAAAAAGCTTGCTAGCTTTGCATCTTGGATTGTAAAGGATAATATACTAGATGGAATGGCCCAATTATTTGGGTCTGGGGGTGAAGATGGCAAAGATTCATTTATGGATCGTGTTGTTGGTCTTGGTAAACTTCTTTTTGGTTTTACTTTACTGAGATGGTTCTTCAATCCTCTAGCGATGATTGGGGATATTGCAGGGATTTTAGATTTTATATTAAACTGGAGAGTCCCTAGATTTAGGATAAAGGGATTAAAGAGACTTTGGGGTAAACGGTTAAAGAAGGGTTGGAAGACAATAAAGAATAGTAAGCGAATTAAATCGGTAGTTAATGTCGCTCGAAAACTTGCTAACCCAATAATAAAACCCCTAAAGTTTTTTGTTAAACAGGGTAAATTATTTAAAGCTGGGTTTAAAGGTGGTAATACTGCTGCAGATCTTGCAAAATTAACTGGAAGAACATTTTCTCATATTGCCACTGGTGGTGACAAAGCCAAGGATATGGGTAAGATGTTCAAGGCTGGTGAGAAGACTAAAGACTTATTGTCACGATGGTTTAGTAAAGGTAGTGAAGGTGGCGGCATGCTCGCCAAGATGAATGAGTGGCGTAAGTTCACAATGGGTAAGGCTGGTGACTTTGGTAAACTTATTTCTGGTAAATGGAAGGGTGCTGTTGAGACAGTAGCTAGTGGTACTAGGAGGATGAAGAAATGGTTGAGTAATGGTTGGGATTATTTGGCTTCTGCACCTAAGAAGGTACAGGAAGCAGCATTTAAGAGATTTGTTAAACCAATAGCTACGAAAATCAAACCATTTACCAGTAGAATGCAGAAACTGGGTAAAGGTATAAAGGATTTATGGGCTGGTACACCTATTGGTAAGGTTGTTAATAAGTCAGCTAGTAAAGCCTCTAAAGGTCTTAAAGGAATTCCTGTTATTGGTGGTTTGGTCAACTTATATTTTGCTATTGATTCATTTAAGAATGGTGATACTGTTGGTGGTGTATTAGAAAGTGTAGCAGGTATCTTAGAATTGGGTGGTGCTATTGCTACGGCAACTGGTGTTGGTGCAGCTCTTGGTGGACCAATGATGATTCTTGGAGGAGTCATTGATGCATATTTACTTTCTAGAATAATACCTGGTGGTGTGGGTGAAAGTGTAATGAATTGGGAACGGACTAAGGCTGTTCCTGCATTACAAACACCATTTGAAACTGCTAAACAAGGTGCAAATTACGTTAAGGATAGTCTTGGTAAGAAGATTGGAGAAACATTTGATGGTCTTAATAAGTTTATAAAAGGTGAAAAGGATGCTGAGAAAACAAGGCATTTAACTGATGAACGTAAAGATGGAGATGGTGTACCAGATGGACAATGGCCAGATGATGGTAAAGGTTCAGGTTCAGGTACAGGAGGAGATGGTCAACCTAAGAAAAATTGGTGGCAGTCATTTACCAGTGCATTAAGTAATAAAGGACCAATTAACACTAGCAGAAAGAATAGAAGTCAGGGTGGTAATAATCAATCTTGGAGAACTAATAAAAATAAAACTCCTAAAGTTAAAAAGGAATATAAGTGGTGGGATCCAAGAGGATGGGGATCTAAAGGTGTAGTAAAAGGGAGTAGATCCAGATTTGGAGAAAGTGGTGGTAAGATTCCTTTAGCATTCCTTGGTAAGGTTTTTAGAGGTATTAGTCGAGGTATTGGTAGTGTATTTAAAGGTATAGGTGGTGCTATTAAGGGGGTTATAGGTGGTATACAGGGGATAATGAATAGTCCTTTGGGACAAATATTATCATTTGCTCTACCAATAATGTTCCCTGCTGCTGCTTGGCTGGGACCAGTACTGAAAGGTTTAAATGCAGTATCCGCATTTGCGTCTGGTAATTATCTAGGCGGTATAATGAGTATGGCAGGTGCCATTGGTAGTATTGGTACTAATGCTGCTGGTGTGGTAACTGCTAAGTCCATAATGGGTACTCCTAACTGGATGATTCGATTGCGAACATCTGGTTTTGGAAACTTTATGTCAAATTTACCAGGTAATGTTGACAAGTTCTTAGGAAGTAAGATGGGTAAAATTGGAATGGGAATACTTCAGGGTAATTATGGTGCTGCATTTAATGCTGCTGTAGATGGAACTGGATTGGGTGCTATGTTGGCTAACTTTGGTAACCAGATAGATTCTGCTGGTTTAGGTGGTATATTAGGATCTATACCAGGATTAGGCCCAGCACTACAGAATATTCCAGGAATATCAGATATTGTTGGTATTGGTCAATTAGTAACAGGTGATTTCACACCAACTGGATTTATTCAGAATATGGCAGATAGACACGGTTTGGGAGGTCTTTATGGTGCCATAATGGGTATGGCAGATGGTGGTGATTTTAATAATGGTCTTAGATCATTGGCAGCAGAATTGAATGTCCCTCAAGAAGTCTTTGGTGTTGTTGATACCTATGCTATGTTGAGTGAAGGTGGAATGTCTGAAAAACAATCAATACAAAATGCTATTGGTAGTTTGCAGATTTTGAGTATTCCAGTTGTTCTTAAACAAATGGTTACTGCACCAACTCCAATAGAAACTGGAAAGAGTGGTGGAGGAGGTAATCCTTTGTCGGGTCTTTTAGGGCGGTTAGGGTTTTGATAATAAATAGTGTGATGGAGAACTTAATTTAATGGCTATTAAGAAAACCACCAGAATTAATCTGTATAAGTTCGTTGATACGAAGATGGAATCTTCCAAGGCAGGAGGAGAAACCACTGCGATTGCGAAGAGTATCAATGCACAAACTTCAGCCATAAACAATATGGGTAGTACCATTAATGGTATTGCTAGTGTATTAGTTGATATAAAGAAGATTGAACTCCATAAACTTAAGATGGAGGAGGATGCGAAAAGAAGATCCTTTAAACCTAAGTATGATAAGGTAAAACCTAACGCATTTAAAAAATTATTTCAGGCAGTAAAGGCATATAAGGTAAAGGGATTCTTAGAGAGTATGCTTTCTTTCTTGGGTGCTTTACTTAAGTTTTTAATTATTAAACCAGCTTTGCAATGGCTGGGAGACCCGAAAAATAAGGAGAAGATAAAAAAATCACTAGAGACATTAGATAAAGTTTTTAAATGGTTAACTAAGTTTCTTGGTGGGCAAATTGTTGCTACTGTTAATGATTTAGCTGCTCTTCTTTCAGAAGATACTGATGGTTGGACAAAGGTAAAGAAATTTACTAAACTCTGGCTTAAGTTCTCAGCAGCAATGATAGGAATTAGATTCCTTAGAAATCCTGTTAAACTTTTAAGGCAAGTTAAGACTGTTGGTCGTCTTTTACTGGAGAAGACGAGATTTGCTAAGTTTCAATTAACTAAAAGAAAGAAATTTTTAACTAGAACTGGAGGTAGAGCTGGTAAATTCTTCCTTGGTGGATTTATTGGTGGTGCTGCTGTAGCAGCATTTATGAATTGGATGGTTAATAGAAATAAAGATGATGAAAGTGGTAGTGATGGTGAAGGTGATTCTAGTAGTGAAAATGAAGGTGATATTGGAAATAGTAGGGAAAAAGATAGGGCTAGATCTAAAAGAGATTTTGATCAGGATTTAACTAGTGCAATATATGGTGCGTTGGGTCTAGAGACTCCAAAAGAGAAGAAAGAGAAAGAACAGAAGGCAAAACAATGGTGGAATCCAAGTAATTGGTTTGGTGGTAAGAAGCAAGCAGAGGAAAAGAAAAAGAATGAAAAGATTCCTAATTTCTTAGGGGTTCTTTTAAATATACAAGGTGCTAATGACCAGGCTAAAGATCTAGTAAACACATTTCAAAAGGAAACTAAAGATCTTAAGAATAATTGGGCTGATTCTGATGGTACTGAAAAGGCACGAATAGGTCTTGGTCTTTTCAATCAGATTAAAGGTTTTCTTGGTGTAGAATCAGAAAAAATTGATGCAATTACTAGTAGAGCAGATAGTGTACTTGAGGGTACACAAAAAGCAGTAGAAAGTGGTGATGGCAGTATACTTAAAACTTTCCAAGAACTTATTGGAAGGGAACAAGGTGGTATTGTTAAGATGGCCAATGGTGGTCGTAGTGGTTTCATTGATGGTCCTGATACTGGATATCCAGTATCTTTAGA
>Ga0163180_10001587_pt1 | contig 12935 bp, 9 predicted proteins | sample AtlANTMetagenome_2_FD_109647 | JGI IMG/M metagenome (GOLD analysis project Ga0163180, IMG submission 109647) | Marine eukaryotic phytoplankton communities from the Atlantic Ocean - Atlantic ANT 4 Metagenome | ecosystem: Environmental > Aquatic > Marine > Oceanic | place: North Atlantic Ocean...
GCCTTCTACGGCTTCGCGCTGGACACCGCACCCACCTTTGCGGAACCCGGCATTGCCCCTCACTATGCGCCCGACATCGGCTTTGAACTGAACCACATCGGACTGCACCTCACCATCCAACCCGAAGCCAAAACTCTGGTGGGTGAAGCCACCCTCGACATCCGACCCCTTCACATCGGATTGGGCGAGGTGAGCCTCGACTTTGACGACATGATCATCGACTCGGTCGAAAACGCGAACGGCGATGCCCTGGTTTGGAGCGACGGCGACGGCAAACTCACCATCCAAGGGGTCAACCCCGCTGGCGAAGCCATCAAAATTCGCTGGCACGGTAAACCCACACGCGGCCTGTACTTCACCGGACCCACCGACGCCGAGCCCGACCGCGGCCACATGTCCTGGTCGCAATGCCAAGACGAAGACGCCCACTTCTTCTTCCCTTGCCTCGACCACCCCTCCGTCAAATGCCGGTGGTCGATGGCCTTCACCGTACCCGAAGGCATGCAAGCCATCGGCAACGGCCGCTTTGCCGGACAAGACGGCACCACCTGGCGATGGGAACAAGAAGAGCCCATGCCCGCCTACCTGTTCACCGTCTGCGTGGGCAAATTCGACGTCTACACCGAAGCGGGTGAGGGCGTCCCCGTGCGCTACCTCGCCCCCGAGGGCGTGTCCGATGCCGACTTCAAACGCATCTTCGGCAAAACACCGCGCATGATCGCCTTCTTCGAAGAACGCTACGGCCACCCCTACCCCTGGCCGCGCTACGACCAAGTCGTCGTCCATGACTTCATTTTCGGCGGCATGGAAAATGTGGCCGCCACCACCTTGACCGACCTGTGCCTGACCGACGAACGGGCCGCCATCGACTGGGATGCAGAAGACTTGGTGGCCCACGAGTTGGCCCACCAGTGGTTCGGCGACCTGCTCACCTGCCAAGACTGGTCCCAAGGCTACCTAAACGAAGCCTGGGCCACCTACTCAGAAGTGCTGTGGAAGACCCACGACCTCGGACAAGACGAGGCCGATTACCACCTGTATGGCGACCTCAAGAACTACCTGGCGGAATGCGCCAGCCGGTACAAGCGACCCATCGTGAGCTACCAGTTCAGAGAGCCCATCGACATGTTCGATCGCCACCTGTACGAAAAGGCCGCCTTGGTGGTTCACACCTTGAGAAACCACCTGGGCGAAACCGCCTTCTGGGCTGGCGTCAAGCGGTACTTGCACGACAACGCCCACACCACCGTCCACACTCGGGACTTCCAAGTCGCCATGGAAACCGCCAGCGGCCGCAACCTGGACGGCTTCTTCCAAGACTGGATTTTGAGCCCCGGACACCCCGCACTCAGCGTGAAAACCAGTTGGACCAAAGACCTGCTCAAGGTCACCGTGACCCAAAAGCAAAATGGCGATGATGTGCCGCAAGCGTACCGATTCCCACTGGCGCTCAAGGTGGTCACCGCCGATGGTGAACGCGAAGTGACGCTGCCCGTCGAAGAGCGCACGCGAACATGGGCTATTCCTTTGGACCAAGAACCCACCCGCGTCGAGATCGACCCTGGATTCCGGTTCTTGTCCAACATGACCGTGGAAGGCTCGCGGAAATTCCTCATCGCATCGCTTCAGGGCGACGCGGGAATCGTCGGCCGCATCCGGGCGGCAAAAGCACTCGCCAAAGAAGGCTCACCCCGCGCCATCGATGCGCTCTCCAAGGCTCTGAAAAACGACAGCTTCTGGGGGGTGCGCGCCGAGATCGCCACGCTTTTAGGCAAAAATGGAACCGACGCCGCCAAAGATGCGCTGCTGAACTGCATCGACGATGCCCACCCCAAAGCGCGCGGCCCCATCGTGAACGCACTCGGACACCTGCCCTCACACCCTGATGTGGTGGAAGCGCTCACCGGGATCGTCAAAAACGGCGACCCGTCCCTTCAGGTCGAAGGCGGCGCCATCCGTTCGCTGGGACGCTTGAGAACACCCGGCGTCATCGACTTGGCCTTAGAAGTCGCCGAACGGCCGTGCTGGGGCGCTGTATTGCCCTGCCGCGCACTCGATGCCATCTCATTGACTCGCGACCCCGACGCCCTGACCCACCTGCTGCGCTGGACAGAATCCGACAAACCCGAACGGGCGCGTTGCACCGCGGCGGCTGGACTGGCCAAACTGGCCAAAGACGTGGACAGCGTTCGTCCGCAAGCCATCGAACGGCTCATCGAACTGGTAAAAACCGGTGGCTTCCGCTTGAAATACACCGCCGTCTCCGCTCTCGGCTCCGCGGGAGCACCCGAAGGCCTGGCCGTACTGAGAGGGATTCACGAAGGGCAGTCCGATGGGCGGGTCCGCCGGAGCGCTTATGAAGCGATCCAGCGCATCAATAAGTCAAACAAAAAAGGCGGCGACGTGGGCCAACTCCGTCGCGACGTGGACGCGCTTCGCAATGCGAACAAAAAACTCCGCAGCCGCATCGACGGACTGGAACGACTGAAAGACTAGAAAACGCATCCAGGCTACACTGGTTTCCGCAAGGAGGTCCGTGTGGCCAAGGTCGTTGTCGATGCCATGGGAGGCGATCTCGGGATGAGCGCCGTGCTCGACGGCGTCAGCTCGTTGAGCCTCGAAGACAACGCCATCCAAATGCTCCTCGTAGGCGATGCCGATGCGATCAACGAAGCGCTCGCCGAACGACGCCACAGCCCCCGCAAAATCCAAGTGGTGCACGCCTCGGGGGTCATCCAGATGGACGAAGACCCGAAAACCGCTCTGGTCGAAAAAGAAGACGCTTCGATCGCCATCGCCATGAAACTGCTGGCGAACGGTGATGCCGATGCGCTGGTGAGCGCTGGACACACCGGCGCAACCATTTTGGCGGCCAGTCAGCATCTCGAACGCCTGCCCGGCATCCGCCGAGCGGCTCTCGCAGCCGTGCACCCCACCGAAAATCGCCATGGCCCAAAGGACGATCCGTTTGCACTGATTCTCGATGTGGGGGCCACGTTGAGCGCCACCGCCGAAGACCTGGTCAGTTTCGCGATCATGGGTTCCGCCTACGCTCACATCATCTCGGACAATCCGTCGCCTTCCGTGGCCCTGCTCTCGAATGGAACGGAGCCCAACAAGGGAACAGAGGTGATTAAAGCTGCCCATGCTGCCCTAAGAGAACACCCAAACATCAACTTTGCGGGCAACATTGAAGGCCTGGATCTGCCTCGCGGCACTGCGGATGTGGTCGTATGCGACGGATTCTTAGGAAACGTCGTGCTGAAGATGTTGGAGGGCGTCACCGAAGTGGTCACAGATCTCGCCAAAGACGCCTATGCACGGAAGTTTCTTTGGCGTTTGGGGCTCACCATGCTCTCCCAAGGACTCCGACAGCTGCGAAATATGACCGACTGGAAGCAATATGGTGGCGCGCCTCTTTTGGGATTCGATCGGGTGATCATCAAGGCTCATGGCCGATCCAACCCACGCGCCATTCGCAATGCCATCAAAGTGGCAGCCAAGGCGGTAGACAAGGATTTAGCCGGGCAAATCCGCGCTGGAATGTCCGCGATGAGCGGAGTGTGACCGGGCGTTCATCAAAACGCTTAAAAAACCCTCAAATTTCGATCGGCGTCAACGGCTTTTGTCGGATATGGCCAATGCACTAGAAATTGGGAGCTTCGCAATGAGTGACGACACTGTCCTCTTCGAGATTACAGAAAAACACCTCAACACCGGCTTACGACGCTTTCCCGTTGGGCGCGTCCGAACCAGCCGCGTCGATCCGGCACAAGGCGTTTCCTACGTGGGCTATCCGATTGCCGATCTGGCGACCCTCGACCCCGAAGCCGCCATTTTCTTGCTGTACAACAAGCGGCTTCCGACAGATGAGGAGCTTCAAAGCTGTAAAGCTGAACTGGCTTCACGGGCCACCGTCGACCCCCGAGTGATCGACGTGCTGCGCACCCTCCCCAAAGATGGCCATCCCATGGAGTGGCTCATCAACGGCCTGACCTTATTGGGCATGACCGGAAAGACGGGAGACTTTTACGAAGACGGCCTGAACCTGATCGCACGATCCGCCGAGTTGATTGCCAACATTTACCGCATCCGTTCAGGCTGGGGTGAACCCATCGCTTCGGATCCAAGCAAGGGCTTGGTGGAAAACTTTGTCCACATGCTCGGCGTTCCCGGTGCAGACCAGGCCAAGCTCACCAAACTCCTCCGCACCTTCTACGTGCTCCATATGGACCATGGTGGCGGCAACCTGTCGACCTTCACCGGTAAGGCTGTTGCTTCTGGCCATGCCGACCAATTCGCGAGCTTAGCGGCCGCGATGGCGGGCCTGTACGGCCCCCTTCACGGTCGGGCCAACCAGGAGTGCCTCAACTTCGTGAAGACTGTCGGCACCACCGATCCTGACGAGATTGAAAAGTTTGTCCGTGAAACCCTTTCTGGCGGGGGCAAGATCTTTGGTTTCGGCCACGCTGTCCTTCGCGCTGAAGATCCTCGAGCCACCGTACAATACGCGCTCGGTAAAGACATCTGCCCGGATGACCCGCTGTTTAAAACCGCTCTCGCCATGAGGGAGCGGGCCGTAAAGGTACTCAAAGAAAACCCCAAAATCTCCAACCCGTACCCCAATGTCGACGCGGTATCGGGCACCTTGCTCAACGCGAGCGGCCTGACCAACTCCGACTATTACACCCTGCTCTTCGGTTTCGCGCGCATCGCCGGAATTACAGCTCAGGTGGTAGACGAGCGCGTCCATATGCGCAACGGCCGGGGCGTTCCGATTTATCGGTGTTCCTACATCGCTGAAAACCAAGACCCTAAGCGTTTGGGCTAACCCGACGCGTTCACCCGAAGCTCTGAGGCAAGCCATGAAGCTGCACGAGTATCAGGCAAAGGACCTCCTTCGCGCCAATGGCGTCAAGGTTCCTCCCGGCATCGCTGCCACCAACACTGCAGATGCGGTCTCCGCTGCTCAATCCCTTGGCGGGAATTTCTGGGTCGTCAAAGCCCAAGTCCACGCCGGCGGACGCGGAAAGGGTCGATTCAAAGAAATCGATTCCGATGACGTCCTCGCCCGAGTTCTCCGAGGAGAGGCGGACGTCCCAGGAAAAGGCGGTGTTCAGTTGTGCCGCAGTATCGAGGATGTTGAAGCCGCAGCACAAATGATGCTTGGCAACACCTTGGTGACCAAGCAAACCGGGCAAGACGGTGTCATCGTCAAAACGGTACTGGTGACCACCGGTGCAGACATCGCTCAAGAAATCTACGCAGCCGTTCTTCTGGACCGCCAAGAATCCAAGTTGGTTTTGATGGTCTCCGCCGAAGGTGGCACCGAGATTGAGGAAGTCGCAGAGGAAAACCCGGATGCGATCCTCAAAGCTCACATCGATCCAGCCACCGGCCTCGGCGATTGGCAATGCCGTCAGATCGCCTTCAAGCTCGGCCTATCCGGCGCCGCATTTAAGGATGCTTGCCGGCTGTTCAAAGGCCTGTACAAAACGTATCTGGCTGCCGACTGCTCCATGCTGGAGATCAACCCTGTCATCATCACCTCAGAGGGTGAGGTCATTGCCTTGGACGCGAAGGTCGACGTGGACGATAACGCCGCATTCCGACAAAAGGAGATCGCTGCCATTCACGACTCGGGCGAAATGGACCCATCCGAAGTCGAGGCGGCCACCTACAACCTGAACTTCATCAAATTGGATGGAAACATCGGCTGTATGGTCAACGGTGCAGGTTTGGCGATGGCCACCATGGACATCATCAAACTGTATGGCGGCGAGCCTGCAAACTTCCTCGATGTCGGAGGCGGCGCTAAGGTCGATCAGGTCAAGGCGGCCTTCAAGATCATCTCGGCGGATCCAAATGTCCAGGCCATCATGGTCAACATTTTCGGCGGAATCATGAAGTGTGACGTCATCGCCGAAGGCGTGATCGCCGCGGTCAAAGATGTTGGACTGGATTTGCCTCTGGTTGTCCGGTTGGCCGGAACCAACGTCGAACTCGGAAAGAAGTTGCTTGAAGAAAGCGGCCTTCCCATCCTCACCGCCGACTCGATGGCAGATGCTGCCAAGAAAGCCGTCGATTCCACCCAAGGAGCGTGACCCATGGCCGTACTCGTTGACAACAACACACGCCTCATCTGCCAGGGAATCACTGGTGGAGCAGGCTCTTTCCATTGCGGACAAATGCTGGAATACGGGACCCACCTTGTGGGGGGAGTCACCCCAGGCAAGGGAGGGCAGACCTTCAATGACAGCGTACCCATTTTCAATACCGTCGAAGAAGCCCGTGCGGCGACCGATGCCAACGCATCTGTGATTTTCGTGCCCCCACCGTTCGCAGCAGATGCCATCTGCGAAGCTGTCGATGCGGGGATCGAGTTGATCATCGTCATCACCGAGGGCATCCCCGCTAACGATATGGCCAAAGCGTGGGCCTATATGAAAGGCAAAGATGTCCGCATGATTGGGCCCAACTGCCCAGGCATCATCACTCCAGGGCAATGCAAGATTGGCATCATGCCCGGCCACATTCACACCGCGGGTCGAATCGGCGTTGTGAGCCGTTCAGGCACGCTGACCTACGAAGCAGTCGGTCAGCTGTCAGCGGTCGGTTTAGGCCAATCTACCTGCATCGGGATTGGCGGCGACCCCATCATTGGGACCAATCACACAGACGCATTGAAACTATTCAATGAGGACCCCGACACCGATGCGGTGATCATGATTGGCGAAATTGGTGGCAGTGCCGAAGAAGAAGCCTGCGCCTGGGCCAAGGACAATATGTCGAAACCCGTCGTGGGCTTTATTGCTGGAGCTACCGCACCTCCGGGACGACGTATGGGACATGCCGGCGCCATCATTTCAGGTGGACAAGGAACCGCAGAAGCCAAGTTCCAAGCCATGGAAGACGCCGGTATTCATGTCGTCCGTAGCCCGTCAGAAATGGGCACAAAGATGAAGGAAGTACTCGGCCTTTAGTACTTTTTCCACAAGTATACCCACAAAAAGCCCTCGACCATTCGGGGGTTTTTTATTGGGTTTTGGGCGGGGAATAAAATTTTTCTTAATGTGTTTTCAATAATGACACTTGACACTGCAACAGTTTGCGAGCATCTTCCCGCCGTCGACCACGAGGTGACTCATGGACAATCTCATCAATCCCGTTTTTACCGACGCCCTTCTGACCGTCATGGTAGCCAGTTCCATTTTGGGCGTGAGTGCACTGACACTCTGGCTGCTTCCATGGACAGATACAGACATCCGTTCCGTGGATAAAGTTCTCAACCCGATGGATCTCACAGAGGACAGCCTGCCCCTACGGCGTTTGGCGATCTCCCGCTCTCATCTGGGGTAAGCGAGACACCAGAAACTCGGTAAAGGCCTCGAAGTTTCTGAATGTATGCGAGGCCACGAGGCCTTCAGCACCATCGCCGCCCACCCACAGTTCAACAGAATCGGGAAGCAGCTGGTGAAGCCTCTCGATCATGAGCTCATTGTCATCACGGGCCGAAAACATCGACATGGATAAGCACACCGCTACCGCATCGACCTCAGTGGCCGCTGCTGCCACAGCATTAGCCGGTGCATCGGGGCCGAGGAATACCACCTTGTACCCGTTCAATACCAAGCAACAGGCCACCAGGTGAAGCCCGAGGGCATGGAGCTCCCCCACTGGGGTGGCACAAACCACGCGCGGCCCTTGAACATCCGCATTCAGCGTACGCCACTCGGATGACAAGAAGTCGCGAAGTACTTCGGTGGCGAAATGTTCGTGCTCGATCTCTAAATCGCCCGACGCCCACCATTGCCCGATGCGCGTGAGCAATTCATGGGCCTGAGTGGTGATGAAGTTCAGCAACCCTGCGGAAGCGACGTCTCCACGAAACCGCCTAAACAGCGCATCGGAATCAAAAGATTGAGCCGACCGAAGAACGGCTTCCACTTGATGGGTGGAACGATCGCCCTGGATGGGAAGAATATGACCGGAGGAAGGCATCAGGGCTTCCACTTGAGCCTTGGACATGCCCAACAGCTGGGCCGGTCGATGGCCTTGACGAATGGCTTTGGCCACCAAACTCAAAAAATCGACCACTTCGGGCCCGTAAACACGGTGGCCCCCTTCTGTTCGCTCCGGACGAGGATAGCCATAACGGCGCTCCCAATTGCGGAGCGTACCTTCGGTTAAACCTACAGCGCGCGCCACGGCACCGATACTCATTAATGGTCCGTTACTCATTTCCGTACTCCGCGGTTATTCCGCTGAAATTCGTCATTACATATTCTTTCTACCAACTTTTCCGTGTTGCGTCCACGAAAAGCAAGCTATAACCGTTGCTGAATAGGTATTGATTATGTTTTGTCTTCTATTTTTCGGATGGATCGCGTTAGCGCAACCGCCGACGAGCGAAGAAGTCGGTGGCGGGCCCATCGAAGAGGCGCAAAACACCGATCCACAGGTTCCAGCAGAACCCACTCTTTCCATTCCTTCTACGCTTTATCTTCCCCCTCCCGTATACCCACCCGACGCACTGGAGGCAGGCATCGGTGGCTCTGTGTTGATGGAGTTGGAGATCAACACAGACGGTGAAGTCACCAAGGCCACCCTGATCTCTTCCGATCGCGATGACTTCGCTAATTCCGCCCTGATCAATGCGCGATCCTTCCTCTTCACCCCTGCACAACTGCCCGACGGCACCGCGGTTGAATCCAAAATTGAATACCGCACCGTTTTCACGCCAAAAGCGGCCGCAAGGGTGTCCGTTGAAGGTGTGGTGCGCGAGGCAGGACCTCGAATTCCCATCAACGGAGCAGAGATTCTCGTCGTGAACGAGTTTGGTAGTCGCCTACTATCGTTCACCGACGAAGAGGGCCGATTTACGCTTGCGGGACTCACTCCCGGTGCGTGGGAGGCCCGGATTACGGCACGAGGCCATGTCGCAGAAGTCGTTTCCTTCTCCGTAGCTCCCGATTCGATTGCATCGTTCTCGTCTTATCTGGTTCGAGATGAAGTTCGTACCGGCGTCACCGCATCCGAAGAACTGATCGTGACCGCCACTGCACCTCAAACCGAAGTCACAGAACGCACATTAACCGCCGAAGATGTGCGCTATCTTCCCGGGTCCGGTGGCGATGTGGTCAAAGTGGTGCAGAACCTGCCCGGTATCGCTCGATCCCCACTCGGCACGGGTAATCTGAGAATCCGCGGTACAGCACCTGAAGACTCTCTTTACTTCATCGACGGGGGCCAAATCCCGATCGTGTTCCATTTCTCTGGACTCACCACAGTTCTCGCCTCGGATCTATTGAAAGAGGTCGCCTATTTACCGGGGAGCTACAGCGTTCGTTATGGGCGAGCCCTGGGCGGACTGGTGGATCTCAGGACTCAAACCGAGCTACCGGAACGGTCCAATGGATATGCCTCTATCGACATCTTCCAGGCGGCCCTATTCGTACAGCAGCGCCTTGGAAAACGTGATGCGGTGACGGTGTCAGCTCGGAGAAGCTACGCAGACGCCGTATTGAACCCCATCTTGAACAAAGGTGAACTGACCGTCCAAGCGCCGCGGTACTACGATGCTCAAGCCCGTTGGTCTCATGCGTCTGACAACAGCTGGAATGACCTGATGTTCTTGATGTCTGATGACCGATTTCGGTTTCTCGGACAAGGAGACGAAGAGGTCGTCCTCGCCGGTTTCGCTACCCAGTTTCAAAAACTCCGCTGGCTCCACACCCGCGATTATGGAGAAGGTCTGGGACTCGAAGCTTCGGTCGTCACGGGCCCAGAAAAAAAGTTTTTCGAAAACGATGGAAGCAGCGAGGCCTACGAAAAAGAGATTCGGGTCGCTACTCGACTCGAACTGCGACAAAAATCCAGCCCCGATCGCATCCTGGGCTGGATGGTGGGAACGGACCCAAACTTCAACCGTTCGTCATTTCTTTACGATATCGCGAGGCCGCCTGAACGGACGGTCTCCAACAACCGTTCAGCACCCAAAGAGTCGGATGCTTCGAACATCTGGCAACCCAGCATTTACGGTGAACTCAACATCAACCTCGGGGACCTTCAATTTTTCCCAGGGCTACGCACCGATGCTCAAGTGACGGATTCCGCCACCGTGGTCAGTATCGACCCGAGATTGCGAGCCCTATGGGATGTGGGCAACACCACAACACTCAAAGCAGGAGCGGGGCGCCATTCGCAAGCCCCCACTGCGCGCCAACTGAGCCCAAGCTCAGATGGAAACCCGAACTTAAGTTCCGAGTCGGCTTATCAGTACAGCGCTGGAGTAAAGCAGATCATCACTAGCTGGCTCAACATCGATGTGACCGGCTTCTACCACCACCTGACGGACCTCATTTCCGGACGCGAGGACCGCTTCAGCTTCTACTCTGGACCCCCACCGGCCGGACCCTTCGACACCAATCCATACGCCAACGCCGGCACAGGTCGAACCTTTGGTATGGAGTTCTTGGCCAACGTAAACACCGACACCACCACAGGCTTTTTGTCTGCCACTCTGAGCCGATCGGATCGAGTGAAGCGCCCCGGCCAGGAGCGAACCCTTTTCGAATACGATCAGCCCATCGTTATCAATGCGCTCGTGTCTCAAAAGTTACCCAAGCGCTGGCGCATCGGGACACGGGTCCGGTACGGCTCGGGCAACCCCTACACGCCTGTCGCCAACCGCATCTACAATCATGAGCGGAGAGAGTTCATCCCTGTCTATGGTGAGCGAGATAGCGGACGACTTCCACCTTTCTTCTCGCTCGATATCCGAATCGACAAGGACTACGTCTTTAAGAACTGGACGCTGACCACCTATCTCGACATTCAAAATGCCACCTACGCAAAGAACGTCGAAACCCAGGGGTATTCCTATGATTACAGAAAGGAAGAACCCACACTCAGCAGTCCTCCACTGCCCGCTTTTGGCTTGAGAGGTGAATGGTGACAATACTGACCCTTATGATGTGGTTTGGGTGCGGGGACACCTCACCCGAAACCCTCGTGGATGAACTCCGCGTCATGGCCAGCGTAGCGGAACCGCCCGAAGTACGGCCCTACACTCCGTTCAGCTATGAAACATACTTCGCCAATCCTGACGATGAAGATGTGGTCGCTCTGACTTGGGTCTGCACCAACTTGGGAGAGGGATGCTTAGAAGCCCTGGGAGGCGCTCAAAGCATTAGCTACACCGATCTCGAGGGGACAGCGCCTACCTGGGAAAGGCCGTTGAGTGTATCCCCGGCCTTATTCGGAATTCTCGATGAGGAAACAACGATCACCGCAACCCAGGCCTGGACCCTAGCCTGCGTGCGGGATGTCTGCCCCATCATCGAAAAAGCCGCCGACATCGATCCCGAAGAGGAATGGCCAGAAGAGATTCAAGACGCCCTATCCAACCCTCTTGCATGGATGAGCAAGCTTCCCATGGAAGGGGTCAGCCTCGCCTATCAGCTGCTGACCACCTCCCTATCCGAAGAGCCCCATCAAAATCCGACATTGGAACCGAGCAGCGACAACCCCGAATCTCTAAAAAGGAATAAAACCTTTTCGCTCAGCTTCACGGTAGACGGACAATTCTCCGAGCAAGCTCAACTGTACAACTACATGACGGGTGGAGGCTTCATGAATCCCAACACTTTCGTCACCGCCAGCGACACTTTCGAGCTGAAAGGAACAGCGCCCAAAAGTGGCGATGAAACTCGAATCTGGATTGTTCTCGTCGATGGGAAAGGAGGGGTAGCCGTTTGGACGGAGGAACTTTCCTTACGCTAAGACCGAAAGACCGATGCAAGGGGCGTTACTTTTTCGACCCTTTCGGTTACCGTTATCTCATCCACGAGACCCACGGAGCACCCGCATGAGCTGGCTAAGCAGATTCCTGCGTTCAACCATTGGGCAGAAGTTCGTCATGGCCGTTTCCGGTTTGATGCTTGTCGGCTTTGTCATCGCCCACATGATCGGAAACCTACAGATATTCATCGGACCTGATGCCCTCAATTCCTACGCCGCATTGATGCAGGGCAATCAGGGCCTGCTCTGGGTGGCCCGCCTCGGACTGCTGGGTGCTGTAGGCGCACACATATGGAGCGCTTTCAAGTTGACCTTGGCCGCCAAGAGTGCACGCCCCATCAGCTACAAAAAACGTTCATGGTTTGATGAGCGCTACGCCGTCCGCACGATGCGTGTAGGCGGAGTGATTCTGCTTGCCTTCATCATCTACCACTTGCTCCATTTCACCGTGGGTGTGGCCCACGATGGCTTCAAGCATTGCGCTGACGTCGGTGGCGTCTTCACATGCTACGCCTACGAAAATGTTGTCAGCGGGTTCTCGAACCCCCTTATCGGCATCTTCTACATCGTGGCTCAAGTCTTTCTGGGTCTCCATCTGACTCACGGCGTCTGGTCGATGACGCGCACACTTGGACAAGGAAACCCGCGCTTTGATGGCCTCGCACGGATGGCCGCGGGTGGCATTGGCCTCATCATTACCATCGGCAACAGTTCAATTCCTATCGCCATCATGGCGGGAATTGTGAAGTGAAGGGGCGGACATGAGCATTGAACTAAAATCAAACGCACCCTCTGGACCCATCGAAACCTCGTGGGAGCGTCACAAATTCGACATCAAAGTCGTCAATCCCGCGAATAAACGAAAGTACACCGTGATCGTGGTGGGTACAGGATTGGCCGGAGCCTCAGCCGCCGCCACATTGGGCGAACTCGGCTACAACGTTCTGAACTTTTGCTTTCAGGACTCGCCGCGCCGCGCACACTCCATCGCTGCACAGGGTGGGATCAACGCTGCGAAGAACTACCAAAATGATGGCGATTCGGTCTACCGCCTGTTCTACGACACTGTAAAGGGTGGAGACTTTCGTTCACGCGAACGAAATGTCTATCGCCTCGCACAATTGAGCGTGAAC
>Ga0163180_10001588_pt1 | contig 12934 bp, 8 predicted proteins | sample AtlANTMetagenome_2_FD_109647 | JGI IMG/M metagenome (GOLD analysis project Ga0163180, IMG submission 109647) | Marine eukaryotic phytoplankton communities from the Atlantic Ocean - Atlantic ANT 4 Metagenome | ecosystem: Environmental > Aquatic > Marine > Oceanic | place: North Atlantic Ocean...
ACGACGACGACGACGACGACGACGACGACGCCAAATGCCAAAATCGTTGGCGATTTCGCCTTGGCGAAGAGCGGTGCCCCATTCCAAAAGAAGTTCTACACACCTTGTGAATCTATCCTTCGTTTATCCGAGAAAGATGTCGAGGAACGGCGCAATTCTTTGGCGATTACCATCGAAAATGATAACAAGAAAGATAATTTTACGCCGCTCGCTACTTTCCAAGAGGCTGGGTTTCCCAAGGAAATTTTAGCCGTCTGCAAAAATTTCCAAAAACCTTCTCCCATTCAAGCGCAATCGTGGCCAATTATCATGTCTGGTCACGACATGGTTGGAATTGCAGCAACCGGATCTGGCAAGACTTTAGCTTTTGGATTACCAGCTTTGACGCAAATCAAAGCACAGCCACCGTGTAAAGCAGGGCAACCAGCATGCCTCGTTCTCGCCCCTACCAGAGAACTCGCACAACAAACAGCGAAAGTTTTTGACGACGCTGGAGATGCGACGGGTATAAAATGCGTGTGCGTGTACGGTGGAGGACCAAAATATTTACAGAAACAAGAGATGAAACAGAGTGGCTTCGCCGTAATCGTAGCAACGCCCGGGCGATTGCGAGATTTCATGAACGACGGCGACATACGTTTGGATAGAGTTACAATCTTAATTTTGGATGAAGCGGATCGAATGTTAGATTTAGGCTTTGAGCCTGAGATTCGAGCCATTGCAGGAGCGACGAGGGCAGACAGGCAAACGGTGATGTTTAGTGCCACTTGGCCGAACTCGGTCCAAGGATTGGCGGCTGAGTTCATGACGAATCCCATCAAGTGCAGGATAGGTGCGGAAGGTTTGAAAGCCTCTCACAGCATCAAACAAATCGTCGAAGTCGTAGAACCACACGAAAAAGATCAGCACTTACATCGTCTGTTGAATAAGTACTTAGGTTCGGAAAAAATTACGCCGCGTTGTCTGGTTTTTGCGCTGTATAAGAAAGAATGCGCTCGAATCCATGATTTGCTTCGGAGAAACTGGAAATCTGCGTCAATTCACGGCGACATGTCCCAGCACGACAGGGAACAGTCTGTTTCTTCATTTAAAAATGGACAGACTCCAATATTAGTTGCTACGGACGTTGCTGCTCGAGGCTTGGACATACCTGGTGTCGAATATGTGATAAATTATACTTTCCCATTAACTACTGAAGACTATGTACATCGAATCGGGCGGACTGGGCGCGCTGGGGCTACTGGTATCGCACACACCTTGTTCACTGTACATGATAAATCGAGAGCCGGAGAACTAGCAAACGTTCTTCGAGAAGCTGGTGAAGAGGTTCCTGAGAGTTTATCAAAATTTGGGACACACGTAAAAAAGAAAGAATCTAAATTATACGGCGCACATTTTAAAGATATAGACATGAGCGCAAAAGCGACCAAAATTACCTTTGATTGAGTAGATATGCCTGGCGATGATTTGTGTTAGTATGAACAGCTAAGTACTAAGTAGATTGTTTGCGTTGTTTATAATAAAATATGCTATTACAACCTAGTCAAATTCTTTGAGTAAATGGGATGAGTTGGGGTAGAAGCCTCCATCAAATGATTTTTCCAGAGCATTTGGACCCAAGACATTTTCCAATATATGAGCCGGGTCACGACTTCCCCCATATTTCAAAATCTTATCACGCAGTATCGTGCACCCTCCTTGTTCAATTTTATCGTTTGTGAACTCTTTGTGCCAGATCTCTGCAGATAAGCACTTTGCATATAAATAACTGTAATAAGACGATCCATAGCCAACGGTGTGACCGAACCGGAGTTCCCACGATGTCCCGGGCTCGCTCGGGATGAAGCTATGTTCGGACTGAATGTCCGAAGCTAATTTACTGATTTCCGACGAATTTTCCACATTTATTTGGTTACTATGAAGCTCAAGATCGAGAAGAGCGTATACTATTTGTTGCTGCAAATCCATTGCCGCGAAAGCACGCTTTGATTGCTTCAGTTTTCTTAAGAGTTCTGCCGGCATCACTTCACCAGTTTGATAGTGGCGTCCCAGAAAATGAAGCGCGTTTGAGTCCCACGCGAAGTATTCAAACACGTGGCTGGGAACCTCAACATAATCCATAGCACCTCTCGTTCCAGATAGATGCTGAAATTCTGTATCAGACAGGACAGAATGCATTGCGTGTCCAAATTCATGCAAGAAAGTTTCGAGTTCTTGATGAGTCAATAAAATTTCTCGCGAGAAAGATTTTGCGGCAAAGTTACAGACTAAGGCAACAGAAGCCGTTTGACGCGTTCCACCGTTTCTTTGCCGATGTCCACACCTAATCACGAAGTGCGCTGCGTGCGGAAACTTTCCTTGCCTTGGAATGAGATCTAAATATATAATACCTTCTGTATCCGTCCCTGGCACAGTCACTCGTAGCTTTTTTATTGCCTCGCCACACCACGATTCCCCTGGAATTAGACTATCCACTACGATTTCTACGCCTAGAACTTTTCCGAAAAATTCATTCATGCCCTTAATGACACCATCGAGAGAGAAATACTGTGCTACCGTGTTTATGTCTGGATAATCATCCTTTTCCCGGATTCGCCGCATCAAGTGTAGAATATCCCAGCCGCGAACACTTCCTTGTGCTCCTCCATTCGCTATCTGCTTTTGTAGTTTTTCCAACATTTTAAATTCTTCTCCTGCTATGTCCCGTACTTGCGCGCTCAAATCTTTCAAAAACACTTTCGCACCATTTGGTGTCTTTGATAACATAGAAGCTGTTATAAAATCTGCATGAGAGGAGAACCCAAGAATCTCAGCGGCATTGTTTCGTGACTTCAGTAATTTACTCAGCACCAGTCTGTTTCCTTCCGGGCTTGAATTTCCTGCTTGATACATTTGCTGCCGTACTTCACGATTATCGCACACGCGCAGGATAGAATTCATGGTGTTGTGATCCGCTGGAATTAATGTTTGATTTCCTCTTTTGCTCCTTGAATAAATCCATTTTGGTATCGCATCAATCTCCTCTTTATTTTTCAACTCAACCTGTCTGATTTGCCGCGGATCTATCAAGTTTTGCTGGAACTGGAATCCATGTCGCAACGCGTCGTCTGAATGTACCTCTAATTTTCTTCTTTTTTCATCCGTTAAATGAATGCCGCCACGTTCAAAGTCTTGTCTGAGCGTTTGAGCAACCCTTCGTAACTCTTCTGTTTGTGACTCGTCTTCTTCTATCTTTGCGTCAACGAGACTTTTGTATAAGTCCACGTTCCCATTCAAAGTTTGCACGAAATTTTGCAATTTCAAGTACGTTCTTTCTGCAGCTTGCACAAACTCTCGATCAGGATGTGTATTACGGCACAGTTCGGCGACGTCTACGACGACGCATATAGTATCTGAAATCTCATCCAGCTGGTGGACGATACTTTTTTCTCCCGTTGCGTTTTCTTCAACAACGCCAGCGCCCCCCGTAGAATTACTGCGGTGCTTCCAAAGAACCTTTTTCTCTTGCTGACCTTTGATATCACTGATGATGTCGTTCACTCTGTCGATTGCATCTGCGGCCAATCGATCGAAATCCTTTGGTGCGTGCAAGCCAACTAACCCGTACACTCCACTTTTTTTTTGGTCGTTATTACGCTGTTGCTGATGATGATATAGTCGAGAAGAAGAAGAAGATGAAGAAGAAGAAGATGAAGAAGAACAAAACGGAAAAGAGCTGAATGAAAGAGATCGCAAGCAACGACGATGACGACATCTATTCATGTTTCCTTCTTCTTCCTGTTCCAATATTAGAGCAGCATCTTTATTTTTTGTTTTTGCCGCTTTTCAGCGTCTGCTTTTTGATTCCTTTAATTCTCGTTATTGGCAAAGGTACGCAAGACTATTTCATTCGCTACAAATCTGGGCTATTTTGACTGAAAAAATCTACGTACTATGTTCTAAACACCAAACTAATCTAAATGCGTGTGGCGTTTTATTAGACTAATTGTATTCAACGTATCATAGGGCTTCAGAAATGTATCATTCCGCTCGGGAGAAAAATTTGCCTCTCGAATTTGTTGTAACCAAAACATATCTTCGTCCAAAATGAATAAGCCAGCGTTGAAAGAAGAAGGTAAAGGAGAGGACTTCTGAGCTAAAATCTCAACGACACATTCTTTATCGAAACAGTCTGGATAGTCCATGAGCTCGTCTACAAATTCCGTAATAATCCCTCGCGAAACAATAATCGGCCACAAGTCCTCGTACAACCGCTTTCTTATAAACTTTCCTTCTTGAGAAACTCTGACGACATTCTTCATTAAGCTCAGATGAACGCTTTTGTGATAATACAGTCGAAACGACTGTACCAAATGTGGCCAAAGATTATGCACTAATGGCAGCACGTTTTCGTCTTTTGTTAAAAAAATATTCGATAGAGCCTTTGCAATAATCTCTGCTGCAAGCGAGCGGACTTTAAACTCAGAGCTCTCCAACAGGGCAGAACTGTATAGGAGTATATCCCGGGCAATGGATGTGTTGTTACTTTTGCAAACAAACAAAACCTGTTTAAAGCAATTCAACAAAACAACTGCATGTTCTGAAAATAATTTTCTGCTTCTCTTTGTTACTTTCAAAGTTTGTTGCAGAGATATGCTTAAAGGTTCCTCGATGAGTGAATCAATTACATTTTTATCCTTTGAACTCAATCTCAATACCGTGCGGAACAACTGAGGAGCGCGCGGGTATTCATCTAGATGTCGTAGCTGACAAACGAGCAGGTCAACAATGAAATCGCAGTTCTCAGAAATGAGTTCTGCAACACTTTCATAATTTGCGCTGACGGCAACTGATTCCAGGGCACGTTTTGCAACTTCCGATGTTGTTTTATCACCGCCTTTGTCCGTAACATGACCGGAGTACTCTAAGAGCACGCGAAGTACTTTCGTCAAAAATATTGAGTTCTTAATGTGATATGGTCCGAGAGTTTCAGCGGCGATGGCAAGTCCTTCAAGGAGGAATGTTTTCTGCTGGTAAAGTTCACAATCATCGTTTGAGGAGAGCGAGTCCAATTTTGAAACATACTCGTCGACAATCAAACTGAGCGCGACTTTCTTAGACGACGCGTTTTGAGACGAGGCAGCGCCGCGTAAAATTTCGTTCGCAACGAAAACGTAGGTTGCTATGGCTCCATCTTGGAAACTCGATATCGACGTCACGACGTCGTTTACGAAAAGTTCAAAACCTTTCGGATTTGCGACTGCACCAATTTTCCTCAGAAGAATTTTACTCGAACCACCCTGAGCTAACGCATGTACAAGCTCCCGTCGTATTGACGTGCACGACAAAAGTAAGAGGGAAGTTTCGTTTTCGCCTAAAACATCAATCGTTGCCAAAATTCTGGTTTCATTTTTTTCAGAAAAAGAGCTGGAGTACGTGTGTGAAGTGGGAGAATCGACTCCTAAGTCTGCTTTCAATATGACTTTCATTATTTCAAGCGGGACGAGATTTTTTTCTTTCAAACGTTGGAGCTCACCTTTCGCAAACACGGAGACTAGCTCCCAGGAATCGTTCGATAAACTCAAAAGTGTTTCAAGAAGTATTCTTTGACTTTCAGAAAGGGTTTCCTTACAGTGTTCGATAACTGTAGCAGAGAAAGCCGCGCATGCTTTCCGTACCATTGCATGAGTGTGATTCGCGAAGACTGGTATCGTAGAATTCAGAACAGAAGTGACTTTGGAAACGGTATCATCGAACCATTCTTTTGAGTATTTAATCGTGAAAGGAGAAGCATCAACGCTAGAAGATCCATGATTATTCCCTTCACTGTGAATCCAATTTTCGTGATGATGAGCATCCCCTGATAAAACGCAGCAAACAATCTCGCTCAAACAATATAAACACTGTTCAGTTGCCAAGTCGTCTATCCACTCGTTTTTACTGCTGTGTAATAATTTAACCAGCGCACTGACAATACCGGGTAAGAAAAACGCTAACGTTGAAACTTTGTGTTTGACGAAGCGTACGAGCTCAAGCACTACTTTTAAGGACGACTGTCGAATCTTCTGGTAGTTGGTATTTTTTCTGGTGCCAGATGCTAACTCGAGTAAACTACTAAATGCAAATCCCAAAAACGACGGATCAATATCCATCGTCATCTTACCGTTACGGGTAGTATTTGCTTGCATCAAAATTGCTAAGACGGCATCATTTGTCGCTAACAGAAGCTCTTCCGTTTCCTTCACTTTGGGAACCTGGAGCAGCGAAATCAAATTTTGTAAAAGCAGTTGTTTTTCCTCCTCTTCCTCAACGAACGAGGACAAAACATTCTTTCCAATGGACTTCAAAACGTTCTCTAGAACTCGTTTCCTCTGCGCAAGAGCTTTGTTGCTGATACTGACGTTCTCTTTGCTGTAGAATTCTTGAATCTCTGACTGTATGATGAGAAGCGCGATATCGATATCAATTTGTTTCTCCTCGTTTTTTTCAAAGGTGGTACAAATGTCTTCGGTAACAACAGTAGTGGCATCAATTTTTTCATCTTCGTCGTCAAATGTTCGTTCGTCTTCTTGTTCCGTGCAGAGAGAAGCACTCATGCCGCTACTCTATGTGTGTGCACTCTGTCATTTCAATGCAAGAAAATGCACATCTCTCCCAAAGCTCGCGCGGGGGAGGTTCTTTTTTGTCAAGAAAAGCTTCATTTTTTATACGAACGAATGATTTTTCATTCGAGAAGAAGAGAGTCGTCGAAAACGGAAAAGGAAAAAGACAAGGCGAGAAGGCGAGATGGAGAGAGACAAAAAGAAAAGCAAATTTTAGGGCACAAGGATAAAAAATCCCTTCTACTTTGCGCACACAAACTCTTACGTGGGTTTGTACGCTCATTTTTCTCATTTTTCTTTCAAGGACACACACGTGACACACGTGACACACAAACATCACACGCTTTCTCCTCCTTTTTCCTCCTTTTTCATTCTCTTCTTTCATATCAATTGAACCGCGGCGATAGAAGGAATCTTCTCACGGAGCTTTTGCGTGACCGCAACACGCACGGTCATGACTTTTGCAGCTGGTCCCGTAAGTTTCACTTTCACAATCGGTGCATCGACTTCGACTAACTCGAGTTCTCCACCTCCAGTTCCGGCTAGGTACGGTCTTATTTCATCTAAAGTTGCTTCGATGTTTTCCTCCGTCAAATCTAATCCTTCCTCCTCGTCCACGATTTGCACGACTTCCTCAATCTCTGGGATTTTTTCCACCAAGCGACGCTCAATACCCATTCGCATCGTCACTGTGGAGCTTGGACAGCTACCACACGCGCCTTGTAATCTCAATTTAACCACTAATCCGTCTATTTCCACCAGCTCAACGTTTCCACCGTCGGAGATTAAATACGGTCGAACTTCATCTAACACTTTTTCTACGTTATCGCCCGTCAATTCCAAAGTTTCATTGATGGAAGAAGCCGTGTCTCCAGCGGCTCTCGTCGTCGTCAACGCGTTCTTTCCTCCTCCTTCTCCTCCTCCTCTATTTCTTCTTTGCAAAAGCGATGCGCGTTGATGACGACGCAACACATTTGTGTTTGTCCGATGGTACGAAGTGCTCGCCGCGGAGAGAATGCACCCGCGAGGGGGAGACGTGGCCGTGTTCATCGTCTTTTTTTTTTCTTTTTTGTGTGTTTGGCCTTTGCCAAAAGTATGAGGAGATTTCTTATCAGAAGAGTCAAAAGAGTGGGTGGGAGTCCAAAAAGGAATTTTTAAATTCTCCCCATTATTTCGTTTTTGACATTTTTGTCCCACCCAAAAAAGAGCGACGAGCTATATAGTCTTCCTAAAAAAAAAAGACGTGTGGTGTTGAATTGAAAACCTTTGGGAGCACATCCTCGAGAGAAGCAGCAGAACACGCGCAGACACACGGAGACGCATGAATACGTTTTGTGCCCGCGCTGCGACTCGGACGGTCGTCGTCGGTAAGAGCGTCAGCAGCAGCAGCGGTGGCAGAACATCTCGTTCAACAACAACATCGTCGTCACCCTCATCGCGTTTCTTCTTTAATGGTTCACCGCCGTCGCCGTCGTCGCCGTCGTCTTCAACATCTTCTCTTTCTTCTTCTTCTTCTTCTTCTTGTGTTTCGGCGAGTGCAATTTGGGTGAGGGCGAGAGGAATTTCTTCATCGTTTCCTTTGTCGAGAAAGGGAAGCACTTTGCGGAGGTTTTCGACGGCTGCTGCGCGCACAAGTACGAGTGGCAACGGCGAGGAGGAGAGCGAAACGAGGAAGAACTCCTCTCAGAAGATAGCGCCCACGATATTACAAAACCGCTTGGTTCGACCCGAGCGCTTCGCCGTGCAGAGAAACTTCTCCTCCTCCGGTGCTGCTGCACCACCACCACCACCATCACCAACGAATTCCACCGAAGATAAAAACGGACAGACGACACAGACGCTGATGTTACACAATACCATGTCAAGGAAGAAGGAAATTTTCAAACCTCGCGCGGAGAATGGAAACAAAGTTCAAATGTATGTTTGCGGTGTAACTGTGTACGATTATTCTCACATTGGTCATGCCCGCGTCTACGTAGCTTTTGATGTCTTGTATCGCACTTTGCAACAGCTCGGATACGACGTGACATATTGCAGAAACTTTACAGATATAGATGACAAAATTATTAATCGCGCGAACGAATCTGGTACATCTTGCGAAGAGTTAACGGAAAAGTTTATACAGGCGTTTCACGAAGATATGGAAGCGCTCGGGTGTTTACGTCCAGACTTGGAGCCTCGGGCAACGCAGCACGTGGGTGACATAATCGATTTAATCACGCGGCTGATCGAAAAGAACCACGCGTATGCAGTCGATGGTGACGTATACTTCTCAGTTAACTCTTTATCAAAGTATGGATCTTTATCTGGTAGAAACCAAGAAGATAATCGTGCTGGAGAGCGGGTGGTGGTTGACAGCAGAAAGAAAAATCCAGCAGATTTTGCTCTGTGGAAAACAGCAAAGCCGAATGAACCTACTTGGGAGTCTCCTTGGGGTCACGGACGTCCAGGATGGCACATTGAGTGCTCTGCTATGATAGAAAAACTTCTTGGCCCGGTAATTGACATTCACGGAGGCGGTCAAGATCTTGTGTTTCCACATCATGAAAACGAACTCGCTCAATCGAGCGCTGCCTGCGATTGCGAGATACATAAGTCAGAAGATAAAAAGTTTGTACGATATTGGGTCCATAATGGTTTTGTAAAAGTTGATTCTGAAAAGATGTCAAAGTCGCTCGGAAATTTTTTCACCATTCGTGAAGTTTTGGCGCGATATCATCCAATGGTATTACGTTTCATGCTCTTAGGTGCCCACTATCGAGCACCTATAAATTACACTCAAAAAGCTCTGGAGGAATCATCTGATCGCTTGTACTATATTTATCAGACACTTCTGGATGCTCGCACTGCTTTGGAACTCAATGACGATGCGCTTCGAGCTGAACTGGAGAATTCCAAGCTTAAATTATCTCCACTTGCAGCAGATGCGAAGAAACTCGCAGAGGAAACAAAAGTCAGCGTTGCACAAGCTTTATACGATGACTTAAATACACCGCTCGCCATAGCTTCATTATCAGGACCATTGAAAACTATAAACGATTTTATGACGACGAAGGCGGGGAAAAAAGCTGTCGGCCGACTCTCTGCTTTGAGTTCCCTCGTGAGTGAGTTGGAAAACACTTTGTCGATTCTCGGTTTACCGATAGATGTCGAGAAGTGCGTTTCTATCTTAGCGGAACTTAAATCTCTGGCCCTCACGCGAGCTGGATTAGAAGAGAAAGATTTGGAAAAAATTATGTCAGAAAGAGCAAACGCTCGTGCAGAAAAGAATTTCGAGGAATCCGATAGATTAAGAGAAGAATTAGCGTCTAAAGGAATTGGCTTGATGGATGGTGGCGGCGATGCGTGGAGACCAATTATTCCAGCTAATATGTAGTATACAACACTATAAAAAAATAAATTCTTCTACATCCTTCGCGAGCGTGCACTCTCCTTTTTCATATTTTACGAGCTTATTAGGGTCAAACGCGTTCAACGCCTGCAATAATTCTCCCGGCTTTGTCCATGCGACGTGTCCTGAAGCCGCCAACGTTTCCGCCAACTCTACCTGGTGGTTATCCATCAAGGATTCATTCACGACGACTAGCGTTGGTTTTCCCAACGATAACGACTCGAACACACTACCAGCGCCGGCGTGTGAGATGACTAAAGCTGCTTCCTGTAACGCGCCATCTAAAGAAGGAAGGAACTCAACGACTTGAACTTTAAAAGAAGTTCTCCGAGGAGTAGCAGAGCTTCTTGACGATGACGATTCTTTTTGAGCAAAAGAGGTAGACCTGCGCGTCGTTGAATTGGTAGAAACTATGTGTTTCGGCACGTACGCGCCTCTTCCGCGTTGGATGGTGAGAGAATCGTACCCTCTTTCGATGAGCGTTTGGACCACCTCCTCGGAGTCCATGGCTTCGACGAGCGCATCGAACGAGGTCGTGCCAACCGTGACAAATACATTATTTTTCTTCTCGAATTTGTCCATTTTTGTGCCCGTGAACTTTCTCTTCCGTCCACACCAGAGAGAAGGAGACGAGAAGGACGCCCGATGCTGGTGTACACCGTCACTCCTCCTCGCAGGCGAGCACCATGAGAACGCGCTCGTGTGACACACACGCAAGGCAGTTTGAACGACTTTTTGTAACGCGAATGACAAAGAGCGACGATATGGTAAAATAATTCGTAATAATACGAGTAGAATTTTATTATGAATCAACACCCAAATTTTCAAGAAGGCGAAAAACAACAACAAACAAACACATCCCGAGACCAACCAACACCAAAAAGAAAAGCAAAACGACGATATTCATGTCGTGGCAAACGACGGCTCACGAGCGTCTCTCTGATTACAAAGAAAACGCGGTGAAGAAAATGACCGCCTCTACCATCGGAAGCGGTCACAGCGGCGTCGTTGTCGCGAAGAAAGAAAACGCAGAAGAAGATGGCAACGTCGAGTCGTTGCTGCTAAAAAATATGGCTCCGGCCCCGAGTGACGATGATGACGAGAAGGACGCAAACATCGTCAACAGTTGTTGCAGAGTGATAAGAGGAGAGAGTTGTAAAAAGTTTGGGCTGTGCTGGCTCTTACTTCTTTTCTCCTTCTTCTTGATTGGAACGGTTCTTCTCTTTTGGGAAGATATGCACGCCAACCCAAACAAAGATGCGGTAGGAAGGCCTCTCGTGAGCGACGCTGCCGACGAAAATTTGGCCGAGGAAGCTGAGGAATTCGGCACTACAATAACAGAACTAGCGGGAGAACTAAAAGATGAAGCTTTAGAAGCGGAAGTAGTGGACCCTGCGGCGTTTCAAGAGCAATGACAACACCAAAGGTTAGAAGATTAGTGCTTATGTTCGTATACAAAATTATTATTACAAACTGCTTTTGCTACACTCGACTTATGAGAAAGAGCTGAAGTGGCAACTGCGCGCAGGCGGCGACTAAAAACACATAATTTGCACCTTTCGACTGAGTGTAACCGCCAGTCGAATTGTATCCGCTACCGCTGTTATTTTGATTTGCCCGATTCCTGGCTTCGCTAAATGTTACTCTTTTCATCGTTTTAACTATGAATATAGAACCCACTAATGATCCCCAGGCTATGGATATCCAACCAAACCATCCTTTTATGCTTTTCCCAAACAAACCGCACGATGCGAGAAGAAAAGTATATCCAGTGTAACTCAATATGTCTAAGCTAGAAGCTGTATTCCCAGCTCCACAACTCCGAAGGGAAATCACGATGAATAGCCAGTGGCAAAACCACGCTAGGCTCGCCCACCAGGCATGTTTCGCGACAGAATCCGGGGTGAAATTCGAAAAGATGAAAGATTGGCGGAAGCAACACAGCAACACGTACGTCCAATACGAGCATAAAGGAATGAACAAGTCTGGGGCGTGTACATCGGATCGAGGTGGCTTGTATCGCATCCCGATGGAATGAACATTCTCGGAAACTCGCGCCCAGCTTCCACGAGCTAAGAAAGGGCACAATACGAGCCGTATTTTATGAAAGCAGTACGTCTCCGTGACATCAAAGTACACTCGAATGCCTTCGCTGGTGAAATATCTTCGCATAAAATTTGAGCCAGAAGATACAAGCTTCTCTCCGTAAGCTCCTAAGCCAGCTCTGGCAAGAGAATTTGGACTGGTTGGGAAGAACGAATTTTCTCCCGTGCTGTTATTTCCCCATTGCTGATTCGTAGGCGCGTGACTACCCGGACTCATTTGTCCATGTTGTTGTTGTTGATAATGATGATAGTTTTGTTGTTGTTGTTGTTGTTGTTGTTGCTGCTGCTGTTTGAACGTAGAGAAGAGAGGGAAGGTGAATATATATATCACATTTTATTTGCGAGTCACAAAGTCAAAGCTCATTTTTCAAAACACCCAAACGAAAAGGAGTGCGCGCGCGAGAGAGAGATAGAGGGAGAGAAACAAAAAAAATCTTACCATCATGGGAGGATTCTCCCCTGCGGGGGGCCATCCTCCGCCGTTCATCTCTCTCTTTGTTCGTGCGGGTTTTGTGTGCTCAACTCGCGTTGTATTCTTTTTGTGAATGAGGAAATGATTTTTTTGATGCAACGGAAAAGTGAGTTCTTTTTTCTCTTTTTACTTTTACTTTTCTCTCTTCTTCTTCTTCGGGGTAAACATATTCTCTCCCTCGTCAGAAACACACACACACACAACACAGATTTTGTCGCGTGTAAGAAGAGACAAACGAGCGACCAGCCGCGCCCGCTTCGTTTCAATAGTCCAGCCATCCGGACAGAAAGAGAGCGGAAGCGAGCGCGTGATTTAGATAGAGACAGATAGAGCGAGAGAAAGACACTTCGAGGAAGAGAACAAAATTCTTTTTGGAGGAGGACAC
>Ga0163180_10001589_pt1 | contig 12930 bp, 20 predicted proteins | sample AtlANTMetagenome_2_FD_109647 | JGI IMG/M metagenome (GOLD analysis project Ga0163180, IMG submission 109647) | Marine eukaryotic phytoplankton communities from the Atlantic Ocean - Atlantic ANT 4 Metagenome | ecosystem: Environmental > Aquatic > Marine > Oceanic | place: North Atlantic Ocean...
TCACATGTAAATCATCCAAGTGGTAAGTGGGTAAGAGAAAGTCAAAACCACTACAACTGGTTATACAAAATGTGGGAACAATTGTGTTATGAATATACACATCGTTATGGTAGAGTTCATCTAACAGATTTAAAACTTCGTGGGATACTTGCAACCCCACCAATGCAAATACCAGTAGAACCTTTTGTTGACCCTTATCTTGCAATGCCAGATGATGTCAAACAAGAAGATGTAGTTAGTGCATATCAAGACTACTATATAAAGTACAAGAAAGATTTTGCAAAGTGGACTAATCAAGAAACACCACAATTCATGGTGGAGGCATAGTGGATACATTTATTTGGGTATATAATTTACCAGTAGAGGTAATGATATTCCTATTTAATTTTGGATTTTGGTTTGGATTCTTATATGGTACATATAAATTCTTTGAAAGATTATGGGATGGTAGATAATGAGAGCAAGAGTAAAGTTTAGTCATACTGGTGGTCTTAATGGAAGAAGGACTAGAGCATTAGAGAGACTACAACAGGTTAAAGAACCTAACAAAAGACAACTTCAAGAGATTGAGGTTTTAGAGAAAAGAATTAGAGGTGCATAATGCCTACTTACACTTTAGAAGATAAGGAAACAGGTGAACAACACGATGTGTTGATGACTTGGGATGACTTACAAGAATATAAGAAAGGTAATCCACATCTAAGACAAGTTATTACTGGTGGCCCTGCTATTGTGGGTGGTGTTGGTAATAGAACTGGATTAGGTAACAGTGGTGGATTCAATGAAATGTTATCTAAGGTTGCAGATGCACATCCAAGAAGTGAACTTGCAAAATCAACTAAAAGAAGAAGTGCATCAGAAGTCAAGACTGATGCAATTATTGATAAACATGTCAAGATGCAAGCTGCACAAAAGAAACAAGGGAAACCATTAAACAAGAAATAATTATGACTGCAATATTAACAGAAGATGAGTATAGGGAATTTAACGACAAGGTTGTAACACTTACTGAGAAAGGATATGACTTACCTCATGAAGTAGAATACCTTGAAGGAAGAATGTTTAAGATAACCATTTATGGTGAACATAACATGGATGACCTAGATAAACTCACATCATGAAAACATTTGAAATTCTAGACTATGGGTTTGAATCTTTACCCACAGAAAACATTGATGGTAAAAGATATTATGTAACACCAACAGGTGATAAGTATCCATCGGTAACATCGGTTACTGGATTAATGAATAGGGATGGTATTAAGAAATGGAGAAAGAGAGTTGGTGCAAAAACAGCAAACAAAATATCAACTCAAGCTGCAAGACATGGGACATCTGCACATCAACTATTCGAAGACTATATTAAGAATGATAACTTTGAAGAAAAGTTTAAGGGTGCAATGCCCACAACACAACAAGCATTCATCTCACTAGAAGAAGAACTTAATAAGATTGGAACTGTTCATGCACTTGAAGCACCACTCTATTCTCATAAACTACAACTTGCTGGTAGAGTAGATTGTATTGCAGAGTATTTTGATAACAAGATTTCAATCATAGATTTCAAGACCAGTGCAAAACCCAAAGAAAGAAAATGGATAGAAAATTATTTTATACAGGAAACTGCATATGCAAAAATGTTTGAGGAACTTACAGGTAAGGAAGTACATTCAATCATCACAATGATTGCAGTGAGTAATGGGACAAGTCAAATTTTCTTTGAAGAACCTAGTGAAAAGTATACAGAAAAGTTATTTGAACTTCGTGACCAGTATAGAAATGAATATGGTATCTAGTAATTAGTCATTGACATCCACATTATTAAAAATGGTAAAGCAATGGGTGCTAACATATAGAACGAGAACTCACAGAGGTCTCTTATAGTTTTACAGATTTCACATCGATGTTCATAAATATAGGTAATAGCACGACTCATTTTAGGTTCGGACTCCTTATAAATAATAGTAGGTTAATAAAATTGATTAATTATAACAGGTTATGATTAATTATCACCTATATTTATAAGGGAAATAATTTTAGTTTTATGGCATATTCAAAAAAAGTAGTAGATAGATTTAATGAGGTGTTAGAGAATCCAGAGAAACATTCTGTTGGAAGATTTGACCCCAATGACCCTAATGTTGCAACAGGTATGGTTGGAGCTCCTGCTTGTGGTGATGTAATGAAACTTGATTTAAAAATGGATGGAGACACAATCGAAGATGTCAAATTCAAAACTTATGGATGTGGTTCTGCAATTGCATCCAGTACAATGTTTGTTGAAATGCTTAAAGGTAAAACAATCGAAGAAGCAAAACTTATCAAAGACAAAGAGATTGCAGATGCACTTGAACTCCCACCAATCAAACTTCATTGTTCAGTCCTTGCAGAAGAAGGAATCAAGAAAGCAATCGAACACTGGGAAGAAAAGGTTGCACATAGAAGACACAACTACAGTAGCATTTAGAGAAGACAGTTTGGTAAACATTTTATACAAAAATAAGACTTGACAGATACCCATTCTGTAGTATACTAATATAGTAATGAAAATAAAAGTGATTATATGATTTTAACCAAGAAAAGGTTTGCAGAACAAATTGAAACTATAGTATTGACAAAAAAATTAAACTACATCGATGCAATTGTTCACTTTTGTGAAACCCAACACCTAGACCCAGAATCAGTAAAGAACTTAATTACTCCACCTCTTAAACAGAAGATTGAGAGTGATGCACTATCTTACAATCTATTAAAACCAAATGCAAAGAAAGGAAAAGGTAAGTTACCAATATGAAGAAATTTAATCGTACACCACAAAGACAAAAGGAATGGGGAAGAAAACCAAAGAAACCATCTGGGCCACCACCTTTTGATGTCTTGATGAGAAGGTTCAAGAAGAAGTGTGAACGAGATGGAATCGTTGCAGAGGTTCGTAAGAGACAATACTATGAGAAACCTTCTGCAAAGAGACAGAAGAAAATCAATGATTGGAAAAGAAGAATCAAGATTGAGAAGTGGAGAGAAGAAGCTGCACTTGAACACTACAAAAGAACACATAGGAATTAATGGGTGGATGCAAGATTTGGATATGAGTCATATAAATTATATCTAGGGATTAAACTACATTATAATTCAGATTATGATTTCAATAAGTACAATGGAAAAGTTAGTGCATCATTTGAGAGTTATCTCAAAAGGAATGATAAGTTCCAGTTTGCAAAACTTAGGAAACAACACAATGGACAACTTAAGGATTTCTATATTGCAAACTTCATGTACAAGGATTTTTGGGTAGGAGATTTATTCGGTGAAGAAGCAAAACAAAACTATACAGAATGGAAGAAATACAACCAGTCTCTTCTCTACTCTTTCGACAAAGATATCAGATATCTTCACTCACTTGAAGGAGTATTGGACAATCTATTTAATACTAACGATTCTAGTCATCCTATCATCGTTTCCAGTATTTTATCCAAATCCATATCAATTGGAACAGGAGTATTACTTGACTCCCTATTGGGATGGAGTTCCAGCATAAACATAAAAGAACAATATGTATGGCCAGAACTCAAACAACGAATCCAGAAGACAAAAGGATTTGTTGCATATAACAAAGATAAGTTGAAGACAAAGGTATTAGAAATATATGACTCTTGATATGACATTAGACCCAGAGATTGCAGAGGAACTAACACCTACAATGTATTCTCATCTAAACCTAGAAACAGGTTCTACTGCATATATCGTAGGTAATGGGATGTCTAGGGTAGGATTAGACTTAGAGTTGCTTGGTGGAGACATATGGGGTTGTAATGCACTGTTTAGAGACTATACTCCAGACTACCTTACAATAGTAGATGTAAGTATCATGGGTGAATGTTGTGAGACAGAGTATCCCAAATATAACAAGTGTTATTTTTCTGGAGAATGGGATGACCCATTAGGATTCGAAGAATACCTTATGATTAAAAGTACAATGGATGTTCCAGTAAGACAATGGATACATCCAAATCATTCTAAAATTACCATGCATGGAAAAGGTAATGGAAATGTCGGTATACTTGAAATGCAAGCAATCGGTATTGAGGATGATTATAAGATTTCAAAAGTTGGTGGGCCAGATGATGACTACCATCTATTTGAGAATTGGTTTGCTGGTACTACTGCAGCTGCAATGGCATCAATGAACCACAACTACAATAATGTAGTTTTTGTTGGATTTGATTCTATTTGGAATTATGATTCGACTAAATATAATAACATCTATGCTGGAAGTGAATGTTATGGAACAGAAGATGACCCAGAAAACAACAGACTCGTTGAGACTGGTGAACAGGGTTGGATATCCCAGACAGAACAACTAAAGATTTTAGTTGACAAATTTCCAAACATAGACTATTATATAATGAAGGATGAATTAAGTGTTTCTCCATTGGAAGAATACTTGTTCTAATACAATAAAATAAAATGCAAATACAATGCAATACGAGGATAATAATATGTCATTTCAAGACTTAAAAAAATCTAGAGGTGGATTCGACACCTTACAAGCATCATTAGAAAAAACTTCTAGTGGTGGTGAAACTAAATCCTACAACGATGAACGATACTGGAAAATCGACTTAGATAAGACTGGTAATGGTTATGCAGTTGTAAGATTTCTTCCAGCACCTCAAAACGAGGATATGCCTTGGGTTCAATACTTTGACCATGGCTTCCAAGGGCCAGGTGGATGGTATATAGAGAAGTCGTTGACTACTCTTAATGAGAAAGACCCAGTATCAGAACACAATACTGAATTGTGGAACTCTGGTATCGAGTCAAACAAGGATATTGCAAGGAAACAGAAAAGAAGATTGCACTATGTGTCAAATGTTCTAATCGTTTCTGACCCAACACATCCAGAGAATGAAGGAAAGGTTATGCTTTTCAGATATGGAAAGAAAATCTTTGAAATGTTGAAAGACAAAATGCAACCACAGTTTCAAGATGAAACACCAGTAAATCCATTTGATTTATGGGAAGGTGCAGACTTTAAAATCAAAGTTCGTAAAGTAGATGGTTACTGGAACTATGATAAGTCTGAGTTTGCAACTCCAAAACCATTATCAGAAGATGATGAGAAATTGGAAGCAATTTGGAATAGTCAACATTCATTAAAGGATGTGATTGCACCAAGTGAGTTTAAATCTTATGATGAACTCAAACAAAAACTCGATAGAGTTTTAGGGATGACAGCATCTACTGCAACTGCAGCTTCAGTTGCATCTGACATGGATGATGTTGCATACCCAAGTCCAGAACCTTCAATTGTAGAACCTACAACTGCAAGTGCAGATGTAGATGAAGATGACACAATGTCATACTTCCAAAAACTTGCAAATGATGTGTAAAGGATTGCAATCCTAAGTTATTTGAATTATAAATATACTATGCACTAATAGGATTGTTAGGGGACTGGGTACAATATGACCCAGAGAGATATACCAAGTAGGATGGTTGAGGTTTGGGTATACAATTCGAGGTAAGGTATCAAGCGGCAGAGGATATCGGTTAAACTGCGGGGATGAACAACATCAACTGAGGGGCAGGTTTAACATCTAATTTTTCCAAGAGATGAGATAATGAGTAACTGGCATGGTGGCAAAGGTTCTAAGAGAAGAGATTCAAATGAAGAACTATATGGTGATAACTGGGAAAGAATCTTCGGTAAGAAGAAACCAGAGATAAAGTCACGCAAACATCAACCAGACCATAGTGTAACTCAAGTCCATAAGGATAAAACCAAAGTCATTCCAAGACACCAAAAATATAAATCAGAAACAGGAGAATAACACATGAGTTATTCAAAGTATAATACCACATCGGTAGGTAAAACTACATTTATGGATTACGATATCTATAGAACAGAAGAATGTAGTATACAATTAGATAAAGAAATATCTCTTGATAACTTAACAGAAGGTAACTGGAAGGAAGGTGACCACATTCTAGTTGAGGTTAGGGATGATATGGTAACTTTTACTAAGGTTGATATTCTTTAACCAAGTTGCCCTGCATATGTCATTGCAGAATGTTGACCCATTTTAGACCCAGATGCAACAAACCTTTTTTGACCTACATTATTTACTTGATTATTTGCAACAGGTTGATTGACTTGCATTACTGTACTTCCATTCATTGCATTTGCAGCTGCACCAGAAAGATTAACAGGTATAGGTGCATTGGTATTAAAGTTTAATGTAACTGAATCCATATCAGCAACTGCTTCTTGTATTCTTTCAAGATGATTAACTTTTGCTTCTGTTATACCACCAAGTGCCTTACCTATTTTATCTAATCCATCACCTAAGTAACCTAAGTTATCACCAAGTTCTTTGGTAAGTGATATCTCGGACAAGTCTTCAAGTTCTCCAACAAAGTCTTCTCCAATAAGACCCCTAAACCATCCACCAATTCCTTGTTCACTTTCTGGAAGTTCTGGAAGTTTAAAATCAGTCAATGCAACTTTAAGTTTTTCAAGATTATTAATAGATGCTTCCATGTCTTGGTCATACATGTTAACTGCAGCTGCAAGGTCTTCTAGTGGATGTTGTCCAATAACTTGAGACAATCTAAATCCACCAGCAGAGTCTAAGATTTCTCTAATATCACCAGTTATACTACTAAGTTGTTGTATGTTAGCTTTAATTCGTGGTACATTAATACTTTCAAATGGTTCGATACTTTCTGCAAAATTACCTAGTCCTTTACCCATTAAAACTAATACACCAACTAGTCCCATAACTGCTAATGCACCAACTCCCATAATTAATGCACCAACTCCACTGGACATAATCATACCTAGAACACCTATTAGAGTTGCAAGACCTAACATACTACCAAGAACTTTTAACATGTTAACCTTACCAAATGCAGCCATTCCTTCGAATGCTCCCATTTTCTCACCTAATGCAAATGCACCAAAGACACCAGTAAGACCAATACCAAGTGCAACACCACCAATAACTAATGCCTTACCCATTGCAAATGCAGCCTTACCAAATGCTGTCATTCCACCAGCTGCAGTACCTAATGCAGCACCAGCAGGGCCACCAATTGTAGATGCAGTAAGTAAGAATAGAGATGCTTTTGTGAATACGAATCCACCTTCTCCATCATCTTGAGGTTGACCATCAGTTGGGTCTCCAGACGCTGCAGTTGCAGCAGGAGATGCACCAACACCTTTTGCTCTATCTCTGTTTGCTTTTTCGTTTTGTTTGTTTTGTTTCTTATAAAAATCTGCACTAGCTTTATCTGCTTTCTTTCTCTGTTTAAAACTAGTAATGAAGTTCTTACCAGAAGTAACAATCCATGCTAGTGTCTTTAAGGTAAGTCTCTTAAGAAGGTTAAAGATAGTTCCAAGAAAAGGAATCTGTTGTAGTATACCAGCAACAGGGCCAAAGAAACCTAAGACTTTATCAAAATCACCTCTTAAATCATCTTTAAGACCACCACCAATGTTTGCAATGGTGAGGTTTCCCTCATTAATTGCTTTTTCCATCTTGTTGAAGATACCAAAACCACCACTCTTACCCCATCTTTCAAGAGTACCTAATGAACGACCAAACTTTTGTTGTTCTTCAAGTTGTCTTTCTTGAGCTTGTAGTGAACGAATTTGTTCCATGTACATGGCATCATCAAGTTGACCAGTCTCTTCTCCAAGTGTTCTAATATCTCCTAGTCTTTTTCGAACTGATTCTAACGCTTCAGTTGTTTTTGCAATCTCCATAGCAGATGCTTTATCGTAGTTAAGACTTTGTTCTAACAATGCAGCTCGTTTTGCACGAGTTGTTTGTTCATCTGAAAGTCCTTTAACTGCATCAAGATTCTTCTCGAAAGTTTTCATTGCATCCATTTGACCCTTAGTAGTCTCTGCTTGAGACCTTCTAAGTTGAGTCAATATTTTATTGATTGCACTGTTTGCTTCTTTCGAGGTTAACCCTTTATCTTCATCTGCCATTTTTATTTACCTATTTTTTTGCATTAGTGTCATGTTCTTTTGCAGCGGAATTGACATATAGTCCAAACCATGCAGCTCCAGCACCTACCAATATACTGATAAGACCAGATTGTTCCATTGATGGTTCTGGTAATTCCATAAACCACATGGCTGCATAGTAAACTAATACGATGTAAACTGTTAAGAATGCACGAGGCCATATTCTCCATGCATCAATTGTCCTTGCAAGGTGTACCCACTTCTGCCAAGGATTTACTGTGTCATTTGCTTTAAGGTCTCTAATTTCATCTTTAAGGGCACCATTCTCTTGAATCATTTCCATGAACTTGCTTAAGTCCATTTCCACTTCATTTCGAGACATGTCACCACCGAATCTATCTCTGTCACTCATAATACTCTCCTATTATTTGTAATTATTTATTATTTCTTAGTATGCTGTTTCATTTTCAACTCCTCATCTTCAAGGTGTTGAACTAGTAGGGAAACATATATTTCCCTTTCCCATGGCACCATACTATCTAATTCGTTTAATGACCAGTTATGGTGTTGTATTAATCCAAAGTTTGTATTAAGATAATTTGCGAGTGTCTCATGAGAAAGGGTTAGGCGAAAAAATTCTGAATCCCTTCTAACCTAACTGTATTCGGATGTCCACACTTACTGCAATTATACTCTACATCTTTTACCAATTTTGGTAGGTCATCAAACCATTTCATAACAATATTAAACTGTTCTATCGACAATTCATCAATAAAATCCATCAATTCTTTTTCAGTGAAATCACTTCTCTGATGTACATCGTTCTGGTCAAATATGGTTTTAATACAATGTGATAATATATCAAATATATCTTGTGTTTTCATCTCCATATTTTTACCTATTAAAGTCTGTATCTCAGCATAACTTGGTACTTGTAATGTAATTCCTACATCATCGGTTATCATAACCTTGTCATCTTTCATTTCACCAACAGTTTCAACAGTATTTAAATCAACTTCTATCTCTGTTAAACCATCACACTCTGGTTGTTTCTCACAACCCAATACAATTTTAGTAACTTCACCAACAGACTTCATACGAACTTGTAAAAACAAGTATTCCAAGTCTGTATTCGATAAGTCTCTCACATTTAGTTTCGATTCTTGTAAATCACTACATGCATCTACCAAATTGATAACTGTATTTGATATCGTTTTTACATTCTCATCTTCTAATGCTTGAAGTAATACTTTCTGTTCACCTACAGTGAATGGTCTGTATTTAACTTCAATCTTAGAAACTGGAAGGTCTACAAAATACTCAATGGTATTTAATTTAGGTAATCCCATAATATACTCCTATGTTAATAGATTGCGTCTTCAATCTTACCTCTTAATTTGTCTCCAAATTTGTTAATATGTTTATCCATGAATCCAGTTATCAGATTATCTGGTTTGGAGTTCATAAATTCAGTATGATAATATCTATATCTAAATTGACAAGATAATTTCAATATATCTGATGACTCTTGTGATAATGAAGAAACACCTATTTGGATTGGATATGCATCTGTCATTAAACAACGAAAGTTTACTCTGTCTGATTTACTTAGTGCTTCTACTAAAATAACACCAGTGTAGTCATCATGGAATCTTGAGTGGAATGCACCAGCAGTTCCATTCGATTGATAACTATTCATACTTCCTTGCCATAATTCTATTAGTTCTCTTTCTTCGAAATCATTTGTCAATAAAAACTCACAATCGAATTGGTCGTATTGTGGTTTATGTGGTATTGCTCTCTTTGGCCCATATTCTGAATCTTCTACTGTAAAGAATCCTCGGCCAGGGATTGATGCAGATGTGCATTTCATTCCTTTTACAGAAAGACCACTATTTTTTGAACCAGTACCAAACATTGCAACATTAAATCTGTTTGCCATTTGAGGCCCAGTCTGCATTTGTGCCTTAAATCTATCTATTTTCATACAACTTTTTTCCTACTTTCTTTCCAGACTGCATCCATACTAGATTTCTTGAATGATTCTATTGGTAAGAATATTGCAATTTCCCAGTCTGCACTATCCACTTTTGCAAATGCACTTCTTACATGTGAGGATAGATAATGTTTATAACATGCTTTATAATAAGGTTTACCACTAATACCTTTTAATAATTGATATGTTAGTCTAAACCTTGTAGTATCATCATACTTATCATTGTTTGTTTTGTCATACAATGAATCTAAAAATTGTGCTCGTAATGAGTGAGGTAGATAATGTAGATTCAATCCATAAAATCCACCTTTAGCAGGTTCTACTGGTATACACAATGGAAACCTATCATAGTAAGGTAGTGTTCGTTTGTGTTTTGGGTCATACATGAACATATACATATCACCAAAGATTTGTCTTTTTCTTTGTCTTGCATCTCTTAATAGTTCAGTTCTATTAACATTTTTTATTTGAGATACACGAGTACGAAACCATCTCATGGACTCTTTGGTTCTTGCTTGAATACCACCACGAAATGCTTCTCTTTCTAACTTGTCAAATAGTTTCCCTGCCATAATAGTATTTAGGTCATTTTACAAGGTGGTCTTCGGTAATTATTCTAAATTTATAATCCCTATCCTTGCAGTATTCTCTTGCAGCCTCCCATTTCAATTGATTGATACCATAGGTTCGTGCCTCTTTGAGATACCTTCCATAAGGTTTATTCTTCTTAGTGGGTTTCTTGGTTTGTGCTTTTGGTTTGACCTCAATAATCTCTACAATCAATTCATTCCTTGCATTTCTATATTTTATCTTGAAGTCTGGATAATAACGATGGATTCTATTGTCCAATCCACGATAAGGTATTGCAATCTCTTCACTCGACCATTCAAGTATATAAGGGTTCTTATCACAATACTTCATGAACCTCAATTCCCACATAGAACGATAGACAATTTTAGTGGGGTCACCTTTATACTTTTTATACTGTTTTGGTTTAAATCTTCCCTTGTAACTCATATAAATACCTTATACATAACTAAATCTACAGAGAGTATTTATATGAGTTTTTTTAAAAATTTAAAATCCAAGTTGTTAGGGTCAATCAAAGAAGACCTTAACTCTGCATTAGGTGGTAAGAGGATATCATTCAACTCAAAAATAGAGGGTGCATTAGATGACTTGATTGCAATGAAGACTGGTATCAATATATCTAATGTTCCTTCAAAGATATCAGAAGAAGCATTAATGGCTCAAGAATCTAGAGCAGCTGCAGAAAAAAATACAAAATTGCAAGCTCGATTGAGAGGAAGAAATGAACCAAATGAAAGGGAAATATTAAAGTTCCCTACAGATGACCATAGATTTATTGACAACTGGATTATTTTTAGAACTGTTGAAAAACAACATAAGGGTGTAGTTCCATCATCTCCAGACAGGGCTAAAGACCATAAGGGGAATGTATTTCAAGATAAGTTTTTTGGTAAAGGTAACTATGGAGTTAATTCCTCTGAAACTGGAGAAGCTCAAAATTCGACCACTAAAGAATACACTATAGCACTTTATTTCCCAACAGGTATAAAGGATGCAGTCAATGTAGAATACGAACAAAAAGAAATAGGATTACAAGACATATTAATGGATGACTTATTGAGTGGTGAATTTGGAGAATTATTTAATAGTTTGCAACCAGCAATGAAAGAGTCATTTATGAAAGCAAAACAAGCAATGGTATCCTTTCAAGCATTCCAAGATGGTACTGTTATTGATAATCCTAAATTTAATACCTATCAAGGTGTATCATTTAGAGACCATAGTTATACTTTTAACTTAAACCCATATAATGAAGCAGATGCACAAAGAATAACACAACTAATTCATATATTCAAGATGATGATGTTACCTATGTCATCTCACGAAAACCCAAGAAACATGATAATGCCTGCAGAATGGACTATTGATTTCATGGGGCCTATACTAGGACACATAGAACATCCACAAAATTGTTTCTTAAAATCATGTGATGTAGATTATTCTGGTGGTAAAGATATGTCATTTATTGAATCATTTAATGATAATAGTCATGGTCATGATGATGGTTCAATAGAACAAAGGTTGGGACATAATAGTTCAACAATGCAACATTATCCTAATGGGGTGACATTAAGTCTTACATTTCAAGAGATTCTTAACCTTGATAGACTTAGATATGTTCAAAGAGTATCTCCATATGCAATGGGTGCTAAACAAGATACTCTTGCTGAACTACAAGGATTTGAACAAGTATTATCAAATGCAATGAGAACTGCTGCACAAAATTCACCAACAGAAGATGGTATTCTTAATGAACATGGATATCCAGATGACTATGACCCAAGTTACTGGCCAAATACTAATAGAGGTCTTGCAAGAAGATGGAATAATCTAACACCAGTCGAGAAGAATGAGTGGTTAAGAGACAATAATTATTCATTTAGATATAACGAAGGAAATGGAACTCCAGATGATTAGAGGTAACAAATGACAGAGAAATACTTTAGACATTATCCAAATTTAGACTTTGATGTCAAAAATGATGGTAATTTAATACAAGCAAAAGATATATTTCGTAATATAAGAATATCTAGTCAATCATTAGATAGTATTGTAGGATATGAATATTATTATGTCGGTGACCAAGATAGACCAGATGTACTTGCATCTAAACTCTATAGAGATAGTACTTTATATTGGTTATTCTGGATGGTAAACGACCAGTTTGCAACCTATGAGGACTGGCCTAAATCCCAGAGAGTACTAGAAAGATTCATTAAAAGAAAATATTCTGGAAAGGGATTAGTTAGTTCGGTCTCAACAGATATAGTATCATCCAGTACATCAAAGTTTCTGCAAGGGGAAAAGGTAGTAGGTTCTACCAGTTCGGCATTTGGATATGTCACCAAGATAGACCCAACCAA
>Ga0163180_10001590_pt1 | contig 12921 bp, 13 predicted proteins | sample AtlANTMetagenome_2_FD_109647 | JGI IMG/M metagenome (GOLD analysis project Ga0163180, IMG submission 109647) | Marine eukaryotic phytoplankton communities from the Atlantic Ocean - Atlantic ANT 4 Metagenome | ecosystem: Environmental > Aquatic > Marine > Oceanic | place: North Atlantic Ocean...
AAGTTGAATATGCAACCAAAGAGCCAGTAGGGGGTACTTGGGGCTCAGACAACCCCAACCCCTTTATACTCTTTCCCCTCCACCCTTTTTCATAAGGGTTGTCTCTACACGCATCAAGAATAAAAACATTTAATTTGTTTTCATATCTACTTAATTGTTTAAGAATGTCTTGAATTGGGAAGCCCCAGTCAAGAACATCATCAATAGTTGAATTTATAGGAAAATCTGTTGGAATCAAATAAGTTTCTTTATAAGCGTCTTGCATTCCATGTCCTGAATAATATATAAAACCAACATCAAACCTCTGTAAGCTTGATCTATAATCCTTAAAAACATTTCTCATTGCATCATAAGAAAGATCATTTGCAACAATTACAGAATCAAAATCCAACGCCAGAAAGGTTTCTGCCATCAACCTAGAATCATTCACAGGGTTTTTAAGCACCCCATTAGGGTCTTCATAATTAGCATTACCTATTACCAAAGCTATTTTTCTTTGGGTTTGCGCAAAGGTAAGCAAGGGTAAAAAACAAAAAATTATCAGTAGTTTTCTCATAATAATTATATTTTAATCAAGTCGTTCAAAGTAATACCATTCTTTCACCTTGTTGTCTACAATTAAGAAAGTAAGGCGCTCATCTATTATAGATATATACTTGCGGTCAGCAGAACTAACAATTCTTAAATTTTGATAATTATTTAAAATCGCATTAACATCATCACCAACATAAATAGTTGCATTGTTTTTAAAATCTTCATTGTTGGCACTTATTTCTTGTATGCTAACACAAGAGCTCTTGCCTTGAATTTTCCTCTTCAACATAAATGCTTTTACCCCAGAATGATTCTTTATGCAAGTCTCAGATACATTTAACTTATAATGCATATCACAATCAGCTGGTTTAAAATCCAAACAATACATATCAATCCCATTAACCTCCCCTAGGTCAAGTTCACTTCTTTGATATTTTTTGGTTTTGGCTGTTTGGTTTTTTCTAAAATCAACATTAACTTCACAGATAGCACAGCTAGATGCCCCTTTCTTAAATGATTTATTAGCCAAATTTAATTTTTTTTCTACTACAGCAGAGTGCCCCTTCAAACAAAACTCGCAAGACTGATTTTCAGCGATAAGGTCATCTAAGCTAATTTGATCTTTCACTTTTTGATTTAAATGAATTAAAGCCACATTGGTAAAAAAGAGATTTTTTTTTGCAATAAAATAATCATTATCTAACTGAATTGCAGTCTCAAACTCTCTCTTAGCATCATTAAAAAGCGTTATTGCTTGTTGTTGCGCTCCTATGGAGCCTCTTGTTAAACCATTAGACTCTAATCTAGTTGACAAGTCAATTTCAAAAGGAATAATTACACTAAAATATAAGTCTTCGAGGCCAAGGTCTAACGCTTCATAAACATAGCAAAGCCCAAGATTATTGTATATTTCTCTGCTTGTAAATCCTTTGTCAACAATATGTTGAAAAAGCTCTTGAGCATAATCATATTGCCCTGTCGACATTACAATGTTTGCTAAATCAAAAATATCTCTTAACTCCTCAAAATCTAATATGTTATGAGCAATAATTGATTTACGATTGTCTAATGTGGGGTAGTGTTTTAAGTCATGCGGCAAAGAATAGGACTTGTAAATAGAATCAAGAAAAGAGGCTGCTACTTTTAATGCATTATAGCCGGCAATATGGGCATAAAAACCAGCATAAATGTCAGCCTCTATCTCATAACCTTCTCTTTGTTCTGGGGTCTTGTTTTGACTATCTAAAGCGTCACCAAAATCAAGACTTGCATATTGAGACATCCAGCCATGATCCCTATAATGATGCCCCAATTCATGAGCTAGTATATAAGACAATGCATTTAATGAATCTTTGCCAAAAGAGTAACATATTTTTAAAACTTTATTTTCAATTGTTATAGTCTTTTTTTTAGGGTTATAGCTAGCAGGGCTTTTTTCACTATCTTTAAAAACCAAATCTGGATACCTTGGGTTATTATTACCAATTGCATCAACAATTTGATGATAAACTTTGCGGGCGCTTGTCTCACTAACTTGCTGGGCGGCAATACTGAAACTGGAAATTATAAATAACAAAAAGAACCCAATTCTGTCTGGTTTTTTCACAAGATGTTTCTCTTTTTTAAATTAAGTTTATTTGCTTTTGGAGGATGATTTTTTCGAGAAACTTTTTAAAACCTCATTGGTAAAATCATCTCTGCTGGCATTGTTGTCTTTGTCTAACTGAATACCAATATTGTCTAAATGATAACCTTGAATAACAGACTCTTTTGTTTCGGTCTCTTGTGAAGAGAAACCAAACTCTTCAGCTTCAAGAATTTCACCGTTATCAAATAAAATCCACCCATAAAAAGGATCTGTAGCGTCATCATTGTCAAGAAAAACCCACCAGCCATGATTAAAACCAGCATTATATTTGCCAATAGCAGTATAATCACCAGTTACTAATATGCCGCTTCCATGAAAGGTGTTTTCAGAATTAATGCCTCCCTCCCAGTGTTTCTCTTTGTCACTAGAAAAAACTCCTTTATAATAAGATTCTTTATAAAAATCATCGCTCCAGGAACCCCAATCTTCACTTAGCATAACATATGCCTCTACTACTGCTGCTTCATAATCAGAATAAGTCATCCAGAAGAAACCTCCGTCTCCCCAGTCAGGACCATAAGAATTCATTATTCTAAAAGAACCACCATATTTATTATCATCATAACCAACAATTGTTACCGCATGGCCATTTTCTGATGAAAAACTGGGCCTATATAATGAATTGTCTGAGCCTAATTTACCAAATTCTTCACCCACCCCAATGCCAGATATAATAGGCAAATTAATAGACAGAGCATATTTTAAATCATCTATATCAACAATTTTTTTAAACTTATCATCAGATAACTTTTGATAATCAATTAGTTGAAGATATTTATCAACAGCATAATTAGATGTTCTGCTTGTTAAGTCCCTTAGGTTGCTTCTGTCTAGAGTTGAGGAGCACTCTAAGGTTGGAGTTACATAAAGTTTTTTTACTCCATAAGTAACTAGCAAATCAAGAGCTTCCCAAAGAAATGTGCCGCAACCACAGTCAGATCCAATACATTTAAGATCATTAGATTTTATTGAGGAATACACAAAATAAGGATCAAATACATTTACAAATTTTTCATTTCTTCTAGTTATGCCATTAATAAGATTATGTGTCGCAGACGCTGCACTATAAGCCACAGCCCAACCCACACATGACTGTCCTGTTTGGGTTCTTGGAGCAGGACAAAATTGCTCAAAACTATGTGAAGAAGGAATCTCTTCAGAAGAGAAGCCCAAAGACTCTTCAAATGAGGATTCATTTTTCATTTTAGATAATTCTAAAGGAGAAGAAGTTTTTAAATTTTGAGCAAAAACACTTGTTGTTAAAATTAATAAGGAGGAAAAAAACAAGACCTTTTTCATAGTTAAATTTTAGATTACTAGAATAAACATACAAAAAAAACAAAGAAACAAAAAAACAGAGGCAGTAGAAACCGAGATTAGTAGAAGGAAGGCTAGGTTGATAGCAAAAAACCCCATATGCTCAACAAGTTCTAAAAAAGCTTTTTTAAAATGGATTTGTAGCCCAAACGTTAAGTTCGTTAACAAAGCCTCTGTCATCCATTTCAATAGCAGAAATTATAGAATGAGATATTTCCTTTGGCGTTAGCTTGTTGTCTACATTTTCTCTTTCTACTCTTTTAGGGTTTCCAAAAGCAGTTGTCACTTCGCTAGGATTTACTTGACAGACCCTAATATTATAAGGCCTTAATTCAGCTTGCCAACATTGAGTTAAGCACCTAACAGCAAACTTTGAAGATGAATAAATGCTTCCATTTTTATATCCTTTTAAACTTGCTGTAGATCCAACATTAATAATAGTCCCATAAGATTTTTTAATCATATAGGGAACGATCTCTTTGGTAAACAAAGCAAGTCCAAAAACATTTACATTAAATACATTTAAAAAATCTCCTATGTTTAACTTTTCAATAGGGCTCCCAACCCCAATCCCAGCATTGTTTATTAAAACATCTATCCTTCCACCTAAAATGGCAACACATTTTTTTGCATTTTTACACAAGCTATCATGGTCAGAAATGTCAAATTTAAGAAACTCAGAACCAGTATGTTTTTGGGCTTCAATTAACCTGTTTTTTGACCTCCCAGTGATTAACACATTTGCTCCTTTCTTAACCAAATTTTTTGCTGTTTCTTTTCCAATACCAAGACTCCCCCCTGTTACTATAATGTTTTTCCCTTTTACATTCATTTTATAATTATTAAACCCACAAAACTATTTAATAAATCTCTAAAAAAAAACGAAAAGAAGCACAAGGGTTTCTGCCAAAAAAGGATTAATTCTTTTAATTGGGGCATTATATTTTATTAAATTTTGCTTAATTAAAAATAAAAAAAACGGCTTATTTTTGGGACACCCTTTTGGGCTGCTCTGTTTTTTGTGCTCTCAATCGACTCAAGGTCTCTCTTCTTATCCCTAAAAAAGAAGAAATGTCTGTTAAAGAAACTCTTGCTAAAATATCAGGATATAGACTTATTAGTTTCTGGTATCGGTTAAAACTGCTTATTGACCTTAAATAAAGATATTCTTCTAGAAACTTGGTGTGCTCAAGAACCATTTTGGCAAAGACAAGACAAATTGAAATTTCTGTTTCGGCAAGATGGACGAGCTTGTGGGTATTTATTTTAAGAAACAGAGAGTCTTCTAAAAGCTCAACTGTTTCATTCGACTTTTTAAAATACAATGTATTAGTGGTGGTTAAAAAGTCATTTTCAAAAGCAAACCAAGAGCACGTTCGTTTTCCCTCTTGATTTAAAAAGTATGATTTAACAGAGCCTGAAATAATAAAAAAAGAGAAATGATTTTTCACCCCTTCACGTATAATTTTTTCTCCCCCATTCAGCTTTGTGTATTGTGAAAATTTAAATATTTTTTCAATAAGAGAATCTTTTGATTTGGGAAAAATTTTTTTAATTATTTGTTTTATTTCTTCTCTTTCCATTATAATTTACATTAACAATATTAACCTCTTTTTTTAAAAAACTAGTTGACATATGTCACAAGAGAGCTCATTAAAATGACTTTTTATAATTAGTCAACCACTGTTTAATGACAACATTCCCCAGAAATATAAGAAAGAACTCCGGCTTTATCTGCATAACAAGAATTACCATAAGTAACACCATTGCAGCCACAAACAGGGGCGTATATTTCTACACAATAAACAGAGTCGTTAACAAGAGCTAAATTTACACACTCTCCAAATTGAGAAAAAGGAACAGACACGCAATTATTTTTTTCACAGAAAGAAAAAAAGATGCTTAACAATGCTAGGATTGAAATTGACAATATTTTGTTCATTGTTTTTTATTTAAACTATTAAAACGCTAGACGAGTAAAAACATTGCAAAAAAAGATAACACAATACTTCTATGTAGCCATTAATGCTAGCAAGAAAAATTTTATATCAACCTTGAATCATAAGCCCAGTGGAGTAGCGCCTGTCGTTGTTTTTTTCTGCAATTCAAATCTTTTGTAGCACAATTTTTTTTAATAGCCCCGACATGTCTTTTAATTGCCCTCCATCTCTTAATTTGTCTGCTATCTTCTAGTTTTAGCCTTCTACCCATATAATATCTACAATACCACTGAAACCAACCTCTTGGGTCTTCTTTGTAAATCCAGCCATTTTTCAGCCATATTGACAAAGGCAAAGATGCATTAACAGCATAAAAATTAAGACTTATATCTTTTTTTAACGGAGATAGTTTTGCATTTAAAAACCATTTTGCGGGGAACTCTTCTTTGCAATCAGTCATATATTTCCCCCCAAAAACCCCTAATTCCAACATTTCCTTTGGTGTTAATTCTGGATTAAATTCAGAGTGAAAATTTTCACCGATGTGTTCAGACAAAAAATATATATATTCTTTTTGCATTTTGTCGTTCACAACAATTTTTTTCATTTTTTTAAGAGTTTTAATATGAATGCTCCCCCCTTAAAGATCTTTGCATCAAGGTTTTAAAACTCTCGCTCTCATAAGCATTACCCAACAGAAACATCATTTTGGTTAGAGCAGCCTCTAATGTCATATCAAATCCACTTATTACTCCAGCCTTTTCTAAAACATAGCCAGAAGAGTATTTAGTTTGATCAACGCTACCAAGGGCACACTGTGATATATTAACAATTTTTTTCCCTTGCTCGATAGCGTTTTTTATACTTTTAATTAACCAAGGAGAATTAGGAATATTGCCAGAACCGAAACTTTCAAGAACAACCCCCTTTATTATGTTGTTTGAAAGGATACCATCGACAGTTTCTTTATTAATTCCGGGAAAAATTTTCAACACAGCAACATTTGTGTCAATTTGATTGTGAAACTTAAAACCTTTATTAGGGAAAGGAAGAATAACGCTTTCGTTAAACTTTAGATTAATACCAATATGCGCTAATGGAGGATAGTTTATAGATTGAAATGCATTAAAATGTTCGACATTGCTTTTGTGTGCTCTATTCCCTCTAAATAAATTGTTTTCAAAACACAAACAAACCTCCGGAACAATAGGTTTCCCTTCTTTATATGAAGAGGCAATTTCAATAGCGTTAATAATATTGTCTTTTGCATCTGATCGATATAAGCCCGAAGGTATTTGAGAGCCAGTTAAAACAACAGGCTTGGCTAAATTTCTAAACAAAAAACTAAGAGCAGATGCTGTATAGGCCATAGTATCTGTTCCGTGAAGCAGCACAAAACCATCATATAGAGCATATTTTTTATCTATTAAACTAGCAACAGATAACCAATCACTAGGCAAAATACTAGAGGAATCTTTTGTTTGTTTAATACTTGTTAATTTAACACAACAATTCATTTTTTGCAATTCAGGAATGCTTTCAAAAAAGGAAGCGCTGTTAAGCGCTTTTAAGGCTCCAGTTTTAGAATCTTTAACCATGCCAATGGTTCCACCAGTATAAATAACTAATATTTTTTTACTCATATTCCAAAAACAAGTTTTACATTTTTCTCTGTGATTTTTGAGACATCACCTATTGAACGATTAAAAACTTTTGCTAGTTTTTTTGCAACAGATTGCATATAAGAACTTTCATTTCTTTTTCCCCTAAAAGGTTCGGGGGCCAAATAAGGAGAGTCTGTCTCTAAAACAATATCATCTAAATTAACAGCAGTAATGTTTTCTTCTAATGCACTATTTTTAAAAGTCAAGACACCACCAACACCTAACTTTAAGCCATATTTAATTATTTTAGTTGCCTCATTAGCGGAGCCTGTAAAACAATGGAAAACGCCCTTAATTTTTTTAAAATTTAATTCATCAAAACAGCTAATAATTTCACTAAAGGAGTTTCTAGAATGAATACTAACAGGGAGGTTAAGATTTTTTGCTAAAATCAACTGTTCCTTAAAGGCCCATCTTTGCTCCTGAGCAAAGGATGTATCGTGATAAAAATCTAAACCAATTTCTCCAACTGCAATAAAATTTTTTTTACTATGCCAACTTTTAACCAAATTTACTTCTTCTTCTACGTTGTTGGACACATAACATGGGTGTAGTCCCATCATGGGGAAACATCGAGTTGGATATTTTTTTTCTAAAGAGAGCAAATCACTTATTGTAGAGGAGTTGATATTTGGAAGCAAAAATCGATTAACCCCTGCATCAAAAGATCTCTGCATCATTTGACTTAAATCTTTGTTAAAATGCTTAAGATACAAATGCGTATGAGTATCTGTAAAATTCATTTTGCTTATTGGGACTTTACAATTTTCATTTCATCAATTAAATGGGTAGCACCAGCAAACTTATCTATGATAAATAAGATGTATCGTGCATCTACAGAAATAGTTCTTTGTATGTTTTTTTCAAAAGCAATATCCCCGCTCATAGCCTCCCAATTACCATCAAAAGCGCAACCAATTAACTCTCCATTTGCATTAATTAAAGGGCTACCAGAATTACCACCTGTAATGTCATTATTGGTAATAAGGTTTACATGTAGTTGCCCATTTTTGTCAGCATATTGGCCATAGTCTTTATTTAAATAAAGAGTAGTTAATTTTTGAGGCACAATAAATTCTTCATTTTTAGGATCTTCTTTTTCAAAGAGACCATCAATCGTCGTTGTGTAATTATAGTGCATAGCATCACCAGGGGTATAATCTCCAACTGAACCAAAAGTAACCCTCATAGAAAAATTAGCATTAGGATACCATAGTTTGTTTGGATATTGCTCTTGGAGACCCTTAACCCACAAGTTGTTTATGCTTGTTAATTGAGAAAAAACAGGTCGCCGATGTATCGCAATGGTAGAGACATATTCTCCGTAATATGAAGCAAAAAAAGCATATGCAGGGTCTTGCTGCAGTTTTCTTGTATGTATTTTTAAGGGCAAAAACAGATAATTATCATATTCTAAATAATCAAGGAACCTGTCTAAATCAACAAGCACAGATTTTTCATAAACATCGTTAGCATAAGCATTCCAGTCGCCGTTATATTCAAGAAAAGCCTCTTTGACAACACTAGCTTTTTGACTATCGTTCATATTTGTCCAATATAAGTCTAGCATCCCGGCAAATAAGTTTTTATCAGTTTCAAAATCATATTCAGAAAAATGAGATATAGCCATTATTGCTAATTCCTCTTTTTTCTTTTGAATCTGTTTAGGGTCTCTTGTTTGAAGAGCAGAGAGATAGTCATTAATTAAAAAAGAGAAATAAAAAAAAGCAGGGCCCTGAAAGAAAGCTTCAACTAAAAACTCTCTTGCTACATTTGACCCTCTTTTTGCTTCATAGGCTTCATTAAAACCAGTCAAAACATTCCCGTAAACCTCAACCCTGTCCTCTTTTTCTTGAACCCAAGCATTAAACAGACTTTCAGTTTCTTGCTTTTGCTCATAAACACGCATACGCTTTAACCCTTTGCTTTGCCCTATAAAATATTTCCAATAATTAGAGGTAGAAGCATATTTGGAAGCATATTTTAGCCTTACTTCATCACTTGCATCCATACTAGTCTTCATTATTTTTAGCTTTTTATCCCGAATCATAATTCTGGCAGGATAAACTTGGTCTAATGCTTCTTGCACGCCAAAGGAAGTTAAAAAACGATCTGTGCTACCTGGATATCCCAAGACCATAGCAAAATCACCATTCTCAACCCCATCTAATGAAATGGGTAAAAAATGGCGAGGAGTATAAGGAATATTTTCTTCAGAAAAAACAGCAGGACTTCCATCTGGAGCACAATAAACCCTAAATAATGCAAAATCTCCAGTGTGGCGAGGCCACATCCAGTTATCGGTGTCGCCACCATATTTTCCGATAGAAGAAGGAGGGGCGCCAACCAAACGAACATCCAAAAAGGTTTCATAAACAAAAAGGTAGTAAGCGTTGCCCTCAAAAAAACTTTTAACCTCTGCGGTATAATGACTTTCAGCAACCGCATTAGCTTCTATTTCTTCAATTAAGGCATTAATTTTTATTGATTTTTCTTGCCCAATCAAAGAATCAGTTTCTTTTAAAATATTAGTTGAAACATCTTCCATTCGAACCAAATACGTAACAGATAAATCAGCATTGGGCTTTTCTTCATCCTTGCTCATTGCCCAAAAACCATTTGTTAAATAATCATTGCTTGTTGTGCTGTGTGTTCTAATTGCATCAAAACCACAGTGATGATTGGTTAGTAGTAAACCCTCAGAGGAAATCATTTCACCTGTACAAAAACCACCAAAAGAAACAACAGCATCTTTTAAGCTAGAATTGTTAACACTGTAAATTTCTTCAGGAGTTAATTTTAAACCCATTTTTTTCATTTCAGAATAGTTTCTGTCAATTAACATAGGCAACCACATTCCTTCGTCAGCCTTGCTAATAGAGGGGCAGATAATTGTCAACGAGAAAACAAATAAAACCAAATTTTTCATAACATAAATTTTACACAAATAAACATAAATTAATTAAAACTAATATGGGTTCTAATATGCGCATTAATAGCATCCCACAACCTAACTCTTTCACTTAAAACCAATTTAGACACAGCAAGAACATCTGCCCATTTTTCAGAATCATTCTCACATAGCTCTTCAATCATTTTCATAGCCAAAGGAGAGTGCTCGTCTGAATCTAACTCAATATGTCTATCCAAATAATAAATAAAAGCATCTAGGTTGGTTGAGGAGTTTTTCTGAACATCCTTTAACACACTTGAAAACATATCAGGAATAAGATCCTCTCTTCCAAATGTAAAAGCGGCAGCAATTTCATGGTTTTTTCCGCGCTCAATGATGTTAAAAGTAGTATGCAAAAAAGACTTTATTGCATCTGGCAAAGGACTTGACTTAAGGTAGTCTAAAATATTTTTTTTTTCAAGATTGATTAACAATTCGTTAATCTTCTGGGTAGAAGCACCACACTCCTTCATTGCATCAATATAAAGTTCAAAGTGGCTAGCAGGATTAGAATGCTTGTCTAAATCACTTTCTTCATCTGCAACAATTTGATTGATTAAACGACGAATTTTTGGGTTGCCAACAGGAACCCAAGGGATAGAAACACATGTAAACTTTTGCTGTAAGGCCTTTAGCAGCGACATAAAATCCCAAACGGCAAAAACATGATGTTCCATAAAAACTCTTACATCTTTAAGTGTTTTAAGATTAATATAAACAGGGTGTTCTGTTAATTGTTTTTTAAAAGGAAATAATTCTTTTTGGACAAGAGATATTTGATTCATTATTGATTTTTCTTTTTATAAATAGGAACTGTTGAACAAGGCTCGCCATACATAATCGATTTAACCACAGGGTGTAATTTTTCTACAAGTTTAACATAAATATTTTCTGATAACTTTAAATGGCCACAACCCTTAACTACAACTTTTTTGTTTTTATACTCAACTAACTCTAATAAGCGTATTTTATCTTGGATTATATTGTTGTTAATTTCATTAGGAGAGCTAAAATAAATAGCACGCGCAAAGGGAGCCAGGTTGGAAGAAATTAGCATATAGGCCCAAAAGGGAACAATCGCATCAACAGAACACCAGATTCCTACAATCTTGTTTTTAAAAGAAGACCAGTTGACAGATTTTACTTTTAATCTAAATTCCTTTTCTTTTAGAGCTTGATCTTGAAATAAATAAGACCTTACATCTACAAAAACAATGGAATCTTTAGGTAAAAAACCTTCAAGGTCTAATGTAACAAGGCCACTATTAGCTACTTTATTTTTTATATCTAATTTCATTTTATATCATTCCTAACTCAATTTTTGCTTCATCACTCATCATGCTTTTATCCCAGGGGGGGTCAAAAACAATATTAACTTTAACTTTCTTTAATCGTTTAATTTTTTTTACTTTTTCCTCTACTTCAACAGGTAGAGTTTCGGCAACAGGGCAGTTTGGAGAGGTAAGAGTCATATCTATAACCACATCAAATTCTTCGCTAACATGAACATCATAAATAAGTCCCAATTCATATATGCTTACGGGAATTTCGGGATCATAAATCTCACATAAAACACGCACAATTTCTTCACCAATATTTTGTAGCAAACCTTCTTTCATAAATTTTGTTTAGCATTAAAAGCAATGGCATACAATTTGATTTGTTTTAACATCGCAACCAAGCCATTTGCTCTTGTTGGAGAAAGATGTTCTTTTAATCCAATTTTATCTATAAAAGACCCATCAACGTTTATGATTTCTTTAGGGAGGCGGTTGGAAAACACACGCAAAACAAGGCCAACAATCCCTTTTGTTATAATAGCGTCACTATCAGCACGATATATAACCCGACCATTCTTAAATTCAGCTACGAGCCAAACCCTTGACTGACAACCCTTTATTAAATTATCGTCTGTTCGTTCTTTTTCAAAAATGACAGAAATAGATTTACCTAATTCAATTAGGTGTTCATATTTATCATGCCAATTATCAAAAACCCCAAATTCATTAATTATTTCTTTTTGAACTTGTTCAATATCATTCATTACGCCAACATTTTTTTAGCCTTAACACAAGCATTAACAAAAATATCAATTTCTTCAATTGTGTTATATATAGCAAAAGAAGCCCTTACGGTTCCAGGTATTCCATAAAAATCCATAACGGGTTGCGTACAGTGATGACCGGTTCTTACGGCAACATTTAGGTTGTCTAATATTATGCCAAAATCATAGGGGTGCACTTTGTCAACAAGAAAAGATAAAAGACTCACTCTTTTTCTACAAATCCCATAAAAAAGACAACCTATTTTTTTTAATTCTTTTTCTGCATAACGAAACAACAATGTTTCGTGTTGCTCAATGGCATAGTGACCAATGTTAGAAATAAAACCCAAGGCTTCTTTAAAACCAATAACGCCTGCTATATTGGGGGTTCCAGCTTCATACTTGTGCGGGAGCTCAGCAAATGTTGTCTTATTAAAGCTTACATCTTTTATCATCTCTCCGCCACCTTGATAAGGGGGCATTTCTTCTAATAAATTTTCTTTTCCATATAAAACGCCAACACCAGTTGGTCCGTACATCTTATGAGCAGAAAAGCAATAAAAATCACAGTCTAAAAGCTTAACATCAATTTTTATGTGGGGAGCAGCTTGAGCCCCATCAACAACAAGAATTCCTCCAACAGCATGTACTTTTGAAGTAATTAGTTTAATGTTATTTATTGTTCCAAGAGAATTAGAAGCATGACTAACAGCAACTATTTTTGTTTTTTCTGACAATAAATCATCCAATTTATCAAGACACAATTCTCCTTTTTTATCAAAGGGAATAGTTTTAAGAATTGCTTTTTTTTGCTCACAAAC
>Ga0163180_10001591_pt1 | contig 12920 bp, 14 predicted proteins | sample AtlANTMetagenome_2_FD_109647 | JGI IMG/M metagenome (GOLD analysis project Ga0163180, IMG submission 109647) | Marine eukaryotic phytoplankton communities from the Atlantic Ocean - Atlantic ANT 4 Metagenome | ecosystem: Environmental > Aquatic > Marine > Oceanic | place: North Atlantic Ocean...
ACTTTCAGCAGCCCATTGGGTACAAGGATGATTTCTGAATGCACCCTTTACAACTGAATACGGTGTTCCATCTTTCTTCTTAACTAAATCATCACCCCAGTCATAATACCAGTGTGAGAAGACAATGGAGAGCATTTGACAGGTCTCCAATGGCATCTTGACCACATGCTTATCAGGCAATACTTTTGCAGATACATATGGATCAGGATTAGTAACAAAGATGTTCATAAGTTATTCCAATGACGGATTACTCCGCTAATAATAAAACAATTAGTGATGAGATAAGAAACGAAAATAAAAGTACGTACCAGAACAATGTAGTTGTCGTAGCGTCTAGTTTTTTCGTCAGAAAAACTACCCAACGCATATTTCCAAATCCTCCACCATTTTAACATACTTTAGTAGTATTGCTACGAGTTCTGTTTATTATTGAAATAAATTTATCTCCTGCAAATGTGCCACCAAGACACACATCAATCTCATCACCATCCTTCCAGTTGGTTTCACCATTCATTTTGGTGTGGGTCATTGCTAATTGAATTTTATCAATTACTTCTTGTGTTAATCTCATTACCCAAATGTAGAATCAGGTTCAAGAGCAATAAAATATTTTAGATCATGTTGAGTATTAGTAAATCTGGATAATAACTTAGATGAAACTACAACATCATAAGCACCAGGAATAATCTTAATGTTCTCAACCTTAAAGTTGAATACAAATTCCTTATCAGTTTCACCAACTACAACAGCAAATTCATTAGAAGTATCATTCTTCTTATCACGAACTACAAGTTTAACAACACCTGCTTCACCAACTGCTGATAAATCAGGTAACTGATAGACTCCTGCTGCCTTAAGTAGTTTCTCCAATGATAAACTCTCTAACTGAAAATGTACATCCTCAGATGGAAGAGTAATCTCTTTTTCAGGTGGAGCAACAACACAATTAGGATCTGCATAGAAATATTTTACTCTACGCTGTCCCTCTTTAATAGAAATATATGACTCTGGACTAAAATCCAAATCAGGATCTTGATGCAAACTCAATCCATTTAAGAATTGATTCAAATCATAAATTCCAAACTCACGAGGAAAATCCTCATCAATTTGTGCTTCTGCAAGAATATTCTTCGCAATAGATATTGTACGAAGTTGGTTTCCTTCCTTTACAAGAATGGAATTATTAATACCAGCAAAATTCTTGAGAATAGTTAAAGTTTTGTCAGATAAATTCATTGTTTCAATTGTCATAATTAAGGCATGGTGTGATCAATGTTTCCACTTGTCATGGAAGGTTTTCCGTAATGCTCATCAAAATGTAAGAGTAGCATAGCATAATGTATCACTTTCATCAAGTCCTTTTTATTTCTTCCATCTTTACTTCCATAGCGACTACCATATTTAAGTATATTTGCTTGACAGAAATGAGATGCTAAATCTCTAGATGCCATCAAATCTATAGTCTGAACATTACGGTACTCATGTTTAGTACCTGTGTAATGACCATTGTAAGTACGTGATACATACTCTTTTACATCTTCAATGATTTCATTCTCATGATACTTGTTCCTACTGTCTGTCATTGTTTCTTCTTTTTTGTCCTCGGTATTTATCTCACCCAATAATGTATTATCAGGATATGGTGGTCTATACATGTAATCTGGTGGATACTCAGTAATACCAGTAACATCATCAGTCATGGGCAACCCTCGTGCCAATTGCTCCTCTTTCCATTTTAAAAGATTTGCTTCATCATCTGGTCCGTACATTTCGTCGTAAAGTAAACTCCAAGAATTAGTCATAACAAAATAAAAAGTCATTGACTAGACTTTCTGCTTTTTCTTTCCCAAACTTACCTTTAAGGTATCCACTTACTGGATCAAGTCTGGTCATGTAAGCATCAAAGTCTTTATATACACCAGTATCATTACCAGTGGGTTTTTCATATTCTAGCATATCTTTGTACTTAGTCAAGTAAGTCTTGAACATATCAAGATGCTTATCAACTTCATCCATTTTACAATACCTAACAAATATATTCTCTGAGAAATGATTACCCATTTCAAAGAATCTATAATCTTTTTCTGCTTTTGGTAAATCGTCAAAAGATAATAAATGATTTTCCACAGGATGTTGATAATCAAATACTATTATAACCCTGTTCTCATTAAATCCCATGAGATCCAAACCAAAACAGGGAAGATTACTTCCAGTCTTAGGATAGATGATGTTGTTGTAAATACAAGTTGTTTCATTCCAGATTTCTACCTCTCTAGATTTAATTATATAAGGATGAGTGTATGTTTTAGCAGTAAGATAAGTTTTCTTACTTTCCCAATTTGCCCAAACACTACCAACCCCATTATGAAGGTCGATAGTGTCATGCAATACATTCTTATACTCTTTCCACAGATTCATTATCGTCTCCAGTATTTAAGTTAAAGTCAGCATCTACCTTGTCATATAATTCAAGGAATGACTGTTTGGTTTCTTCATCGAACCTATTTACACATACACCAATTGCCTTTGCTTTATCACCAAAGATGCTATAAGCACGTATGATATGAACTAAACGACGAGTACTAATGATGTCCTCAATACCACCATCATAGAATGTTTTACGAATAATGTCACCCCAATCTACAAGTCTTGCAAGGAAGTTAGTATCAGTAACACCTAACTGAGAAGCAACCGCATTTAAGATTTTATTCTCAACAGAAGGTGCTGGATAATCCTGCTCAAAGGTTACTGGGAATCGCTCAAGGAAGGCTTCATTAAGCACGTTAGTTCCAATAAATCGTCCGTCATCTGAACCTTTACCTTTAGTGTTTGCGGTTGCGATGATGTTGAAACCCTTCTTTGGTTGGACAAATCTTCCGATTTTTTTAAGGAAAACTCCTTTACCCTCAAGGATGGATTGGAGGCAGAGGATTTTGTTTGAGGCAAGGTCGATTTCGTCAAGGAGCAAGACAGCTCCTCTGTTGAGAGCTTGAATAACTGGTCCGTCATGCCAGACTGTGGCACCATCAACAAGACGGAAACCGCCAATAAGATCATCTTCATCTGTTTCAATAGTAATGTTTACACGAATAAGTTCTCTACCTAATTGAGCACATGCTTGCTCTACAGAGAAGGTCTTACCATTTCCAGATAGACCAGTAATAAAAGTAGGATAAAAAATCCTGCTTTGTATAATTTTTTTAACATCCCCAAACGATCCGAATTTAACAAATGTGTCATCTTTTTCAGGAACTAAATTTTGCTCTATAGATGGTTCTACAGCAGGAGCACTAAAAGACTTCTCAATATTCTCTACTGCCTTTGTGGTTACTTCAAGGTTCCACTTTCCTTTAGATACTTTATATTTTTGTATTTTCTTAGTTACTGTTGAATAACCTATGTCATTCATAGCACAAAATGCTTTAACATCAGCAGCAGTAAATTCAGATCCGTATGTACTTCTTAATCCATCAACTGCTTGTTGTTCTGTCATCTTAAGTTCAAAAGTCATGATGTAGTGAGTGATTTATTTATGTACGTAGTATAGCAATAAAAAAGGGGGTATAGAACCCCCAGTAGTCAGTTTATCAAGTGTCCTTACTTCTTCTTACCTGAACGCAATTTGACTGGTGCTTTGCCACCTACCCACGCTTCATTTTCAGGAGTACTGGGGTCATCTGCAATGTAATGTCCTTTATCATTACGTGCTCTTTTTGCTTCGGGAGCAGGTTCTACTGCCTTAGCAGCAGGTACTGGTGTAGATGCAGTCTTCCCACCAAGTAAATCTCCAAAATGTGACATAACTCTATTTGTAACTTTGAAATTATTTATCAAGCAACAAGTTCTACAAACTCACTCAATATTTTTTTATTCATTTTTTTATTTTTAAGACTTTTGAAAAATGCCCTTTTAATTTGTGCTTTTGTTGCATCATCCTTAACTTCAAATTCATCATCATTTGCTAAAGCACTAGAAGATAAACCAAAATAAGAATGATACCCAGAAGTCTTAATATTAATTGCCTTATGTTTTTTCCAATCTGCCATCAATTTATCACGATCTTCATATTCAGAATAAATGCGAATAAAGGGATTAGCATCTCTACCACCAATAAGACGAATACCAATAAAATTAGTATTAGGGAAAGACTGACGTAAATCTTTCAAAAGAACATTGGTTACACCTGCCCAATAGCAAAGACCATGAAGAGAATAACTATATCCAGTTTTTCTATTACGAATAACAGATCTATCATCAATCTGATTACTTCCCATGAATCCATCTTCACCATCCCAATGGCGATGAAATTTCTTACTATACCTTAGAGGAGCACCTTCACCATCAGTAAGAATTACACACTGAACTTTTTCCACATTATACTTTTTCTGAAATGTTGGAATAATTTTATGTAAAGCAATCAAAGATTCATTTAAAGGTGTTCCAGAAAGATTCATTCCCATAGGGATTGTATAAGTAACCCAACTGTTATAATGAAATGAACATGCAATACGAAAAACACTTTTCATTTGCTCTTCCAAAACATTACCTCTAACATCACTAGTAAATAAATTCATTAAGGAAAATGTTTCTTCCACTAAAGCAACATAATCTTCTCTATCATATGCAGGTAATCTTACACCAGTTTGATCACCATTAACAAATGGACAATCATTACTAAATGCATAAACCTCAAAAGGAATTTGAACTTTCTTACAGAACCATAGTAAATGGTATAATTGCTTAATAGTATCTTCCATTACATGTGCCATTGATCCAGACCAATCAAGCACAAATACCAATCCATGATTCTTACCATCAGGTAATACAGTTATTTTCTTAAAAAGATCTTCATTATATTTGTAAGTATGAAGTTTTGATGTATTAAGAACTCCTGTTTTGGCAGTAGTAGCACGAGCATATGCACTAGCAGACTTCTTACACTCAAACTCTTTAACTAAGTAATTAACTTCTTTTTGAGATTCTCTTTTAAACTTTGCATACTTAGAATCAATTTCTCCAAATATATCTTCGGGAAGATGATGATATTGTTGTCTCCTTTCAGCAAATCTTTCTATTTCAGAAGCCCAGTGAAGATCAATCTCGTTATGTATTACATCATTATTGATTACAATTCTATTCAAATCTAACTCAGGAAGTTCTACATAAGTATTTTCACGAGTATTATTTTTGTTATTAAGATTTTTTAATGCTTCACTAAGAGAATCAGCAGTTTGTGCTATTGGTTCATTTGTACCACTTGTACCACCTACAGGATTACTAGGATCGGAATTACTATTATCAATATCGCTATTAACATCATCCATCCCAGAACCTTGAGGATCAGACCCAGACTCTGAATCAGAACTAGGATTATAGTCAAGATCAACATCATCTTCCACACTGCTGGTGGAACTTTCCCCAACAACTTTGCCAGAAACTTGTTCAGTTTTCTGATTGGATTCCTGTTCTTGCTTGCAGAAATTATATAACGCTTCTGCTGCGGATAAGGTTTCATCAAACGTTTCTGCATCTTTAATTAAATCGACAATCGGAGTTTCAGTAGATGAAAAAGAGATATTAACGAACGAACCAATCTTGAAATATAGATTAACCCTATCAGCAAGGTTAAGAGTATCAAGATCTTTATCATCTAATTCAAAGAAATCTTGGTTATTCAATTCATTATACCCCCTATAGAAAGTTTTGGCAATACCAGCATACCTTCTTCTCATTAACTTCTCAATTCTTACATCTTCAGCAATATTAACAAACTGATGTGACATTTCATATCCTTCTAACCACCAATCCCTATCAGGTGTATAAAGAGCATGTCCAACTTCATGTGCTACCAAAGAATCAAACACCTTCTCACTAGCATATTCCCAATTTGGTAATGTTAAAACTCTAGTGCGTACATTGAACTGAGCAGTTTCTACACTTCTATGCTCTACTATAAGGTCTTCAGTTGCAAGGAGTTTTGCAAGTTGTGATTTAATTTCGTGATTAACTGGCATCGTTGTCCTTTGTTGTTGAACCTATTATACGACGAAACCCCACGTTTTGTGGGGTTCAATAGACGGTTTATCAACTGTCTCCTTCTTTCTCTTGCAGCACGTAGTGCCTGTGGTTTAAGTTTTCGTTTAGCATCCTTCTTAGAGTGATGCTGCCAATTTGGGGTATTCATTGTTCTTGTACCTCTTTTGACACCATACTAGAAAATCCCCTAACTTTGTCAAACTTTATGACACTTTGGAATTTGTCATGAAGATCTGTCTTATGGGATATTACAAATATGTTTGCATCTTTAATTATAAAACGAATGATTTTAAGAAACTCATCCGTACCCAATCCATCAAGAGAACTATCAAATACCTCATCCATAATAAGAAGATTGGTATTAACAGAGTTCTTTACTCTAGCAACTTCTCTCCAAGTAAAGAGTAATGCTAAGTCAATTCTCATCTTCTCACCTTCACTGAATGATGAATATGAGAAGTCTTCGTGAATTGGTGATTCTATACTTTCATTAAACTCTTCATCAAGTTTAAAATTGATATAGAACTCCATCATTTGCAGATAACGATTAACCTGCTGATTAATAAAAGGAAGATACTTTTTAATAATTTTAGTCTTTACACCATCATCCCTTAATAAGGAATATGCAAAATCGTGATGTATTATTTCTTGCTTCTTTGTTGCTAGATCTTCTGTAGTATTATTGAGATTTGTTTTAAACTCTGCTAATTTCTCATGCTCAGTATTTCTGTTTTTAAGTTGAGTGGTAATAGTTTGAACTTCTTCTTCAAGGTCTCTGATTTGTTTTTGGTTGACACTGATTCTAGTATTGTTTTGAGAAATGTCATTGTTGAGTTTAGTAATCTCCTTAGTAAAATTGTTAAACTGACGTTCTCGATCCTGTTCCAATTTAATAGTCTCTTCCAGTTCCTTAAAACCTTTCTTGAGATCCCTTGCTTTATTTTGAACGTCAGCAATTTTATTTAACCTAAATGATTCTTCTATCGACTGAGTACAAGTAGGACATACCGTATTATCTGTGAAAAACTTATGTTCTTTAGTAATTGTTGCTACTTTCTGAGTAATTTTACCCTTAAGAGTATTAAGTTTCACTAACTTACTTCCAGCATCTATAACCTCTTCTTGCTTCTTTACAACATCATCAATATTACCTTTTATAATATCATTCATTTCCATATGAGTATTATTTTCAATACCCAATGTTTTCATTTTATCTTTGTGAGAATCTATTTGATCATATCCTTGTTTCTCTATTTCAGAAATAAATTTATTTTGCATAGTCATTTTATCAGTTAGATTTTCCTTTTTAAGATCCAATGACTTAACAATATTTTTTTTATCTTTTAATTGATCTCTAAGAATATTATTCATAGCAGAAAAGATCCTAATATCTAAAAGATCTTCAATTACATCTCTACGATTAGAACCTGTTAATTGCATGAAAGGAACAAAAGTGCTGCTACCTAAGATTACAATTTGAGTAAAGGATTTATAATTTAATTTTAAAACAGTTTCTTCAAGAATTTTTTGTCTAGCACGATCATCCGATTCCTTATTTAAAGGAACACCATTAACCTCAATATCAAATACATTTGGTTTTATTCCTCTACGAATTATATAATCTCTACTGTTGATAGAAAACTCAACCTCAACCATAGATTCCCTTTCATTAGTCGCATTAATTAATTGACTTTTATTAATCTTACGAAATGGTTTATTGAATAATGCAAATGTAAGAGCATCTAAAATAGTACTCTTACCTGCACCATTAGTACCAATAATTAAATTGGTATGGCATTCTTGAAAATTAACTTCCGTATATTGATTGCCTGTAGATAGGAAGTTTTTCCATCTAATCTTCTGAAATGTTATCATTCGCTCTAGGAGGTATCACAATGTCGTTAGGTGTAATCACAGCGTACTTGTAATTATACACCTTACACGTTTTAATTGCAACCTTCCCATCAACTTCAATTATTGCCATCTCTGCTTCATCCTGTTCATGTAATTGCATTGCATACCTTTCAGCATCATCTTCTCTCTCAAATAAAAACAGTACTTTATCACCATACTCATCCTGAACGGCATAAGCACCTTCTTCTGCTTTTTCTTTAAGTGTAAGAAGAAACACTATTCAACCTCACAAGCTTCTGTGTAAATCTTCTGTAAAATACCTTTAATGATTGACTTATCACAATCAATCTCAGACTCATCGATATATCTATTTAGAATTGAGATGGTATTTTCGGTTTCCTCTACTTCAAAATCTTCATTCTCTTGAATATTAAAATTCTCTATTATTTTTAATTCTTGTACTCCTATTGAATATAACTTATCTAAAAACTTTTCAAATGATTTCTGATTACTTTTCTTTTTAACAATAACTTTTACAACTTTACCTTTATATTCTGTAGCATTGAATAATTTATAATTCTCATCCTCATACCAAATATTATAAAACAATCTGTATGGATTATTTACAGGAGTCTGTTCTAATGTTTCCGTATCAAATATATGAAATCCTCTAGGATCATTTACATCATTCCAGAACATCTCATAGGGATTACCAAGATAAAATATCTTTCCATCATTAGAACGAGTATGAAAATGTCCAGAAAATACTTTTTCAAACTTATCAAAAATCTTAACATCCATCCCATCTTCCATCATATGACCACGAGTTGCTTTAAACCCGTTAAGTTCTAAATGCCCCATAGCAATCTTTGCTTTAGTCTTTCCAATTAAACTAGAAGTATCTTCAAAATTCTCAGAATTAATCCAAGGAAGCATTAATATTTTTAACTTATCAACTTTAATTTCAGTTGCTTTAGAATATACCTTTATATTTGGATAATTACGTAATAATAACTCAGGTGAATTTACAAAATTAGTATTCTTATAATAACAATCATGATTACCAATAATCGCATATACATTATATTTCTTTAGTGGTTCAAAAATAACTCTTTTAGACCACTCCAAGCTTTGTAAATCAATAGATTTTCTACTATCAAATATGTCACCCATATGAATGACTGTTTTAATACCTTCCCTTTCTAAAGTAGGAAAGAAAATATCATTATAAAACTTTTCAAAATAATCATGTAGATGCTTAGAACCCTTCCTCGCACCATAGTGAGTATCAGTTATTATTGCTACTTTCATTATTTACGTACTGGCACTTCAATTGTCCATGATGGTGATTCTAATTTAACCATCTTGAAATTCTTTTTAAACTCCTTCTCCCTTTCCTTCCTATCTTTCTCCATTGTTAGTTCAATGGTTTCAATACTCCTCTCACCATAATGGGGTTTATTTGGATCTTTTAAACCCATATAATCTAATATAGCACCATCTACCATAAACCAGAGTGCGTCCCAAGTAATAGTCTCTCTCAATTTTACTGCGATTCTATCAATATCTTCACCATCAAGATACTCACCAGTTGCTATTGCGTGTGCGTAATCTTCATATTGAGTCAAGAGTTTTGCTCTTGCTTCTACCAACTTGTTGAGGTTGATAGAAATTTTTACATCATCATCGATTGCCATTGTTATCTATTGGAAGACTTGTATTGTACGTTATCTTTAATAGTGTTATAATCAGAACTAGTACCAGAAAGAGCAGTATCATCTACGACCATAACTTCATCAAATCCTGATCGTTCAATAATCTTTGTTTTAATTTCTAACTGCTTCTTTTCCTTCTGTATCCTTCTAAGAAAGGCATAATGAATAATCTGAGTAAAGTATGCAAATGGATTCCTAGACTTCTCTGGATCAAAATTGTGAATATACTGCACACAATTCTCTATACCATCAGAGATCATATCTTCTCTAAACATATAATTAACAAAGTTTGGTTTAAAAGATAAATGTGTAGCAATTTTTAAAAAACATTCACCAATATAATTTGTAATTCTAGGTTTAGGTTTTCCAAGTTCTGCTGCTTCCGCAACTTTTGCTCTATAAACAATTAATGCTTCTAACAATTCTTTATTATTTACATAGTGTTCTGATTTCTTTTTTGCCATAACATCGTTTTTAATGTTGAATCTATTATAGCATTAGTTTCGGAGCTTGACAAGACCTTAATCTATAAGTAGAATACCTTTGTAAGGGTTGAAGGGGATTTATTAGCTATCCTTTGTAGATTGTTTATATATTCCTTCAAGATATTTACGAGCATCATTTACAGTTGATATATATCCCATTTTATCAGTTAATTTATTTTTTACGTTATTGTCTGCTGTTCCGACTTGAGTTATATAAAATTTTTCATCTTCTAAGTAGTTATTGTATATTGAAATAATTGCTTTATCTTTAATTTCTGTCATAGTAACAACTCTATCCCATTTAATAACAACTGGATCTTCTCCTGGTACATTTAACCAAGTATTTAATTTAACCATAGAACCTTCAATGGCACTAATCATTTTTATTGTAACTGGATGGGTAATTAATATTATAGGATTTTCTGTATCTTCTTCGACAGAAACCAAACCGAAAATTTCTTCTCCAGTTATTAATTTAATTGTTGCGTAAAATTCATCGACCATTAGTTTTTAAAAGGTATATTAACTATATCATAATTGAAATTTTCTTCGTTATAGACTTTTATCCGTTCAATTAAATGGTTTAAGGTATAATTTTTTCTGGATTTATAACTGATATCATCAGCAATGTCATATAAGGTTGCTTTAGTTTTGTTATCACCTTTTCTTAGGACTCTTCCGATAGATTGTAAGTTTCTAATTCTTGATTTAGAAGGTGAAGCAAAAATGACGTTATGAAGATTTTTAATGTTAATTCCTGTGGAGAAAGTTCCATAAGATGCCACTATAATTGCGTTGTTTTCCCTTTCGGTAATATCACGAATTTGTTCTCTATCTTCAGTATCAACACCACCATGTACAAAAAATACTTGGCGATTTTCAATAATGTTATTATTATTTATTAAATTATATAACGGTTCTCCATGCTTTTCTACTCTGGCAAATAATATTAAAGTATTACCTTTTAAATCTAAAGCAAGATTTTTAATAAAATTATTTCTACGATCATTAGTAATAATGTATTGAACTTCATCCTCAAATGTTTCAAATTTATTCGGTGAGTGTTTCAATAGAAGCACATTAATGTCCAACGTCGCAACATGACCTTTTTTCATGAGCTCGTCAGTTTTAATAATTTTATAAGAAGGACCAAATAATCCTTCTAGAACCCATTTATGTGTTTGAGTTCCATCAAGTGTGCCAGTAAATCCAAATCTATATTTGGCATCACTAAGTTTTGTCATTATAGATATTAGTGACTTTGATTTAAACTGGTGAGCTTCATCCCCAATCACAACAGAGAATCTCTCAAAATACTTTCTGGGGAGTTTGTAGATTGATTGCCAAGTAGTAATAATGACTTGAGAGTTAGTCTCTCTTTCTTTACCTGCGTATATCTTGTGGCAAAATGAACCAACATCCCAACCATAATCCGCAAAGTCTTTATACATTTGCTCTACTAGGGAAGTCGTCGGAACGACTATCAGAGTATTTTTCTTGTTCTCAACAAAATATCTCACAATCGAATATATCATCAGAGACTTTCCTGATGCAGTTGGGGATATCAACAACTTTCTATTATGTCTTAGAGCGTCGTATACTCCCTGAACTTGATATTGACGAGGGGAATATTTGCAAATAGCATTCATATAATCTTTCACACCTTCTTTTGATATTCCTTCATTAACTTCAAAAGGAAGACCATAATATTTACTTTCTACAAATTCAGAAGTATATTCATGATCTCTACAAAATTGCATTATTCTATCTAATAACCCAACATATATTTCTCTAGTCTGGGTATTAAATAGTCTTATCTTACCATCCCAAAATTTCTTTTTGTATGCTGGTGAGAACTTTGCACCAGGTACTTCAAAGGTAAATTGATCTGCTAATTCATAATAAATGTGAGGTTCTGCTTTTATCTGCAGATAAACCTCATTCTTTTTTGATATAATCAAATGTGTCATGAAATTTAAACATCACTAAAAATATTTATAGTCTAAATAAAGTAGTTTTATCTAGAATTAATGACTGCTCTGATTGACCCGAAAAAATATACTAAAACACTTGACCTATTAAGGTCATTTTTTTTGGCTAGAAATTTCCTAGAAGTCCATACTCAAAACCGTTTAAGTATCCTTGCTGCATGTGAAGATCCAGAAACAGTAGCAACCTATGAATATAATGGAGAAGTATGGCCACTACCACAGACTGGTCAGATGTGGTTGGAGTATGAATTATTAAAGAACCCAGATGTTGCAGGTTTCTTTTGTTTATCTACTTCATATAGAGCAGAACCAAATCCTGTAGAAGGAAGACATGAAGTTATCTTCCCAATGTTTGAGTTTGAAATGCACGGAGGTGTGGAAGAACTTGAAAAAATGGAAATAGAATTATGCGAACATCTTGGAATACCTTTAGATCCAGAAAATATTAAAACTTACGATGATTGGTCATGGAAATTTAATGCAAAAGAACTTGAGCACGAACATGAAGAAACGATTGGTCGTGGTATGATTACTAAATTCCCTGAATGGACATCACCTTTCTGGAATATGGCACGTAATGGTGATAAGACAAGTAAAAAGATTGATGTTATACTGAATGGTATGGAAACCATAGGTAGTGCAGAACGTAGCACCGATAAGGAACAGATGCGTGAAACATTCTACACAATATCAGATGGTAAGTATGCTCAACTGATTATTGATTTATTTGGTAAGGAAAGAGTAGAAGCAGAACTAGAAGAGTTCTTAAAGTTCGACTTCTTCCCTAGAAGTGGTGGGGGAATAGGAGTCACTCGTATCATGCAAGCAATCCCTGATTA
>Ga0163180_10001593_pt1 | contig 12916 bp, 13 predicted proteins | sample AtlANTMetagenome_2_FD_109647 | JGI IMG/M metagenome (GOLD analysis project Ga0163180, IMG submission 109647) | Marine eukaryotic phytoplankton communities from the Atlantic Ocean - Atlantic ANT 4 Metagenome | ecosystem: Environmental > Aquatic > Marine > Oceanic | place: North Atlantic Ocean...
TGACCCAGGAAGGCAAGGTAGCTTCGACTTCGCGGGGTAATCTATTTAGGTTTTCTCTAGTTCTCTTCTGAGTCATTTTTATTGGATCAAAAGTAATCATGGATGACTTGTAATCACCAAATATTTTCAGTGGCAGTTTTTTTGCCACGTAAATACAACGATGAGAATTGTTCACGAGGAACCAGGTACACATTCTCAAACCCAGAGTGTCGTGGGAATCGTCGTTTATGTTGGGGGTGCTTACGAAACCAAAAAATCTCGCGGTGTGTCACATTTGCTTGAACACGTATGCTTTCGCGGCACAAGCAAGTATTCAAAAAATGAAATTTCAAATCTGACATCTCAACTCGGCAACATCAACGCACAAACAACTTGGAATTACACGCTGTACTACATGGCCGTTCCACATAAACATGTTTCTCAAGCAATAGACATCCTTAATCAAATTGTATTTCACCCCTTGTTAAGAGAAGAGGACATTAAATCGGAATTACAAATTGTAAAACACGAACTCTCCATGTACCAGGACGTTCCTGGACGTCTTTTATTAGAAATGACCGTAGATATGATCTATCAATATCCAGTCGGAAGCGGTACCGGCGGGTGGGATTCTACTTTGAATTCTCTTGACGCCAAATTTGTAAAAGAGTTTCATCGAAAGCATTACACAACCGAAAACTCGTCTTTAGTTGTCATTGCGCCTAAATGGGCCTTTAGATCCACCAAGTTAATATCTCCACCCAAGTTTACAAACCCGGCTCAGCTAAGTTTTCCACGAGTCCTTGGTCCGGCATTTTTCAAAATAAACACGAAAAGACATTTTAAACAGAAACACATATCCATTACGTTTGTTGTGCCGTGTGATCCCAGTGACCACGCTTTAGAATTATCCGTGGGGATAGTTTGTCACCTGTTGGGTGGAGACATGGATTCTATCTTATTCAAACAGGTACGCGAAGAGCAGAACTGCACCTATCAGATCAAGGCAAATAACGAGAGGTTTGGACCAAACATACTCGTAATTATTTCTCTTTCGACATTTGAACATGATGTTGAACGATGTATCAGATCAACGCTTGAAAGTGTTATGGCTCTTTCTCAACATAGCGTTTCGTTAAAAAGTCTTGAGGCAACTAGTAAAAATATTCTGCGACGAGTAGAAGGACAGACGTCAATGCGGAGACTACAAACAATAGCTCAAGGGTTGGCTACAAACACCCCTTATTATCAACTGCGAGACCTTAAAGGTATTCTTAGTAAAGTATCTCAGCAAAAAATTGATTACGTGTGTGGATGCCTAAATCCGGCAAAGGCGAGGATCGTCGCCGTTTATTAGCGCGGCTTTTTAATATAAAAAAGTGCAAACAAACAATGCAAAAACTGACCCTGATCTTAATCGCTTGGGTGGCAAGTGCCATCCAAAAAGTAACGCTAACTTCGGCACAAATTAGGGATTATCAACGCGATGGAGTCATTGTCGTCAAGGGTTTACTCAGTGGCCAATCACTGAGAAAAGCGCAAGTTAGTGCTAAGCGAGCTATTGAGCGAGGCAATAGAATCGGCAAGTTGTACCGGTATGTCGGGTTTCAAGGTTGGCGCACTGATAAAACTCTTCGCGGTATCGCTTTTGATTCGTCTGCGCCTCGAATAGCAGCGGAGCTGATGCAATTAGACAACGAGAGACCGTTGCGAGTGTTGAAGGATGCGCTGCTGGCTTTATCCCCCGGTGACGAGTCCTGTGGCTGGCATGTCGACGACAAAATATTCTGGCCATGCCACGACGATTCGGAGCTTGGAGCAGCCGACGAAGGTATTAACGTCTGGATAACTTTGTCGCCGCTAAAGGCTAGTGAAGGTGGTGGCCTTGCAGTAGCTCCTGGAAGTTCCACTGCTACGTGGCGCGAGACGTGTCGCAGATTTATTGGAACGTTTAAGCCAGGTGCGCCTCAAATCACATGCGACCTTGCAACTCTGTCGCCGGAATACAACAACCGTCTCGACTCGATGAAAGTGCTCCACGACATGGATCCCGGTGATGCTATTTTCCACAGCCGTTACTGCTTCCACAGAGGCGAACAGTTTGACAAGGGAGACACGAAGGTCCGCTATTCGATAAGATATATGCCCGCCGATGCCCGACTTTTCGATAATAAAATAGACGTTGCCATGCGCAAGAAGAGTCTGGCGGATGGCGTTTCGCTTTCAGCTGCCGGAGAATACTATCCTCAGGTCTGGCCGCGATCAATTTTGAGTGAACGTTGGCGTATTCGGTTGGGATTACTTGAGAAAGACCAATTCTGAATTGTGGTCATTGCAAAGAAATTTTTATAATTACCATGAAAAATGAATGTTGCTGTTAGTTGTTGTTCCGATTCTCTTAATATTCATTCTTTTTCAAAGAAAGCTTTTGAAACAAGAATGTCCGCCTTGTAACAAAACAACAGTGCAAGAAACATTAAATTCAGTCTATTACAGAAATTTGGTTCTCACGATAGATGACTTTCTATCAACAGAAGATTTTGAGAATTTAAATAACTTTATTAATGCCGATACTGACAAGATTTCCTGGGTTTTTGGTAAAAATACAAACGCCAAAGAAAGAGATCTAGATTTACAAAATAGTAGTCAGTTTGTGCACATATTCGTAATGGATGGTGAAGTACATGGAAACGTAGAAGAGAAACGCACCTTTTTGCCGCTGACACTCAAATTAAACAAAATATTCAGTCCTCTATACGTACACCCCATTAGAATAAAAGTAAATGCGAGGTTAAAGAGTAACACTGAACCTTTACCTCATATTGATCAGCCTTCTTCGATAGACTCCAAAGTTTATTCTATGGTCTTTTATTTGAACGATGACGAGAGCCATACTCATTTATACAAAGAATTCGCAGACAACGAGGAAACCATTCCTGATCATTTGGAATTGCATCGTAGGGTTAAAACCAGAGCTAACAGTTGTGTGATTTTTCACGCTGCAAGAGTACACAAAGCCGCAAATTCTAAAGTAAATCAAGTAAGAAGGGTTGTCAATTACATGTTTGTGTTAAAGACAAGACCATTTGATTGGGAAGAAAGAGAGAGGGATAAAAAAGAAGAAAAAATTAAACGTAAAAAGAAAAAACTGCTTGATTTATTATCTACAGATCACAGTATTTTAGAAGCCATAGCTCTTAAAAAAGCAGAATCTAAAACTAAAAGATAGCATTGTAAACGTAGCTTACTATTGTCGCAGCAGATGAATACTTGAATGAGTCAAGAACATCTTCTAGAGTGGGAGTTTCTTCTGATGTGTTTATACTATCTCTTGCTCTTTTGACTTGATACATCATGTAAAGTGGTCCCATAGCAGTCCATGGGGATTCTGTCATCGTCGCCGCCGCGACTAAAAGCGCAAATGACACATCTACGGCGGTTTCTTTTCCGCAAATGAATGGGATTGTATGAATCCCTGAATTAAGGTCATCTTTCAGGTCAACCACATCCATCAAAATCTCTTTGTGTAAAATAATACAGAAAATTCCCACACACATTTCTGGCAATTGAGAATCAAACGCGAGATCTCCCTGCGCCGCTAGGCCGCCAACTAGTGGAGCGGCCCCGACAATTCCAGCAACAACCAAGTTCTTTACAAACGGCGACGGTTTGAAAAAAGGCGTGTATGCTATCGTAATAACCTGGGTAGCAAGTAAGCATAAAGCAATTTGAGTCTCGTACAAGGTGCAAATACCAACAGCAAGTAAGGCGTAACTAACAAATAAGTAGTTTTCAACTTGCGATTCGGTCACTGTACCCGCAACAATTTCATTCTTACTTGCAGAATCTGTTCCTCTTTTTGCGTCAAAGAAATCGTTCACAATCATCGAATTTGCACAAGTGAAAGCTGTAAGTGTTGTCGCAATCACAAAGTCATGTTTCACGAAGTCTGAAAGGTGGGCTCCAGCTACAGCTGCTCCAGAAAACGAAAGAAGCGCAGATTGAGGAATGGTAGTGGGTCTTGACATTTTGAACAGTGTCCGAGGCACTGTATTTAGGCCTAGGCCAGTTACGACGTAGCTTAGTAGTGTAGGAATAAGAATCTTCATTTTACTCCTTGTTACAAAAAAAATAGGACTAATTAACGCGTTTTTTTTGTTCCTGTGTTAGGTTGGTGGTTAGGTTAGGTTAGGTTAGGTTAGGTAACCAAAGACGCCACGATGCAAGAAGAGGCTATGTTTCCCAGAGAGGTTATGAGGCAACTCAATATGTTCATTATCATCATGGCGATGATTGTGGTCATTGTCTTTAACGTGGCTTACGGTGGTGTTATCATCGCCTTTTACTTGACAAACTGGTTTGCGCTTAATTCGATGCGTGACATGGATATACTTGATGACGTTGCACTCGAAATGGAGCTGGATGGTAACTAAGCACTACAAGACTCGCAAGTGCTGACGGCGGCGTGTGGGTCCGTTTTTGCGTCTAGAGCGAACTGAATTGCCGAGCTAGGGGAGTTTAGTCTAATGTAGTAACTAGATGTTTTAAGTCCTAGTTTCCACGACGTGAAATGTAGACCTGCCATTTTTTGGCGGGTGGGTTCTCTCATATGAATGTTTAAGGACATACTTTGACATACGTACTTGCCGCGCGCGGCTGCGTGCAGCAAAATGTCTTTCTGCTTTATCTCCCAGGCAGTCTTGAAAACTTCTTTCTCCTCTGTAGTGAGCATAGGAAGGTGCTGTACACTCCCTTGTTTCGAAATGATTGACTCTATAGTTTCTTTGTTCCACGAATCTCGTGATTTTAGAGTATCTCTCAAAACATTGTTAGTGACTACGTGTTCTCCACTTAATGTTCCCCGGGTGAATAACATGGCAGTATACGGTTCAATACATTCGGAATTTCCGGCGATTTGTGCCGTTGAAGCAGTCGGCATAAGAGCTACGCTCAAGGAGTTCCTAAGCCCGTGTGTCGTGATTTTTTCTTTAAGTTGCTTCCATGATTTGTTAATGTATTGTTCTATTTGACACGGAGTCTTATCCCATAGGTCAAATTGAAGTATTCCCTTGGACGCCGGGGAACCATCAAACGTATCATAAGAACCTTTTGTTGCGGCTAAATTTGCGCTAGCTTCCAAGCAAGCATAATACACGGTGGCATGTGCAACTTCATCAAATAACTTAGCTGTATCCGAGCCCCAGGTTAAACCCAATCGCATGAAGCAATCAGCAAGACCCTGGGTTCCAACGCCAATTGGCCTGTGTCTCTTATTGCTTTTTCTTGCACTCTCAATGGGGTAATAGGATACGTCTATGAGTGAATCTAAGGCGGTAGCCATTTTTAGAGTGACTTCATACAACTCTTGAAAATCGTAGTGTTGAAAAAGCCAATTTCTTGTACCAGGCTTAGGTTCTTCACAAAAATGCGGTTGGTCTTCGTTAGATCGAATGAATTTTGGCAAACAGACAGAGCATAAATTGCACACAGCGGTCTCGTCATCATCTGAATATTGAACAATTTCTGCGCACAAGTTAGAAGATCTAATTGTTCCAAGATTCTGTTGGTTTGACTTTTTGTTACAATGATCTTTGAAAAGAAGATACGGCATTGAAGCATTCATTTGCACATCCACAATTTTGTAAAATAATTCTTGTGCCTTCATTGTCGACGAAGCTCTACCTTCTTCCTCGTATTTTTTGTACAAGTTCTCGTAGTCATCGCCATGACACGAAGATAAACCAGGACATAGATGTGGATCAAAGAACGACCAATCTTTATTTTCTTCAACTCTTTTCATAAACAAGTCAGACACCCAAATTGCTATGAAAAGGTCATGTGTGCGCATTTCGTGATTTCCGTAAGTCATTCTTGCTTCTAGAAACGTAACAATATCTGGATGATGAGGTTCAAGATACACTGCAATAGCACCACGACGCTTCCCACCCCCCTGTTCTATATGCTTGGCCATGGTATTGAACAACTGCATAGACGTCATGACGCCGTTGGCGGTTCCTGATCCGCCGTTTATTGGTGATCCCCTTGATCTGATATCATGCAAAGACAATCCAATTCCGCCAGACATGTGAGAAATATTAGCACAATCTCTCAAAGCGCAAAACAGGCCATCCACGCTATCTTTTTTATTAGTTATAGCATACAAAAAACAGGACGCGAGGTTGGGGTTTTTAGAACACCCACTGTTGAACATTACTGGGGTTGCAAATGTTGCCTTCCTTGTACAGATAACATCAAATAAGGTTTCAACTGTTTCTATGTTATATTGGCTAATCGCCGAAGCAACTCGAAGGTACATGTACACAGGTCTTTCACATATTCCTTTCGAGTCCTTTAACAAATAAGCCCGTTCTAGTGTAGATAAACCAAAACACGACAGTTCCTCGTCGTAATGCGCATACTTTTCGGCAAGAGCATCAAGCAATTCAGTATTGCTTTTGACAAAATCTACAAAATCGCTTGAAACTAGCGGAGATGATTTCCCGTTGTACATATTTTCCGAAAGTTTATAAACGCAATTAGAAAACTTATCGCAAGTGCTGATGCGAATTGATTCTAAAAGTAATAATCCGGCGACTTTTCCAGCAGTCTCGTCCCCGATGTTACAATTCGATATTTCCTGGGACAAACGGACAAGTGATTCTGACTCTTTGAGGCCACTTGAATAAACTGATTCAATTAACCGTTCCGCATCAATGTTTTCAAGATCTTTTACAATTCTTTGTGCTGTACTTTTTGTAGTATGCATTCCCTTGTGGATGGGTGACAAAAAATAAAAAGTTGTGGAACACGCGCACTAGCAGTGTGAAGCTGTAGTGTGGAAAAATTCGAAGAACCACCTACCGGAGTTTTGATGTTTCAAATTATGCATTGCTAGCGTGGTATTTGAATCGTCTGCCAAACGCGACAAGTGATACTTCAATAGCGAAACATCAACGTTAACATCAATCGAGGGGTTGTGTATAATTTTTTCTACTGACAAAACTCTGTCCTTTGGCACCACTTCCAAACAAACAAAATACAGGGGGATGTTTCTATAGTCCATTAATTTATTGTCGACAACCATCCCTTCAGGAATGGTGTTGTCATTGCGCACAAGCATTCTGTCCGCCTTTACTTTTGGGTAGCTACATAACGGTGTCCATCCAAGATAAACCATGTTATTATCTTTTACTTTAACGCAATAATCCCTAGCTTTGTACAGGTTCTGACCTATTTCTGAATACATTTGTTTGTCTACTCCAACCACACCTTCCTGCTTTGCACAGGAAAACTTGTACAACATGTCAAATATATTATACATGTGCTGTGCATCGTGTCTTGTAAACACGTTATTGCTTAATTGAGTTTTTGGAATCAAAGCTGCTACTGTAGAAAGAAAGATGTACCACCACTTCATTTACTTGATAAATTAAATTAATTTATACATTACTGCCGACGCCTGAGCTGCTGCATAGTTGCTCCTAATTAGAGTATACGGGAACTCTAAGTTTCTCTCGTTGTATGATACATGTGAGATAGAGTACGTTTCACTTTTGGATCCGGGTACTAGTTCTTGAATGATTTTATAAAATGTTTTGTTTGTAACAGCATAAGGCAAAGCTCTTTGAATTAAATTTTGGTTTCGAATATACTCTCGAGCTTGATTTGCGTTCCAATTTAAGTACAGAATAGCATACGCGGCTAGCATAGCACCAGACCTATTGATGCCCATGTGACAGTGGACGAGAAGGGGTTCTTGACTTTTTTGTATGTGGTTATGAATGTAATCAGCCCCATCAATAATGAATTGTTTAGCCGTTTCTTTGGCTTGGATGTGAGATTCTCTATCAAGAAAAATGTGCTTTGTTTCTCCGGGTTTGCAAAAAGCTGCACATAGACTATCTCCCCACTCTATTCCAGAGTGTTCATACGCGTCTGCGTTTCCAATGTACAAACTCTTATCAATTAAAGGGAGGTGTGCTGCTGGGACGACCCCTGGGTGAACCCACCCCGAGCCCATGTTTAGTACTCTAAGTTATAATTTTTTAATTTTTTGTAAAGCCCTAAGGGCACTAGCACGCGTTGGTTTAAAGTCACCGCTAAGAATTCTTGAAGGGTTTTGAAGACTCCGGCACTCTGGACATGATATGTCTTCTTTAAACCATCTCGTTATACAATCTTTGCAAAACTCGTGTCCACACGTTAGTGTTGCTACAGAATGTAGCATGTACTTTTCACAGCAAATAGAACAAACGTCCATCTTTGTATTGTTATTTAAAAAAATAATCGCCGTGGTATGATATATCGCGAAGATGGAGTGTCTTGATTTATGGACATGTCAGCATATTCATTAAGGTAATCATCGTATTGATCTATTAAATCGGGAATGTCGTATGTCTGCGTGTCAATTTTGCATAAGCATTCAACTAGATGGTTCCAATGGACAAAAATGTTGATGCCCAAATTATTGGAAGTTAGAAACAAGTTTTGAATGACGACTCTCATTGCTGAACGTCGGCCACGGCCTAGGTGTAGATTATTGATAGTTAAACCACTCTTCCTTAGTTCCGTAAAACCGTGTTCTACGACAGAGTATAGAAGCATCTTGAGTGGTACAGGGTACCCCATGTGCCTCCCAGAACTTATGAGACCAAGTGCCTCCCAGAAATTAGTGTTACTTAGAACTGTCTTGTAGAAGTCCCCGATGAGTTGAGCAGCTGGATGTGGTGGGACAAAGCTTATTATGTGTTTGATCACATCTTCGGTGTCCAACAACACGTTACCAATTAAACGCTGCATGGTGAACCTAACCTAACCTAAGTCTAGTAGGTTATCTAGGTTGAGTCTAGTAGGAAAACTTTGCACAGCTGGCTTTCCCGCCACCACCTCCTGCCATGCTTTCGTCGCAGATCCGACAACGCGTTGAACACGGAGATAAACTATGCGATGTACATACAGAACTCGCAAAGCGAAAAGAACAAAACCACGAGCCTGGGGTGTACTCTCCGACGACTCCGACGATCCCGGAGGCTACAAGGAAAAGTAAACCTACCGGGAAAGCAAATAAAAGACCCCTTCATATCTCAAAAGCTAACCTGTCGTCGTCGGCATTGTCCTCCTCGCTGCTGCTGCGGTTACCGCACAAGCCTTCGAAACCAATCAAGATAGCTCTTTGTGAAGAGAAGTTTGTTTTAGATTTGTGGGCTTAGCTCTCATAGCTCTCAAAACCCCCCAGAACCCTCCCCAACTAGAAATTAAGTACTATTTAAACATTACATGTTATCTGGTCTGGTCTCATACTGATATGATGTGTGTTGTCTAAAATCTTATTCTATGATAAATAGAATGGGGTTGGGAACATTGGTTGTAATTGGGCTAGCAATTTTATCACTCACATTTGTTTTTGCGTTTAAATATTACCCGCCTGCTAGTGTTGAATACACCGACGAGCTTACTATACTACTTCCAACATACAATAGAGATCTTAAACTCGTAAATAAAATCATAGCCACTTACGAAAAGATGCCAATAGTAAAGACAGTCTTGGTATTGGAATTTGATACCGGTCATAAAACAAACCACCCAAATGCAGTTCAACTTCCAAACGATCTGAGACATAGATTTGGTCCAGAAAGATTTGAAAGCGTTGTTGGAAAGGTTTGTCCTTATGTTGACACATATGCCGTCATGACCGTGGACGACGATGTAATTTTGTCAAACAGTTTACTGTGTTCTCTTTTGAGTCGTCTCAAGGAAGAGCCATCGGCTCTTCACGGAATAGAAGGAAGAAACATTATTGACGGAAAATATCAAAGTGTTTCTAGACCAAGCCTTCAAAGAGGTGGTTCTCAAGTCAGCATGCTACTTACTTGGTGTGCTATGGGCACCACCGAGAAATTCACAGAAGTTGAAAGCGAATTTAGATCTAAGTACTTTGATTTTGCGCATCCTTTAAATGGAGAAGATATTGCATTTTCCAAGGTTTATAAGAATTGTTATATGCATGAGTTTGGGTGGTTGTGCTGGTTTGGACTTCCTGTGATGAATACAGAAATTAATTTTATGACATCAGAAAGTTCACTTTCTAATAATCCAAGATTTGTTGAAGAGAGGCAAAAGATAGCCAATAGATTTCATGCGGTGAATCTCAAAAAAAGTAAATTTTGAATATGACTAAATCTAGAGGATGCCTCTAACATATAGAGATCGTACATACTCAGCAGATACTTGTACAAATTATTTAATAAGGAAAATGGCATACGTGGATTACGACTCTGTGGATGTTGGGAAACACCCGGAAGAACTCAATTTAGCCCAGCTTCGCAAATTTAGTTCCTTAGTAAAAATTCTGGAGGGTTCGCGTAGACACATCGGAATTCTGGATGAGAAAGACCTCAAATCCGAGGGAAACCTTTCTAAACCCATTAAAACTTTTATCATAGACGACGACGACATGTTGACGATAGTTTCTGAATCGAAACCGCGTTTACAGGAAAAAAAACCAAGTATTCCCATCTGGAAAAGGGATGTGTCTTTACCGATTATTCCCTTTGCTATCTTATTGTTTTCGTTTATTCCTCTGGGGGCTTCTTTAGCTTCTTTACGAGGCCTGTGGATACCATACCCTACCAACTAGTACCTTACTAGTACCTTACCCACTAGCTTTCCCTACCTAGGCTAGACAGTGAACCTACTAGAGACGGCGCCACAGCCATGGGTGTGAGACGACGTCAGAAGAAGTCGAGGGACAGGAATCAGGACCAGGACCAGAGTAGCTTGGAGCAAAAACCAAAGCCGAAGGAGCCCAAGGAGCCAATCATTACATCTGCGATATCTGGAAAGACGACGCTAGTTGCATACATTATTAGAAAGCATGAGTTTGACAAATCAAAATTGCTTTTCAACGCAATATACAATGCTCTGAAACCCCCGCGGCACAAGAGAGGTGTGTTGTTGGACAGATTTGACTGGCTGAAAACAGAAGACGCCGATGGCAAGCAAGACTGGAGACAGCGATGGTTTCGTTTAATTGTAGTACTTTACCAGCTTTTGGATAAGGTTAACGCGTTTAACTACTACCCGTGTGAGCGTGTAAAAACACTCTATCTGGACTATTGGATTAAAAGCAAAGAAAAGCGTTTGGCTATTAAAAACGATCATATGCGAGCCATTGAGACTCATTTGAGAGAGAAACAAAATGAGTACAAGGCACTCAAATTAAATTTAACTTCCTACGACGTAATTAGCGAAAACGACGATATAGAACGTATGTGCAAAGAACACGATATGATTGAATGCCACATGAATAAACTCCAAAGTGAAATTAGATTTTTCATCGCATTCAAATCACGGCGACACATTTCTTACCTCTTCCGGCTTAACGCTTATATAAACGCTGTTGACAAAACAAAAGCTTATATGGACGACCTAGAATTGACTGACAAAGATTATGTTTATTTTGACGACAAAGAAATGTTTGCTAGACAGTATGTTTATTTTTCCGTCGTTGTTGATTGGTTTTTAGAGGGAAAGGACCTGAGAGACTTGGTTTTCGGCTGGAATGATTTGGATGATTGGTTGGATGATTGATTGGTTTAATATTTAACAAATACAGCGAGTACAGCATGTCTATGTCTACCAAACTTTCGTGGTCTGGTGGTGCCAAAGTTGCAGATTTGTTAGATTCTGGTCTTCTGTTAAACGAGATAGTTGATGTGCGCGGTTGCGCCGTGCATGTGAATGCGTCGGAATTCTGTGCACATCACCCTTTTGAAAAACGGTTAATTATTAAGAAGGCGGTTTCTGATAATGCGGTGCGTCAAGTACTACGCAACAATGACGTGTCGATGGTAAAACCACTAAAAAATTAGCCATCCCCTCTCCCCGCGTCGTTTGTATTCCCCGATAAGTATTATCATTAAATAATAAAAGGGATGGGTGTCCTAAAAAACATGATTTTCCTCTTACTCCCTTGTTTCGCCACGTTTGTTGTCCCGCCTATCCCTCTCAAGTCCACGCGGAAATCAATCATAGTCCACGATAAAAAAACACACATCGAGGAAAAAAACATTACCATCCCAGAGAACAAATTTGACCCCATAGTTAGCATTGCCGGATTTATGGGCTATCATCCTTACCAGAAATGGATGGGATTTCAGGCGTTTATTCTTTCAATTTTAATTGGGTGGTGCATCATAGACGTAATCAACGTGTGGCTTCATATAGATTACATTTACGATTATTTCGACAATAGAGACCTCTTCCCGTAATGCGTTATTTAAGGTTAGTTCTGAACCTGGTTGGGATTCGTTTACGCCTAAACTTTTAAAATGAAATCCAACAGAAAAACACAACCATGCCGATGTTTCGGGACGGTTGTATCTTTCGTGGAGGGAAGATATCCGTCGGAAATCTCCTTGAAATTCATAAATTAACTTGGCCAATTGCGTGTGCATTTAGCTGGTTAAAGTCGACTTGTGCTTGTGGTTCCGAATCGACTCGCATGGCCACGATGACTGGACTTTATAGCGCATACGGTGTGCTGTGGGTGTTGAAATCAAACACTTTTTACGACATCAAATTCTATTTGCCCCAGAACTATCAATCTGTAACTACCGCTATTATCAATTATGCTTCCATAAGCGTTTATTATTTGTTTCCGTACTTAGCCTCGCGAAATTGTTCTCCTTTGACAAATCTTGATCTCGCATTGTCTCTTTTCCTCTACGTGGTTGGAGGATTTCTCCACTATTGTGCTGACGCCCAAAAGTTTTATACTCTCAAATACAACCCAAATTCTCTCATTGTTGAAGGTTTGTTTGAGCATTTGCAACACCCCAATTATCTTGGAGAATTTCTCATGTGGTTGGCCCTCGCTACTGTTGCTGGGAAATACAATGTTTGGAGTTATGTTCCAGTGGCTTGGTTATTTATGGCA
>Ga0163180_10001594_pt1 | contig 12914 bp, 10 predicted proteins | sample AtlANTMetagenome_2_FD_109647 | JGI IMG/M metagenome (GOLD analysis project Ga0163180, IMG submission 109647) | Marine eukaryotic phytoplankton communities from the Atlantic Ocean - Atlantic ANT 4 Metagenome | ecosystem: Environmental > Aquatic > Marine > Oceanic | place: North Atlantic Ocean...
TAGGTGGGGCTGAGAAAGATTATTTGTTATTGGAGTACAAAGGGAGCGACCGTCTCTACTTGCCTACAGATCAAATCGAAGTTATCCGGCCCTATAGCTCCGGTGACGTTCCGACTCTTTCTAGAATGGGGGGAGTTGAATGGGAACGAACCAAATCTAGGGTTAAATCCGCTGTTTCAGAAATAGCTTCCGATCTAGTAGAGCTATACAAAAAAAGAATCAATTCCGTCGGTCGTGCATTTGCAGAAGACTCACCATGGCAGTCAGAACTCGAACAGGCATTTCCTTTTCAAGAGACCCCCGATCAGTTGAGAGCCATAGAAGAAGTCAAGGCTGATATGGAAAGACCCTTTCCGATGGATCGAGTTATATGTGGAGATGTTGGATTTGGTAAAACAGAGGTGGCGCTTAGAGCTGCATTCAAAGCAATACAGGACGGCTGTCAAGTAGCTGTGCTCGTGCCCACAACATTGTTGGCCCAGCAACATGGAGAAACCTTTAAAGAGCGTTTAGTCTCTTATCCGATAAGGGTAGAGGTTCTCAGCAGATTTTTAACACAAGCTCAGGCCCGAAAAGTTCTCTCAGATTTAGAGAATGGATCTATTGACATAGTAATTGGAACCCACAGGCTTCTCTCCCAAGATGTTTCATTCAAAGATCTTGGTTTATTAATAGTCGATGAAGAACAGAGATTCGGTGTCAGTCATAAAGAAGCTATTAAAACGATGAAAGCACAAGTAGACATCTTGACTCTGACAGCTACTCCCATCCCTAGAACTTTAGAAATGTCACTAACAGGAATTAGAGACTTAAGTCTAATCGAAACCCCTCCTGCCGATCGGCAGCCCATACTTACATTTGTTGGCGAATATAACGAAAGTGCAGTAGCAGAAGCTATTCGACGAGAGTTGTTACGCGAGGGACAAGTTTTTTTCGTGCATAACAGAGTCCACGACATTGAAGAAACAGCAGCAACTGTGAAAGAGTTAGTCCCGGACGCACGCGTAGCGGTAGCTCACGGGCAAATGGACGAATCTTCTCTAGAGAAAGTAATTATAGATTTTTGGGACCGAAAATATGATGTGCTGGTGTGTACAACAATAGTTGAATCTGGAATTGATATGCCGACCGTAAATACGTTGGTTGTAGATAGGGCAGATCTTTTAGGACTTGGCCAATTGCATCAGCTGCGTGGCAGGGTTGGCAGAGCGGACCATAGGGCTTATGCATACTTATTTACACCCATTGATAAATCACTCAGTGAGGAAGCTTTTGAACGATTGAGAACAATTGGAGAAACAACGGAATTGGGTTCTGGTTTTCGTTTAGCAATGAAAGATTTAGAGATTAGAGGCGCTGGGAACCTTTTAGGAACCGGGCAGAGCGGGCATGTAGCTTCAGTTGGTTACGATCTTTATTGTCAAATGGTCAACGAGGCGGTATCGGAAGCATCAGGAAACGAAGAAATTCCCACTACCGAAATCAGAGTGGAAATACCTGTAGATGCGTACCTGCCGGAAACTTATATAAGTCGGAGTGATTTAAGACTCGAGGCGTACAGGAAACTTGCATCGGCAGGAGAAACTTCGAACCCATCTAAAGTTGAAGAGGTCAGACAAGAATGGGAAGACAGGTATGGTCCCATACCGGAAGAAGCAGAAAAACTTCTGGCTATAGGTCATTTAAGGACCGTCTGTGTTGAACGTGGAATAAAAGATGTGACAGTAACTAAAAGAAAAAAATTGAATTCAGGATTCTTAGCTCGTTGTTCACCTGTTTCCTTACCGTTAAGTAAACAAACTCGTCTAGAGAGGTTGCATCCCGAGGCATTCTTGAAAGAGGGTTCTGAAGAGTTACAAATTCCAATACCCGAGGAAAATCCGACAGGGTCATTAACTGAGTACTTAAAAGATTTAGTTCCCGTTCTCACTCCAACTGCGTAGCATCTTGGGGTGAGTTTAATAATGACAAATTTCTTTTCGATAACCTTCAGAGGTTTTATAGTTTTTCTATTAATGTCACTTTCATTGAGTTGTGGGGGTTCCCAAGTTGATGTTGAAGTTGGCGGGAAAAAAATTGATAGAGAAGCTTTAATTGAATGGAATGGGGAGCGCACCGGCGGCGACTCTGACATGTCGCTTCTTATCGAAACGGTCAATGAGTGGATACAGAATCAAGCATTAGCTGATTTTTTGAGTGAGTATGGGGCTACTTTCACAAAAGCAGATATTGAAAAAGCAAGAGACCAACTGGTGGCAGCGGGATTATCAGATTCAGATCCCCGACTCGATTTTTATAGTGAATGGCAAGCTGTCCGTAATTTCGCAGCGGAGGGCGGTTCCGAAGTTGAGTCTGCTTATGAAGCAAATAAAAAACTTCTTGGTTATGAACTTTGCACCAGTCATGTTCTTACAAATACAAGACAGGAGGCTTTAGAAGTTATAAAACTTCTTGAATCAGGCCAAAAATTTGAGGATCTGGCTTTGACGTTCTCAACTGATCCCGGTTCAGGTTCTAATGGAGGTTCATTAGGGTGCGTGCCTTTAGGCGCTTTCGTTCCTTCTTTCGAAAGGGCTGCACTTGGTGCCATTAAAGCTTCTAAAGAATTGGTGGGACCTGTCGGCAGCGGCTTCGGGTTCCACGTGATACGCATTGATAAAATTAGTACTGTCGAATCAACTCCGTTTGAACAATTGGGGGAGAGACTTTTTCCTTCAATGATGCATCTTTCATCTCTTACGCGAGAAGTTGACGTGGATGCTCGTTATGGTGCGTGGAATTCTGTGACGGGACAGATGGAACCTGTAAGAATTTCAGAAAGTTCTTGATTTGAAACCTTCTCCTAAGGTGACTGTCATAGGTTTAGGTCCTGGAGAACCATCTTTTTGTAGTTCAAAAAATCTTGACCTCATAGAGGAACATGAGATCCGTTACGTGAGGACAAGTAGACATCCTTCAGTTTCCCTACTTGGGACTGGGGTTATTTCATTTGATTATGTGTATGAATCTTCTAACTCTTTTGAAGAGGTCTATGAAACTATTGTCAAAGAATTGATAGCTGCCGCCAAGGTGCATCGGCAGATACTTTATGCAGTTCCAGGGTCTCCGTTTTTAGCTGAAAGAACAGTGCAGTTATTGACAGAGCAAATCGAGGTGGAAGTAGAAGTATTCCCTTCTCTCTCGTTTGTGGATTTAGCTTGGAGGGGATTAGGAGTTGATCCTATGGAAACTGGAGTACGGATCGTCGATGCACACAGATTCATAACCGAAGCAGCCGGAGACAGAGGTCCGCTTCTAGTTACTCAAATCGATAGCAGTGAAATTCTGGCCGACATAGTCGCTGCAGTGCACTCCCCACCTTTGCAACCAGTTACTATTCTGCAACGTTTAGGCCTACTAGATGAAAAAATTCAGGAACTTAACTGGGAGGACTTGACCGAAAAAGTTCAACCGGATCATTTAACTTCCTGTTTTATCCCACATCTGGAATCTCCAATCGCTTCTGAATTGCAAAAGTTTGTGGAACTCGTGTCAGATTTAAGAATCCAATGCCCGTGGGACGCAAAACAAACTCATTCTTCTCTTACTTCGCACCTGCTGGAAGAAACTTACGAAGTGTTAGAAGCTATAGAGAATTTTGACGAGGAAACAGGAGAAGGATCGGAAGATCTAGAAGAAGAGTTGGGTGACTTGTTGTTTCAGGTTGTATTCCACTCGCGAATAGCAGCGGACGATGGTCGTTTTGATTTGAGCGACGTAACAAAAGGGATACACGAAAAGCTCCGGAAGAGGCATCCCGGAATATTTACGACTGCAGAATATTCGCCGGTAGAAGACAATCCCGATTTTGCTCACAAAAGATGGGAAGAACTTAAAAAACAAGAAAAGCAGCGTTCTTCCGTTTTAGATGGAATTCCAGATGCTTTGCCTGCACTGGCATACTCACAGAAGATATTTGAAAAAACAAAGACATTGGATCTACTTGATGAAGAGGCTTCCAGTAATAGATCTTTGCCCGAAACCGAAGAAGAGATCGGAAATATTTTTTTGGATCTTGTTTTTTGGGCAGCAAAGAATGGTTTTGAAGCTGAACGAGCATTGAGAGTTGCTAATTCTAAGTTTGTTGCATTTATCAAAAATATTGAAACAGTCGCTACAGACAGGGAAGTGGATCTATTTTCTGTAGATACTCGAACCAAGGAGTTGCTAAAAGAGGAGATTAGAAAACTAGACAACACGCACTAGTAATCGTTTAGTGTTGAACTTTTTTCTTATTCGTCCTATTTGAGGACCTTTAAAAGAGTAGTTTGTTAGTTGTAGAAGCTCAATATCAGCTTTACTTGGGAGGTGGTCGTGAGCAAAATAAGATCTGTTTTTGGTAGGCAGATACTAGATTCTCGCGGAAACCCGACGGTCGAGGTGGAAGTTTCACTTGATAGTGGTGCTAGTGGATGGGCCATGGTCCCCAGCGGTGCTTCTACGGGACAGTTCGAAGCGGTGGAGCTGAGAGACGGGGAAGAAACATGGTCGGGTAAGGGAGTCAAGAAGGCTGTAAGTCATGTCAACAATGAAATAGCAGATGCTGTTTTAGGTTTAGATGCCGCAGATCAGCGTGTGCTCGATCAGACAATGATCGATTTAGATGGCACCGATGACAAAAGCAGACTTGGAGCTAATGCGATTCTGGGAGTGTCCTTGGCGGTTGCTAGATCTGCAGCTAAAGATGCAGGAATCCCTCTTTTCAAATACATAGGAGGTGCCAATGCTCACCTGCTCCCAGTTCCTATGTTCAATGTGATAAACGGTGGTATGCACGCCGATAACAACATAGATTTTCAAGAATTTATGGTGATGCCTGTGGGTGCGGCTTCTTACAGAGAAGCGTTGCAGTGGGGTGCAGAAATATATCACTCCCTTAAGTCAGTTTTAAAAGACCGAAAGATGTCAACGACAGTTGGGGATGAGGGTGGATTTGCGCCCAATCTCTCTTCCAATGAAGAAGCACTGCAAATACTTATAGACGCAATAGAGAAATCGAACCTCACCCCGGGTGATGACATTTCATTAGCTCTCGATGTTGCTTCTACAGAATTTTTTCAGAAAGAGAGTTACCGAATTGAAGCCGAAAATCTTTCTTTAAATTCAGATGAAATGGTTTCCTATCTAGCGGCGTTGTGCGACAAATACCCGATTTGCTCTATAGAGGATGGTATGGCTGAAGAGGACTGGGAAGGTTGGTCGAAACTCACGAAAGAACTTGGCCATAAGATTCAGCTAGTAGGGGATGATCTATTTGTCACTAACTCCCTGAGACTTGAGCGTGGAATTTCATCAGGTATAGCTAATTCCATTTTGGTAAAAGTTAACCAGATAGGAACTTTAACTGAAACTTTGGAAGCAGTCGAGATTGCAATGAACGCCGGATATACAGCCGTAATTTCTCACCGTTCAGGTGAAACAGAAGATCATTTGATAGCTGATCTAGCTGTTGCTACAAATTGCGGTCAGATTAAAGCCGGAGCACCGGCACGTAGTGATCGTGTGGCGAAGTACAACCAACTTTTACGCATAGAAGAGATCTTAAATGAATCCGCTTTTTATAAAGGCGACGCCGTGTTAGCTGGCAAAGGGTGACAAAGTCGATTCTTAGGCGTTTAGGTTACTTCAGCATTATTGCTGTTTCTTTATTTTCGCTGATGCTTTTAGGGGTTATTCCGGTGCAGGAGTTGTTCGAAGTGAGAGATACCAAAGATGAATTACTAGTGGAACTCGCAAAAGTCGAGGAATTGAATAAATCTTACCGAGTTTCTATAGATGCTCTGAACACTGATGAAGAGATAGAGAGAATCGCGCGATCAGAATACAATCTGGTCAAACCACACGAAGAAGCATATTATGTGGTCCCACTATCTGCGGAGGATGTGAAAATTCCTGGAATATGGCCTTTTAATAAAAGTTAACCGTTTTTAGATTTTGATTTTATTAATTTTCGCTGGTTGAAACACTAATTAGTTGATCGGGGTACAGTCTTCTTAGAAAATAACCAGGAGATTACAAATGAGTATTTTGGGTAATCGTGTACTAAGAAAAGAAGATGTCGGATTTTTAACCGAAGGTGCTTGCTACACAGACGATTTAAATGAGCCAGCTCTCCAAGGGGCGCTTTGGGTTACTTACGTACGGTCGACAATGGCACACGCGAAAATTGTCGTGGATGCTTCAGATGCGGCGACTATGCCGGGAGTGACTGGAGTCTTCACTGCCGCTGATTTAGATGGTCCGAAGATTCTCCAAGGCCAGGTGCCAATGTTCCCTGAGGCAATGTTGAATCGACCAATACTGGCTATTGACACTGTCAGATTTGTGGGGGAGTGCATAGCGGTAGTTTTAAGCGAAACTCCCGAAGAGGGCGCTGATGCAGCTGAAATGGTTTCTATAGATTATGAACCCCTCCCAGTAGTTGTGGATATGGAAGAAGCGGTTACCGACTCGGTTTTAATTTATGAGGAAATTGGAACAAACATTGCTGTTGATTTTTCCGCTTTGGGTATGGCCACTGGAGTTACAGATGACTCATTTTTTGAAGAGTGTGAAGTCGTAATGAATGGAAGAGTGGTTCATCAACGTACAGCACCTGCGCCTATAGAGCCTCGTTCAACTGCAGCTGCTTGGGAAGGTGACAAAGCAATCATGTGGATGTCTAATCAGGCTCCTCATGGTGTCAAAGGTGCACTGGAACCTCTTTATGCGGAACAAGCCAAAGGAGGTTTTCAAGTAATTGTTCCCGATGTTGGGGGTGGTTTTGGCGGGAAAATACCTCCATATCCAGAAGATGCTCTTCTTCCATGGTTGGCAGCGAAAGCGGGAAGACCTGTTCGCTGGTTTGAGACTCGTACCGAAAATCTTTTGGCTATGGGACCAGGAAGGGCGCATGTGCACAGGTTTACTATTGGCGGCAATAAAGACGGAAATATTACCCACTATCGACTTGAAGTTCTGGCGGACTCAGGAGCATATACACGTCTTGGTGCTTTTTTACCGATGTTCACATTGATAATGAGTTCGGGAGTTTATGACATACCAAATATAGAGACAGCAGCCCAAAGCGTCGTTACAAACACAACCCCAACCGAGGCTTACCGTGGCGCCGGTAGACCTGAAGCATCTCTTACGATCGAGAGAGCAGTTGACATGTTTGCTGCTGAAATTGGAATGGACGCTGCAGAAATCAGAAGAAAAAATTATCTGCAAGCATCAGATTTTCCAGTTTCAACTGCTGTTGGAACGGAATATGACAGCGGAGACTATGAAAAAAGTTTAGAACTGGCTCTTGAAGCAGCGGGTTATTCGGACTTAAGAGCTGAGCAAAGCAGACGAAGAGAAAACGGAGAAGTGGTTCAGCTAGGAATTGGAATAGCAACTTATGTCGAGATCACGGCAGGTCCCGCTCCAGGAGGTGCCGAATATGGAAAAGTTGAAATTACTCGTGAAGGCAAAGCCCGTGTTTATTCTGGATCACTTTCTCATGGTCAAAGTCACCAGACGACTTTTGCGATGATTGCAGCCGACCAGCTAGGAATGGACATTGAAGATATCGAACTCGTTCAAGGTGATACAGATCAAGTCGCCGAAGGGGTAGGGACTTTTGGATCAAGATCAACGCAGTTAGGTGGTTCGTCGATTCACCGCGCAGCCGGTGAAGTGGTTGAATCCGCTAAACAAATTGCAGCTGATTTACTTGAAGCCAATGTTGACGACATTGTTTTAGACCATTCAAACGGAGCCTTCCATGTTTCAGGAACCCCATCTGTTAATAAGACTTGGGCAGATATAGCTGAAGAAGTTAATGACTTGTCCTCGGAATCAAACGAACAAACAAAGTGCAGCTATCCTTTCGGAACTCATGTAGCGGTCGTTGAAATTGACACTGAAACGGGTGGAGTAACTCTTGACAGAATGATCACCTGTGATGATGCTGGAACAATAATTAATCCGATGATTGTAGAAGGCCAACGTCACGGAGGAATTGCTCAGGGAGTAGCCCAGGCTTTGACAGAAGAAGTTGCCTATGACTCGGATGGCAATCCTCAATCAGCTAATTTTGCGGATTATGGAATAATTTCAATGGCAGAATTGCCATCATTTGAACTTGTCCCAATGGAGACCCCGACCCCTAATAATCCACTGGGTTGTAAAGGAATAGGAGAATCAGGAGCGATCGGGTCAACTCCGGCAGTTGCTAATGCAGTCGTGGACGGATTGAGTCATTTAGGGATAAGGAACATTGACTTACCATTGAGTTCTCGAAGAGTATGGGAATCAATTCAAAATCAAAAGAACTGAAATAAAACGGATCTAACATGAAAACTGTAATAGAAACGCGCGACCTTGTAAGAAAATTTGGGGAGATAGTAGCCGTAGACGGAATTGATCTCAGTGTAAGCGAGGGAGAAGTTTTTGGATTTTTAGGCCCTAACGGTGCTGGCAAGTCAACAGCAATAAGAATGTTGACGACCTTATTACACCCCACCTCAGGAGAAATTCATGTATCAGGATTTAACGTTGTCTCTGAAGCCGCTGATGTGAGGAAAATAATTGGTGTAGCCCTTCAGGATGCTGCAATTGATCCATTGATGACAGCAAACGAATTGATCAGATTGCAGGCGGTTCTGCATGGAATCTCTCGCTCTGAAGCAAAAAAGAGAGGCGGTGAACTACTCGAACGGGTAGGGCTCTCAGGGGCTGCTAGTCGACGCGTCAGCACTTATTCAGGAGGTATGAGACGCCGCCTTGACTTGGCTTTATCTTTAATTCATGAACCAAGAATTCTTTTTTTAGATGAACCAACCACTGGTCTGGATCCCACAAGTCGCGAAGCACTATGGGATGAAGTTAAGCGTTTAAATACAGAGTTAGGAACAACCGTCTTTTTGACCACTCAGTATTTGGAAGAAGCAGATCAACTGGCTCATAAAATAGCGATCATTGATGCTGGAAAAATTGTGCGCCAAGGGATCCCAAAAGAATTGAAAGAGAATATCAGTTCTCCCACGTTACGCGTTGATGTTGAAGAAGTAGACCTTGTGAGAGCACAGGTCGTTTTAGATTCTTTCGGCGAGAGAAGGCCTGCGCGCGAGGGACGTGCAGCGGTTGGACTGGAAGGAGGAGCAACACGATTAGCAGAAGTTATAAGAGCATTTGATGAAGCGGGAATCGCGGTAGGGCACCTCGAATTGGATGCTCCAAGTCTTGATGATGTTTTCGCCGATGCGACTGGAAGAAGATTAGAAGGGGTTGAGGCGGAGAATGAGTAAAGTCGATACGGCTGCTTCTCCGGGGATTATTAAAAACTTTTTTTCCCAAACTGTAGTTTTAGCCCAACGTTCCCTAACAAGTGAACTGCGTCAACTAGCCACTGTTTTGCCGGGTTTGCTTTTCCCTTTGCTTCTAGCTTTTACATACACAGAACAGTTTGAACGAGTTTTAAGTCTTCCTGGGTTTCCAGAAGTTGATTCTTTTCTTGATTTTCTCCTCCCAGCTACAGTCCTGCAAATGGTTTCATTCGGTGCCAGTAATTCAGGAACAGAGCTTGCATTAGATATAGAGAATGGCTTTATGGACCGATTATTGGCTTCTCCTGTAGCAAGAGTTCCTGTTCTGATCGGTAGGGTCGCAGGTTCAGCCCTTTTAGCTGGAATCAAGACTGCGATAATAGTTTTAGTGTTTTTAGCTGATGGAGCTCGGATATCTAGTGGTTTTGCTGGATTTATTGTCTTGACCTTGTCAGCATCTCTTCTCGTCGTTGTCATAGGTGGACTCAGTCAGATATTAGCAATCAGATCAGGTTCTCAAGAAGTAGTGGGGGCTACATTCCCGCTTATATTTGTGATGATTTTCATGAGTTCAGCTTTTTTTCCAACGGAACTAATGAGCGGCTGGTTCAAACAATTAGCTGAATTTAACCCCATGACATGGATAATTGACCCTCTTAGAAGATTAATGATTGTTGGTTGGTCTTGGTCCGATGCGACTACTGCATTAGGCATTTTATTATTAGGATCAGTTTTGATAACGGGTGCCTCGGTCCGAACTTTGCAGAAGAAATTGAGCCGACCGTGAGAATGCAAACATCAACCAAAGCTGCTAATGGTATTTCCTTATCGATAGCGATGGCAGTCTGTCGAAGAGGAATTTCTAGAGTTTTAAGTAGACCAACGATATTGCTGCCCATTGTTTTTATGCCAGTGATTATGTTGATCAGTTTTACAGGAGCTTTTGGTTCCTTAACAAGAATTGAAGGCTACGGAAGCGAAAATATTTACGACTGGATGGCTCCATATGTGGCTCTACAAGGTTCGGTTTTTGCTGGTGTTTTTGGCTCTGCCTCCACAGCAGAAGACTTTGAAACTGGATTTTTTGATCGTCTCCTTTTAACACCAGGTAGTCGAAGTTCAATTTTGTTGGGAACAGTTATGGTGAGCGCTTTGCGCTCATTATTTCCCACAGTTGGTGTCATTGTCGTAGCTCTATTTGGAGGTTTAAATCTTTCAGGGGGGCTCCCAGCGATCTTACTTCTGGCTGTGGCTTCCGCTCTGATGGCTTCAGTTTTTTGTCTTTTCAGCCTTGCGATTGTTTATCGCTTTAAAACCATACGTTCCTTGATGATTGTTCAGTTAGTAGCATTCACCAGTTTTTTCATGACCATTGGTCAAGTTCCTTTAGAATTTATGACCGGATGGTTGCATCAAGTTGCACGATTTAATCCAACAACAAACGTCCTGCGTTTCGCTCGACAAGGTTTTCTTGATGGCATTACTTGGGATTTAACGTGGCCGGGCATCGTAGTATTTTCTGTAGCTAACATCATTGGTTCCGTTTTAGCTTTTCATTCTTTAAGGCGGATAGGTTCATAAATTGAGAAAGAGGCTAAATTTGAGGCTATTGTTAAGTTCGCTATTGAGATTCGTAGATCTAAGAAATTCATGTAGAGGGGGAAATCGTTGAAAGTTTCTATGACAATTAATGACACGGAGGTTTCAGCAGATGTGGAACCGAGAACTCTTCTGGTCCATTTCATAAGAGAACAGGCGAGTTTGAAAGGTACCAATATAGGGTGTGACTCATCGTCTTGTGGGGCCTGCACGGTCCATCTAAATGGCGAATCTGTAAAATCTTGCACGGTTCTGGCTGTTCAGGCAGATGAACAGGAAGTAACTACCATCGAAGGTTTGGCAGATGGCGAAACTCTACATCCAATGCAAGAAGCCTTTCGTGACTGTCACGCACTTCAATGTGGCTATTGCACACCAGGAATGGTCATGGCAGCTATTTCCCTTTTAGATGAAATTCCCAAGCCCACGGAGTTGGAAGTCCGTGAGGGGTTGGAAGGTAATTTGTGCCGGTGCACGGGATACCACAATATTGTAAAAGCGGTACTTCAAGCTAGCGGTAGTGAATCATGATCCCCGCAGCTTTTGACTATCAGAGAGCTGATTCAAAGGAACAGGTGATTTCTTTACTGAAAGAACATGGAGATGATGCAAAAATCTTGGCAGGCGGGCACTCTCTTATACCTCTAATGAAATATAGACTAGCCGCTCCTGGAATACTGGTCGATGTGGGTCGCATAGAAGAACTTTCTTATGTTCGTGAAGAAGGTGACTATTTAGCCATAGGAGCCTTGACACGCCATCGAGAAATTGAAACCAACGAGCTGGTCTTGGCCAATTCCGGCCTTTTAGCGGCTGCTACAAAACAAGTTGGTGACCCTCAGGTAAGACACCGAGGGACAATTGGCGGGGCTTTAGCACACGGTGACCCTGCTTCAGACATACCTTCCGCTGCGTTGGCTTTAAGGGCATCGTTTATTATCGAAGGGCCCGCTGGTGAACGTGAAGTTGGGGCTGATGATTTCTTTACAGGTTTCCTTGAGACGGCTTTAGAACCAGAAGAGCTATTAACTGAAATTCGTGTTCCAAAACTACCAAACTCGAAATGGTCATTTCAGAAATTCAATCGAAGGGCTCAAGATTGGGCAATCGTAGGGGCATCGGTTTTGATAGCAGATAATCAATGTGGCGTAGGGCTTGTCAATATGGATTTTAAACCTATACGAGCTGCATCTTTAGAGGAAGCAATTGAAAATGGTGCTTCAGCGGAAGAAGCTTCTCAATTAGCTGCGGATGGGCTTGAGCCCCCTTCTGACTTAAATGCTTCTACTGAATATCGCTCTCACCTTGCGCGTGTTTTGACAAAACGAGGTCTTCAAGAATCAGGAAAATAAGAGTTATTTTCTGACCGCTGAGCAAATAAGACATCTAGCCTTAATCTATGGGCTTAAGAGATGTTTCTTCGGTAGAGGAAGTTGTCGAAGAACTATCTTCGCGAAATTATTTGGCTGATCGAGGTTTAGCTACAGCTGTTTTCCTTTCTCTTAGACAGAATCGACCGCTTCTTTTAGAAGGAGAAGCCGGAGTCGGAAAGACGGAACTAGCAAAGTCTCTTTCAGATTGGGCACAAGGTGATCTAATAAGACTGCAATGCTATGAGGGTATAGATTCGAATCAAGCGGTCTACGAGTGGGATTATGCGCGTCAGTTGCTTCATTTGAGAACAGCAGAAGCTAGTGGTCGAACCCAAGATCTATCCAGCGACACTCTAGAAGGGGAACTTTATGATGAAAGATTTCTTATAAAACGCCCATTGTTGAGGGCTCTTTCCGTAAAAAATGATCCACCACCTGTGTTGCTAATAGACGAGATAGACAGAGCAGACGACGAATTTGAAGCTTTTTTGTTGGAGATACTTTCGGAATACGCGATAACTATCCCGGAATTAGGGACTTACAGTTCAGAAATAAAACCAATCGTCGTTATAACTTCGAACAGAACGCGAGACTTGCATGATGCTTTGAA
>Ga0163180_10001595_pt1 | contig 12909 bp, 12 predicted proteins | sample AtlANTMetagenome_2_FD_109647 | JGI IMG/M metagenome (GOLD analysis project Ga0163180, IMG submission 109647) | Marine eukaryotic phytoplankton communities from the Atlantic Ocean - Atlantic ANT 4 Metagenome | ecosystem: Environmental > Aquatic > Marine > Oceanic | place: North Atlantic Ocean...
AGATCCTCAAATTCTGATGACAGCGGCACAAAGTTATGATCTTTCTTCAGAATTTATTGAAGAATTAACTCAGCATCCTGATGTTTCAGTAGCGAACGCAGCAAAAGAAACTTTAAAAAATAGGTAATTATTGAGAATAGTTCGCATGAACGAATGGGAAGATGAATTTGACGACGATGACTTTGATGCTGAGGAGTGGTTAGAGAATAACATCACTATAAATGGCCAACCGATAAGTTTTGATGGATCAAATTCACAAGAACGAAGTCTGACAGCTGAACTGCTGGACGATGCTATCACGGGAGCAGTTGCTGGAGCATCAAGCTTATTCAAAAAAGCGAAAAATTCTATAGCTTCAAGGTCAACGGGAGAGGTAACGAATGGAAAAGAAGACGAAGAAATAATGGCTGAAAAAGACCCCTCATTAAAAGAAATATTCACTGCCATGCAAACAGAGTTAAGGGAAGAGATAAAAGAAGCCGGAGGTTTTGAATTCTCTTCTAAAAAATTCGGTCAAACATTTAATTTAGAAAATAATTTATTAAATGATCAAGGTGAATTGAATCTGGATGGTGAAGGAACCATTTACGCCTGGATAATTGCTTATATAACTAAAGAGGAATGGTTGGCTGATAGAGAACTCGATGCAAAAGAGTTATACGCTCTTTTTAGACAACTAATAAATAGCAGTGGTATTTATGGGCACCGAATAGGTTTGCGCATTTCAAAATTTATTGAGTACGCAACTGCCATGGAAGACCCCTTGATAATTGATCAAGTAATGATTTTATCTCTTGAAGAAGAATACACAGACTTAGAAATCAATAGAGAAATGGCGGAATCCCTAGTCGAAAATCTATCAGGTGAAGGACTTTCTTTGCTCATGAAAGAAAATTTGTCAGCTTATTTAGTAGATCAAGAAATTAAAAAAGATCTCTATTACGAAGATAAATACGCTTGGATACAGAAAATAAAAGATGCTTTAAATGAATATATATCTACAGATCATTCCATCAAATCTAATGCTCTGAAAGATTCTAAGAAAGATTTGAAATCAAATAAACCTGAAAAGAAAAAACACACACAAGCAACATCTGCTAACGAAATAGCTAAAAAATTATTCGAAGGAAATACAATGAATAAAAAAAAGAAACCTAAAACTTCAGGTTCGCCAGCTGAAATGGCAAAAGGCTTATTTCAGCAATTAGAATCTGATAAACAAAATAAAGAAAACCAGAAAGAAGATAAAAATTTACCTGAAAGCTACTTTGATGATCGAATTACTCCAGGTATAGAGTTGTCAGTCTTTGACTTCAACGAAGATAATTATGAGCTTGGAGCCAAAACATTACTTTGTATTTTACTAAAACACTTTACTCAAAAAGAGTTTGATCCGGATAAGCTTCAATCTGATGACTTGTTGTTACATTTATCTGATTTTGACGAGATGATAGTAAAGAATTTAAGCGTCAATGTATGCAACCACATGCAGGAAATGGGTAGCCTGACTAATCCAGAAATCCACTTTACTCCCAATGACTTGAATGATTTGAAAGTGGAGCATGTAGTTTTATATGTTCAGGATATGGCAAATGATCTTGATTCGGCTTATGTAAGCATGATTCAGGATAAGGAGAATGATTAAATGAATAGTTTCGAAGACTTTTACGATTATCTTGAAGATAAAGCTAATGATTGGCTTGAAGAAATTAAACTAATTCTTTTAGAGAAAAAACCTGGCTATGATCATTGTATACAGATAGTTAATACAAAAACTGGAGAATATAAGGTCACCAGTACGGATCATCTAGAAGACAGAAGAAAACATATGCAATACATATTGGACCAAGGAAAAGAAAATACGGGACCTTATATTGCTATATTTGGAGACATTCCTATAGAAGAGAGGAGAGAGTCTATTGAATACTATGAATTTCCTGATAATTCTATATCAACATCAATTTTATTGGGCCAGAGATTGCCTAAGAATTTACCTAAGAAGCATTTTATACTTTTAGCTAGGCACTATATAGACTTTTTAATTTCTAAAGGCTCATATAATTCTGAAGAGAAGAATTTAAAAGAGAAAAAGAATGAAATTTCCGGTTATATAAGAGGAAACCATAAGGAGTTTAGATCTATTACTGAAGTATTAAGCAGTATAAACAATATACTCTCCCTTTAAATCTAACCTCAATTCAATAGACTAAAGAGTCATTAAATACTATACAAATAATTTATATATGTATATAATTACCATTGATGTTAAGGGATTTGTAATTCTCCCCAGAATAAAAGCTTAATAAGTTTATTTCTCCTAATATCAATTTAGACTGAGAGGTCATCATTTCTCCCCAGAAAACCTCTCCAAGGTAAACTTCTCAGTTTAATTGCAGGATGCGGTTAATACCCATTTGAAGCTAAACAAGTCAGATTTCTTATCTGCATCCTGCACCTCTATGGAAGATGGAGCTTAATAAATAATTTGGTTGGGCGCAGCTAAAGTTTCATCTTCCACCTTTTAAAATCTTCATAATTAATCTATCTATAGGTAAACTAAGTTAAAAGGAATTTAAATATGAACGACCAAGAAATACTCGAGCAACTTAAATCTAACAGAGCTCCATGCACTGAAACTTTAGGGATGAAAATGGTGAGCTTTTGTTCTGAACCTCCTTCTATAGAAATGGAATTTGAAGCGAAGCATGAATTTACTCACTCAGAAGGGAGGGTTGTCCAGGGAGGGTTTGTTACAGGAATGTTAGATGCTCCAATGGCTCACTTACTGATGGGTCTTTTCGATTTTAAAGTTTCACCAATGACTTTGGATATTAACGTAAGTTTTTTAGCTCCTTCTAAACCTGGAAGACTAAATTGCATAGCTGAGGTTGTGCAATTAGGAAAAAGTACTGCTTTTATGGCAAGTAAGTTGTATCAAGATAATTCTTTGGTTGCTACTTCTACTTCTACAGTAAAGCTTATACCCTTTAAATCTTAAACTCCAAAATCCCAAGATAGACCATCGTGGTATTTTTTAAGGATTTCCTTAGCTATAAGTATTCTGTGAACTTCGTCTGGTCCATCTGCAAGCCTAAGAGTTCTAAATCCTTGGTACATGCCTGCTAAAGGTGTGTCGCTAGAAACACCTCTCCAGCCATGGATCTGAATGGCTCTATCTACTACCCTAGTACCAGCTGCAGGAACAAAAACTTTAATAGCGGATATGTCTACTCTTGCATCGCCTTCTTTATCCATTACTTCAGCACAATGAATTGTCATTAACCTCGAAGCTTGAATATCCATGTAAGAGTCAGCTATAAAGCCTTGAATAAATTGTTTGCTCTCTAGTTTTCCGCCATGCACTTCTCTTTGAGTTGAGTACTTAACCATGATGTCAAATGCTCTCCACATTTGGCCAATGGTATTCATGCAGTGATAAACCCTTCCTGCACCAAGTCTATCTTGTGCGGCTTGATGACCAGATCCTCTAGCACCAAGAGCATTTTCTAAGGGCACTCTTACGTTCTCATATTTTATTTCCATGTGATCGCCGCCAGTGTGACCCCAAATTGGAACTGATCTTATTCTATTAACTCCAGGAACATCAGTTGGAACAATTATCTGCGTCATCTTCTGATTGGCTTCACCACCTTCATCATCTTCTGTTTTGCACATAACGACTAAGAAGTCAGCTCTTTGCCCATTGGAAGTCATAATTTTATGACCATTAATTACCCATTCGTTTCCTTCTTTAACTGCTGTAGTAGTGAGAGATCTAGGATCTGATCCAGCAGAATCAGGTTCAGTCATAGAAAACCCTGATTCCATCTCTTGGTTAATTAAAGGAATCAGCCATTTTTTCTTCTGCTCTTCAGTTCCGTATTTAACTAATATCTTTTGATTACCTGAGTTAGGAGCAATAACTCCAAAAAGTCTATTTCCGAGAGGAGACCAAGCCAAGATCTCGTTCATATAAGCATGCACTAGAAAACCATTTCCCATACCACCATATTCTTCTGGTAAATGAGGTGCCCATAATCCTTGTTTTTTAACTTCTTCATTAATCTCTTTCCTGAGCTTCTTAGATTTATCTCCACCAGCATATATTTTTCCTTCATTTGGAATAATTCTATTAGCTACTATGTCGGCCGTTCTTAGGCGAATATCATTTATCTCATCAGATAAAGTTGGTATTGGTGCTATTTGCATTATTACTCTCCTTAATAAAACTTTTTAGAATTCTAATTTATTAGACATATCAATTGCATGCAAGCTTTAAAAGAGGTTAAAAAGTAATTCCTTTTATGTTTATATATGACAACTTTTATATTAAGTATGGCAAAAGGATAAGGAGATAAATAATGTCAATAAAGAAATGCATATATGTTGCTCTTCCATTAATTCTAATTTTAGCCAGTTGTGGGCAATCATTGCCCAATGATTCACTAAGAACTATTAATCAAGGAGAGATTATAGGAATTGAAAGTGATCATAATACCTTTGCTTGGTTAGGTATCCCGTTTGCTGAACCTCCTGTAGGAAATTTAAGATGGAAGGCTCCAATTCAACCCAAAAAGTTTGATTCAAGATTTGAAGCTTCCAAATTTTCTCAAGTCTGTTTTCAAGCAGAAGGCATTATGACGGGAAATTCAGGAGGCTGGACTGGCTCTGAAGATTGCTTGTATTTAAATGTCTGGTCGCCAGCTTGGTCTGCTGAACAATTAAAGAAGAAAAATGTACCGGTTATGATGTGGATTCATGGAGGAGGTAATACCATAGGCTCAGCTGATACCTATTATCCTACCGATTTAGTCTCTCAACATGAAGTTATAGTTGTTACCGTTCAATATCGAATGTCTAATTTAGGTTGGTTTAGACACCCAGCACTTAGACAAGGCAATTCAACTTTAGAAGACGCGTCAGGTAATTTCGGCACTTTGGATAACATAATGGCCCTTAAGTGGATAAAAGAGAATATTGGATATTTTGGTGGCGATGCAAATAATGTAACAATCTTTGGAGAGTCTGCTGGGGGACATAATGTAGCTGCTTTGTATGCTTCTCCTTTGGCTACTGATTTATTTCATAAAGCAATAGTTCAAAGCGGAATAGTTTCGCATTCTTTAATTGAAGATGCAGAATCTTATTATCCCGAAGATGGGACGTCTGGAATTCAGAGCTCTAAGGAAGTTATTAATAGACTTTTAATTAATGACAAAAAGGCAGATAGTTTAGAGGACGCAAAAGATAAGCAAAATGCTATGTCTTTAGAAGAGATAGAAGTTTATTTAAGGAGTAAAAAACCTGAAGATCTATTAACAGCATACTTTGAAGCTAGACCCAAAAAAGGAGGCATGACTAGAGTTTTTAATGATGGCCATGTGATGGGAGTTAAGGGTATTTACGAGTCTTTTGTTAATAATGACTTTAAACGTGTGCCCATTATTCTTGGCACGAATAGATATGAAACCAAGTTGTTTAATATGAGAAATCCAGAGTTTGTTAAATGGGGAGAAGGAGAAGGGGCTATCGCGACTGCTCTCTCATGGGCAGGTATTACTGAACTTCCATTAGAAATTCTCAGACCAGATTTTTATAATGCAGTTAACCAATATTCCTCTGATTCATGGAAAGAAAGGGCTGTAGATTCTCCTGCAAGAGATTTGACTGCTTCCGGTCAAAAAGATACTTATGCGTATAGATTTGATTGGGATGAATTACCTGAAGTCCAAGGCATGGATTTTAGTCAATTAGTGGGATCTGCTCACGCTATAGAGCTTCTCTTTCTATTCCCTGCAGGATTAGACAACATGCTAATAAAAAATTTAGTCGTTGAAGATCCTGATACTGTAAATAAATTATCGAATCAGATGGTGTCCTACTGGACCCAATTTGCTTATACAGGTGATCCGGGTAAAGGAAGATCAGGAGATCTCCCTCATTGGAAAGCATGGTCTGATACGGAAAAGTACATGGTTTTGGATTCAGAAAATGATCGGGGATTGACCATGGTTAATTCTGAAGTAACTATCGATTCAATGATTGAAGACTTAAGAAAAGACATGAGAATGACTAAAGACGAAAAGTGTCAGACTTTATTCTCTTTATCTTATAGTGGAGATATCCCGGAACAATCTTTTAATGGTTTTGAAACGGGGTATTGTTTATCATTGGATTATTCTGAAATTCTTAAAATGATCGAAAATAGAGGAGAAGATAATGAGCAAGAAAGTTGATTTTTATTTTGATTTTGCAAGCCCTAACGCTTACTTAAGTCATAAAGTAATGCAGTCCATTAAAGAAAGGACTGGAGCAGAAGTGAATTACATACCAGTTTTATTGGGTGGTATTTTTAAAGGTACAAACAACAAACCTCCTATGGAACAATTCTTTGGGGTTAAGAACAAGAATGAATATCAGAATATTGAAATGCAAAGATTTATTGAAAGACATGACCTTCATTCCTTTAAGATGAATCCTCATTTCCCAGTAATTAGCTTGCAGATCATTCGAGGAGCTATAGCTGCAGAAAATGATGGATATCTAGAAGATTATATTGATAAGGTTCTCGTGCATATGTGGGAGGAGCCTAAAAAAATGGATGATCCTGAAGTAATTCACTCAGCATTTGAAGAGTCTGGCCTTGATGCAAATAAACTCATGGAACAGATGCAAGACCCTGATGTTAAAGCCAAATTAATTACAAATACCGAAGCAGCTGTAGAAAGAGGAGTGTTTGGTATACCCACATTTTTTGTAGGAGATGAGATGTTCTTTGGTAAAGATAAGCTATGGGAAGTTGAGGAGCTATTAAATGACTAAAGCATTAAGCTCTTTAAATTTTCAACGAGGCCCTGACATGAAGAATCGATTCATGCTGGCTCCGCTTACAAATAGTCAAAGTCATGAAGATGGAATCATGTCCGAGGAAGAATTTCATTGGTTGACCATGAGGGCTAAAGGTGGATTTGGATTGACGATGACTTGCGCTGCTCATGTTCAAGCTATAGGAAAAGGTTTTCCAGGTCAGTTGGGATTTTTTTCAGATAAACACTTGGAAGGTTTAACTAGATTAGCTAAAGAGATCAAATCACAAAATAGTGTGGCGATAGCGCAGCTTCATCATGCAGGAATGAGGTCACCTAAAGAATTAATTGGAGAAGATCCAGTTTGTCCCTCAGATAATGAAGAATTCTCTGCGCGCGCTTTGACTTTAAGCGAAGTTCATCAATTAAGAGATGATTTTATTGAAGCCGCTATGAGAGCTCAGAAAGCAGGTTTTGATGGGGTTGAGCTTCATGGCGCTCATGGTTACATTTTGTGCCAATTTTTAAGCGGAGAAGTGAATCTGAGAGATGATGAATATGGAGGAAGCTTCGAAAATCGAAATAGGTTACTTAAAGAAATAATAGAAGGTGTTCGTTCTGAATGTAGAGATGATTTCATGTTAGGAGTGAGAATTTCTTCAGAGAGATTTGGTATTTTACTTTCGGAATCCAAAGCACTTGCAGAAGATTTAATGACTTCTGGGGATATAGACTTTCTTGATATGTCTTTATGGGATTGTTTCAAAGAACCTCAAGAGGAAGAATTTAAAGGGAAAACTTTAATTCAACACTTTTGTGAATTAGACAGAGGTATAACGAGATTAGGAGTAGCTGGTAATTTGAGAACCCCTCAAGATGTCACAAAGGCTATGGAAGAGGGAGTAGATTGGATTATGTTAGGTAGAGCAGCAATACTCCACCATAACTTTCCAATTTTGTATGAAGAAAATGATGAATTTACTCCTTCTCAGATCCCAGTTTCAGTGGATTATTTAACCAAAGAAGGACTTTCACCCAAGTTTATTGAATACATGTCCAACTGGGGTTTTGTTGATGGATCTGTTGATTTAATGAAAGAAGCTATAAAAAAAGCTTAATTTAAAAAGCTATCGTCTTTCTCTAGCATTAAATCGTATATGGGTTGGTACATGACCCACATGCCTAGCTCTGATCCAACTTGTTCTTTTGTCATTGCTGCAGTCTCATCAGGAATTCTTTCCATTTGCCCTACTGATTCTGCAATCATTTGCGACTGACAACATCTATCCATGGATAGGAATCCCCAAACAGCTGCATCTACAGTCTCGCCAGTTGTTAACAAGCCATGGTTCTTTAGAATTGCAGCTCTTTTATCTCCAAGAGCATTTGCAATTCTATCGCCCTCGTCAGTTTCTAAAACTACGCCAGTGAAATCATCAAATAGGACATGATCTTCAAAAAAAGCACATGAATCTTGTGTAATGGGCTCTAGTTTCCTTCCCATGCTAGAAAAGGACTTTCCATACATAGAATGAGAATGGGCTGCTGCATTTACATCTGGTCTAGCTTCATGCAGTCTAGAGTGAATTGCAAATGCTGCTGTATTAACAGGCCTATCGCCAAGTACAACTTCTCCGTTGCGATCAACTAGAACTAAATCAGAGACACAAATCTGTCCAAAATGCATACCAAATGGATTTACCCAAAAGTGATGCTCAAACTCCGGGTCTCTAAAGGTGATATGTCCAGCTACACCTTCATCAAAACCAAAGTGTGAAAAAGTTCTAAAACCAGACGCTAATCTTTCTAGGCCATGTCGCCTTTTCTCCTCTATAGTATTACATTCGATTAACTCTAAAGACCCCTTTTCTTTTTGAGGCAATTTCCCCAAATTTATATCTATTTCCATAATTATTCCCTCTAAAAACTTTGATAATTAAATCAGAACGATAATCTAGCATATTTGCTAAAATATATCCTATCAAAAGTACTGGACAAATATTATGGCCACAAAAAGATTTAGAATTGAAAAAGATAGTTTAGGCGAAGTTAAAGTCCCCAAAGGAGCATTGTGGGGAGCACAAACTCAAAGAGCGGTTGATAATTTTCCTATCAGTGGAATAAAAATGGATTTCCCATTTACAAAATCATTTGTGAGCTCTTTAGGAATAATCAAAGATGCAGCTGCTAAAGCCAATCTGAGGTTAAAACTATTACCTACAAAAAAAGCAAAGGCCATTTCTAAAGCCGCCAAGGAAGTTTGGCAAGAGAAGCATCACAAAGAATTTCCAATTGATGTATTTCAAACTGGTTCTGGTACTAGCTCTAATATGAATGCAAACGAGGTGATAGCTAATTTAGCTACTAAGTATGCAAAAACTAAAATTAGTGCAAATGATGATGTAAATATGAGTCAGAGCAGTAATGATGTAATCCCTACTGCCATTAAGGTAAGTGCTTCTATGGACCTGACTAAAAAACTTTATCCAGCTTTAGATAAGTTAATAGATGAAATAGAAAAGAAAGCAAAATCAGTTGAAGGAGTAGTTAAAACAGGAAGAACGCATTTAATGGATGCCATGCCTATAGATCTTTCAGATGAGTTAAAAGCTTGGTCTAGTCAGCTTAGTTCTTCAAGAAAGATGTTAGGTGTCATTGAGAAAAGACTTTTACAGTTACCTCAAGGTGGAACTGCTGTAGGAACTGGAATTAATGCCCATAAGCAGTTTGCAAAATATTTTGCACAAGAAATGACAAAACTTTCAGGAGGCAAAGATAAATTTGTTCCCGGAGAGAACTTCTTCCATGAATTAAGTGCTCAAGATTGCTCAGTACAGCTGTCTGGCGAATTAAAGAATTTAGCTGTTGTTTTGATGAAAATTTCCAATGACTTAAGATGGATGAACAGCGGACCTTTAGGAGGATTGTCTGAAATAGAACTTCAGGCTTTGCAACCAGGTAGCAGCATCATGCCCGGGAAAGTTAATCCAGTAATACCTGAAGCTGTAGCCATGGCATCAGCGGATGTAATTGGAAATGACGTAACTATTACCGTGGCTGCTCAAGCTGGAAACTTCCAATTAAATGTCATGCTTCCTGTAATAGCTTACAACCTGCTTAAAAGTATTAATTTATTAGCTGGAGCCATGAATGTTCTATCTACTAGGGCTGTAAAAACTTTTAAAGTAAACAAAAAGAATCTTGAATCATCTTTGGCCAAGAACCCTATCTTGGTAACTGCCTTAAACCCAATTATTGGTTATGAAAAAGCTGCTGAGATAGCTAAAAAGGCATATAAAGAAGGCAGACCGATTATAGAGGTAGCTCTTGAAGAAACTGATCTCTCGAAATCTAAACTTAAAAAGTTATTAGATCCTGTTAAATTAACCAAAGGCGGATTAAGTAAATAAAATGTCTGATCTAACACAACAGAAATGCGTAGCTTGTCGTGCAGATGCTCCTCGAGTGGCCGATGATGAATTACCCGATTTACTAAAACAAATACCAGACTGGCAACCTGTAACTGATGATTCTGTTCTTAAATTGAATAAAGTATTTAATTTTGATAACTATTCAGATGCTATTTCTTTTACAAATAAGATTGCTCAACTGGCTGAAGAAGAAGATCATCACCCAGCAATATTGCTGGAGTGGGGAAGGGTGGAAGTAACTTGGTGGACTCATAAAATTGGTGGACTTCATAAGAATGATTTCATAGCAGCTGCTAAAACAGATTTACTAAATACCTAAAAACACAAACTAATGAAGATAGTGCTTTTTAGGGCTTGGATTCATTTATCTAATCATTTAGTATCGTCGCACTAAAAGGACCTTATCAATAAAAATGGACGTTATAACCGAACAACCGCAATGGTTTAAAGATGCTTTGGCAAAAGATCATAGAGATGATTTTATTGAAGTTGATGGAGCAAAAATTCACTTCATGGAATGGGGGGATAAAACCAAACCATCTGTGGTTATGGTTCATGGAAATCACGCTCATGCCCATTGGTTTAAGTTTATAGGTGGACTATTAGCTGAAAAGTACCATTTTGCTGTTATGAGTTTTAGTGGCATGGGCAAAAGTGATTGGAGACCAAGGTATGACAAGATGACTTTTGCTGAAGATATATGGGGTGTAGCAAGGGGATTGAATATGGAAAATCCGACAATTGTTGGACATAGTTTTGGAGGGATGATTTCCTTAGCTACAGCCGAAAAGTATTCTGAATACATGTCTTCATTGATCTTGGTGGATTTTGTTGTGAGGAAACCTGAGAATCATTATGAATGGTACGAAAGCATGTCTCCAGCCGCTCCTCCAAAGTACAGAGACACAAAGGAAGAGTTAATACAAAGGTTTCGTTTAATGCCTCCTCAAGAATGTGAAAATCAATTCTTGTTAGATTATATTGCTGAAAGATCAATAACTCAGACTGAAGAAGGATGGAGATGGAGCTTTGACCCCTCTACTTATGATCATTTAATTATTGGAAATAAACAAAGTGAAGCTTTAAACAATCTATCCTGTCCAGTAGGTTTTATGTATGGTGAGAATACGGCAGAATTTGGTATTGGTGGAAATGCTCTGGAAGAAATGTTTGAACTTTTACCTGATTCCTCACCCGTGGTTGAATTAAAAGATGCTCAACATCATTTAATGTTGGATAAACCTCTAGAATTTATAGATGAACTGGATAAGATGATTAAGGAGCTAATTTAGACTCTATTTTCATAAACCAAATTGCAATAATCGGAACGATGAGAATAAAACCTAAAGTTAAAAAGGCTAATTCATAGTTTCCAAATACGTCAAACATTCGGGCGGCTACCAAAGTTCCACTAATTTGAAAAATAGAAATAAAGGGTTGTGCTGCACCTCTTGCTTTACCGAAACTCTTATTAGTATAAGCTTGATTAAATAAGATATTGCTTAAAGGTAATGCAGATCCTCCACCGAAACCAAAAATCATAACCAAAACTACCATTTGCTCAGGACTTTCTACAAATATCATCAATAAGGTAGCAATAGCTTGTATTAAGATAGCAATAGAAACAGCTAGTCTTGCATCCATTTTATTTTCAACTAACCAGCCGAAGAACACTTTGCTAAACATGGCTGGCCATGCATACATACTAAATATAAAGGCCCCCCAAGATAGACTCCATCCAGCTCCTTCTGAGAAGAAAGTTAAATGCGAAAGGATTCCCATCATAGAGCAAAACTGTATTGCGAAGACTAAGCTTAAAATCCAAAAATTTTTGTCTTTAAGTAGCTCCGTGATTGTCCAGTCAATGCCTGAAGTATCTTCGGCATTATCTGTGATCTCCTCTCCATCAGGCATCTGATTAATATCAGAAGGCTTATTCACGATAAATAAATACACTACTGGGATGTTAATTAAGATAATTAAGACTCCAAACAATAGATAAGCTTCTCTCCAAGTAAGGCCTAAATCTCCAAGTAAAAAGCTTGTTAGATTAGGAAACACAAACCCTGCAAAAGAAACACCCACCGAAGCTATTCCCAAGGCTCTACCAGTGTATTTTCTAAACCAAAGAGAAATTAATTTTGATACGGAGATGTTTCCCATCATGGTTACGCCAAGGGCCATCGGTAAAGTAAAAATAAGCATGAAACTGATGTAGCTAAAGGCAAAATAAAGAGAGATTAGAGATAATCCGTAAACCAAAGCTCCAGTCATTAAGATTGATCGAATGGCACCTTTATCTAAAAATCTACCAATGAAGGGCATGAATAAAGAAGACATGATCATGAACAGAGGTATGGGTAAAGTGGCAAGAAATCTAGATAAAGAAAATTCTTTAGATAATTCTAAGACTACTACGGGAAATGATTGAAAGGAGTATCCAACTGCACAAAAATCAAGAAAAAATGCCAGCGCAACAATCTTCCAGCCGAAAAATTTCTTCATAGTTTATAAATTTAAAGTAAAGCTAAAGTTTTTTCAGTTTCTTCCCACAATCTACTGGCTTCATCAGTATCTATAGCCCAATCTGCTACTCCTACGTATCTAGCGTTAGGTCCGTCATCTTGCCTTTCTGCCACGTCACAGTTTTCGCAGTAAACTCCTCCAATACC
>Ga0163180_10001597_pt1 | contig 12902 bp, 10 predicted proteins | sample AtlANTMetagenome_2_FD_109647 | JGI IMG/M metagenome (GOLD analysis project Ga0163180, IMG submission 109647) | Marine eukaryotic phytoplankton communities from the Atlantic Ocean - Atlantic ANT 4 Metagenome | ecosystem: Environmental > Aquatic > Marine > Oceanic | place: North Atlantic Ocean...
GCTGGTCCTGCTGATTCCAGCGACCTCCCTGCTGGTGGCCGGTGGGGTGACCGTGATCGCGCGGCGGGCACAACGAGCGAGCCTGCTCATCGCCGCAGTCCTTGCCGGTGGCATCCTAGTGGAAGCGCACCTGACCGTCCCGAACCTGCCCGTGCCAACCACTCAGGCCACCATCTCACAGCGAGCGGAGCTCCTGGCCCGAGGAGACGGACCGGTCTTGATCCTTCCCATCGGTAGCGGGAATGCACAGCCGGATGCCTCCATGCTGACCGACCAGATCCACCACGGGCGACCGCTGGTCAACGGCCCGATGCCTCCCAGTGGCTCCACAGCACCCACGCCGTATCGAGAGTTCAGCCAGTCCATCGGCATGGCCCACTTCACCCTGTGTGAGACGGACCACCGCGCCCAGCCTCCCAGTGATCCGTCCATCGTATACGCCCACCTCAAGGCACACGGCATTCGAGAGGTCTACCTAGACATGGACATCGCAGATCGCCTCTATGGTGGTGGCCCCGCCTATCGAGACTGCATCTTCAGGCTCCTGCCAGGCTTCCGCCATGAGCGCGGTGCATACCTGGTCTTCAACGTGCCGCAGTCAGACTAGCCCGACCACGAGTCGGGGCCATCGACCACATACAGCGGAAAGCGTCCAGCCACTCGCGCGTCGAGGTCCTGCAGAGGGTCACTCCGCCCATCCTGAATGAGGCGCTCTTTATCGAGCACCAACAGTGCAACCGCCGCTCCAGGTGCGACAGCCGCCTGCTCCACGGCCGCCACAAGCTCCGCCGGCAAGATGTTGGGCTCTGCGCACACCGCATACGCCTCAGGACACGCACCGTGTGCCCCCACGACAAACACTCGGTGTCCGGACAAGGCTCCGCCGAGTAGCGAATCCACCTCGCCTCTGGGCACCCTCTTGGGCGCCAGTGGCTTCCGATCGGGAAGCCCCACAAAGGGCGCTGCATAGACTGTACGGCGGCCGATGAAGCGCATGCCAACACCGAGCCCCAGCCCCACTCCAAGGAAGAGGCCCGCCCAGACCCAAGCCCCCCCGCTTGTGCTGCCACCTCCCGAGCTGGCAGTTGGCGAGTCCTTCGGCTTGGCTCCTTCCTCTTGGACCACAACCAAGCCACCGTTGGGGCCCAGGTGCAGCGTGACGATCGGATTGGCGCTGGCCTGGTCCACGGTTGTCTCCACCTCCCAGCTCTCTCCTCCTGAGGTCAGAGTCAGGGCCATGGAGGGATCTGAGAGCGGAAATGCCGTGGTGTGGATCGTGTCGAGGGCTTCAAGATCCGGTGGCTGACCATCATTGCGAAACCGCACCTGGAGCTGGGTCCCGCTGGACCCACGCACACTGGCCTGCAGACCCGACTTCACCTGCCCTCTGGGGTCTTGAAGCTGAACCTCGATGGTCCGGGCTGGAACCTGAGCCCAGGCCATACTCGCTGCGATGAGCCAACCAAAGATCACTGGTACGCCGCCTCCATGCTCTCGTAGCGGCTCCGAGCCTCCGCCATGTCGACCGGCCCTTCGCCAGGCAGAGCGTACATCACCAGATGCTCGCCGCCATCCGTCGACACGATCGCAGGGGGCCCAAGCGCTGCCTGAAGTCCCATCGCGAGGGCATCTCGATCTCCTCGGCTGTACAGATCGGGGTGCATCACTACCGCGCCAAAACCCAGCGACTCGAGCGTTCGAGAGATCGCTGCACCATCCACCTCCTCAGAGAGCACAGCATCGCTCAGCCATCCGCCCACCACTGCCCTGGGGCCGGTTCCGATCGTGGTTCCCAAGCAGCGGCTCGCCAGCGCCCGGCGGTGCGAGGCTTGATGCGCACAGCCAAGGTTGTTGACATACAGCGCCATGTCCGACTGCAGCGGAAGAAAGTCTGGCATCAGATCCAATACCGCTCGCTCGGGAGAGACACGCTCATAGACCTCGGGCGACCCCCGGCGTACCTCCTGCCCTCGCTGCGGCATCCCCACGGTCACGACCACATCCACAAGCGCCATCAGTAGCAGCGGTGAAGCCCACAAGGCACCATGGTCTCGAGCAAGCCGAGTGGCAGCCACAGCGGCAGTGGCTCCTAGCGCGAGGCTCGCCACCCACATCAGCCTGCCTGGGAACTGAAAGAAGCTGCTGAGATCCTGAAACCATCCCAGAGGATGAAGAATCCAGAACAGCCGGAGGTCATCATGGTGCAACTGAAGCCGAGGCCCCAGCGCCAGCATCAGCGCCAGCCACCCAAGCCACATGCATCGCCGCAGGTGAGTCCCAGGCCCCACCATAAATGGTGCAAACATGGCCAGAATCAACGCCGTAAACCCAATCGTCCCAGACATCGAGTGCATCCCAAAGTCGGTAAATCCGTGCCAGCCCGCCAAGGAGTCCAGGTGCATGGAACCGGCGTCCATGACCTGAATCGACTCTCCCGCTGTGGTGCGACTCAGGGCGCGACTCCCTGCACCCGATGAGACGAAGACCCAGGTGTAGGCCGCGCCGATCGGGCCAGCGACTGCTGCAGCCGCAGCGCCGCCCCGCCAGTCCATGGTTCGGGCCAAGATGCCCCAGAGCCCGAGCACCACCACCACCAAGGTAGCGCCCACTCCGATGTATGCGGAGGTCAGCAGGCAAAGCCCCCACCACAGCCCGGCCATGGCACCCGCACCCCGGCCTCCCTGGCCACTGGTCACCCGAAGCCATGCACCCGCCAGCAGCGGCAGCCATGGATTGAGCAGGACGTACACATGCCCCTCGAGCACAGCGGTCGCTGTCATTCCAGAGAAGGCATAGGCCATGCCTGCCACCAGCGACCATGGCCAAGCTGCACCGAGGTGGCGCGCCGCGAATCGCTCTGCAGCCCATGCAGAGAGAACCGGACCGACCAAGATCAACAGTGTGGGCATCCACCACGGATCCACACCACTCCCCCCCAGCCAAGCCAGTCCAGCCATGACAAAGCTATCAATTCGGTTGAGGGGCTCCCCCATGGGCCAGGCGGTTCGGGCAAATGTCCACCCAGCGTCATCGGCACCCAGCGCCTGCGTCAACCAAACCAATGAGTAGATGTCGAACTGTTGACTGATGTGGAGCTGGGTCGGCTGGGTGACCAATGGCCAGGAAAAGGCAATGGAGATCGCGATAAAGATCGCCAGCGTCAACCCATTGCGAACCCAAGCGTTCACGAATCGTTCCGTCGTCGCTGGAAGAGAAAGCCCACATAGGCCATCACAATGCCGCCCCACCCAAATGCCACCAGCAAGGGCAACCCAAGGTGAACCTCCGTGATGTTGCCCGGGTAGGCTGCGGGTGCACGGACCGCAACATGATCCCGGTCTCGCCGAATGACTCTCCAGCCCACCAAGACCTGGTGGACATCATCGGTGCGCTCCACACCCGAGTACAGCAGGGTGGGCTCCGCGTCCGGTGCATTCCCGAACAGGCGCACCGTCACATAGCGAGCATAATGACCCGTCGATGCGCCCGAATAGACCCCATCGAAGGCGATGTCCTCGGGGTTGCTGCCATCATCGCTGAGGCGAACAATGTCCTGGACGCCGAGCCGAGTAAGCTCCAGCAGGAAGTCATCAAAGCCGGCACTACTGGGCGCTGTGACACGAAAGTGCAGCGCCTGCTCGCCGCCACCGGTGATGCGCTGAGGTGCCTTGTCATTCTCCGGCGGAGCGGGCTCCACAGTCGGGATGGGCGCATCGGTTGGTTCTGCCGCGCGCGCCACCTGAGAGAGGGATAGCGAGGTCACCCATGCGACCAGAAACCACATCCAGCGAGAGGGGCAAAGCCTGTGGCATTGTCTGTACAACATCAACATCCTGCAAAGTGTATTCAAAGTCTATGATGGGTGCTCGGGTCCATGGGAGTGTGGGGACATGAGCAGCGGTATTGATCGCCGAAGCCTGATTCAGGGAGGACTGGCGTCCACCTTGCTGGGCGCAGGCGGACGCCTCAACCCAATGAACTGGCTGAAGAAGGCACCGCGCCCGAACATTCTGCTGATCATGGCCGATGACTTGGGTGTGGAGTGCCTGCGATCCTATGGCGGCACCTCCTATCGAACGCCGGTTCTCAATGCCCTGGCTCAAGCGGGTACCCAGTGGGAGAACTGCTTCTCTACGCCCCTGTGCACGCCTTCACGCGTCCAGATCCTGACGGGCCGGTACCCCTTTCGCACCAGCTGGAATCAGCTGATCGACAATCGTCCACGGGGCAAGCAGTTCATGAACCCCCACGTCGAGACGACGTTTGGCAACCTCCTTCGGGATGCCGGCTACCGAACCGCGGTCGCAGGGAAGTGGCAGCTATGCCACTTCACGGACTACCCGCGGCACGCCAAAGTCTGCGGCTTTGATGAGCATCTTTTGTGGATGTGGAAAGACGATGGACAGCGTCAGCCTCGCTACTGGAACTCCGTGATGTGGCGCAACGGACGACGCTTCGTACCCAAGCCCAAGAAATATGCGCCGGATCTCTGCGTGGACTTCCTCACGAGATTCATCGAGAGGAACCAAGACGCACCCTTCCTTGCCTACTTCCCGATGATTCTCCCCCACGGACCGCACCTGCCCACACCGTTTGACGATCCTGCGGCGCCCAGGATGAAGAAGAACAAGGCCTACTTCGCCTCGATGGTCCACTACATGGACAACCTCGTTGGGCGCTTGATCAACACACTTCAGCAACTGGGTCTGCGGGAGAACACCTTGGTGATCTTCACGGCGGACAATGGCACGAAGAAGACGATCACATCCCGCAGAAACGGCGTGTGGGTCAAGGGCGGAAAGTCCAAGCTGATCGATGCGGGGTGCCATGTTCCGCTGATCGCAAACCAGCCGGGAGTCGTTCCAGCAGGACGCAGCGTCGACGATCTGGTGGACCTCAGTGACTTCCTGCCCACACTGGCAGACCTGGCTGGAGCCAACCTGCCCGACGGAATCACCATCGATGGTCGCTCCTTTGCGCCGAGGCTGATGGGTGAGAGTCAGCGCGAGAGGTCATGGGTCTACATGGAGCTCGGACCCAACCGATGCGTTCGCGACCAACGCTACAAGCTCTACAACGACGGGAGCTTCTACGATCTGCAGTCCGACCCCTACGAGCAGAACTCACTGGGAGGCAACAACATCAACCCGGCCGCACTGGTGGCACGGGGCAAGCTGCAGTGGTCACTCGGCCAGCTCAGGTAGGGTCACGACCCTTGGGCATCCGCGCAAGACCACAGCCAGAATTGAGCGAGGGCTGACGCGAACATTCGCGCCAGCCCTCTAAAAGAAATCAGAGTACGGCTAGTTGCCCTTCTTGGCTCGCTTGCCCTTCTTACCCTTCTTGCCCTTCTTGCCCTTCTTGCCCTTCTTGGCCTTCTTCTTGGCATCCTTGTTGGCGTCGGCGTCGTCGCCACCACCACAGCCCATTCCGAGAGCACCCATCAGGAAGAGAACACTAAACGTCTTGCGCATCACAACCTCCTCAGGTCTTGAAGACCGAAACAGCGTAAGAACTCTGACGCAAGGTTTCCACAGTTTTTCCTCCTCGCCGCACAAGTCTTCCCGGAGAGCGGTAGGGTGGGGCCATGATCGGCAGCCAACAAAGACGCACATTTCGCCCGCTCTGGGACACCCCTGAGCGGGCTACGTCTCTGGCAATTGGCGGTGTTTTGCTCTTGCTCGGGCTGGCTCACGCATACTTCATTTTGGTCGATGAGCGCCTTCCTCAAGATATGGGCCTCTACTTCCAAGAGGTGCCCGATCTCCACCTGGCGTGGTGGGGCAAAGCACCTTCATCGGTAATCGTCGATACCCTCCTGAGCTCTGGAGGATGGCTTCAGGTCCTCATCTCTGGATTCCTGGCCATCGTTGGGCGAAGCGGCGAAGCGTTCCGAATCTTCGACTTGATCGCGACCCTGACCTGCGTGGGCCTCACCGGCGATCTGGTGAGACGCTCGGCGGGGGATCGCGCGGGACTCATCGCTACAATGCTGGCAGGCATCACCCCCATGATTGTCATCACGGGCCGCAGCTCATGGATTCACATTCCCGAGCTTGCACTGCTGCTCGGTGCGCTGTGGTTCTTGCAGTGCGATCCAAGCCTGCAGAAGCGACGCAGCGTCGCGGGCATCATCATCACCGGAGCACTGTGTCTGACGCTCCGCCCCTCTGCCCTCATCTGGGTGGGCAGCCTGGGCCTGTTCTTGCTGTACACGGCGCGGACCCGCCCCCGAGCCATAGTGGCCGTCGTCCTCGGCTGGGGTCTCTCTCTCCCGATCGCACTGAGCGACTTTGCCCAGTACATGGAGGCCAAGGGGTTTGCTCGGGAGCGATATGCCCGCTCCGTGCCTGAGCTCTCCCACGAGGTCCTGGTGCAACTGGGCCCACTTCTGTGTGGGCTCGCCATCCTCGGCGTGCTGGGTGCAGCAAGCAAAAAGAGCGGTCGTCTGGGCCTGCTGGCTCTGGCCTGGGTGGTGTTTGGCTACATCCTGTATGGACACTTCAGGGCCGGACTGAACAACTTCTCCCCCATGGCTGCGGGCCTGTGCATGCTGACGGCAATGGGCTTGGCGCACCGCCTGGGCGCCTGGGGCCTGCGACTGGCATTGGCCGCATTCCTCTTCTACTACTCCCTGCAGTGGCTCCCCCCTCCCGAGCCGGATGGCCCCGCCAAGGGCCGGTTCCTATCGATGACCCGTCCGGCCGCTCCGGGAAACTTCGCGATCCCCTACACCGGATTCAGCGCGGAGTTGGTGGTCGGCCTCATTCAGTCCAGCTGTCCAGACCCAGACGAGCCGTGCGCAATCGTTGTCGATCAAGGCCTCTTCCACCCATTCTCCGAAGATCCCTCCGGAAAGCTGGAGCGATTCCTCTCGCGGATCGAGCATGTGGTGGTCTACGACCTCTCTCGGCCCGACATGATGCTGCCGGAGACCCCACCCAATGGGCTCTCTCGGTTCTCATGCGGCGATCGAAATGCCAAGTGGCGCGACCGGCACCCACACTCTGAAGACAACCTGAGCCGGATCGTGGAGGCCCATGATCTACGGGTCGCGTGGAGTCGGCACTTCGGTGCAGACTGCCGCTACAGCTGGATGCTGCCATCGGGCACCAACCTGGATCCGGAAAACGCTCCGGAGGGCAAGTACCACGACACCAGCCTAGAGCGCCTACGCGGCACGGCGCCTGCAGGAGGCCATCACAGGAAGCAGGTACAGGATGAACGCTGAATCCCCCCCCGTGGCATGCACATACTGCTCGAAGGACAAGAGGGTGGATGATGGCTTGCTTCCTGCAGTGCAGCGATACCTCAGCAACCGAATCACACGCCTTCATGCCGCCGGTCCAATGCTCATCCTCTCCGGTGAGTATGGCTTGCTGGACCCCTCCGATCCCATTCCCTGGTACGACCACCTTCTTCAGCCAAGTGAGACCCAGGCCATGGCGACCAAGGTGGCATCTCAGCTGAGAGAGAAGGGCATACAGGCCATCGAGTTTCACACCGCAGATCCGTCGACCACAGCCCCCGTTCGACCCTATGCTCAGGTGATGCGCGCGGCGTGCAAGGCGGCCGACGTTCGCCTGGAGATCGTCCTGCTGGCCAGCGACGAGCCCTAAGGCTCAGAGCACCTTTCGCGGTGGCACAGCGCTGCCCGCGACCACTAGACCGGTCACCAGTGACGTGGCAACAATCGCGACCTGCCCCGCCGCGGTGACAGCACTCATGGCGTCGCCCTGCATCAGCGCTGTGATGCTCAAGAAGCTGAGGCTTCCCGGTACCAGGAAGAGCAAGCCGGGCAGTCGGGTCAGACCACTGGGCTGATCTCTCCAGCGCGCGTGCAGGTTGCTGCCACACCCAAGGACCAATGCTCCGAGAAAGACTGAGAGCTCTGGTCGAACCAGGCCCTGTGTGATCTCAAGCGTGCCAAACCCAAGTGCAGAGACGACAAGAATCCATCCCCACTGGGACGGTGGTGCACGAAACAGGGTGGAGATGGTGACGACGGCCACAGGCATCAGCAGCCACAGCACCCCGTCTGCAAGCCCCACGCCTTGGGGAGCGGAGGTGGCCCCGACCAACTGCTCGGCAAGCCCCAACCCAAACGCAACCCCAAAGCCAAGCATCATCGCGCTGACCGTCGCCGCCCCCAGTCTCGATACACCCGCAGTGACGTGATGGGTGACCAGCTCTGAGACTCCGATTGCAATGGTGAAACCGGGCACCAATATGATGATCCCCCCCATGATCGCAGCGTTGATATCGGCGGGGCTCACCAATGGGGCCACCAGTGAGACGCTCAGCGCCACCCCAAACGCGCCCAGGGACTCCACCAGCCGCGGATTGAGCTGCCACCGCTCCGCAGACAGGCAGATCACGCCGAGCACCGCTCCACCCAAGGCGCCGAGCAAGACCTCGAGCCATCCGCCACCAAAGAAGCCTGCTGCAACCCCGGAGGCCATCACAAAGCTGCACCAGCTCATCCACGGACCAAACCTCGGCGCTGCGGTGAGGATCGCCTCGAGTGCCTCCAGCCCCTCCGCAGGCGTGCGCTCACCTCGGGCCACCTGGTTGGCGAGACTGTCCAGTGCAGTCATTCGCTGCAGATCGATAGAGAAACCCCGCACCCTCTCGATGCGAAAAGAGCGCTGTCCCTCCTCTTCCACATCCATCAGCAGTAGCGTGGGTGTCGCCGAGTAGGTTCCTTGAATACCGAGGTCGCCACCGATGGCCTCGAGGAACTGCTCCACGCGCTGAGCAGGTGCACCGTAATGAATGAGGCTCGCCCCAAGGCGAATGAGGAATGCTTGTCCATCGGTCTTCACGCTCATGGTCCTCTCCTCCAAGCAATTGGCGCAGATGACGTGACTATCGGCCCTTCTTTTCCTGCCGGGCGGCCTGCTCCTTGGCGAGCTTCTTCTCCCGCTTCTTCTCCCGCTTGCGCTCTCGCTTCTCCTGGCGGGCCTTCTCCGCTACCGCCTCCGCAGAGAGGTGGTCCTCCGAGGCGTTCTTGGCCAGGTGCTCCTGGTAGGTGCCTGGGAAGTCTTCCACACCATCGGGAGTCACCTCCAGAATCCGCGTAGCGACCTGATCGACAAACCATCGATCGTGAGAGACAAAGATCAGCGTGCCTTCATAGGCCTTGAGCCCCTCCGAGAGCGCCAGGATCCCCTCAAGGTCGAGGTGGTTTGTCGGCTCATCGAGCACCAATACGGTGGGTGCCTCCACTCCCAGCCGACACAGCAAGAGGCGCGCAGCCTCACCGCCAGAGAGCACGCCACAGCGCTTCTCATGGTCATCTCGACTGAAGAGGACCTCGGCCAGCTTGCCGTGTACAAACCCGATCGACTGCCCCGCCGCGCCGTCCCACAGAAAGCTCTTGATGTCCTGCTTGGGATCCTTCATCACCTCGTGATGGTCCTGGGGGAAGTATCCAGGATGGGCCTCGTAGCCCCACTCCGAGCTTCCCTCGTCGGCGTCCAGATCTCCCATGACAATCCGCAGCAAGGTGGACTTGCCGATGCCATTTGGTCCAATGATGGCGAGCCGATCTCCTCGCTCCAAGGAGAAGCTGAGATCCAGCAGAACGATGTTGTCTCCGTAGGCCTTGGAGACATTCTTTACCTTCAGCACCTCCCGGCCACTTGAGCGACGCTGACTGAACCGAAAGGTCGGATGACGCCGAGAGCTCTCTGGCAGCGGCTCGATGATCATCTTCTCCATCTGCTTGGCCCGACTATTTGCCTGACGAGCCTTGGTGGCCTTGGCACGAAACCGTGTGACGAATGCATCGAGGTCCGCGATCTCCTGCTGGCGCTTTACGATCTCCGCCTCTCGACGCTCCCGCTCCGCGTGCTTCTGCTTCTCGAAAGCGGTGTAGTTGCCCCGGTACAGAGTGGCTCTCTCGTAGTCCACGTCCACGATGTGGGTACAGCAATTGTCCAAGAACCGCTTGTCGTGGGAGACCACGATCGCCAGGCCACGGAAGCGCTGAAGGAAGCCCTCCAGCCACGTGATTGAGAGGATGTCCAGGTGGTTATCGGGCTCATCCAGGAGAAGAATATCAGGCTCTGAGGCCAGCGCCTTACCCAGCAGCACACGAAGCTTGTACCCACCACTGAGCACACTCAGTGGCTCACGGTGCTGCTCCGTGGGGATGTTCAGCCCCTCGAGAATCGCTCCCGCCTTGGCCTCAAGCTGGTAGCCATCGTAGCGCTGGACGATGTCTTCAAGGACCACATAGCGATCTTCATCGAAGTGATTCTCCGCATTGGCGAGGAGCTCATCCTTCTCCACCATCGCGTCCCATAGGATCTTGTTTCCCATCATCACCACATCGATGATGGGGGTGTTCTCATAGGCGAAGTGGTCCTGATCGAGCACACCCAAGGATGCAGACTTGACCCGGATCACCTCTCCCTGCGACGCCGTCTCCTGATCGGAGAGAATCCGGAGCAGGGTGGACTTTCCGGAGCCATTGGCTCCGACAATGCCGACACACTGACCCTTGTTCAGCTGAAGCTGAACATCGCTAAACAAGGTCTGCCCGCCGTAGGACTTGGCGAGGTCATTGACTGTGATCATGTCGGTCGCTCTATCGGAGTGGGGGGCAGCAGTTAGCCCGTCGTCCTACCCGGTGTCACTCTTCCTCTCCGAGCTCTCTGACAAAGATGTCCCGGACCTCCCGCACGTGCGCATCTACCGTGTCCGCACTCCAGTCCTTGGTGTCCACGGATTCCATGACTCGAATGTGCAGATCTCCAGTCTGGAACCGCAGCCCCTTGCGCGGCCATATTCGCACCGCGTTGTGGACAACGATGGGTACGATCGGAAGCCCCGTACCAATCGCAGCGTGCACAAAGCCCTTCTTGAACGGCCCAAGCCGACCATCCTTACTCCGAGTGCCCTCCGGCCACAGCCAGAGGCTTAGCTTGTGCTTGTTCATGAAGGCCGCGGTCTCGCTCATGGTGGCGATGGCGCGCTCTCGGTTGGACCGATCGATCATCGGGTGCCCAGAGAGCAGGTACAGCTGACCCAAGCCCGGCACCTTGGAGATCTCCTTCTTGGCCAGGCCACCGCCCCCGATTGGGCAGACCCACATCCCCATCCACATGTCCAAGGTGGAGACATGGTTGGAGACATAGATGGCCGGGCTCTGGCTCTTGATGCGGTCCCGGTCATGAAAGACGGGGCGTGCTCCGGCAAACCAAACCAGGGTACGCCCATTGAGCTTGCCATAGAGGTTGCATGTCTTCAGGCGCAGGTGTCGCCAGGGAAGCAACAGCGGCATGACCACAAAGAACACCGCGGAGATGATGACCATGAAGATCATCCCCAGCCCCATGCGGATCACTGTCTCCACCTTGCTCATCCGCCGGGTGCGGCCCATTCCGAATGCTTCTGATCCGCTCATGCTTGCCTCTGAGATGGGTTCTCCTCACGTGGCGGCGAACACCTGTCGAGAAGAAAGGAATTTATCGGGGCTGGGCAATGGGCCGTCCATCGCCCTCGATGTATCCAAGCGCCTCCAGTTGCTGGCGACGCGGGTGGTCCGTGGGGGCTCCGGGCTGTGCACCTGGCACGCTCTCCACTCGGCTTCCCTGACGCGGAAGCTCCACGACATCCAGCAGCTCGGTGAGCGCTTTGCCCGGCATGTCTGCTGCGGACGGCACACCGAGCAAGGCGTCGATGGTGGGTGCGACATCCAGCATCGAGACCGGTGCCTTGGGCTGCACACCCTTGCGCACCCTGCCCCCCCACGCCATCAGCACCGCGGGGTCGCGGTGATCCGCGAAGAGAGGAACCGGGAGCTCACCCACCCGAAAGCCGTGGTCGGAGCAGATGATGAGGGTCCCTGTCGTCCCATCCAGTCGCGCCATGACCCGCGCCACCACCGAATCCAGGTAGCGGTAGTAGTCCGGTATCCATCGCCCCCCTTCCTGCAGCGCCGCCGCATCCGTCGGCCCATCCGCAAGCGGAACCCTCCGCTTTCCAGGGTGCATGGAGAGCAACTTCTTTGCACTCCGCTGGCGCAGCCCGGGATCGGCCTGCATGGCGCGCACACCGGCCGGGTCGGCGAAGGGCCAATACTGGTGTGCAAGCTGGTCCGCTCCGGAGAGGTAGATCATGCTCAGATCGGGCTGCAGACTTGCCGAGAGTGCCTCGAGGCTGCGGACATGGGCCTCATCTCGGCGCAGCGGATGCACCAGATCGTCATAGGCGTTCATCTGATAGGACAAGGCATGGTCGGCCATCCATCGCGACCCAGGTGTCCAGTCCTCCACCTGCTCAAGTGCGCTCTCCGGCCAAGCCAGCCAGCCATCCTTGACCGCTGGATCGCGCCGTGGCTTCAGCCCCGGGTCCATGTCCAGGCTTCCCCGAAGCACCACCTCATCGCTGAGCATCACACCGTTGACCTCACTGACCGGCGTAGTCATCAGCCAGCCGGTGATGAGCACCGTCTTTCCCGCCTCACTGGCCGCATCCCAGACCCGCCGAACAGAGACATCTCCTGCGCGGTAGGGCTGCCCGTCCGGACGCACCCAGTCCAGCACGCCATGCACCTGGGGCGCATAGCCGCTGGCGATGCTCGTCCATATTCGCGGCGAGAGGATCGGCTGCCCCACAGACATGTCGGCGACCACTCCTTGGCGCATGACTCGCTCAAATGCGGGAAGCTCGCCCTGCTGCACCAGGCGCTCCAGCAAGATCCGGTCGAGGCCATCGATGCCCAACACCGCAACCCCGCCCTTGGGGACCTGGCCCGCCGGAGGCACCCACTGCTTCTCGCAGCTGCAGCCAGATAGGATCAGCAGTAGGGTCAAGACGAGGGAAAAGAAAAAGGACTTCTTCATGGCAGCATGCAGATCGTATCCGGTCCACCACCGTGTGCCCGTCTGCGA
>Ga0163180_10001598_pt1 | contig 12899 bp, 11 predicted proteins | sample AtlANTMetagenome_2_FD_109647 | JGI IMG/M metagenome (GOLD analysis project Ga0163180, IMG submission 109647) | Marine eukaryotic phytoplankton communities from the Atlantic Ocean - Atlantic ANT 4 Metagenome | ecosystem: Environmental > Aquatic > Marine > Oceanic | place: North Atlantic Ocean...
CACACCCGCGTTAACCGATGTTGATGGACGACGACGTCATCGCGACACTGCGCGTGTTTTGGCCGCACGTCGCGAGAGGAGGTTTTTACTTTGTCGGCGGTCACGACGACCACGACGTCCAAAAAACGAATCCGCTCGAATCGAAAAGTTTCCAATTGAAGAGCCGAAGGACGAAGACGTCCTCTTCCTCTTCCTCTTCTGCGCGCGTGTTCGAAGACTACGAACGGACTCTGTCACAGAAAACGCAGAAAATGATGGCGAAAGTGAACTTTTACGAAGATGTAGAACCGATTTTATCCGTATTCGCGTGCGCGAGAGTGTGCGTGAGCCACGCGAATCGTTGCGATTGGGCGACCGATATCTTAACGAACTTTTCGAGACAACAAAGAAAAGAAGTGATATACAAAATAATGTTGGAGAGGATGAAGGAGATTTTGTATGAATACGATGAGGATGACAATAATGACGACGAACAAGAAGAATGCGGCGGAAGAAATGGATTGGATGCGATGGAGTTGGCCATGTCGAGGATGAGTGGAAAATCGAGTATTATTACTCAGAGGAAGAAGAGGAAGAAAAATGACGCTAATAATAATCTTCAAGCGGTAAGTTTGCGACAACGCGTGCGACTCATAAACGAATTTGATGAATACATAGCCAGACACAGGCCAAAAGGCTACGTTGATTTCATCTGCTATTGTTCCTTTTGTGGGTATTCAGATGGTATAGAGAAAGCGATTGCGTATCGAAATCGCGCAAAAATATCCTCCCCGTTGAATCAAGGCTGGCGTTGGCTCGAAAGATTGGACGACATCGACAGAAGGTTTGATTTTTTCAATAGCGAGGACGAGGACGAGGTAATATCTTTATTTCGAATACAAATAGCAAAGTTTATAGAAGCCGTCGCGATACTGGATGGTGTTAGAGAAGAGCTAAACGAAGAAACCATCGCCACGTATCGTCGCAACATAAGAAAGAAAAGGACAGACATAAGAGTAAACTCGTTAGATCTGTTATTGGAACACACGACGTATAACACCCTCACGGACAATGCGAGAAGATGGAGCACGTACTTATATGCTTACGCGACTCCGACGATAGCAGCGTTGAAAGCGTTGAAACGAGTTGATGAAAAACCGAGAACACATCAATTCGAATGGCTCGAAGTTGGCGCCGGGAAAGGCGTTTGGGCGAGAGCTATGCTTCGATTTGGCATTCACATCACCGCGACTGATTCGATGCCGGAAGACGGCAACGAATACCATCTCATAGACAATGAAGTAGATGAAGGGTTGGGGTTTAGCGTAAGCAACACGGTGGAGAAAATGCCACATTTGGATGCCATAAAAAAATATAAACACGCGAATGGGTTGTTCATGTGTTATTGTCCGCCGGATTCAGACATGGGCTCGACTTCGTTAAAGGCGTTTCGAGGTGAGTACGTCGCTATAATCGGCGAAGACTTAATGAACACCGGCGATTTGGAAATGTTCAGAGTTCTCGACGACCAGTTTAAAGTCACGGAGAGAGTGTATTTACCACAGTGGATGGATACTGTGCACCATCTGACGATTTTCAAAAGAAGAAGTCTCGGGAGAAAACGCAAAAAGAGTGTTGTACAAATCAAACGGTGTCATCTGTGTCGATGCGACCAAAGGCTCTTCTCCAACGTCGAGGAACACGAGCAAGAGCATTATTTGCGATTTCTGCCGCCGACAGAAAAGTGCGGCAACTTGTACGAAACTGTTGTATTGTAGTAAAATGTATAGGTACCATACCATGTAGATGATGTTTTTCGGAAAAATATTGTAGTTATAGTTTATTCCATCTTCACGTCTTCGCCGCCGTTGCCCTCTCCTTCGACAACTTTAGTTGACTCGGGCACCACCGGTTCTTTAGCATAAATCGCTTTGTATACCAACATGTAAGCCATGTGATGATCGCCGCCTCCTTTCAACGCTAAAATGTCCTCCTCTTTCTTCGCGTGCGGCGTCTCGTCGTCAAACAATGTCCACGAATCCACTGGTTTCTTCGTCTTTTCGTCCATGATGAAATTCTTAGCCCAGGCAGTGTAATGCCCACTATCCGCCGACCGTCCTTTATGCGTCAATACGGAAACTAACTCGTAGTGACCCGTAATATACGCGTCCGGATCTGAACTATCCCCGAACACTTCGTCCACGTTCATCTCAATAGCCTTCGCTCTCAACTTCCTCCCTTTATCCAACACCTTCTTGTACTCGTCGCTACAAAACTCGTACACATCCAATGTGTTCGAAAACGTCACCGCTCTCAAAATCTTTGCTTTTTGCTGAATGTCCACCTTGAAATACATCCGCGCGATTTGCACGACCAAATGCGACGGCAACTTGGAAATTTTCGCTTGGCCTTCGAAAACGTTGTTCCCAATTTCCCTCGTTTCGCTCAATTGCAAACGAAAGCCATCCGCCAAATGGTTCACTTCGATCGAAATGTTACACTTCAAATAGTTCACCGTATCCAATTCACTTCTCGACTCTCCCGTCGCCTCGCATTTTAACTCCGTCTCTAGTGTGATTCCAAAAATGTTCTTCACTTTTGGACACGCGTTGGCGAGCGAATTCACGATTGCAGACCAACACTCCTCCGCGTCTTGTTGACTCCAAACCCCGCTCCTCTCGTCTCTATCTGCAAATTGCGGGAACACTTGCCTCAATACCATCAAAAATCTCAACGGTGTCACCACCACTTTGGACGTTTTCAATTCAATAAACAAATCTCTCGCAGCTTTCGTCAACGCCATCGAACCTTCGCCGGAGACGTTCATCGCAGACGCGTCACCCCCACTGCTCGTACTCGCCGCGTTTTCATCAAAATTTTCCAGACATTTTATCAATTCCCCGACGTGACCCAAGCACTGCACGCACGAGTTCATGTAACACGTGTTTCCTAAGTTCTGCAGACCGGGGCGAAACCGTTCCCCTAACTGCGCCCCGTGCTGCTCTTCTTCCGGGAGATCCTCTACAAATTTAATCTCCTCCGTCGGTGCTTTCTCCACCGCCTGAGCGGAGCCCATCACCATTAACTTCTTCCCTTTCTTCGCGAGTTCCTCTAACCCGCATTGACTCAAATCCGTGTCGTCGTTGATCGTTTTCCCGCCTTTTAAACCCATGATTTTAATCCGATCTGGAGGGACATTCGTCAGTGAAAACAGTTGCGTCTTTAACGCTAAACCCGGGAGGGACGTGTCCACATCCACGGAGTAGAGCTCTTTGCCCCATTTAAACTGGACGTTGACGACTGCGCTCGACGGATCCGATGTCATCTCTTTCTTTCTCTCTCTCTCTCTTTCTCTCTCTCTCCCGCTCTCTCTTTAAGCACGCATATGCGTTTTGAGGACTTTCGTTTTTCGAAATTTCCCCCCATTTTTAAAGAGAGAGAGAAAGAAAGAGATGGCGCTTCCACACGCGTAGACTCTCCAGACGCACGGAGAGAGACAAAGAGATGATCGAGTCGTCGTCGCCGTCGGTGTCGTCGTCTTCTTCATCCTCTCCGTCTTCGCCGGTGTATTGGAGCTTCGACGAACCGAGATTGGACGGAATGCGACGCGACGCGTTGGAAGACGAACACTTTTGGTGGGGGGGCATTCGAGAGACGCGAAGGATGGAAACGAAGACGCATTATCTGGCGTTTACGAGCAGCGGGAAACCGGTGTGGACGAGATTCGGAGACGTTTTGAAGCTGTCGACGGTTGTTGGCGCGTTGAGCGCGATATGTGCGATAGCAGAGGACGAAGATGACGACGAGACAGTTAAAAGTACGGAGGAGGATGTAAGCGAACGAGAAGATATCGACGATGAGAAGGATGGGAAGAAGCGCATTAAGGATAGATTTGCGAGTGTGAAGAAGAACAGAACCGGACAGTTACACTACGTGGAAAAGAGAACGAAGAAATGTAACATTCGTTTAGCCGTTCTGAGGAAAGGCGCGTTGCGCTTCGCCGCCGTCTCTCGCGATGCTCTCGAAACGGAACATACGTTAAGAGTAAAACTCGACCTGATTTCCAAAGCGTTTGTGTTTCTATTTGGAAATGCGATTGAGATGAATTTGAGAAGAAGTAACCACCGATTCGATCCCAGGAAAGCATTTTTCCAAGAACAGGAGGACGTGTTTTTAAAATCTGTGGCGGAGAGTGGCGAGTGGAGAGACGTGTTCGCGTGTACGAGTGGAAGAGTTTTTCGAGCGTTGGCGATGAAAAAAGAAAGAAGAGAGGCGATGACAGAGGTGCTTAGAATTGCGCTGGAGAGATGTGGTGATTATTCAAAGACATGTTTTGCTGCCATATACACTGAACGAAAAGGTATAGTCGCATACGCGTCCCCTAAAACGCGTTCGCGAGGAGTTTTCGAAGGATTCAATGCAAACACGTCGTTGGAATCAAAACGACCCAATGCGGAGGATGTGTGGTATTTGATGCATCACGTGAGGACGATAGATAGATATAAAAGCCTTAAAAAGAAGAAGAACAACAAGAACAAGAAGATGGAACATGAAACTATTAAAACAGCAGCAGCAGTTGCGAATCCCTCATCATCGCCGCAAAAGGAAAACGGACGTCATCAACGCAACGCGAGTTTCGGCGAGGAGATGGTTTTAGCCGGAGGAGGTATTGTCGTCAAGCCACCACCACCACCACCACCAGTACCGTCGTCATCATCATCATCGATGATAAACACGCAAGACACGGCACTTCAGAGGTTCAAAAGCTCCTTTTGCGAAGACGCCTACGACATGTCCGTATGTTTACCGAGCGGCGCGGAAGGGGCAAAGTTCGTCTTGGTGAGAACGATGAAAATGCGTTTGAACGAAGACGAACTCATAGGTAAAGAGGTCGAGTACGACGACGCTAAAGTAAAACAGAAGTTGGATGACGAAATTGTGTACGTCTCCATCGTTTCAAAATCTGAAGATGCTGCCTCTCGCGCACACGAAAGCATGGAGGAGCTTTTCGCGCAACTGCATTCCCAAAATTTATTGCCCGACATATTTTTAGCGACACACGAACGCGAGAGTGATATTGCAAAGACCATTCGACCAGCATTAGTACAAGCAGTCGCATCTGGACCCTCGCTATCAGACGATGACGAGGAAGAGAGTGAATCGGACGCTTTGCTCACTGAAACGGCAAAAGCCGCAATCGAAAAGCTCGAACATTTCGTTTACGCGAAACCGGAGCTCGGTCAGTACCAGATAGCTGATGAGGACGAAGACGCCGACGACGAAAAACCTGTACGCATCATCCGGGAGTACGCGAGAATGCACGCCGCGGCACACTACGAAAATACGAATCGAAAGTTTCGCGATGAAATGTTGGAAGATATCGTAAGAAACAAGGCGACGGATGAAGCGTTAGAATCCGGAGGAAGCACCTCCTCTTTATCGCCGCAGTCCTCCTCGGAGTTTCGAGCTGGATTTTTCAACTTTGGTGGTTTGAATTTGAACGGTAGTGATAGAACTGCAGAAAGCAACAATCTCTCTCCAGTGTCTCATCGCATATTCTCGGGGATTGGGCGAAGTGCCAGCGAGGCCAGCGATGGGAGCGACGATATCAATAATAATACCGCGTCCCAGAAAGAGAACGACAACAAAACTTCCACTGAACAAGAAGACAACAAGCACAAATGCGATACTACGTTGAAACACCACCGCGTTCGGTATGAATCCGACTCTTCCGGTGTCCGCATCGCATGCTTCGGTGCAGACTTTGAACTCTTCTGCCAGTTCAAACCGAACACGTCCTGCCAAGATGCCGTGGCGACCACCAATCGCCTCTCCGCGTATCTCAAAGCGAACGAAAGCGCGTCGTTTCTAATGAACTATTAGCTATAGCTTCTCATTATATGTGTACAACAACTGCTAATACATGCTATATACTTGTATACACGGCGGGGAATCGCCTCGTTTCCACCGTTTCTAACCTGGCACAGAAGCCTCCTCCTCCTCCTCCTCCTCTTCCTCTTCTCCTATCTTTCCAGCAGCATAAGGAGGTATTGTATACAAAAAGCCAAGTTCATCGAAACACACGAGCGCGTTTTTATGACACACTTTCAAGCCGCACGCGTTCAAAATCTCTCGAGCGAACGCGATGTCCTCCGTCTTCCTCAGTGCCACATCTAACGCTTCCCAGCACTCTTTCGACCCGCCGTAGAAGGCGGAGCCGATGGTTTCCCAAAACGCGGTTATGTCTTTCTTGCTCACTTTTTTATCGACGTCGTCCAATTCCAAAAACGTCCACGACTCGTTGTATTCTTGCGAGGCGGTGGATTGAAATTGCCGAAGAGAGGCGAGTTCGTGCTGTTCGTTCGCGTCCAGCTCCGGAGAAGGCGTGGAAGAGACGCATCCCATGCCGCCGTTCAAAGTGGAACGCGGGCTATTCTTTTATGTGAGGGGATTTCTTTTTTGTAATGTGAATGAAGTGACTATAACGAGATATTTTACAAGATATTTTAAGTGCTAGGTGATGACGTCAGCTTCTCTGGAGGTTTCGCTTGCATCCTTATTAAACCCGACGGCTTCGCGTTGCCCGACGCTGTTATTCAACGTTTCCGCGATCTCACGGTTGGACGGTTCATCTTGCCATTGCTTTAATAAGTGAACGCCTCGAGCGTCGAATAGCATCCACGGCTCGGGATATCTTCGAACTAAAGTGCCTTCGATGCCGGCGGCGGATCTGGTACGTCGACACGAGTACACTTTCTCCCACCAGCCGTTCGTTAAATACTCTTTCGCTTCTTTGCGCAGTTGGAACTGCCACGGTTGTCCAACTTTCTCTCCGTTTCCGGACCAAAACCCATTGACTACGACTAAAAAATGTGCTTGGTCGTTCACGACTCTCTTGCCATACTCGCCTCGCAACAAGTTCACGAAGAACTGCATGGTCGTATCGCTCGGATGCGCAACGACAGTCATGTCTTCCGTCGCGGTCCACAAACCCATTCCATCCGCGTCTTTATCTAATAATCCTAAGTATTGAAACCCGTATCCAGACAGCATATTCTCGACGACGACTTTCGTCTTTGCGAGTCTTTCGGAAATACCTCCCCTCCAGTCGACAGCCTGCCCATGCAAACCCAGCCAAACGATTTCATCTCCTTTATCCTCTCTCGGCAGCGGCAGTTCCACGCGCACTCTCTTACTCGGCAGTCCATCTCGATTTTCTCGCAGCGATCTCAACACGTTCCTCGCTTCAATCGCCGCTTCCGAACACGTTTTTGGTGGCCCTCTCACGGAAACATAATCATTGTCATCATCACCATTCGAAACGTCAAAAATGTCGTCCCAAGAATCGACTTTGGGGAGGACATCGTCGTTTCCAAACGCGTCATCGAAACGTCTTTGTCCAGGATATCGAGACCGCATCAAAGATTGGTCTTCTTCTTCTTCTTCTTCTTCATCGCTTCCAAAACTTCGCTTTGCAAAACAAAAAACATCGCCAATTCTTTTGCGCCGTTCTCCTCTCCTCCTTCCTCTCGTCGTCGTCGTCAAAGTCGTCGTCAAAGTCGCAACGATGGTGCTCCTCGTCCCCGCCGACGCCGTCGTCCGCATCGTCGTCGAGAGTTTTTGAACGTCCAAAAAGGAGAGCGTAGTACTCTACCGTGTACACACCATGTTTCAAAAGCTCCTTTCTTTTTTTCCCCAACAAAAAACACTCATTTTTAAACACCACCAAACAGAGAGAGAAAGAGAGAGATTTTTTTTTAGTTAGGGGACCTTTTTAAATACACACTTGAGACCATATCTTTTTTTTTCCCTTTGTTGACGAAAGAGAAAGCCCCGACATTGACCCCCCCTTTGACGAAATTCCATTTGCTCTCTCTTCTTCTCTCTTCGTTTTGATTGGTCCAATAATCCAAAAAAGGAGTTCAATTTTCAGACTATGAGTGCTCTCTTCGCGACGACACACAACAACAACGACCAAAAACACAAAGCATCCAATTAACACCACCACACTATTATAGTTGTGTACGCAAACATGTTTTCGCTCTCCGCCACCCAAAGAGGCGTCGTCGTCGCGCCGACGACGACGACGCTCAAAACGACGAAGCGTTCTTCTTCTTCTTCCGCGAGACGCGCTTCGAAGCTGCACGCCAAGGAGGCAGAGGCGGACGCCGACGCCGAGGCCACGGATGGAGACGATTCGGACGCATCGTCTTCCGAGGAGGAGACACCGAAAGACAGAGGCATCTTTAAGATGTTCGCGCCGGATGGCGAGGTCAACGCCAGCGATTACAACAAGTTCAAGGCGAAGATGGAGGAGGAGAAGAAACGGAAGCAAGAGGAGTACGCGAAGAAAGGGAAGAAGAAGTTCTTGGGGTTGTTTTAAAACAACAACAACAGCAACGACGCGATGATTTTAAGTAACACACAAAAGCGTATCTCTCGACACCGATGTGCGCGATTGATGAGACGTCCGAACGACGAGATACAAAAATGAAGAGGCGAATGGAAAAAACAAAAAACAAAGAGAGAGAGAGAGAGAATAAAGGGAGTAAAAAGAATGCCGCGCGCGGTGTTGTTCGCGTTGTAACGTGTCTCGATGCTACCGCGCATCCATCGTCATCTATAGTACTCGAGAGAGAGAGAGAGATCTCTTTGTAATCCCCTCTTTTCCCCAAGGGAAATATCTTTCCAAATCCTGTCTCTTCTCTTTTGCCTCAAATATACAAAAACCTTTCTCTCGTGCGGACCAAAACGCTTATTAAGGCCAACACCAACGTTTTTTTCCCATCTCAAAGACGCGTTTTGTTCGTTCGTTCGTTCGTCCGGGGCGAGGACGAGGACCGCGATGTGGTGCTGGCCTTTTGAGCAACGTCCAATCATCATCATCATCATCATTCCTTTCGTCGGAAGCGTTTTTGGCGTTTGTTAAAAATGCGCTTTTAATGAATACCTAACGAGCGAAGAGAATGAACACGAACTCGACGCGCGCGTGGCTGATAAGTCTCATGCTTGTCGTCGTCATCGTTCGCGTGCTGGAGACGCCGTCGCATTTGAGCGAACGCGAGGAAGATTTGGCCAGAGCATCGTCACGCTTGGATGGAAAGAAGAGGAGGAGGAGGAGGAGAGAGCGTGGGGTGGGCGTGGACGAGACGAGCGATGATGATGATGATGATGATTTAGTTGCGCCTTTGTCTTTTATTGAAAACAGCACCATCGAAAAGTACGCGTTAGAAACGACGGAAGAGATTCGTGCGAGAGCACTCGTGAACGCTTTGACCGGTGAAACCTCGTACGCGTCTCACATGATTGCCTCGAACGTGACGTGGTTTGATAGAGCGTACGTGAAGGAAAAGTTGGACTTTGAAAGATTCGTCAAGTGTAGCGAGGAACGAAAAGGCGCGGCGCTCCCAGATGTGACGGATATAGAGAACGTGACGCCAGATAAGATGAAGAGGAAAGTGACGTTGTCGTGGATGCCGACCGATGAGATGCGCGGTTTAGACGTGGAAATGAAAACAGCTTTAGAGAATGGAGAAGAGGAAGACGAGAACGCTTCGGAACAACGACAGCAACAAATACTTACGGAAGAAGAACGCGAGAAAAAAACACAACAACGACGAGTGGCAAAGCTCGCTAACGTGGCGGCGGTAGAAGCAACGAGAAGAGCTGAGAACGATCCAAGAGGGTTATCGACGAACTGGGGCAGGTGCGCCGTCGTCGGGAACTCTGGGCTGTTGCGATTTTCAGAGTACGGAAAGGCTATCGATTCGCACGATGTGGTCGTACGTATCAATCAAGCGCCAATACGTGGGTACAGTCGGCGCGTTGGATTGAAAGTCACTCACAGAGTCTTCAATCGACTTTGGACGCGAGCATATTATCTCTCCCCGTCTAAACTGAAACGCACAAACAAAGAAAAGGAAGAGGAACTTAAAAGAATGAAATTGAAAGATCCATCCAAGGCGCGACATGCCATGCGCCAGTTCAAATCGAGCTCGTTTAAAGGGAAAACGCCTTGGGAAAACAACGCTTTAGAAGATAACGTGGCTATTATTATCACTAGAGCGAGTTTAAAGGAGTTTGGTTTGTTGGCGAACCAGTTGAAGAAGTACCGCCCGGACGTGCTTCCGATTCGCCTGTCGTCCAAAGCGACCACTATGTCCTCCAAACCGTTGATGGGGTACAGAGAAAAGTTGTGCAAGTCGGGTTTTGGACCGTATCGTGGCTTGAACGTCCCTTCGTCCGGCTTTGTTGCCGCGTATGCCATGTTGAGTTCGGAATTATGTAAATCTGTTGACGTGTACGGCTTCGGTGTCGAAGGTATGGCGCAAGCGTCCAAAGGCTTACAAACGCGAGCCGGGGAGGTTTTAGATCGAACAAAAGTTCAAAAGCAAAACAATAACAGCAGAAACGTAATAATGTCCTATCATTATTTTACAGGGTTAGGCGCGCGAACGGAAGGGAACGACGTGCACTCATTCGATACCGAGGAAAAGGCCTTCGAGGCGTACGGGCAAGGAAATTTGTTGACATTTTGCAAATACGATTGGAAGAATCCAACCAGCGAGAGGAACTGGAATTGCGGGTGTCGCTTTGCGGACGTAAACGATTGTAAGCCAGACGCGATGCTAGGTAAATACGATGGAGACGATTTGGAAAGTTCCGCCGATCCAGATTGCCAAAAAGGTGTCGATTGTACCGCAGCGGAAAAAGAGCTCTTGAAAGGTGAATTCGAAAGAGGCCAAAAGCTTCCGTCTGCTGACGACGACTCCTTAAGCGACGACGACGATGACGACGACGAAGGCTTGAATACATAGTAATAGCTGTAGTAAACATAATGACAGAATTAGCATCGGACAGTTATAGCATATAGAGGATGTAGCATCCCTTATTGTTTAAATACAAAATCTAGCACGCGTACTCAGTAGATGAAAAAATTTTACTTCTTCTCCCCCGCTGCCACTGCTTTCTCTCCAATCACGCTCGAGCTCCCAGTTATTGGGCACGGCACACCAAACCTCGCGCAATTCACATACGTAAACATCTTTGCTCTATCCATCGCGCTCCCAACTGAATCCAACGCCGGCCTCACGACCAACTCAAACTGTTCTGGCGTCCCTGCTTTGTCCTCTTTAAAATAATAATCCACCACGTACCTTATTTCCTCGTCGCCTCTCTCAATCCACCAATCGTGCCTATCGAATGGCTTCCCTCCTCCCATTAAATACCTCGCCCACGCTAATGGAGACAAATCGTCCGGCCTTCCTCGAAACCGCACTAACTTCGGCCCCTCGTTTTCCGCCGCTCTCGGATGTAATTTCTCCCACGTCACGACGCGGTCCCACGTGTCCTCGTTCATCGCGTTGTGTACTGACACTACCGTCGCCACATCATTTTCATCCACGTCATCTGCTTTCCCTTTCCGCACTAAGGCGTTGTAAAACATCTGGGCGCTCGGGTATTGCCACGTGGTTCCCGCTCCCGACTTTGGTATCTTTGACGCTTCTCTTTCGGTACTCAGAGCTATTTTCTGCCCAGGAGCTCGTTTTTGGTTCGCTAACGAGGGCATGTTGTTTCGTGGGTCTAGACGACCTAGGAATCTAAATCCGCCCCGTTCCTGGGAAGACGAAGATGCGCTCGACGATGATGACGCCGTCGCGTTGCCGTCTATTCTTTGATTGTACACATTATACACGCCGAATTTGGACGCATCGTTTCGTACTTCTTCCGGTATTGGACAGTCGGACTGTTGTTGTTGTTGTTGTTGTTGACGCACGAACGCTTTACCAGACGCGCACGGTGGGTCGTCCGGTTGGTTCGCCGGATCTGGACTCGACGCAGGAGTGGACGCGGAGTTACCCATCGCGTGAAGCTTCACTCTCTCGCGTTTCACTTCGAGTGTTAAAAATGTGACGCTTTTACGGAAAATGTGTTGATGTGTATGATAGTATACATATAGATACACGTCTTTCTAAGCCTACATACTGCTAGTTTTTTTCTCTCTCTCTCTCTCTCTCTCTCTCTCTCTCTCTCCTTCTCGAAGTAACGCTACTATTTTCTTCCTTTACCTTTGTTGCTTTTCCTCTTATCTCCCCCGCTACCTTTCTTTTCGTTTTGGACCTTCGTAAACCTGTTTGTTCTCGCTTTTTTAATCGCCGCGTCCTTTGCAATCTCCTCCGCGAATGTTCTCCCTCTATCTTTCTTCGTCATGCGACCCGAATGGAAATCCTGCGCGCCTTCTACGACCGTTCCAATCGAAAAGTGCGTCGGTAGTTTACTGGTATCCGCGTTTTTATAAAACCTTTTTGGGTCGTACGCGCCTCTCAACTTCAACGTGCGCATGTCCCTCTTCAACTCCGGCGTGTATTCCGCCGCCGGTAAATCAAACCATCCTTTCCCCGCACTTTTTCTCGTCAATTTCCCAATTTCTCTGTTGACCTTTTCTGGCATCATCGGTGCCACGAACAAGCCGGCACCTTCCTCTTGCATCTTCCTTCTCTCGTACACGCCGCCTTGCGCCTCCGGGTCGGTTTTCTTCAGCTTTGTCCCTTCTTTTTTCCGTCGAATCGATTTCCCATCGTTCGGTAGTGGTTTCAGTAACGCTCCTCGCGCGTGTTGTATCCCGCGACTCTTGTCCGCTTCCTCTTTCCTTTTCTCTTCGCTCTTTTCTGCTCTCTTTCTTCCTGCCTCTTGCTCGTCCACGTCTCTTTGCAGAGACGGCGCGTCTTGTTTCCAATCCCTATAAATCCTCCGTCTCAATTTTCGTAAAAACGTCTCGTGTGCCGGCGGCGGTTGCCAATCTTTCGGTCTCGACGCGATCTCTTCCTCCAACCGCGCTCGAGCCGCGTGCGCTCGCATCCCTTGCGCGATAACCATCGCAATCTTCGTGCCTTCGAACCCAGTCAAATCGAAATCGTCAA
>Ga0163180_10001600_pt1 | contig 12888 bp, 13 predicted proteins | sample AtlANTMetagenome_2_FD_109647 | JGI IMG/M metagenome (GOLD analysis project Ga0163180, IMG submission 109647) | Marine eukaryotic phytoplankton communities from the Atlantic Ocean - Atlantic ANT 4 Metagenome | ecosystem: Environmental > Aquatic > Marine > Oceanic | place: North Atlantic Ocean...
ATGGTTCCATAAATGTAAATCAATATACCTATCAAAAAGAAGCCTAGGTTAAAGTCCTCGACCTGGCTTGTTTTAAATGGATTGATCAATGATGCATTTTCTGGTGCCTGATTTAATGAATAAAAAATCTGATCCCAGGAAACATTGAATAAGAAAAACAAAATCATCCAAATAAAAACCACATTGCTAAAAACACCTTGGATGAAGTCTGCAATTGTGACCGCAACATGCCCTCCGGAAAAAACAAAATACAAAGATGTTCCCAGGAGGAAAAGCATCAGAATTGCAAAAGTAGGGATGTCAAAGCCAAGCAGGCTGAGAGACTCTGGCAATCCAAGATAATTCAAAAAGAACCTTGCTCCAACTGCGGGGAAGATTCCAAAATTAACAATTCCAGAAATGAAAGCTATAAGACCTGAAAAAATACGAAATTTTTTACTGTATCTTCGTTCAAAAAATTCTGCTAATGTCAAACACCTGGTTTCCCTAAAACGATAAATGACCCAACCTGAAGCGGTGACGGCAAGAACAACAAGATTCATAGTTAGCCCCCACCAAGACATTGAAAAACCGGCAACATAATTCTGTTCCATCATGGCCACAACAGAAATTGCACCAAGCGCAGCTATACCTTGAGCAACAGACAAGATATATCTGCCTGCCGATCTTCCTGCAGAAAGGTAGTCGGCAACGCTCCTCATGTATTTCTTGGCAATTGGAACCGATGAAACCAAAATACCCCAAGTGACAAATATGATCAACCAATCAAGAGGGCCAGCATTCATTCAATTCACCTAGACAAAAAATCAAGTATGCGATTTTGAGATTTTTCAAATTTTTTAAAAGTTACAAAGCCCCAAAGGCTAGGATCGTGCATGTTGATCACACCCTGTGCAGACCAAACCCAATTTGACTCCAAGCCCTCAAAAGCCTCTCCAATCTTGACATAACGGCCATCAATCACTTCGTGATCCCACCATACTCTAGAAAAATTAATTCTCCAAGAATCGTTGTTTTTTGGCGGCATGGAAATGGTTGCAGTTTGGTTTATGCCTTTCCAGGGAATTGCAATTTCAACTATCCATTTTTTATCTATATCTTCAGGGTTGTTTAAAGTTCCATCAATGGTAACTGCTGATTTAAGGCCTGGAATATCCCAACTATCATCATTAACACCACCTTCGCTATACGGTTTATCCATAAGAAGATCCCATTCTGTTCCCATGGCGTTAATTTCAATTTCAATATAGTCCAAAGAATTACTGTCAGGATCTATAAAAACCTCAAAATCCCCTTCGTTTTGCCAAATATAAGAATCTCTTTCTGTGCTTACGGCCCAAATATGAGGATCCTCCATTAGTGCAGCGATGTAAAAGTAATTCTCGTCCCATAACATTTTTAATCTCGTTTTATATTTTGGATCAGGCTGAAGTGATCCCTCTATATCTACAAAACAGTCTGACCATGGTGCTTTTCTCCATGAGAGATCGTCCAATTTTCCATCTATCGTGATTTCGCTTTTTGACTCATGTGCTAAATAACCCCTAAAGGATTTTTCTGCATCTGTGCAATCTGAATTAAAAAGATTAGACATAAATAATAAACCTAACAACATCACCTTAAACCTCCATTAAATATTTGAATGTATTAAAGTGTATATCAACAACGTCATTTACATCCTTAGCGTAGCCACCAGCCAAAACAATCGCTACTGGGCAATTGTTATTTTTGCACCACTCTACTACAAGCCTATCTCTTGAGCCTAAGCCCGCTTTCGTGAGCGCAAGCCCTCCAAGCTGGTCTTTTCGATAAGGATCAGCGCCGGCTAAAAATAAAACCAAGTCGGGTTTGTCCTGTGTTGAAAGCCAATCAAGTGCAGTTGATAGATGCTGCAGGTAAACGCTATCACCTATTCCGTCATCTAAGCCAATGTCTAAATCTGATTTTGGTTTCCAGGATGGATAATTGTGCTGTTGATGCAATGAGATTGTTTTGACATTTGGGCTATTTTGAAAACAAACAGCCGTACCATTGCCTTGATGCACGTCAAGATCCACTACGGCTGCATTATGGATCTTGCCTTCTTTGACAAGTTGGTTAATTGAAATTGCAATATCGTTGATAATGCAAAAACCCTCACCGTGATCAGGGAAAGAATGATGCAATCCGCCGCCAATATAAAAACCCCAACCCTGTAACAGGGCATCCCTGCATGCAGACAAGGTGCCGGCAACTGCCTTACATTCGTTTTCAAAAACCCAGCTGTCACATCTTGCTTCAAATTCACCATAGGAAGCTTCGGGATTGTCAAAATACGAATGTATACGATTTATAAAATTGCGGTGATGCGTAAGTGCGATTGCGCCTTCTGGCAAACTGTCAGGCTCAACAAAATCAATTGAAAATGATTCTTCGATTCGCTTTTTCAACAAATCCATTTTTCGCATTGGAAAAACATGATCCTTCCAATACTCTGATGGTCTTTGAAAATAACGAACTTTTTTCACTTAGGCAATTTTATGCCCAAGTGCTGGTTTAGGTTTCACCGTGTCTGAATATCCTGCCTTCAAGCCAGAACAAAACATCTTCTGCTATGTTTGTTGCATGATCAGCAGCTCTTTCGAATCTTCTGGATATTGAAACCAGTGCAACCAAGGACTCAAAGTCATCATCATCGATTTTGGATAATTCCTTTATGAGGGATTTGTTCAGGTCATCAACCTGGTCATCAGCATCTCTAACCTTCTGGGCTAAATCTGCATCTCCTGCGTCTAAAGCCTGTACTGCATCTTTAATCATCTGGATTGAAGATGTTCCCAATTTAGACAAAGGGGTTTTGATGCTCTTGATCAAGTTGGCGTCAATATCCTTGCCCCTTTGAGCAATCTTGATCGCATAATCACCAATTCTTTCTAAGTCGTTTGTAATCTTCAACATTGCTGCAAGGATTCTTAAATCATCTGCAACAGGTTGATGGACAGCAATGGTGCCAAGTATGGATTCTTCTATCTCAACTTCTAGCGAATCAATATTATCTTCTCGTTGTTTCATTGCTTGATATTTATCATCGCTAGAATTTAAAATTGCCTCCATTGCATCATCCATTGAGTTGCAAACATCTTGAGCCATTGCCAAGGTTTTTACTTTGATTTTATCAATAAGTTTTGTTAATCTTTTAGTCATATTTAACTCCTAGCCATATCGACCTGTAATAAAGTCTCTTGTTCTTTTTTCTTTTGGGTTCTGGAAGAAATCCGCTGTTGGTGCTGCTTCAATAATTTTGCCCAAATGGAACAAGACAGATTGATCAGAAATCCTGCCAGCTTGTTGTAAGTTGTGGGTCACTATCACAACGGTATAGTCTTTCTTTAATTCCCTTATTAGCTCCTCTACCTTATCGGTATCGCTTGGATCTAATGCTGAACAAGGTTCATCCATAAGCAATATTTTTGGCCTTGTCGGCAGACATCTTGCAATACATAATCTTTGCTGCTGCTCTAAAGAAAGACTGGTTCCCGGTCTCGTAAGGTTACCGTCTAGATCCTCAAGTAACCCTACTGCTTGTAGCGCTTTGTTAACTTCCTTTTTTATGGTTTGACCATCAGGAACCATAGGATTTGTCTTTAAGCCAAAAGCAACATTTTCAAAAACAGAAAGCGGAAATGGGTTAGGTCTCTGAAAAACCATCCCTACAGATCGCCTAAGTCCAACAACCTCATCAGCCGTATATTGATAAATATCTGTCCCATCAATAAAAATAGAACCTTTGGTGCTAACTGTGTTTATTTGATCATTTAGCCTGTTAATGCAACGAACAAAAGTGCTTTTTCCACACCCTGAAGGCCCTACAACAGCTGTAACTTGATTTTCTGGTATGTCGAGATCTATATCAATTAAAGCTTGAAAGTCACCATACCACAAATTGAATTTTTCAGATTTAATTAGAGTTTTTGTCATTATCCAAATTTACCTTCAATGTATTCTTTTGTTCGATTGTCTGCAGGATTTGTGAACAGTGTGTCTGTGTCAGCAAGCTCGACAAGCTCACCCTCAAGCATAAAAGCTGTTCGATGAGCAACACGGGCAGCTTGATGAGGGTTGTTTGTGACCAAAATGATAGTCATGTCATTTTTTAATTGACCCAGTGTATCCTCTATTCTGGATGTTGAAATTGGATCAAGCCCTGAACAAGGTTCATCAAGCAATAAAACCTTTGGCTTTAAGGCTAAAGCCCTTGCAATGCAAAGCCTTTGTTGCTGGCCACCTGAAAGCTTTAATGCTGGGGTGTCCAGCCTGTCATGCACCTCATCCCATAATCCAGCCTGCACAAGACTTTCTTCAACCCTTGTCTTCAACTCTCCCTTTGCCTCTCCAGCCATTTTTGGGCCATATTCAACATTTTCCCTAATAGTCATGGGCAAAGCAACCGGAAGGGCAAAAATCATCCCAACAGACCTCCTGAGACTATGGATGTTTGGTGTTGTTAAAACATCGATATCACCCATAGAAATACTGCCAGAAATTACAGCTGACGGTATTGTGTCAATCATCCTGTTTAAAACTGTAAGCAAGGTTGTTTTTCCTGAAGTAGTAGGGCCAATGATTCCTAATATTTCATTTTTTTCAACCGATAAAGACAGGTTTCTTATTGCCTGTTTTTTTCCATATGAAACCGACAAAGATTTAATGATGATTTCTTTTACCATATTCTGTTTTTCCTCATTTTTGCTCTTATAGAGATTGCGATTGCATTGACACCTAAAACTAAAAACAACAATGTTAAGGCAACAGCATACCTTACATCCAAGCCTATATTAGGCACCTGTGTTGAAATTGCGAAAAGATGCATTGGGAGTGCCATGACCTGGTCAAAAATGCTTTGTGGCAATCTTGGTAAATAAAAAGCTGCTACGGTAAACAGAATTGGTGCAGTCTCTCCGGCAGTTCGGCTGATTTCTAAAATTGTTCCAGTCAAGATTCCCTGTGTGGAGTTGGGAAGAACAACATGCCTGGTTGTTTGCCATTTGCTGGCACCCAATGCCAAGCTTGCTTCTCTGAATCTATCAGGAACAGCTCTTAACGCTTCTGCAGCTGATGTGACTATTACTGGTAAACCCATCAGAGCAAGGGTTAATACTCCCGATAAAATACTTGCACCAAACTCTAAGGCTATAACAAATACCCCCAAACCAAACAACCCGTAAACAACACTAGGAACCCCTGCTAAATTTAAGATTGCCAACCTAACCAAGTTGGCTGCTTTGCTTCTTGGAGAATATTCAACAAGGTAAATTGCAGTAGCCACACCAAAAGGCACACAAATAGCCACATCTAAAACAACCAGGATTAATGTTCCAATTATGGCCGGAAAAACCCCACCCTCTCTTAAACCATTGGTGGGTACAGTTGTCAGGAAATTCCAATCTATAACTGAAATACCCTTAGCAAAAACAACACCTATTATTAACAAAACCGGAATAACCACAATGGCCGTTATGAGCGCTAAGCCAAAAGTGGCTCTTTTTTGCTCGTTGATTGGGTTTTGTTTTCTAAAGTTCATGATTCTTCTGTGTATTTTTTATTAACAAACCTATCTGCTGCAGTATTAATTAGCAATGTGATAATAAACAAAACAACACCCAGGCCAAAAAGGGCTTGATAATGCTCGTCGCCCTTGACTGTTTCTCCCATTTCTGCAGCAATTGTTGCAGTAAGGGTTCTGACTGGCTCCATGATACTACTTGGTATCCTGGCAGAATTGCCACTAATCATTAAAACTGCCATCGTTTCGCCTATAACCCTTCCAACACCAAGCATTGTTGCGGCAAGTATGCCTGGTTTTGCTGTTGGCAAAAGCACCCTTGTGATCATTTGCCACTTGGTGGCACCAAGAGCAAGAGCGCCATCTCTTAAAGAATCAGGTACACTTCGGAGAGCGTCTTCAGTTAAGCTGACTATTGTCGGCATTGCCATCCATGCAAGCATTACAGCTGCTGAAAAAGCCGTTAAGCCTGTTTTTAAGTCAAAAGTTTCCTTAATGTATGGTGCAAGAATGATCATGCCCAAGAAACCAATAACAACACTCGGTATTGCTGCTAGAAATTCAACTATGACTTTCAAAAATTCTCTGAATTTCTCTGGTATCAGTTCACCGATGAAAATAGCTGCACAAATACCCAGCGGCACTGCGATTAAAGATGCTGTTAACGTTACTGCCAAGCTGCCTGCAAGCAATACCCAAACACCAAAATCTGGAGGTTCGCTGATTGGTCTCCAAAATTTACCTGTAATGGTAAAAATATCACTGAAAAAAACCCCACCACTTTCTTTTACTAAAAAATAAAGAATGGAGGCAATAAAAAAGATGCAGAGCCATGCTGTAAAACGCAAGCATGACTCTGTTATTCTTTCAGACAAGGGCTGTCTGAAGGTCTCTCTTTTTTTCTTACTCAAATATCAATTATACAAAGGAACAATATCAATACAAAGGAACAAAGTCTTGTGCCGCGACAATAGCCTGACCTTCCTCACCAAGTATCCATTCAATATAAGCTTTTGCTGCTGCGGAAATGCTATCTCTTGAATACATGAATAGAGGTCTTGCAATTGGATATGTTTTATTAATGACATTTTCTACTGTTGGTGAAACGAAAGCAACCCCATCAAGAGATACACTAATTGGCTTTTGTGCTGGTGACAGGTAACCCATACCATAATAACCAATTGCACCAGTATTATTTGTCACCTCGTCAGCAAGTGCCTGGCTGCTTGGCATCAATAACGCCTCTTCGCTGAATTCAGTGCCTTTACCCAATGATCCAACGACATTTTCTTTAAAGTAAACATGCGTTCCGCTATTCACCTCTCGTGACAACAAAACAATCTCCAAATCATCACCACCAACCTCTTTCCAATTTGTAATTTTTCCAGTAAAAATTTCTGCAATTTGCAAAATTGACAATTCGCTAACTGGATTGTCTGGGTGAACGACAACAGCAAGCCCATCCCAACCAACAATATACTCCTCAACGCCGAAACCAAGTTCATTTGCCTTCACAATCTCTTTGTCTTTAATCGCTCTAGATGAATTTGAGAGATCGGCAGTTCCATTCATTAGAGCGGCAATTCCGACACCGGAACCACCACCACCAATAGCAATATATGCATTGGGGTTCATTTTTGTGTATTCCTCAGCCCATGCTTGACCTAGGTTAACCATGGTGTCAGAACCCATTACCTGGATGTTTTGCTCATTTCCTGAGGAGCTCCTTGATGCAGCATTCCCCTCGGAATCCTGTGGCCTTGCACAGCTGGTAACTACTAAAACCAACAATACGAAAAAACTTGACAATCTAAATTTCATTTTTATAAATCCTCCTTTTGAATTTTTTTGAATTTAAGTTGGAATCTTAAATAGTATTCTTTGTGATTTTTTAAAAACTTGTAACAAGTTTGTTTTAATTCTTTGAATTAACCACTTTGTAACCGAATCCAGGTATAGATTTTAAAAGTGTTTTTTTGTGGCCTAGTTTTTTTCGCAACCTGACCACATGCTGATCGATGGTTCGAGTTTCAACAGAAGAGTCGTAACCTAAAGCATTTTTCATAAGATCCTCTCTAGAAACACCATCTGGAGATCTTTCTATAAGGTGTATGAATATTTCCCATTCACTTTTAGAAAGATGGACCTTTTCTGAAATCTTGATCTCTCTACTGTTTGGATATATTTCAATCTCATCAAACATAAAGGATCTTTTTTTTGTGGGATGCCTCAAGACATCACCCTCTATCCAAAAAACCAAATCTTCTGCTATGTTTGTTGCATGATCTGCTGTCCTTTCTAATCTCCTGCATAAATTAACCAGCGAAACAACTGAAGCCATGTCTGGATTTTTACTACCTAAAAGAATCTTGATTATTGCCTTGTTTAATTTATCAACATAATCGTCATCACGAATAACCTGTTTGGCTAGGTTGATGTCCTCGAGCTCTACCGCCTTAACGGATCTTTCAAGCATTTCTGTAGATGCTTTTGATAGTTTTTTAAATTTGGATTCAATTTTCACTGTTTCTGACATATCAACATTAACAAGATATTTAGCTATCGCCATGGCATAATCGCCAATCCTCTCAAGATCATTATTAATTTTTAATAACGCTGTAAAGTGACGACAATCTTTATCTTCCAGCTCTGGCCTCATTAAAGTCTGGAGATCCTGTTCAATTTCCATCTCTAACAGGTTGATTTCAGCCTCTCTTGCTCTGCATTTTGCAAGAAAAGCATCTATGTTAAAGGTGCTGCCCTTAAGAGCTTTTTTTAACGCAAAAACAACCAGCTTACCCAATCTGATAACATTTAAATGAACCTTGTGTTTACGTTCCTCTGTCATCATCTTCTCAATTGTATTTGCTGCATGCATTCAAAATTGTTTTAAAAATGTAACGAATTTAATTTCCTTACCGCATCCAAGGTATTTCCGACTGAATAAAAATCAACAAAAATAAAATTAGGCCTTTGTCCGGCCTCCATCCAGCAGCTCTCAGCCCTTTCGTAAACAGACGGGTTTGCTTTTTTTGCAAGCGCTTTTGATGCAAGTGGGTTTGTCAAAAAATGATTTATGCTGTAAAGGCCTGAAAGATCTTTTGGGCCCCTTAGTCTTGAGCATGAAAAGTCATCGATGCTTTTGTATGAAAAGTCTGTATCCCAAACATACCTCCAGGCATCATGATACCAGTCATCAGAACCGCCTTCTCGGCTAGTAAAAACAACAACCCTTTTTCCGCTGTCGATCATATCGATTATGGATGGCCAATCTTGCTCAAGGGCTTGATGGTGGACGTAATCAATCATCCCAGACTGCTCAAAAAGCTCGACAACCGGCTTCTTCCCGACATAACTTTCAAAAAAAATCGAGACTATCTCTCTGGGGTTATCATCTAGCCAATCTTTGAGTTCTACAAGGTCGTGGATTAATTTCCTTTTTCCAAGCCAGCAATAACCGTGACAGAGATAAACCTCCTGATCGTGATTGTAGATATCCCACGACAAGCCCCTAACGCCATCGTTCAACTGAGCAATGAGGCCTCGACCTTGGTTGGGAAAAAACCATCTATCTTCTGATGTCGACATCGCATTATGCGTGACAAGGTAGGAAAGCTCGTCGTATCGTTTGTCACAATACTGATCATGTCCGAGACATGGTTTCATTAACAGCATCATTAGAAAAAACATAACTTACCATAGTATAAAATTTTCCACAATGAAACAACTCGATTTATTGATTAAAGAAATTCAGAACAACCTTTCCAGCCATGAAGTTGACGGATGGTTTGTTGCAGATTTCCATTCGCATAATCCAATTGCTAGAAAATTTTTACCAGATGATGTGTTTTTAAGCAGGCGATGGGCGCTCTGGATTCCAAAAAAAGGAAAAGCAGAAATGGTTGTCAATGGAATTGAATCAAAAAGTCTGGCATTCATTGATGTGCAAATTAGAAAATATCAAAATTTTGAAGATTGGAAAAGAACATTGACATCAATGATTGCAGGAAAAACTATTTATGTGGAATGGTGTGAAGATGGCAAGATTCCCTATCTTTCTTATCTTGATGGGGGTTTGATTGATCTACTAAGGTCAATGGGTTGCAGTTTGAAGAGCAGCGAAAACATCTCCCAGGAACATCTTTTACTATGGTCTAAAAAAACAATTGAATCCCATTGTGAATCAGCGATAAATTTAACATCAATAGTGCAAGGTGTTTTTGATCGAGTGTCTAAAGCAAAACCTTTTGAATTGGATGAATCAATGGTTCAGAACTGGATACTGGAAGGTTTTGAGGAAATGGGCATGACAACTGACCATCCACCTGTAGTTGCAGTTAATAGAAATGCTGGTGACCCCCATTACGCAACACCAAAAGAGGGAAGTGCAAAATTGGGAGAAAATTTTGTGCTTCTTGTAGATTTATGGGCAACAAAAAAATCTGCCAACCCTGCATATGCCGATATAACATGGATGGCAAAACGAGGAAAAGTTGATAAGGTTGTCGATAAAGGTTTTTATGCTGTTTTGGAGGCCAGAGATGCAGGGGTTCAAGCAATAAAGAGAGCCTTTTTGGAAAAAAGATCGATTCCCGGTTACGAGGTTGACCAAGCTGTTAGGGGTGTGATTGAAAATCACGGATTTGGAGATGGTTTCATCCATAGAACAGGGCACAACCTGGGGCTTGAAAGCGCTCATGGCGATGCTGCTCAGCTAGACAGTTATGAAGCCAAGGACACACGGTTGCTGCTACCAGGCTGGGCAGGAACAATAGAACCTGGTGTTTATTATTCAGAATGGGGCATACGGAGCGAAATCAACCTAATAATCAATCCAGATCCAATTATTACAACCGAACCGCAAAAAGATTGGTTTTTAGTTTAATTTTTTATTTAAATTGTTATGATAAATCTCAGTGGGTTCAGAAAATATTTTCGATAACTTAAACCCTTTAAAGGATGAACTAGGACTTGGGAGAGAGTTGCTTGTGGAGGTTTGCAAACAGCTGAAGATAAACTTCCTTGAACATACGATGGAAGATGATGATGACAGTGTGTCTATCGGGTTCTGGCCACGTCAAACAGTTCCTGTAGTTCTTGGCATCCACAAGGATGAGAATGGGGCTGTTGTGTTTAAAAGCGAGGCTCAATGCTTGCCATTCCCTCGAGACAAAAGAATCGCGTTTCTGAAAGATTCTTTGTCAATTGCGCATTCAAGTTTTTCAAACGTATCTGCTCCTGGAGATGGTTGGCTATATTCATGTGAAAACAAAGAGGCAGGTGAGCTAACGCTACAAGGCATTATCGAATCAGTACAAAGAATCACGACCACTTCACTTTATTTGCAAAAAACACTTTCATCAAAATATGAAATCACGCCCCCAAATATCAAAGAAGATAGTTGGGAATGAATTTTTTTAAAGCCGACAAGTTTGACGAAGAATCCCTTTATGGCAGACCTATGTTTATGGTTGACAGGCCGGCTGATCCACCCAAGGCTCCAACCGGAAGTTCAAAAACTTGTAAAAATTGGGATATTGAAGCTGCTTACAGGATGCTTCAAAATAATCTTGATCCGAGAGTGGCTATAGATTGGGAAAAATTAATAGTGTATGGTGGTTCAGGAAGGGCAGCTAGAAACTGGAAGGAATATGCTCGGATACTTGAAACCCTAAAGAGATTGCAACCGGACGAAACACTCTGTGTTCAAAGTGGCAAAGCAGTTTACGTAGGAAAAACACATGAAGATGCACCTAGGGTGATTATTGCAAATAGCAATTTGGTTCCCAACTGGGCTAACGATGAGCATTTCAATGAACTTGATAGAAAGGGTTTGTTTATGTATGGTCAAATGACTGCTGGGTCATGGATATATATTGGCACACAGGGAATCCTGCAAGGAACATATCAAACATTTGTTGCCCTTGCTGAAAAAGAATATGGAACTACCGATTTAACCAATAGGTGGATACTCACAGGTGGAGTTGGTGGAATGAGTGGCGCACAACCTTTAGCAGGTGCAATGGCTGGAGCGTGCATTTTGTGCGTTGAAGTCTTGAAAGAGAGAATTCAAAAAAAGGTTGATCAAGGTTTTTGTGACAAGATAACAGATAATCTTGAAGAGGCTTTAAAGTGGAAAGATGAAGCTATATTAAAAGGCAAGGGTTTGTCCATTGGGCTTGTCGGCAATATTGCTACAGTTGCTGCAGAACTGCTTAAACGAGATGAAATCCCAGACATAGTTACAGACCAAACATCAGCTCACAATCTGTTGTCATATTGGCCAGAAGGAGATATGGGTGATTTGAACAGGCTCAGAACGTCTAATCCACAAGAGTATGCAAAAAAATCACAAGAAACCATACTGAAACATGTAGATGCAATCATAGGCATGCAGAAAAGAGGATCAATTGCTTTTGATTATGGCAACGCTCTCAGGGATCAAGCATATCTTGCTGGATTAACTGAAGTAAAAAACAAAAACGAATACATTTATCCTGGCTTTTTGCCAGCCTATATTAGACCTCTTTTTTCCAAAGGCATGGGTCCTTTCAGATGGGCAGCATTATCTGGGAACAAAGAGGACATACGAAAAACCGACAAAAGGATGCTGGAGCTATTTCCGGATGATAAATTTTTAGCACAATGGATTGAATTAGCCCAAACAAGAGTGCCATTTGAGGGTATGCCTACAAGAATTTGCTGGCTTAAATATGGAGACCGTGCTAAAGCAGGTTTAGCAATGAATGACATGGTTAAAAACAAAACCCTTGACGCCCCTATTGTTATAGGTAGAGATCATCTGGATACCGGTTCAGTTGCAAGCCCCAGCAGGGAAACAGAAGCAATGGCTGATGGTTCAGATGCTGTTGCAGATTGGCCATTATTGAATTTTGCACTAAATGCTGCATCTGGCGCTTCGTGGGTGTCTTTTCACAGCGGAGGCGGAGTTGGAACAGGCATGTCCATGCATGCAGGAATGGTAGTTGTTGCTGATGGAACCAAGTCTAAAGAAAAAAGATTGAACAGGGTCTTGACTAATGATCCTGGAATTGGCGTTGCAAGGCATGCAGATGCAGGTTACGAAGACGCTATACAAAATGCTTCTGATATGAATATCGACTTAGCTAACTAAAAATCGACTTATATTTCTTTCTCAAATAATTCAAGAATGGCTCTTCACTTGGTGGTGTGCCTGTCACTTTTTCAATCAATTGTTCAGTTCTGTAAATTGAACCTCTTGAATGAATGTTTTTTCGTGACCATTTCAAGGCTGGAGAACAATCACCTTTGGCCATATCATCTTTCCAGCTTGGAACATCCTTGGAAAGTTTTTCTGTGAATTG